>Ga0308160_10003842_pt1 | contig 16510 bp, 15 predicted proteins | sample PhyFR1_FD_201036 | JGI IMG/M metagenome (GOLD analysis project Ga0308160, IMG submission 201036) | Phyllosphere microbial communities from UC Gill Tract Community Farm, Albany, California, United States - DLSLF.R1 | ecosystem: Host-associated > Plants > Phyllosphere > Unclassified | place: USA...
GATTTTGCATCTCCGCACCGAGCTCAGCACGAAATCGCAGACCTATATATTGGACTAGGGTAATTCTTCTTTCTGTTTTCAACTCAAATCAATCAATCATCATGGCTAACTACGAACAAGACTCCAAAATTGGACAATACCCTAGCTCGGGGACAGTTACCACCAGCTGCTACTGGCCCAACGAGGCAGAGGTAGGTGTTCTCCCTTAACCACACTGACCGTTAGGCCAAGAAAATCCAGGAAAGGTGGGATGAAGAGGAGCGAGCAAAGGAGATGGCAACTCAGATCGCTGACGCTACACCTTGTGGCTCTTGTACCATGACCTCGGTGAGTGATCGGTTCGGAACCCGCTGATTGTAAGGATTTGGGAAGCGAAGACTCTCCCAAGCAAGAGGAGATCACAGTCAGTTGTTCGATACTAGCTTCTTGTCAACAACAGGACGGTGACAGCTGACAATATTTAGACTGTCCCAGCCTCGCGTGGGATCACAGTTCGTACCTCTATCACAAGCGTGAGTGGCTGCTCTGGGAACTAGAACCGCTGATTCCCAGATTTCCCAGGATCCCCAGGCTTTCCAGGATTCCCAGGAAGTCAGCAATTTGGACCCCTCCGTGCCAGAAAAGACCTCAGTAAGTCTTCGGATATCATAATTCAGACAACAACATATTGGTGACAGCTGACAGCTTACAGATATTCTCGAGATTGAGTATGCAGAGCAAGGACAAGAGAGCAAAGGGCAAGTGAGGTGGAGTGTTGGACGGGCTTGTGTATGGCGGTCCCCGGTGAGCTACTGGGATGGAGAAGGCAGTTTTACCAATGTATGTATATCCGGTGCGGTGCTACCACTGGCTCGACGGAATATGATGCCGTCCAACCTGTCAACCTTCAGCACAGTATTCTAGCAATAGAGTGATGCATACATACCTGTCAACCTTCAGCACAGTATTCTAGCAATAGAGTGATGCATACATACCTGTCAACCTTCAGCACAGTATTCTAGCAATAGAGTGATGAAGAGAAGACAGGTATAGTGAAAGTTTTACTACGTATCCTAACCATGTGATCCGCTTGTGCGCTCATTGCAACGTGGCTACCTATCTTGCCAGTAAGGCGGAGGCCAGTACAAGGATGCCGTCGTCCCGATAAATAGAACCAAGGTGGCGCTGCTCCAGCCATGCGCCTCGGTATGTATCGTTATCGTCCGCAGTGAGATTTCTGGCGGGCAGTCATATACAATCAGGGCGGCGCGACTCTGGAAATGGAGGCAGACCGGCATATCAGAAGAGCAGCACAATCTTCTGAACGGGCTGGTTCTGCAACGCCGACGTGAGCCCCAGAACCTTGTAATTTGGAGAAAAATGTGTACTTAAATGATGCACAAACGACTTGACTGCCTGGCAGACCTGTTGCTTGGCCGGTTGAGTGCAATCCGCATCATCCCATAAATCAAATCCAAAGAGCCGGTCAAAATTGCGAAGAGGGCGCCTTTATATTGGAACAGGCCATCCTGCAATGGGGCGTCTGATCACTGGCTCCAAGCCGTTCTGAGATAGGAGAGCGAAACACTGTGCTACAGCACACGTCTGCACAGAATACAGGATCCTGATTCATTGCGGATGGCCGTGCGGCACAACATACCAACTCTTTGCCGGAAACCTCTTTGATGTGACTGCCTGGAACAGGACAGACCGGACATCCTCATATTCACAAGTCATTTATGGAGTCATTCACAATCCTGAGACAATGACATCACCTGCTGGATCTCAGGGGGGCAGCGGGGAGGTTTCTCAAAGTGGATGTCATGGCCTTCCAGGATCATCAATGGAAGGCAAACACCTATGGGACATCCTTTATAGTTATAGCACAGCTATCAGGATGCTACGGGTCATTCCTGAGGCCAGTGGATACTCCTGACATGCCAAAGGATTACAAGACCTTCCATTCACACCATGGTGGCGATGGTTTCAACAAGTAGCCAGAGGTTTTACATATAGGCCAGCGAAGGGCAGCCAATTGCCTTCTCTTGCCAACTTTCTTCCGACCATCAATAATACCGTGCACTTATTTACTCAGCCCAAACATCACACGGGCTTCAACCTACCATCATGAACCACGAAACCGTGCAAGCATTTACAGAGGTCGGTAAATTTGCAGTGAGTATCTACATTGCTACTATCGTACAATATCTCTCAAGGGCGCTGACTATTCCTAGAAGTCTAAACTAGCCGCAAGTGGTGGGACCTTCAACTATAAACTCTACGAGGCAGGTTGCATCTTCCCTAATTACCCACCATGCACGAACTGATGTGCGTAGACAGCTATCAGGGTGGAGCGCAGCAAGCAAGAAAAAGCATGGGCTGATGGAAACTTGGAATTTATATGCGGTCTTCCCCAGCGTGATCCAGACGAGCAGAACCCTACTTATCCGCCTGGGCAAGACCCCGAGTATGACCGTGATTATCCGCCGTGTTTCGCGACCTTTGAGGATGTACAAGGAACACGGCAAAAAGTGTGGCACCATGGTCAGATGCAACTTTGGAATGACCTCCAAGGAAGCAAGTATGAGCCAGTACGTTATGGTCCCGAAATCCTCGTGGTCCAGACTGACCTGCAGCCCCTACTGTATCCAAATCAAAGACCGTGGTCCCTGAATCGTGAGGAAGATCGCAAAGGACAAGCATTTACTGCTACCCACTACTCAGAGGGCGGTAAAATCAGTCACGACTATGCGCCACCCCCTTCGATGAGTCATCAGAGCCCACCGTATGGCCAGCAGTATTCCGCTCAGTCTCAGTGCACCCAGGCATCGGGCACCTTGATCTCGCCTATTACGGACGGTATGTCCGCTTTCAGTCAGGGCAATTCCCATCAGTCCCTAAGTCAAGTCCAATCGAACACGCAGCAACCTGTCTACGGTGCCCCTGGGCACACCTCGAACGGCTTCTCTACAGCTTACTATGGCAGTACGACAGAAGCAGCTAACGCAGGGTTTGGACAGCACGAAAGTCCCTTCTAGTCCCGTACTCAACGACCAAACGGTATGTCATTCGTCCCTACCCGGTTACCATCACCGATCTGAGGGTAGTCGACGAAATCATTGACGCCCACACCCTGGAATTTTTGTACTCCTCCCCTACTCTCGGAAAAGCATTCGACCACCCGATCCTCACTATTGTTATCTTGGTCTCTATTTCCTTTTTTCTCTGTGCATGCATCCATTGGGCCGATAAGCCGTTGAGAGATGGCACCCACTGTAGCTTCCGATCTTTCCAAGCACTTGATAGACGCACGCGGCGGCTGAACATCATGATGGGTTAGACTGCGCCACAGAAGTGAAGAATCTAAGGCAGGGTGGTGCAGATGATGTTTGTGTGTCCAAATCGGATCGAGAGAGCTCCCTGGTGATTGTTGTGATGTTCAGCGCCTAGAGACCCCTTGGACGGCCAAGATTGCAAGCTCTGGAATGATCTGGTCTGGCGCAAGGCTGATGCAGCAACGTTCAATCCCCATCCCTCGGCCCAGTTTCACCAGCTGCTCAGATCTCTCATACAATAACTTGATCGTGAAATCTCCACCCCATTTTTCGAAACCATACCGATATCAATGTTCATTCCATACACGCCTTAGTACCAATGCTTCGCTTTCCATCTCCGTTGCATACATGCATGTCTTTCTGTTTTCTTCCCTCCTCTTTTGGGGAGAGATCCTCCCGCTTGAAGGGCGATATCACTGGATTCGCATGAGAGGTCGAATCCCGATTTAGAGAAGCAGCGCTGCAGAAGAGATAAGTACCCCTAGTTGAAAGCCACACTAGCGAGTTACCAAGTGCTAAGTAGCGCGCATGGCGTGTCAACTCAGGTCGCTGAGCCTCGATCGGTGAGATCAGAAAGATCAAATACATGACGGGGACCTCACCGCCGCTTTGAGTCTCGGTTCTAGATCGATACAACAGAACTCTCCACTGGTACAAGCTTATGGACGCTTCTAGCGTCACGGATCATTTAGTCCTTGTGGATTACCTCTCCTCTCGCGCCAAGGGTGACAGGAGAGATAAGGATGAGCCCTTGGCCTGAAACCAACATCAAAGGTGTTCATATGTCTAGCGTAGCGGACTATCTATTTCAAGCACGAGCACCAAGTGTGACAGGAGAGTCAGATTTGAGGCCGAAGCCTTCGACCGATTGCAAAGGTGACCCCGTCTCTTCCTTTCCCATCCAAAACGGCGTGGTGCAGTGATCACCCTGACCGCTCAGAGGAGATGTCGAGATCCATTCGTGAGTCTCGTGTATCAGATCCATTCATGCATGTGGTCCTCTAGATCCATTGATAAGCTGTGGCAAAGAGCGATATTGAGAAAGCCTATATAAACCTCCCTAAAGTCTTCAATGCCTCTCTTCTCACCTTATCCTTTTCATCAACGCAATTCACCTAAAGCCCACAGATATGTCATACTTTTCGAGGGCACAGAAACGAGCCCGCCAAGCGCGTGATCTGCAAGAATCAATCAATCAGGAGTGTCTGAATACCACCGCGAGAGAGGGACAGATCTCCGAATTACTTGCAGCTGACAGGGTGAGTCAGAACTGCAAACGTGGAGTGGTTTCGGACTGACATGCTTAGAGAGCGATGATCGCACGGGGCTTCAACGTGCAGGAAGCGCCACAAGTGACCGCAAGGAGTCAGGTCAACAACAGACAATACACGCAACAAACTATGCAAGCACCATCAAGCGGGCAGCAACTTGGGCAGCAGACTGACGGCGATGTACCCTACTCCCCTCCAGTGCCGCGTACAGGGACCGGACCAGGAAGCCACGACTGGAGAAACCCCGGCCCCAGAGGAGGGCCCCCACCCCGCAACCCAACTTCAGCCCCCTACTCCAGCGAGCCTGTCTCGCCTCTGGACCCGAATGATACGTTCCAGGGTACTGCTCGGTCTCCCGTCTCAGCTCGAGGTGGTCGATTCGATGCCCCCTGGCAGCAACGGCCAGCTCCACAGTCTACCGGGGCTGGGGTCAGCAATCATGGGGGGTATGTTAATCCCTCAAGAGCGCCCCCGCCTTTGATCAACACTCGATCTTCGGGCCCCGACCCCCAATCACTTGTCTCTCCTCTCACCTCTCAGGAGCGTCAGTCTAGGGATACACGGTCGCCTGTCTCGGTCTTTCCGCCAGAAGGATCATACGATCCTTTCGCGAGGAGACCACCCCCACCTGGCAACCCCTATGGCTCAGACGCCTCCTACCAAGGACGCAGGTAGAGGGGAGGTACCGCGATGATGTTCATTCTACCTTCACTTCGGTGAGTACATCAGTCAGCACTGGGATGAGCTAACATCGACAGTCCCCCTCTTTTCATATTGCCTGATTCCCACAACCCCCTGTTCTCATATCATATCACCACTTACTTTCTGTTCATGACTCATTGTTCATAACCCTCTGTTGATAAATTCACCTTCATCCGTCACGTCACGACCATTACGATGTACTGCACACTTCCTTGTATATATATGCATCGTTCTTGTGTCATCTTTGGGCGGGCATAGTGTAGAAAGTTTGGCGGACACCGAGTTACGCTAGTAGATCAATCACCATCACCTACTTCCACTAACTGCTCAGACCACTCGTCCAGCAACTTGATCGTAAAATCCGCACCCCATTTCTCTTTCTTCTTGAGATCCTTCCAGGCTCTTGATAGACCTGACATTAGCTACCCGTCTTGAGTGGGAACATGAGAAGTGGTAGACATACCATCGGAGAATGACCATAATTCTACCATCCATCCTCTCTTTATTGCTTCCCTCACCGCACCGACGAATCCATCTTGATTAAATTGTCCACCTTTAGCATCTCCAGTAGCTAACACAATCATGGATCCTTTAGGTGCGGGATTCGACTTGGTATTGAGAGCTTGTAAGATCTTCAAATGAAGAATCTCATCAACTCCTTGTTCTTTATACCTCCTCGATCCACCTTCATGGAATGCATTGACCCTCGCTAGGTTGTTCATTGATTTAGAAACCAGTTTGGCGGAATGTGAATCGTGGACTTCATCATCGTATATCTCGACTCGCTTTAGGACTGATACTTCCCACCCCAACCTCACTAGGGGATCGAGGTTCTGGTACAAGGGCGATGAGGCGACTAGGTGGAGTGTACCGTGTGGTGTAGGTCTACCTCGTCGGAGGAGGAGGGATAAGATGGGAAGTGAGAGTGTACGTAGGTGAGGAGGGGGTAAGGCGACGCTTTTGACATGTTTGAACTTCTGGGTTAAACCATGAAGGACATTCGAGCTATATGTCAGCGAATACCAAGATGTGAAGACGGGGACGTACTGATCGACAAAACAGTGGATCAAGCCTTCATTTGAAATCTTCCCCCTAAACCCAGGTCCCATAGGACCACCTCCCACCATAGACCCAATCCCATCTTGCCAAACCACCTTTCCCTTCATCTCTCCAAACGGATCATGATTCCCCAAAAACAACTTGAGAGCATATTTATCATCTGGAAAGGCAGCAGGTAATGCCTTGTGCAAATGAACCAATGCAGATGGAGCGAGGGAAATCTTCTTTTTCTTTTCGTGTTTCTCTTCATCATCCGTTTCAGGTGCAGGTTCAGGTGCGGACGGTAGGATTAAAGCGGATACCAGTTCGGTGTAAATGCCAAGTCTCATTTGAGCTATTGCTCTGATGAGGGCGATGGAATCGGTTTTTGTAGATAGTAGAGGTAGATCGAATTGTTTTCGAAGATGATTGGCGATGGTGATTGCTGAAGCCTTGTCGGAGAGGGCGGGGAACAGATCTCGAAGATGAGACGGGAGACGATTACCGGATGAATTATCTGTCTTTGCGAGCTCTTGAATCTGTAGTAGTGCCGTGTGGGAAAAGGTGGATTGCAGGTCTCGCTGGAATGGCGTCTCGGGAAGTGGATCCGGTTCGACCTTGAGCTCCACCTCCGCCACGACTTCGTCCAGTTCAACGGTTTTGGGTAGATGTCGTACGACTTGATATCGTATCCTGCGCCTGCTGGACCCCGTGACCCGGGACTGATGAGTGACGACGTGGAATCGGCGACGTGGCTTGGTCTCGGTATCGGTATCGGTATGGAACGACTCGTCTGCCGTGTTCAACCCTTCATCGGTTGTCGAAGTGGGGGTCTTGACCATAGCGACCGACTCCTCTTGTTTGATATATGTCGTTCCATCATTACTATATAGCGAGTTCGAGAGGTGACTTTGCACGTGAGACGCGGACGCCGTTTGACCAGATTGAGGGAAGTCGATCGATTCCATGAGCTGTTCCAAAAGATCCGCCGCCTTGTACTGCTTCCGCGGTGCGACTTCATCCACCTTCTCTGCCTTCACTGACACCTCCGAGTCCTCCTTCTTGATAACGGTATCGGGGTGGATATCCGCGAAATCTTTCTCCTTGACCTCCATATCGTTCTTCTTGCTCTCCGAATCGGCCTTCCCGCTGGTACCATTGTATGGCGGAATCATCAATCCCTGTCCATACATCCAATAAGGGTTGGACCGATTCTTCTGATCTTCTTCCTCTACTTTGGGAGTCGGTATGGGATCGACACGAGGTCTTGGCGCAGTATTGACCGTCTCCTTTACCGGCTCATCGCTGTCTTCTTCGACTGGGATTCGCTGTATTTGTCTCTGGGCGGATCGACGTACTCGAGAGGTGACACCTCGTTTGTGTTTCCTCTTCGTCTCTAAATGAGGTGCGGCGGGTACATCGGTATCGACCGGCGTATTGGCGGCGAGCGATTGCTCCATTGCTCCAATAACGGCCGATGTCGTCAGCCCGGTGGTTTGACTCTTTGACGAGGATTCACTTGGTGTTGGGGCGATACCAAGTAGATCGTAGAGAGCATCATCGGAAGACGAAAGCTCAGTCATCATTGGGGTGATCTTGTAGTGGGTCGTCCTTTGTTTCGGGTGGAGCACGAGATGACAAAATTCGACTGGAAGAGCGGGACCGGGTACTGATTTTCTTTGTTGATGAATGATCCAGACACAGGGTACCAGCCATGTACTGAGCAGCTCGAAAAGTAGGCCACTATATAGGAGACAAGAGATGTAGTTGATGATATTGATCGATGAATTCCAGTAGAGTGATGATGATCGATGCTATGATGTATCGCTTATATCCGAAGACACGTGGAGACCCTGAAGTAGGAAACGCACTGATGACCTGAACACGATCACAGGAGCACCAAATCACATAGAGTAATCAGCGAAAATATGCTGACCTAGAAGTCACGCACTGCTGCTGGTTGAACGCCTCGTGCATATAGTGCGCTGGTCATTGAGTGCTGGTACATGTGGCAATCGAGTGGTAAGCACGACTTGCAGGTACATGATCTGCAGGTACGTTGCATATTCGAAGAACTCTTCGGTCCGGAGGGTTCTGAGTGCTAGGCATGTTCAAGGCTGAGAGGACGGATCGTATGACGTACGACGAGATGCATGAAGCTGACTGACAGACGACTCTAGTAGTACTTAGAAGATGACATGGGATACACCTTAGGTTAGATAAGATGGCCCTGATTTACCCTGACCACTACCATTGATTGTCCCTGTTTCTACCCTGAACCACGACTTTTATACCCCGATACTAGTATGTGCTCTTTTCAAACACCTTGGTACACCTCTCATTCTTCTCACATTTGTACATATACACCACCATGATCCTGCCAAGCACGAGTACAACTGTAGCAGTCGGAATCGCTCTCCTAGCTGGAACAGAGGCATTGCCCGAACCTGCCGCTGTTAGGCGTCAGGAAATCTCGAGCTCAGGTAAGTGGAGCTGTGGAGCTGGAAGGCGTAGCGCATCCTTTATGAACGGCTGTCTACAGATCATGCAGTATGAATACATGCTGATGATACAGTCGAGTCTGCTGAGCCTACTGCTTCCGAAGTAGTATCATCGGCAGTCACTTCAATTTCAGCTTCACCGTAAGTCCCATTTCACTGAGCGAAACGTCCATCTCTGGACGGATACCTTGTCCACCAACTCCTACTCCCATGAGACTGAAGTTGACCAGTTCTTCCCCTTCTCCTTCTCCTGACTCGTTTTCACCTTCGTCCGTTTCGACCACATCGTGAGTTGGGTTGGGCGGGTGTGACGAGGCGGTGCAAGGTCAATCGCTAATTCTAGATCTGCCGCGCCGTCGTCAATTGCCGAATCCATTTCTTCCGATATCGCTTCTTCTTTCGACGCTTCCACCACGTCATCATCAATTGTCCCTTCTTCCGTAATTCCATCTACATCCTCGGTCGTTCCTTCCGATACCGCTACATCCGCCCCGGATAGTTCTTCCGCACCACCAACCTCTACATTCGAATCTTCGTCTTCGTCTGCGTCAGTGGTTGTTCCATCGTCGAGCCCAATTACCGCTAGCTCCGCGGTATCTCAATCATCCGTGGCTCCATCTAGCTCGTTCGTCACTCCTTCCAGCTCGGTCGTCGAATCATCTGCAGTACCCACATCCGCACAACCCTCTTCTCAACAGCCTTCGTCAGCCGCACCCTCCTCGTCGAGATCGTCCAGCTCTCCAGTATCGTCTTCCGCCATCTCGGCCGTCCCATCCACAGCACCTACGACAGTCGTCCCATCGTCATCAGCGGTTCCCTCCTCATCACCTCAGCCCGCGTCGTCCGCTGCTCCTACTAGCAACCCCGCTCCCACCACCCCTCCCGCCTCTTCCGCTGCTCCCGAACCTGCCCCCGAGCCAGGGGTTGTTGTGATTACAGCTACGAACTACGTTACCCAATCAAATGCTCAGGGAGAGCCGGAAACGCAGCAAGAAGTCGGGACTGTCGTTGTCACTGCTACGGGTGAAGGGGATGAGCAGAGTACGTCCACAGCTGATGATGTAAGATGTACTATGAGCTGACGAGCAGTCACCGCAACCGATCCCGACGCAACAGCTACGCGCGATTCACTTGTGATAGTCACCCAAACCCTAAGCGATACCACAACCGCCGCAAACGGAGAACAAAGCGTTGTTATCGCCGTAAGTCCCCCAACTCATCAACCGTATATCGAACGCTGACAAACAGACGATCACACGGAGGGTCAGTATTCAGATCGTACCTGTCGCTACTACCACCGTAGTTGGCTCAGGTGGTGAATTGCAAGGTAGTTCTGGAAACGGAGCTGTTGGTCGAGGGGTAGACAATAAGCTATTGATCTCGGTCCTTGCCGTACCCCTCTTTGGCCTTTTCACAGGTCTAATGGGCATGTTCATCTAATCTATCCTACCACTCTACAGAGAGATGCTTGCTTATACTGTATCCATAGCCTACATAGAACTTCTATCATAATATAATAATATAATAACATATGCACCAAATAGACCCACGTGATGCGGGCCGGAGTAGACCGATGACCGACGTCACGACGCCTTTTTTGAATTACAGTACCAAAACAACTGACTAATCCATCTCTTTACTATTGTGTATATTGTGTATAGGCCAACAATGTCAGCCATCATCCTAACGCGGCATACGCCAACCCGGCCAAAACCAACGAGGATGTCAACGAAACAATTGACTCCTCAATTACGTACTACCGAACGTACTCCTCTCTTGAACTCCAAAGATAGGACTACACCCCTCAAAGATACTTTATCGACTACGAGATTTGTTACGATATGTATTGGGATCTTTAGTGCTAATTTCGTTTTCGCCTTTCAGACTACTAGTATGCCTACCTTGATGAGTGGGATTTCTAGTGGGTATGGGCATGCGGAATTGGGGAGTTATCTGGGTAGTGTTTTCACGTTAGCCAATACTGCTGGTGAGTTAGCTTGTCATCGTTCATCTGTATCGGGCGGCTGGTGGTTCGAGGGCTAATGGTAGTCATACCGGTATATGGAGTATTAATGGAATCGCTAGGTCGAAAAGTCGCCATGCTCACCGCTGGTATATTCTACGGTCTAGGAACGATCCTCTGCGCAACCTCAGGTAGTATGTATCAATTAATAGCAGCGAGAGCTGTAGCTGGTGTAAGTCCCCTCTCCTTCACAGTTTGCTTCTCCGCTCGGTCAGCAATCGAATATATGGGAAGGAGCTGATATTAGCTCGGCGGAGGAGGATTGTTAACGGTCTCATCGGTGATTGTCACTGATCTCGTCCCGCTTCGTGATCGGGGTGTTTATCAAGGTCAGTCAGGTGTATTGTGAGATCAGGAAGAAGGGGCTGATGAGAAGGAATTATGATGACTGTCTTCGGGGCTGGGACGATGATTGGTGGTCCACTTGCTGGGTGGTTATCTGATCACCATGGATGGCAGTGGTCTTTCTGGGTTCAGGTGAGCATTTATTTCCTCCCTTCCATGTTCCCACTTCACGAAGCTCCTGCTAGGATATCAAGAGGGAGATTCGAAGTGGATGGAGCTGATGAACAGATGCCAATAATCATCTTCACCCTAATAATAACAACCCTCTTCCTCCCACCCTCTCCAATCCCCCCAACACATCCAACCCTACTATCAGGCCTAACATCCCTCGATTGGACCGGTACAGTCCTCTTAATATCCTCAGTAACAGCCCTAATCCTTGGATTCTCATTCCATACTTCCTACTTAATCCCTTGGTCTTCACCTACCGTCTGGGGTCTATTAGTTGGATCAATCCTGGCGTTGGGGTTGTTTGTGTTACAAGAGAAAAGGGCTGGGGAGGGGGCTGTGGTGGATTTCAAGAATTTGAGAAGTAAGCACCGGAGCGCTATTATGGCGAGTGGATTTCTACTTTCAGCTGCGAATGGTGCTTTTGTAAGTCCCCCTCTTCTTTTTCCATATGACATGGGTGCAAATGCTGATGATAGATGTTTTATATGTACGTTACACCGACGAATGAGACTGAGAGCTAATGATAGACCCGTGTACTTTACTGTTGTCGTTAACACCTCTACATCAAGAGCGGGGATGATCAATTCGATATGTGGTGGATTGGGTTTAGCGACTGGGTCACTCATTGCAGGGCAGTAAGTCCTGTCTCCCTCTTGCTCCGCCCCCTCGCGTCTCCAGACGTCTAAGTCCTGTGGTCTCCGGACCTAGCCCTCCGATTCATCGCTGATAACAGATACATCCGTAATGGAAACCCTTATAAATTCATGGGAACCATCGCCCTACTCGCACCTATGATCGGAGCATTCGTAGCTTCTCTCTGGACTCCTAACTGGTCTACTTGGAGTTACTATGCTACTGTCCTACCGATGACTTTCGGGTATTCAGTCTTCTTGTGTTGTCAGCTTGGTACGTCAATATATCCTCGGGAAGAAGAGATGATGCTGATTGTAGTTGCTCTAGTTTCCGGGGTGGATAGTAAAGCTATGGTACGTCCAATCAATCGCACGTGCTATTTTGTTATAGGAGTAGCTAACATCCAGCCCAAAGCAACAGCACTCCTATACACAATCCGAGCCCTCGGCGGCACAATCGGAATTTCCTCAGCAGGTTCAATCCAATTATCATCCCTAACCCACTCCCTAAGGAACGTATTCAAGCACGAACCCAACGCTACTGCCATGATCGACGCGATCCTCCATTCCAAATCCGCAATACGCGAATTACCCCCACATCTCGAACAAGCTGCTATTGATGCTTACGCACATTCTTTATCGGCTGTTTGGGTTGTTGCTGGTGGAGTTGCTGCTTTGACTGTTGTTGCTAGTTTGTTTATTCAGGAGAAGGATGTTGGATCTAAAGGCGAGGGAACTGGGGGTGGGGTTGTTGGTGATGGTGGAGAGGGGTTGGGTGGTGGGACCGTAGTGGGAAGGGGGCATTAGGTTTGAGCAGTATGTGACTGGAGTCGTGAGATGTGGATCTTGATCGCCAATCAGGCTGAAGGACATTGTTTGTATTCCTACTTCATACATCATATTTCATATAACAATGCCTACTTTCTATTCACAGATATCATCGTCTCCTACTCCTTTCTCTCGGTCAACGACCTGACGGTCTCTTCTAAATCGGCCCCCGCCCCTCAGTAAGCGAGTACATCTTCGGATAACTCTCCAACCAATTCTTATCAATCTGATCAACACTCTGAATCCCAGAGACATTGAACAAGATATCAAGATCCGCGAGTAAACTCTTCATGACATGTCGAACACCGTGTTCACCCATTATTGAGAGTCCCCATACCCATAATCTGCCGATGAAGACGAATTTAGCTCCTAGGGCTAGGGCTTTTACGACGTCCGAGGCGCCTCTGATTCCGGAATCGAACATGATGTACGTCTTGTCGCCGACCGCTTCGGAATCAGCTTCTTCTCGGGAACACGGAGGAAGAAGTAAAGAGTGAGAGTGTGGAGAAGGACGTACCCGCAACGATATTTTCCAAAGCATCCAGCGAGGCAATAGCTCCATCCACTTGCCTTCCAGCATGATTCGAAACCACAATCCCATCTACTCCCATCTCGACCGATTTCTGAGCATCCCTAACATCTTGAATACCTTTCAAGGCAAATGGTTTCCCACCTGAAATCCTCTTCCATTCTCCCATGACCCATTTCGTCTTCTCCCACGTATGAGCCCTTCCATGCCATACATTATCAATCCATTTCGCCCCCGCTTCATTCAACTGAGTCTTTGGGTCGATTCCAGCTTCCTTCAACCTTTTCTGGAATACTGGATCGGAAAGTCCCAAGTCGGCACCGATACCATGGTAGAAAGCGTAGTTTGAGTTGTTTACATCGTTATGTCGCCAGCCGAGTTGCCAGGTATCAAGAGTGAGGATACAAGCTGTAAACCCGGAATTATGGGCTCGAGTGAGGAGAGAGATAGTAAGTTCATCGTCGTGAGGCATGTAGAGTTGAAAGAACCTAGGTCCATTTCCATTGGCTTTCCCCACATCTTCAATAGGTTGACTTCCGGCCGTAGAGAGGCAGTATGGGAGATTCAATTCCTCAGCTACTTTGGCAACTGGTAATTCTCCTAATGGGTTGTATATCTTGTTGATTCCGATAGGAGCGAATCCAATAGGTGCAGCGACTTTGTGTCCCCAAATCTCGGTCGCAGTGTCACGAGTATTGGTATCGACTAGCATGCGGGGGATGATTCGATGTCGAAAGAATGCTTGTCGATTCGCGAGGTGGGTGGTGGACATTCCAGCATTGGAAGAGGCGTAGTACCATCCTCCTTCTGATAATTTCTCTTTCGCCTTTGCTTCTAGTTGCCCAGGATCTACTATCAGTACCGCTCAAGATCATCTCGGAGAAGACGTACCAGTATTGAAAGGAGGTACCTCTCCATCGTTACTCTTCCAGAAGTTCTCTCTTTGATACTGAGCAAACTCGGTCGTAGTCCTACTCTTGGAATTAGGATTGTTGGTATCCATAATGATCAATCAGTGATGTGCATAAAGAGGGGTTCTGAGACCACAAGTCCATGTATAAATACCTAGATCAGCCATATCTGACCGTGACCACATATCTGACATCAGATGTCTAATCGGGATAACGGGGCTGCATCATTCCCCGCTTGCAACACTCGGCAATGATCATGCCGGCGGGATATTGGTTATTTCGGGCGAGCACACATACCCAGTTCATATACACCGGTCCGTCAGTCAAGTCAAGATGACATATCTAGTAGCCGTCCGTATCCGTAGATTCAATCTTGGAAATGATCTATGCATCCCAATTCCAATCTTAGAAGTTCGAGTTGGAAAACGGCTCTTGCCCTTGTCTCCTTCGTAAAGACGGCGGTCCGCATCCAAGATCGTTTCTGCCCTCCGCCCCCCTTCGCATCGCTCAAGTATCTCGCGGTCTCCTACAGTTGGAGAAGCGACTGGCAAGGTATACTGATGACCTCAGCTCAGCTGTACTAAAATGGTTATTTGCCACGTGCAGTGAAATGGAGACTCCACTTTAGAGGCTGTGCGCGTCTTTCCTTGATCCAACTTTCTCTTTCTCTGATTCACCACCATACCTTACCCATATAGCGTATAGATCACCCGCTCTATCCCTTACGACTCTCATGATATAACGAACAAGTAACGCAAGATATACTCGAAATGCCGGAACTCACAAATAACGGCGCACCATCGCTCGACAGACTGCAATTGGTCGCCGCGTTGATAGGTACGTGACGCCTTCTTATCCTCTTGATCTCGTTATCATACCATGTCTGCAGTAGGATCATGTTCACTGACGCACAGAATACGATAATGACGATGTACCACCCGAGAAACGACGCGATCATAGGCAATCAGCCATCTTTACCCAATTCCGACCACGACCTCTCGACCGTATTGACCATAGGCCTGATACTCGACCACCTCCTTCGCGTTCCCAGACATACCAACCGGATCAGCTAAGAGGAATAGAAGAAGGATATGAAAGGCAAGGACCTAGACCTCAGTCGATGGTGCACGCGCCTAGAGCTAGGGATTCGATGACGATGGAGATTCTGGAAGGGAGGAAGCGATTTGATCCCAACGTGCACAGGGAGGATATGCGAGAGGATGGACAAATGGCGGAAGAGCAGGAAGAATTGGATGTAGATGTCTCTCGATGGGGATTACCGGAACATCTGGTCGCTCAGGAAGACCCTTCCACCTCGAGACCAAAGTCGACAATGTCAACAATGAATCAAGCTCGGCCCTCATCATCTCTATCCCAATTCCAACCTCGACCTCCCTCCAACATGTCATACCGAGATGAGTCTCGCCCTACACCGATCCCATTCCCAGCGGCTCATACGACCAGTATCAACATCCCCACGATCAACCGTGCCCGCTCGGTTCATCTCGATATCATGAACCAAAGTCCGGACGACTATGGCGCAGATACAGCTCTGGAATCGGCAGAGCGTGTCAGGAATCTCGTCGAGGGGGATACAGTAAGGGAAAGAACAAGATCAGGAGGGGACACATTCTCACGACCTGATCGTGGGAATCGCCGAGTCAGCTTCAACGAGCTTGACATGGTAGATCGACCTAGTACCAGCCAAGGATTAAGATCTCACTCCCGATTGTCTTCGAATGGCCGAACTCCACCCACTTCACCTCCCTCTATGCGACCGAGATCGGCAATGAGCAGGAAATCTTCAAATCCACTACTCGTTCCACTACCACCATCACCAATGCATACGCTCATGAACCGTCATTCGAGCTATATACCTACCCTCACCGCCGAGGAGGAAGAATTGGATCAACTCGCAGATTTAGATGAACCTATCCTATCGTCCGAGCCCAATCCATTCGCCATGCCACCTCCTCCAGCAGTTATTGGATCTCGATTCGATCCAAAGCAGCTGGAGATCCAGCGAGGATCCTCAAGGCTTGCAGACTACGCAAGACCTACTTCCAGCATGTCGCTTCAACGCTCCAGCCTTGCTCAATTCGATGATCTGGTCCGATATACCACCCCAGCAGCAGCTCTGGAATATATCGAAGAACAAGATCTAGGTGATTTACGAGTCTACGACGATATACCTACCGCAGAGCAATATGGGAAACCCCTCCAACCTCCGAAATATGCAAATGCG
>Ga0308160_10003845_pt1 | contig 16495 bp, 11 predicted proteins | sample PhyFR1_FD_201036 | JGI IMG/M metagenome (GOLD analysis project Ga0308160, IMG submission 201036) | Phyllosphere microbial communities from UC Gill Tract Community Farm, Albany, California, United States - DLSLF.R1 | ecosystem: Host-associated > Plants > Phyllosphere > Unclassified | place: USA...
GTCTCTGGCGCGGACGTCTCGCTTATGCTGAAAACGATGAAGTTCTGGCGCGCGAAGTTCTCGCTGCTGAGCGCTTCGGTGCGAGCGCGTTCATACGAATCTTTGTTGAAGAGAACGCCGCCAGTCGATCGAGCCTCGACCAGGCCCTCGCAATTACCATCGGTGGATTTTCCAGACAGTCAGAATCGTTCGCTGAGCTCATCGATGCACACATGGAAAACAAAGGAATATCTGGTGATGCAGCTAGGATGGCTAAAGCCGCAGTCGAGGCCGCCAGGTGGGCAGACGGGTGGGTGGCCGATATGTGGGCGGCAGACACGCCGGAGGAGTTCTGGCGTTGCTTGATGATCGCAAGGACCTGCATGGACGCACGGACTTCTACCGAGCCAAGTGAGCATTCGAAATGGTTTTGTTATCGATCGGTTTTTAGAAAACTGAGGGACAAGGCTATCGAGGAACAAACCAAGAAAAGAAAAAAGACACTGTTTGGCCAAGAGGTCCCGGACAAGATCTTTATCGCTAAAACCAGTACCACTTCATGAGAAAGACAGCCGGCGTGTCATTCGAACTATAGCACGCCCCACGTCGCGGCAGAAAATGCTTGCAGTTAAATGCCTGGAATGGCCTTATTCGTCAGATGATTAATTTTGGTTACTGCTTGAGTCTCTCTAGGCGTCTCGGCGGAATGTCGCCACTGCGAAGTCAATGAAGGCGCGCAGTTTGGGCGTGAGCTGCCGGTCGGGCGCATACAGGATGTGCATGGGCCCTGTTTGGGCGGAATATGCCGGCAACATCCGGACCAGGCTGCTGGTCTCCCGGACAGTACCGCCATCCGTGCCACCGTCAACGGCTACTTGTTGATCAGCCCAACCAAGGTCGTCGGTGCCATCGACCACGAAACAATGCAGTCACAGCGACCAGACCGAGGCGCTGCTGTGGTATCTGAGCGTGAGCGACCCGGTCAAGAATTTTGTGTTCGAGTTTTAAGCGGCGGCGAGCATCACGAACACTACGAAGTCGCCATGCTGGTGGCGTGGCTGAGCTATCGCCGTCGAAGCGCACTGTCCTGTACACGGCCATCGCGCGCATGGAAAACGAACGAGCTTCGGCAGTGGTGCTAGACGCTGGCGGAATGGGGAAAGTGGGCGCGAATTAGGATGCAGTTATGTTCGGCGTGGCGCATCAATTCTAATGGTCGTTGCGCATGCAGGCGGGCTTTTAGAAAATGAAGCTGCGTGCGGAAAGCGATCGCTTCGGAGCCAATCCCCCTAGGCGATAACACTGTAACAATGGAATGGTCATCTGTTTCTTGTCGAGCATTTAGTGACAATCCGTGACTTTTTCTCTTCAGCAAGCTGGTATGCTGTGGGGACGAATTAGACTGGCTAGCAGCGGGTATCCGTACTACTTATTTGAGGGGCGTGATGTCGCGATGCAGCGTGATATTGGCTAAAGACCGTGATCCAAACAACAAAAAATTTCGAACCTGACCTCTGATGCATATCGCAAAACTTACGCTCGTCAACTATCGAAATTTTGCAAACGCAGCGCTGACATTTAATAAGGGTGTGAACACCGTTATCGGAGAAAACGGGTCGGGAAAAACGAATTTGTTTCGGGCCATCCGCCTGCTGCTCGACGACTCTATGGCACGATCAGCATCTCGCTTAGACGAGTCCGATTTTCATCGCGGCCTCGACAACTGGCGTGGTCACTGGATCATTATCAGCCTTGAATTTGATGAGATCGGTCCTGAGGAAGCGATTCAGGCATTGTTCCTACATGGAACAGGGGTGATAGCAGGTGCTGCGCCAATCGGCCGGGCTACCTATAACCTGATCTTTCGCCCGAAGAAGGACATTCGCCTCAAGCTAGCCCAGCTCGAAGACGGAGACATAGCCGGGTTAGCAGCAGTCAGGCAATCTATTGAGATTTCTGACTACGAAACGGTCGTTACCGGCAGAAGCACGGCCGACTTTAGCAACTTCGCGACGTATACCGAAATCGTCGGCGATTTTGAGAACTGCATTATTAGTGACGACACTGACGATCCGCGTATCGGCGCCCGCGTTAATTCCTTTCTTTCTGTCGCAAGCGAGGTCTCGTTTACGTATATCCAGGCGTTACGGGACGTCGTAGCCGAGTTTCACAACAACCGGACCAACCCACTGCTTACGCTGCTAAAAAGCAAGAGCGGAGCGATCTCCGCGGCTGATATGGATCCGATCATCGCCGGAGTACGTGAGCTCAACGATTCAATCGCGGAACTGAACGATGTTCAGGTCGTCCGATCTGACATTCGAAGCACGATCAAGGCAGCTGCGGGGCAGACCTACTCGCCGAGTTCGCTATCGATTCGCTCGGATCTGCCAGAGGAGGCCGACAAGCTCTTCCAGTCGCTGAAGCTATTCGTGGGCGAGTCGAGCGAGAACCATGAGGGTGCTATTCACGAGCTTAGTCTTGGCGGGGCCAACCTGATCTTCTTGACGCTGAAACTGCTCGCGTTTCAATATCAGCGAGCTCATCAGTCGATCGCAAATTTCTTAGTCATCGAGGAGCCCGAGGCGCACATTCACAACCACATCCAAAAGACGTTGTTCGATCGCATCACCTACGACGACACGCAGATCATTTACTCGACGCACTCGACCCAAATTTCCGAAGTCAGCAAGGTCTCCAGCGTCAATGTGCTGGGGCGACGTGGTGCAGCGTGCGAAGCCTATCAACCCACAACGGGTCTCGATCCATTCGCGATCGACACGGTGCAGCGGTACCTAGACGCGGTTCGAAGCAACCTCTTGTTTGCCAAGAGCGTAGTCTTGGTTGAGGGTGACGCAGAAGAAATCCTGATTCCGCTGATGTTTAAGCTGGTGACGGGGCTAAGCCTCGATGAGATTGGCGTTAGCCTCATTAACATCCGCAGTACTGGGTTCCAGAATGTGGCGGTGCTCTTTCACCAATCCAGAATTCGCAAACGCTGCGCGATCATCACTGATCGTGACGCAGCCATCATTGACACGGCCCCTATATTCGGTGAGTCGGAAGCAGATGTTCGATTTAAAAAGAAGTGCCATGGATCGGACGTAAAGGGGCTTGCACGCAAGGTCGCTCTCGATTCCTTTGTACATGGCAATACTTGGCTGTCCCCTCACTATGCTGATCACACGTTTGAAGTTGATTTCATCGCAGCTGGAAACGCATCTAAAGTTAGAGCGCTGGTGCCGATGATCTACGTAGACCCACCAACGCTCCTGACGGCGGACGCCGAGTTGGCATCCGGGGACAAGGCCCAGTTTGGTCGCCGAGTACTTACGATGGCGGCTAACCAAGGTAAAGGGTGGTTCGCCATCCAGTTAGGCAGGTGCTTGGACTCGGACGCTGTCATACCACTATATATTCGAGACGCAATTTTCTTCGCCAATCCGACCCTGTCAAATGAGGTGTTTTCGAACATCTACCGCTACAGAATCAGCAAGGCTGTGAAGGGTGGCGTTCTAACTGCAGTAGATGCCGAAGCCTTGCACGCGTTAATCGCGCAGTACCAATCCGGTGCTCTGCCTCTAGCTGACCTTAAAGCTACGCTCTTGGTGATGCTGCCGAACGATCAGATCCATCAACTGCTGGCGAATGTGGCGTGAGGGAAGCGTCCATGTTTGCTTGGTCCCAACATGAGCTAAACCCAGAGCAAGAGGCTGCGGTGGTTTTCGCGGGCAGTCAGTTTCTCATTGCATGTCCAGGCAGTGGCAAAACACGAACGCTGACCTATAAGATCGCTTATGAATTGTCGCGGCTGGCTTCCAACCGCCAGTTTGTTATCGCAATCACATACACCAACCGTGCTGCCGACGAGATTCGCGAGCGGATTGAGAATTTGGGAGTCAACACTGAGCGACTATGGATTGGCACCATTCATGCTTTTTGCCTTGAATGGATTTTGAAGCCTTACGGTCTCTATCATCCAGATCTGGCTCATGGATTTCGAATCATCGATTTGCACGAGCGCGAAAAGATGCTTGAACAGCTGTGCGATCCATACCAACCTCAGCGAGTTACCTTTTGGGATTGCGACTACTACTTCACGCCTCGCGGGCGGGTCCTAGGGTGTAGCGACACGCGTAAGCATGCGGTAATCGAGAATGTTCTAGAAGAGTTCTTTATGGTGCTAAAGAGCAGGCAACAGATTGACTTCGAGCTGATCCTTTTCTACGCGCATAGACTCGTAGCGACGCATCCAGCAATCAGCGCGAATCTTTCCAAACTATTCTCATTTATGCTGGTTGACGAGTATCAAGACACGAAAGAGATTCAATACGAGATTCTGGGAAGAATACTGTCGGCTGGTGATGGTGCCACTAAGCTGCTCATGGTGGGCGACCCGAACCAGGCGATTTTTGGTTCGCTGGGTGGGTTCCCAATCGACCTCGCCGGCCTGCGCGCCATAACGGGTTTAGAGATCGAACCGAGGGCGTTGTCGCGAAACTATCGGTCTTCCCAGCGTCTCATTGACTATTTCGGAAACTTCAATCTTTATGGGACGGTGATCGAAGCTTCAGGTCGAAACCGGGACTTTGCTAGTCGTATTACCTATAACGCAACTATCCATAAGGACGACCTAGCTGACGAGATCGCGCGGTTGATTCAGCATAACATCGAGGTGCTAGGTGTGCCGCCGAATGAGATCTGCGTCGTCGCTCCCCAATGGCCTTACCTCACGGCCATAACTCGTGCGCTTGTGGTGCGCTTGCCAGAGTATCGATTCGATGGTCCAGGCATCGTTCCATTCGCCCGAGATCCAGAAAATTTTTGGTACAAGGTGGCGCGGCTTGCCTTGACCGAATCTTCCCCTGGCGGCTACCTGCGTCGTATGCGATGGGCAGGTGAAGTAATCCAGGACTTAAGCAGTGCAGGTGTCGACGTTTCTACTTTTAACGGCAAGCGCCTTCTGGCGGAATGCAACGCAGTTGTGATCGATGAGACGGACGGCCTTCTTTTTCTGCGCACGTTCTTTGATACCCTGTTCGTGCGTCTCCAAGTTTCCTACCTTGCCTTCGCGAGCCTGGTGGAACATTACGAGGCGTTCTTCGCCAGCTCCGAGGCGCGGCTGCAACGACTGCGAACTGATGGAGTCGCCGCGGCTGGCGAAGTCGCGTTCTTCAAAAAGGCCTTTCAGGCTCGCTCCGGCATCTTGGTATCTACCATTCACGGCGTCAAAGGTGCCGAGTTCGATGTCGTCATCGCTCATACTTTGCTTGAGGGGATGGTGCCACACTTCAATGACACCAGCGGAGACGACAGTGCAAAGAAGCTTCTGTACGTCATCGGATCTCGGGCGCGGAAACACCTGCACATGTTTTCTGAGATAGGTCGCGCAAAAGGGCAGCGAGGCGACACGTGGCGGGCGACTCAACTGTTGACTGCATGCGTCTTCCCTTACGACTCTCCGTAGTGCCGTTGTGAGGTGCTCGCAGTATCGTGCCGATACCAGCCATGACGTTCGGTTTCCTGCAAGTTTCTGGCGAATCGTAGCGATTCACGATAATTTACTTAGGTGGCATATTGCTCTGCCGCACCCAAATAAACGCGCAAACAGCCGCCGCAGCCGCACTGCCAGCACACACCCCCAGCGCCACATGAAACGGCCCCAGCAGCGCACGACCCTGTGCAGTCAGCACCACACCCAGCATCGCCGTTGCAATCAGCCCACCGCCACGCGCCACCGCGCTGTTGAAGCCGGACGCGATCCCGGTATGGCTCTCGTCCACCGACGACAGCACGGCCGTAGTCAACGGCGCCGCCACGCACGCCATGCCCAGCGCGATTACCAGCATGGCCGGCAGCACCGTCGTCGTATAACTGCCGCCTCCGATGCGCATGGCCAGCAGGAAGCCGCCTGCCACGATCAGCGCGCCGATCGATAACGGCAGGCGCGAGCCGTGCTTGGCGGCCACGCGGCCCATGAATGGCGAGCCAATCGCCAGCACGATCGGAAAGGGCAATAGCGCAGCCCCGGCCTGCTTGGCCGAATAATCCAGCGCCTGGATCAGCACGAACGGTATCAGCAGCATCAAGGCGCCGAGGGCGCCGTACAGCAGGAAAGTCATCAGGTTCAGCCCGGAAAAGCCGCGCTCACCGAACAGCTTCAGGGGCAGCATGGCGCGCTCGCCGGCGCGCCGCTCGATCCAGACGAAGGCCAGCAGGATCACGACGCCGGCCGCCAGCGCCATTCCCGCCCACAGGGTCAGGTGTTTTTCGGCCGATGCCTCGGCCAGGCCCCAGGTCAGGCAAGCGAGCCCCAGGCTGGCGAGCACCGCCCCGAGCGGATCGAGCGGAACCCGCTTGCCATTCGTTTTCACCTGCACGAAGCGCCACGCCATGAAGATCGCCAGCGCTGCAATCGGCAGATTGATGTAGAAGACCGCGCGCCAGCCCACGGCGTCGATCAGCCAGCCGCCCAGCAATGGTCCGATCGCACCGGCCCCGGCGCCGGCCGCGGCCCAGATGCCGACAGCCCGGCCACGCTGTTTCCCTTCGAAGGTCGCGCTGAGGATGGCCAAGCTGTTCGGCAGCACCAGCGCCGCGCCAACGCCTTGCAGCAACCTCCCGCCGACCAGCAACGACAGCTGCGGCGCAAGCGCGCACAGCAGCGCGGCCAGCGCGAATACGGCCATGCCGATCATGAGCATGCGCTTGCGCCCGTAGTGGTCGCCCAGCGCACCGCCCAGCAGCAGCAATGAACTGAGCGGAAGCAGGTAGCCGTTGACCACCCACGAGAGGTCGGCGCCCCGGCTGGCCAGATCCTGTCCGATCGCCGACAGGCCGACGTTCACCACCGAGCCGTCGATGAAGGCCAGGCTGCTTGCCAGGATCGAGGTGCACAGCACCAGGTTCGGGTGAGCGGGCGGCTCGGCATGCGCCGGCGCGGCGCCCGCGGCGAGCGCGCGGTCGCACTCGCTGGGCAGGACGCTCATGCGCGGGCCTCGAAGGCGTGGAATGGTGGCGATGGCAGCATGAGGGCATCGTGCCGATGCGCCGAGTGAGCGTCTGTTCGCATGCGCACACTCGAGCCCGCTGTCACTGCGGAGACCACAGCCGGCATCGTCAAGACGAGGTTTGCAAAACGATCCGGACGCCGCAGCACGGCATCCCGGCGTTCTCCCCCTGGATAACGGAGATCAGCTAATTCTCAGCCCTGCTGACCATCCTCGCCACCCGGCCCGGCCGACTGGCGCGACGACGCCCCGGCGCGCGACTCGTACTGCGCCGCTCCCTGTCGCACCTGCGTGTGCAGCCCACCCTGGCGCAGAACCGGCTGCGACGGCGCGCCCGGCCGCGGCATCGACAACCTGCGCGCACCCGTTGCCAGGTCGCCAGGCCGGGTCAGGCCGGTGGCGACCACCGTCACCCGCATCGCGTCGCCCAGCGTCTCGTCGTAGACCGCGCCGAACTTGATGATCGCGTCCTCGTTGGTCTGCGCGCAGACCGTGTTCATCACGAGCTTGGTTTCGCGCAGCTTCAGCGTCTCTTCGGATGCGGCGATGTTGACCAGCACCCCGCGTGCGGCGCGCAGGTTGGCGCCATCGAGCAGCGGACAGGCGATGGCCTCGGCGGCGGCTTTGGCGGCGCGGTCCTCGCCTGCGTGTTCGGCAGTACCCATCATCGCCATGCCGGTCTGGCGCATCACCGTGCGCACGTCCTCGAAATCGACGTTGACCATCCCCGGCACGGCGATGATGTCGGCGATGCCGGTCACCGCCTTGCTGAGCACTTCGTCGGCGGCGGCAAACGCCTGCTTTTGCGTGACATCGTCGCCCAGCACTTCCTCGAGGCGGCTGTTCAGGACGATGATCAGCGAGTCGACGCAACGCGCCAGTGCCGCAATGCCTTCCTCGGCCACGCGCATGCGGCGCGGGCCTTCGAAGTCGAAGGGCTTCGACACCACGGCGAGGGTCAGGATGCCCAGTTCGCGCGCCACTTCGGCAACCACGGGGGCGGCGCCGGTGCCGGTGCCGCCACCCATGCCGGCGGTAATGAAGACCATGTCCGCCCCCTTGAGCGCGTCGGCAATGAGCGAGCGTTCGCGGGTGGCGCATTCGCGGCCGACCGCCGGGTCGCTGCCGGCGCCCAGGCCGCTCTCGCCAAGCTGGATGCGCTGTTCGGTGCGGGTGTTCGACAGGGCTTGCGCGTCGGTGTTCGCGCAAATGAAGTCGAAGGTGGACGAGCCGGAGGGCGCCATGTGGTTGACGGCATTGCCGCCGGCGCCGCCGATACCGATGATCTTGATGACCGTCGCTGGCTGGATAATTGTAGATTCGGACAAGGAAAACTCCGTAGATGGAAATAGCGCTCGGCCGGGCGCGCAGCGGCTGCGCACCTCCCAGGGTACGTGCCGGCGGATGCCGAGGCCATTAGACTACTTGCTGTTCCGCGCACGCGAAAGCGTATAAAAGTTTCAATCGAAACGATTTGTAAGAAGCCGTGCAATCGAAAGAAAACCTTGTCAACACGTGGCTGCTTATTGACTGCGTCCATCCGCCGGCATCGCGGCGCGCCGGTCAAAGCAGGAATGTGCCCGCATCGCCGCCCAGGCGCCTTTCTCCGAGCGCGCTTTCATCCTTGAGGTGTACGCCGGACAGCTGCCGCCTGTGCGCCTCGGCCAGCAAGTAATGCAGCCTCTCCGCCGCATCCTCGACGCGCAATCCCGCCGGCCGCACGTTCGAGATGCAGTTGCGGCGTTCGTCGGTCAGGCCGACGCGCGGCGCCCAGGTCAGGTACAGGCCCATGCTGTCGGGCGAACTCAGGCCCGGCCGTTCACCGATCAGGACCAGAACGATCTGCGCGCCGAGCAGTTCGCCCACCTCGTCGCCGACCGCCACGCGGCCTTGCTGCACGATCGCGGCAGGCGCCAGCCGCCATGCCTGCGTTTCCAGCCGCGCCTTCAGCCGCGCATGCAGTGCCTGCAGCAGCGGCGCGGCATGGCGCATGATGGCGAGCGCCGACAAGCCGTCTGCAACGACGATGGACAGGTCGTATGGACGTTCCTGCATGTTGCCGCTGCGCGGGGCAAGCAGCAAATGGCGCGACGGCGCATCCAGTCGACGCCCCAAGTCGGACCGCTGCAGATAGATATTGCGTTCCGCCGCGGCGCTGTGCAGCAGCAAGGGGCAGGGCGCGGCCGGCCAGGCCTGCGCCAGAGCCGCGCTCAGTTCCGCGGTGTCGAGCGCCCCGTGCACGGCATCGCGCGCACGCGCGTGGCCCAGTTGAAAATCGAGCTGGGCGCGGGTGGGCTGGCTGGTTCCGGTGTGGCCGAGCCCGATGCGGGCGGCTGTAAAACGGCGCAAGGCCTGCCAGGGATCGAGGTCGGTCATCTTGGCTCCTTCAGGGCAGCTGCAGCAGCGCTTGCTGGAACGGCGCCGGCAGGGCGCGGCCGAGCGTGGGCGCGGCAGCGCCGGTAAAAATGCCGAGGTCACGCAGCCAGGCGTGGAATTCGGGCGCCGGCAGCAGGCCCAGCGCGCGCCGCGCATACAGGGCATCGTGGAACGAGGTCGTCTGGTAGTTCAGCATGATGTCGTCGGCGCCGGGAACGCCCATCACGAAGGTACAGCCGGCCGTTCCCAGCATCGTCAGCAGCACGTCCATGTCGTCCTGGTCGGCTTCGGCATGGTTGGTGTAGCAGACGTCCACGCCCATCGGCAGGCCGAGCAGCTTGGCGCAGAAGTGGTCTTCGAGGCCGGCGCGGATGATCTGCTTGCCGTCGTACAGGTACTCCGGCCCGATGAAGCCGACGACCGAATTTACCAGCAGCGGGTCAAAAGCGCGCGCCACCGCGTAGGCGCGCGCCTCGGCGGTCTGCTGGTCGAGGCCGTGGTGGGCGTTGGCGGACAAGGCGCTGCCCTGGCCGGTCTCGAAGTACATGAGGTTGCTGCCGAGGGTGCCGCGGCGCAGCGAGAGGGCGGCTTCGCGCGCTTCGCGCAGCAGCGCCAGGTCGATGCCGAAGGCGGCGTTGGCCGCCTGGGTGCCGGCGATCGACTGGAACACGAGGTCGACCGGGGCGCCGCGTTCGATGGCGGCGATGGTATTGGTCACGTGGGTCAGCACGCAGGACTGGGTTGGAATCGCATAGCGAGCGATGATCTCGTCGAGCATCGTGAGGAGCTTGACCACCTGCTGCACGTTGTCGGTGGCCGGGTTGATGCCGATGACGGCGTCGCCGCTGCCGTACATCAGGCCGTCGAACAGGCTCGCCGCGATGCCGGATGCGTCGTCCAGCGGGTGATTCGGCTGCAGCCGGGTCGACAGGGTGCCGGGCAGGCCGATCGTGTTGCGAAAGCGCGTGACGACGCGGCACTTGCGCGCGACCAGCACCAGGTCCTGGATGCGCATGATCTTCGACACGGCGGCCGCCATCTCCGGCGTAATGCCGGGGGCGAGCTGCGCCAGCCGCGCCTCGTCGGCCTCGTCGCCGAGCAGCCAGTCGCGAAAATCGCCGACGGTCAGGTGGCGGATCTGCGCAAAGGCGGCGGCGTCCACGCTGTCGACGATCAGGCGCGTCACCTCGTCGGTCTCGTACGGCACCACCGCCTCGTTCAGGAAGGCCGTGAGCGGCAGTTCGGCCAAGGCCATCTGCGCCGCCACGCGCTCTTCGCCGCTGCCTGCCGCCACGCCGGCAAGGTAGTCGCCGGAGCGCGCGGGCGAGGCCTTGGCCAGCAGCTCGCGCAGGTCGTCAAAGGCGTAGGTCCGGCTGCCGACAAGATGGGTGATCCGGCTCATGACGCGCTCCACTGTGTTTGCACAAGGAAGGATGGATCGTCGTGCCGCATTAGCCCGGCGAGACGACTTATCCTGCCACATTTTCGCGCCGGGTGAACAGTGCGTTGCGCCGCGTCTGCTTTTCTTCTGCGTGTCCGGACCGCGCAAATTCGCCTTGCAACTCGCATACTTCACCCTATAGTGAAGTAATGCAAACGGACCGACTGGACGTCATCTACCGTGCGCTGGGCGATCCATCCCGGCGCGCGATCTTGCAGCGGCTGGCGGATGCGCGCTCGCTCACGGTCAGCGAGCTGGCCGCGCCTTTGCCGCTGGCGATGCCGACCGTGCTCAAGCACCTGGATGTGCTGGAGCGTGCCGCGCTGGTGTCCAGGCACAAGACCGGCCGCACCGTCAGCGTGACCCTGCAGCCGGATGCCCTGGCCGAGGCGATGGCCTGGCTGCAGCGCACCGAAACCTTCTGGACGAGCCGCCTGGACCGGCTTGCCCTTGTCGTCGCACCCGCGCGGCCCACGGAGCCGCCCGCACCCGAGGAGGAACCGCCGTGACCAGCTTGCGCATCGTCCGCATCATCGAGGCGCCGCCCGCGGCCGTCTTCGCTGCCTTCGTCGAACCCGACAAGATCGCCTTGTGGTGGGGGCCAGACGACGGGCCTGTCACGCATGCGGAGGTCGACGCCCGCGCCGGCGGCCGCTTCCATGTGCGCTTTCGCATGCTGGACGGCAGCGAGCACGGCTGCTTCGGCAACTTCGAGGTATTCGAGCCGCCGCACCGCCTGGCGATGAGGTGGTCGTGGGAGGGCGAGGACACGCCGGCCTCCTACGTGCAGGCGACTTTCAAGCCATCAGGCGCGCAGTACACCGAGCTCACCTTCGTGCACGCGCAGCTGCGGGACGATGCCACCCGCAGCAGCCACGAGCAGGGCTGGAATGGCGCACTCGACAAGCTGCAGCGCAAGGCGCGGAGGCTCACATGATTACGGTCACCGCCATGAAGTGGGCGCCGCCCTTTGCCGCCGGCCAAGTACGCGACCACCGCGTGCGCTGGATACTCAACGAGGTGGGCTGGCCCTATGAAGTCCGGCTGGTCGATGCGCCTACCATGAAATCAAGCAGCTACAGCCGCACGTTGCAGCCCTTCGGCCAGCTGCCGGTGCTGGAGGAGGAGGGCCGGCCGCCGGTCTTCGAGAGCGGCGCCATCGTGCTCGACGTCGCCATGCGCGCCGGCCGCTGCATCGCCGCCGAGGGTACGCCCGAGCGTGCTGCCGCGCTGCAGTGGGTGATCGCCGGCCTGAATTCGATCGAACCGGTGCTGTTCAACGTGTCCGAAGTCGAATACTTCATGGACGACGAGGAGGCCAGGAACGCCAGGCGTCCGGTCGTCGTGCGGCTGGCGCAAGAGCGGCTGGCGATGCTGGAGACGGCGCGCGCCGGGCGCGACTGGTTCGTGGGCGATGGCTTCACGGTCGCCGACCTGATGCTCGCCTCCATCCTCAAGATTGCCGACCGGCTTGCGCTGCTCGACGAGCTGCCGGCCCTGGCGGCATGGCAGCGGACCATCCTCGCCCGTCCCGCGCATGTGCGGGCCGAGCAGGACCAGCGGGACGATATCGCCCGCCACACGCTGGACGACATGCGTTACGACGCGCTGGCGTCGGAGGCTGCGCCATGAGCAAGGAAAGGAGCCTGGTATGAGTATCGACAACGCTTTGGCCAGCATGGCCGTGAAAGACCTCGACAAGTGCACCGCGTGGTACGCCGAACTCCTGGGTTCCAGAGGCCGGCGGCCCATGCCCGAAGTCGAAGAGTGGATGTTCCCGCGTGGTGGAGGGCTGCAGGTGTATCACGGTCCCGAACGCGCCGGAAACTGCTCGTTTACCCTTGTGGTCAGCGACATCGAGACCGTTGCGCGCCGGCTGGCCGCGATGGGCGTCCAGCTTGGCGATCGAACGGATAGCGAGCGCGTCAAGACGCTGATGGTGAATGACCCGGACGGCAACAGCATTGCCATTGCCGAGGCGCTCGATTCCGAGCTTGCCCGCTAGGCAGGACGGTGCCGCCGGCCGAGCGCCGCGGATGTCAATCCGGGCGCGATGGCACAGAAGAAAGGCACTGCGTCCGGGCTTGCACGGTCGAACAGGGCATGGGCTGCGCTGGAAGCGCCGCTTGCAGCGCGCTGGCGATCGCCTGGGTGCTGCCATCCTGCGCCCATTGTTGCGGTCCGCCCAGCGGGAGGCCGGCCCGGATGTTCAGCGCGCTCGTATTGCCAGGCGCTTGTACCAGCACGTAGTTCGCGGCACGCAGGCCGGAGCCGAATACGGGATAAGCGCCGGGCGCCGAAGCCGGCGTCGCGCTAGTCTGCCATTGCAGCGTACCGGTGGTGGCATTGGCAAGCGTGTCGTTGCCCTTGAAGCCGGTCACGGTGCCGCCCAGGCCATCCACGGCGAGTCCGCCGAGGACGAGGCTCGGGCGGGCGTTGTACACCAGCGCGGCCGGCGTGATCGCGCCGTTGCTTCCGGTCGCAGAGGCGTCGACCCGGTTCGTCCCGCCGTCGAGGGTAGTGGCGCCAATCCGGTAATTGGCAGCATCGGCCCCGAGAATTTCGAATACACCGCTGGCCTTGACCTGCTTGTTGCTGCCGACGTCGCGCGAATCGAACTGGCCCTGGGCCGGTCCGCGCACGACGAGCGACTCGCCAGCGACCACGCCGTTCAGTGCAAAGGCGCCGGGCGCCAGGTCGATGGCGGTCGTGGCGTCGTACTCCTTGCGTGGCGCGGCCGCGATCACGATATCCAGCGCGCGGTGCAGGATGGAGGCGCTGGCGCTGCCTGGCATCGCCAGCGTGTAATTGGCGGCATCGTCGCCGCCCAGCCCACCCGTGATCGCAACCGTCTTGCCGCTGCCCGCGTTCCTGGTATTGAACTGGCCAACGGCTGCGAACGACACCGCGTCGCCCGCGACCAGGCCGGCCAGCGTCGCGCTGACCTGTGCGTCGCGGGTGCCGTCATACACCTTGTCCTGCGCCACGGCCCGGATGACGGTAACGGGCGCGCGGGCCACGTCGGCCACGTAGGTCTGGTGCGCGCCGTACACGGCTTGGCCGGTCGAGGTGACGATCCCGAACAGCGGCGCGCCGCCCTGGTAGTCGATCTGCTTGCCGGTGCCGGCATGCTTGTCGGCGAAGTGGCCCTGGTAAGTAACGCTCGGCTGCTGCAGGGCCAGCCCAAAGGACAGGTCGCTCGATCGCGATCCCGAGATCGTCGCCAGCGTGCTGCCGTCGTAGACGCGGTCGGCGTCGACGTGGACGCGCACGTCCAGGCCTTCACGCACGATTACGCCGTGCTGGCCAGCACCGGTTGCGGGCAGCGTGGTGCTTTCGTCGGCGCCGACCTGGACGAAGGTGTAGCCCAGTTGGTCCAGTTGCGATGCCGGGAAGGCATTGGTGAGACGGTCCAGGTAGACCAGCCAACGGCCGTCTGGCGTGGCAAGCTGGCTAGCGGTCGAAGTAAAAGCGGCGGTGGACAGCACGATGCTGTCGCCCTGTCCCTGCGAGGCCAGGTTGCTGTTGGCCAGGCCGATGCTTGCCGCGCCGTCGATGCGGATGGCGCCGGAAGCGTTCAGACGCGCGCCTTCGAGCGTCACGTCGCTGCCGGCCTGCAGCCAGATGTTGCCGCGGTTATAAGCGTCGCCGGTTGCCGAGACGCTCCCGGCGACCGAGACCGCCCTGTCGAGCGCTTCGAGCATGATCGACCCACTGGCGCCATCGCCGGAGGCATCCGCCGACGTGATGCTGCCGCTCGCCAGTTGCAGGTCGGAGCGCGCCCGCATCACCACCCGGCCGGCGTCGACGGCGCCGATACTGTCGGCGCGCACGATACCGCCCTGGTTGACGATGGCGCCATGCAGGTCGATGCTGCCACCGTCCGGCGCCAGCAGGCTGCCCAGATTGACCGTTCCGTTTTGCGGCGCACTTACGCGCACCGTCACGTTCGGCATGCCCGAGTCGACCAGTTCGATGCTCTCGCCGGCTGCGAGCACAATCTGCCCGCCCGGCGTGCCGATCGTGCCCTCATTGCGCACCGCGCCGCCGACCAGCCACACGCGGCCGCCGAAGCTGGTGGAAATCTCGCCGCGGTTGACCAGCGATCCTCCCGCCACGCCCTCGCCGCCGAAACGGATGCGCCCGCTCAGGAAGTCGTCATTGCGTACACCCAGGGTCGATGCCACCAGCGCGCCGACATCGATGCGCGCCCCGGCGCCGAACAGCACGCCGTTCGGATTGACCAGCCACACTTGGCCGTTCGACGACAGGCTGCCCAGGATGCTGGACGGATCGTTGCCGACCACGCGGTTGAGCACCTTGCTCGACGCATCGGCTTGCTGGAAGTGCACGCCATTATTCGCGCCAATCGAGAACGATTGCCAATCCAGTATCGCATTGGGCGAGTTGGAGATTGTCATCTGGCCGTTGCTCGAACTGATCGATGCGGTGCCGCTGACGACTGATACGCCCGCCGGCAGCGCGCCCTGCTGCGCCAGCGCCAGCACGGGCGCATGGCCGAAGGCGGCGACGATCGACGCCGCCAGTACGCGCCGCGCATGGCGCGCGCGCGGCCCGGCGGGGGCGGTGCGGTGTTTGGATGGCTGGCGCATGGTGGCGTCCTCGTGATTGGTGTCGGGGAATGGGCTGGCTGTCAGAGCGCCAGGTTGAAGGCGGCGTGCACACGCATGTCGCCGGACGCGGAAGCGCTCCCGTGCTCGAGCGCGCGCGCCAGGTCCAGGGTCGCACTGGCGCGCCGCGGCAGGGTAAGGCGCAGGCCGATGCCGGCCCCGGTCAGGCTGCACGCCGTGGCGGCCACGCCGCGGCACGGCAGGTCACCGCGGTTGAATACGCGGCCGTGATCGACAAAGGCATACGGACGCAGGCGCAGGCCGTTGGCCCAATCGGCGCCTGCCGCCGCGGCTTCGGCGCGCACCAGGTAGCCGTGGTCGCCCGACAGTTCGCGTTCTGCGTAGCCGCGCACGCTGCCGGCGCCGCCGAGGCCGAATTTTTCGGCTGCGATCAGGGAATGGGCGCTGTATTGCAGTTCGACGCGTGCGTTCAGCGCGGCGCCCCCGGCCAGGGCGTGTTCGGCGAAACCGGTAAAGCGGGTCAGGGTGTACTGGCGTTTGGCGCCGGAGCGCGCGGCCTCGTAGGTGCGCGTGGAGCTGCCGCCGACGTTGGTCGCCAGGGTAAGACTCAGGCCGCGGGCCTGGCGCGCGCTGCTTTGCTGGCCGGTATAGGTCAGGCTCAGCGGCAGCGTGGTGACGTCCACCGCGGCCGATCCGCAAGCGGCTGCGCCGAAGTCGCCGACCGCGCAGTCGTCGCGGTAGTCACGGCGGTCGAGACCCAGCGTCAGCTGGTGGTCGTACTCGCCGATCCGGGCCAGGTGGCGGTTTGCGCGCAGGCCCGCGATGGTGCCGCGCCCGGTGAAGGTCAGCGGGCCGGCAGTGGTGGCGGTGGTGCCGTTGTTGACGGTCGAATGGGCCACGAAGGCGTCCAGCGAGGCTGCGTACGCATACAGCGGCACGCGGTAGCCCCCGCTGAAGATGCGCACCCGGCCAGGATGCTCGGGCGAGGTCTGGACCTGCAGCGTGCCCACGTGGTCGCGGCCGAACAGGTTGGCGTGCTCGATGCCGATGCTCAGGCGGTGGCGCCCGGTCATCTCCGTGCCGGTGTTGTTGAAGCC
>Ga0308160_10003846_pt1 | contig 16494 bp, 16 predicted proteins | sample PhyFR1_FD_201036 | JGI IMG/M metagenome (GOLD analysis project Ga0308160, IMG submission 201036) | Phyllosphere microbial communities from UC Gill Tract Community Farm, Albany, California, United States - DLSLF.R1 | ecosystem: Host-associated > Plants > Phyllosphere > Unclassified | place: USA...
GAGCCGCCGTACGAGTCGGTCCGGTGGTTGCTCAACGGCGACAGGAACTGGTGCAGCAGGTAGCCGTGCGCGGCGTGGATCTCGACGAGGTCGAAGCCGGCCTCGACCGAGCGTCGAGCGGCAGCGGCGAACGCCAGGGCCACCACGCGGATGTCCTCGGTGGCGAGCTCGCGCGGCTCGGCGTACCCGTCGAAGGCGACCGCGGACGGTGCCACGGTGTTCCAGCCGCCCTGGTCCGCCGGCACGGAGCCGTGCGTCGACTCCCACGGGCGGAACGTCGACGCCTTGCGGCCGGCGTGCGCGAGCTGGACGCCCGCGGCGGCGCCCTGCGAGTGGATGAAGTCGACGATCGGGCGGAACGCGTCGCGCTGCTCGTCGTTCCACAGCCCGAGGTCCTGCGGGCTGATCCGCCCCTCCGGCACGACGCCCGTGGCCTCGACCACGACCGCGCCGGCACCGCCCTTGGCGAAGCCGCCGAGGTGCACGAGGTGCCACGGCGTCGGCACGCCGTCCTGCGCCTCGACCGAGTACTGGCACATCGGGGAGACCCAGATGCGGTTGCGGACGGTCAGGTCGCGGATGGTGATCGGTTCGAACAGGGCGTGCGTCACGCGGGCTCCTTCTCGGCGGTCGCCCCGGTCGCGAGCTCCTGCAGGAACGCGCGGAGTCCGGCGGGCGACGTGTAGTGGTGGCCGACCGCCCCGATCGCTTCCGCGCCGGCGGCGTTCTCGGCCCTGTTGTCGACGAACACCATCTGCGCGGTGTCGATTCCCAGGCGCGCGCACGTGTCCAGGTAGATCGAGGCGTCCGGCTTCAGGACGTGCTCCTCGGCGCTCACCACGACGGTCTCGAACAGGGAGCCCATCGGGGACCGGCGGTACGGGTCACCGAAGTCGAACCCGGCGTTCGACAGCAGGGCGACCCGGGTGCCGGCGTCGTGCAGCTCCTCGACGATCGCGAGGGTCTCCGGCTCGACCTCGAACCAGCCGGTGAAGTCGATCGCCCAGAACCGGTGGATGTCGGTGATGCGCCACGTCCGGCCGGTGCGCTCGGCGATCGCGCGCCAGTAGTCCACGACGGAGAGGTCGCCGCGATCCAGGTCGTGCCGGAGCTCCTGGTAGACGGGGAAGAGCTCGTCCGCCGGCACTCCGGTCGCCGCGACGAGGGCGTCCCGCGAGGCGTGCGGCGTCCGGCTGATCACCTCGCCGTAGTCGAAGACCACCACACGACCGGGCAGGAACAGGCTCATGCGCTCCACCGTAACGTGGCGTCTCGTGAACGACTTCGTCCCCTTCGCCCCGACCGACGCCGCCGCCTGGACCACCGCCCCGCACGGCGACTCCACCAAGTACCGGCGGGGTGTCCTCGGCGTCGCGACCGGCTCCGACCAGTACCCGGGTGCCGCCGTGCTCGGCGTCGACGCCGCCGTGCACACCGGCGTCGGGATGGTCCGGTACGTCGGACCGTCCCGCGCGTCGGACCACGTGCTCGCGCGGCGTCCCGAGGTCGTCGCGGGGGTCGGACGGGTGCAGGCGTGGCTCGTCGGCTCCGGGATCTCCGCGGGCTCGCTCGACGACCTGGACGACGTGACGGCGGACGGGTTCCGGCACGCCTCGGACGACGGGGTCCCCGTGGTCGTCGACGCCGGGGCGATCCCGCTCGTCGAGCTCGGGCCCCTGGCGGTGCTGACGCCGCACGCGGGGGAGCTCGCGGGCGTCCTGCACGAGTCGCGGGAGGCCGTCGAGCAGGACCCGGCCGCGGCCGCGCTCCGTGCCGCCGCGCAGACCGGGAGCGTCGTGCTCCTGAAGGGGTCCGCCACGCACGTCGCGACACCCGACGGGTCGGTGCGGCTCGTGGCCTCGTCGGCGACGCCGTGGCTCGCGGCCGCCGGTGCCGGTGACGTCCTCGGCGGGGTGCTCGGGGCGCTCGTGGCGGCTCGGCAGGGTGCGGCGGAGGCGTCCGGGTCGTCGCTGTCGCCGTCCGACCTGGCACACCTGGCGGCTTCGGCTGCGGTGGTGCACGGGATCGCGGCGCGACGGGCGTCCGGGGGCGGGCCGTTCACGATGGCGGCGCTGGTCGAGCAGCTGCCGGGCGTGGTGCGCGACCTCGTCGTCGAGGGCGACGCGCGGGGGTAGCCGCGAGCGGCGACGGACGGGAGGCGCGGTGCGGGCCCGCACCGCGCCTCCTGGCCGTCAGGTGGTCACGTCCGGGGCGTGACGCGCGTCGTGCGCGTCAGCTCGCGGGGGTCGCGTGCACGAGGAACTCGACCGCACCCGCGTCGTCGACCTGCACGAAGCCGAGGCTCGGGGCCTGCACGCCGAAGTCCGAGAAGGTGATCGGGATCGAGCCGGAGACGTCGACGCCGTCGCCGTTCAGCCCGACCTCGAGCGTCGCGCTGACCGACTTCGTGACGCCGTGCAGGGTGAGGTCCCCGGTGGCCTCGACCTTCGTCGTGCCGGAGCCGGACGGGACCGCGTCCGCGATCGGCTCGGTGAGCGTGAAGGTCGCGGTGGGGAACGCCGACGTGTCGAGCGCCGAGTCGCGGAAGTACGAGTCGCGCTGGGCCGAGTCCGTGGCGATGTCGGCGACCTGCACGGTGATGGTCGCCTTCGTGATGGCGGTGCCGTCGACGGTCGCGCTGCCGGTGACGCTGTCGGTGCGCCCGGTGACGGTGACGTCCGAGCCGTTCAGGACCTCGTGGACGCGGTACCCGGCCTCGGAGTCCCCGCCGACCGTCCAGGCGCCGGACAGGTCCGCGGCGTCGAGCGTCGACGGGGCGCGGCTCGCGGCGACGCTCGGGGCGGCGGAGGCCTTGGCGTTCTCGCTGCTCGTGTAGAGGTTCGTGCCGACGATCGCGGCGACGACGCCGATGACGACGACCGCGGCGACGACCGCGATCCAGATGACGGCTCTGCGGCGCGTGCGCGGGGTGTCGGAGGTCACGAGGGGAACGGTGACACGTCATGCTCGCGGGAACCTGTGACGGGCGTGCCGCTACGCTCGTCCGGTGCAGAGGACGGTGTGGCGTTCGCGGTGGCGTTCGCGGTGGCCCGAGGTCGCGGCGTTCGTCGTGGCGTTCGCCGCCGTGCACGCGGTCCTCTGGTGGCTGACCTCCGTGTCGGCGAACCTGCCGCTCGGCGACGTCACGATCACGTACCGGCGCTGGATCGAGACCGGGCACGCGTCCGGGTTCTGGGTCGGGATCGACGAGGACTGGGTGTACCCGATCCTCGCGATCGTGCCGATGGCCGCTGCCGCCGTCGCGGGTGTGACGTCGATCGGCACCGGGTGGCTCGTGCTCATGGTCGTGCTCGACGCCGTCGCGTGCGCGTTCCTGTGGCGCTTCCGCGGGCTCGGCGTGCGCGTCGTGTGGTGGTGGCTCGCCTTCCTGCTCGCCCTCGGGCCGATCGGCCTCGGACGCATCGACACCGTCGCGACCGTCCTCGCCCTGGTCGGGGTGGCCTTCGTCGCGTCGCGGCCGGCCGTCGCCTCGGCGCTGTTCACCGCCGGCGCGTGGACGAAGGTCTGGCCCGCGGCGCTCGTGGGCGTGCTCCTGCTGCTCCGCCGTGGACACCGCCGCGGGGTGCTCGTCGGCGCGCTCGTGCTGACGGCGCTCATCGTCCTCGTCGACGTCCTGTACGGCGGAGCGGCCCACCTGTTCTCGTTCGTGGGGCAGCAGAGTGGCCGTGCGCTGCAGATCGAGGCGCCCCTCGCGACCCCCTTCATGTGGGCGGCGGCGCTCGGCGTCCCCGGTGCCGCGGTCTACTACGACCAGCAGATCCTGACGTTCGAGGTGTCCGGCGCCGGGACGCACGCGGCAGCCGCGGTGTCGACGCCGCTCATGGCCGTGGTCGTCGTCGGTGGGGTGCTGCTCGCGCTCTGGGCCGTGCACCGCGGCGCGCACCGGGCCGAGGCCGCGCCGCTGCTGGCACTGCTCCTGGTGGCCGCGCTGGTCGCCGCGAACAAGGTCGGGTCGCCGCAGTACATCGGGTGGTTCGCCGTGCCGATCGTGTGGGGGCTCGTCGCCGGTCGTCCGAGCGCCCGGCGCTTCCTGCCCGTCGCGGTGGCCGCGATCCCGATGGCGCTGTTGACGCAGGTGATCTACCCCGGGTTCTACGACCAGGTGCTCACCGTGCAGCCCTGGGTGCTCGTGGTCCTCACGGTCCGGAACGCGCTCGAGGTCGGGGTGCTGGTCTGGAGCGTCGTCGCGATCGTCCGGCTCGGCGTGCGGGCCCGTGCCGCCGCTGTGCCGGTCGTCCCGGCAGGGGGCAGGATGGACGCATGATCGTCGCGTTCTCCGTCGCCCCGTCCGGTGGTCCCTCCGCGAGCTCGGACGGGTCCGTGCACGACGCCGTCGCGGCCGCCGTGCGGATCGTCCGCGAGAGCGGGTTGCCGAACCGCACCTCGTCGATGTTCACCGAGGTCGAGGGGGAGTGGGACGAGGTCATGGACGTGGTCAAGCGCGCCACCGAGGCCGTCGGGGCGTACGGCACGCGGGTGTCCCTCGTGCTCAAGGCCGACATCCGCCCGGGGCACACCGGCGAGATCGACGGCAAGCTCGAGCGGCTCGAGGCTGCGCTCGACGACTGAGCGACACGCCGAGCGCCTCCCACGGATGTCGGTGGTCGGGTGTGTCCTGTCGGTGTCGGACGGAACGCGTCCGCACGACGACGAGGAGCACGTGATGATGCACGACGGCTGGTGCCCCGACTGCGACCTGCGGACGGTCGTCATCGACTCGGACGAACACGGCGACACCGCCTGGGCGAGCTGCACCGAGTGCGGCGCCGGGTGGGTCCACCGTGACGAACTCCCGGGGCTCGTCGTCGCGGCCCACGCGGAGCCGGAGCGTCGCGCCGCCTGACGCGGGTCGAATCGATTCGGCCGGGCGACTTCCGTTCGGCCTTTGGAGCGGTCTACACTGCTGAGACCGGTCGCTTTCGGTGGCCGGTCGTCCACGTTCGCCGCTGAACCAGGACCACCCTCCGCCCGTTCCCGGTCGCACCGTCAGCGACGTCGACGGCACGGAGGCACGGTGCGGCGACCACGCGCACCGACGGTCCCAGCCGACTCACGCGAGTCGACGTCCGGAACCCGTCCCGCTCCTCCCGTCCCGAAACAGGCACCATGTCCCAGCTCACGCCTGCGCGTCGCGCACTCGCGCTCATCGCCCTCGCCCTCGGCGGGTTCGCCATCGGTTCGACCGAGTTCGTCGCGATGGGGCTCCTGCCGAACATCGCCGAGGCACTCCTGCCGCGCCAGTACGGCCTCGACCCGGACGCCGGGATCGCGCACGCCGGCTGGCTCGTGAGCGCGTACGCCCTCGGTGTCGTCGTCGGTGCCCCCACGATCGCGGCGATGTCGGCGAAGTTCCCGCGCAAGGGCCTGATCCTCGTGCTGCTCGTCGGGTTCGTCCTGGCGACGGTCGCGAGCGCGATCCTGCCGTCGTTCGGCCTCGTGCTCGTGGCGCGGTTCGTCGCGGGACTCCCGCACGGTGCGTACTTCGGCATCGCGTCCATCGTGGCGGGCGACATCATGGGTCCGGGCAAGCGTGGCAAGGGCATTGCGATGGTGCTGCTCGGCCTGTCGGTCGCGAACGTCGTGGGCGTGCCGGCGATCACCTGGGTCGGGCAGGTCGCCAGCTGGCGCATCGCGTACGGCGTCGTCGCCGTCCTGTTCGCCCTGACGTTCCTCGCGGTGTGGGCCTTCGTGCCGCGCAGCGCCCGCGACGAGCACGCGACGATCGGCCGCGAGCTGCGGGCGTTCCGCGTGCCGCAGGTCTGGATGGTCATGGGCCTCGGAGCAGTCGGCTTCGGCGGCTTCTTCGCGGTCTACTCGTACATCTCACCGCTCGTGCAGAACGTCACCGGGCTGTCGGAGTCGTTCGTGCCGCTCGTCCTCGTGGTCGTCGGCATCGGCATGGTCATCGGCGGCGTGCTCGGCGGCCACTTGGCCGACCACAGCGTCAAGCGCACGATCTACGTCGGCATGTTCGCGCTGATCGGCGCCCTGCTCGTCACCGTCCTCACCGCGCAGTGGGTGTGGGGGGTCTTCCTCGGGGCGTTCCTGCTCGGTGCGACCTCGTCCGCGATCCCGCCGGCCGTGCAGTCCCGCCTGATGGACGTCGCCGGGGACGCACGGACCATCGCGGCGGCGCTCAACCACTCGGCGTTCAACATCGGCAACTCGATCGGTGCGGCCCTGGGCGGCGCGGTCATCGCGGCCGGGTTCGGATTCAAGGCACCGGGGTGGCTCGGCATCGTGCTGGCGCTGCTCGGCGTCCTCATGACGATGGTGAGCTACGGCGCCGAGCGCCGCAGCTCCCGCCGTGCGTCGCTCCGGTCGTCGTCGCCGTCCACCGGCCCGATCACCGCGCCCGTCCCGCTGGGCTGACGCGGGTCCCACCGGCCAGGAGGCGCGGGGCGGCCCCGCACCGCGCCTCCCGTGACGGGACCCGACCTCTTCTGCTCACGAAGCGTGCGGCGCGGGGCGCGTGCGGCGCGCGCGACGCGTGCGGCGCGCTACAGGCCGAGCGGGCTGCCGTCCTGGACGATGATGCCGTCGGTGATCGCGCGCTTCCGCAGCGCCACCTTCGTGCCGACGTCGAAGCCGGCGACGCGGTACTTCTCGCGGATGCGCTTGAGGTAGCTCTTCGCGGTCTCCTCGGAGATGCCGAGCTGGTACGCGACGCTCTTCACCGGCTCGCCGCCGCCGTACAGCGCCATGACGCGACGCTCCTGGGCGCTGAGCTTCGGCACGCCACCGACGTCACCGCTGTTGATCGCCAGGTCGAGCTCGGCGGAGACGTACTGCTCGCCGCGCTGGGCGGAGCGGATGGCCTCGACGATCATCTCGGCGTCCTCGCTCTTCACGAGGTAGCCGAGGGCGCCGGAGGCGAGGGCCTCGCGGACGACGTTCGGCTCCGAGTAGGTGCTCATCACGACGGTCTTCACTCCGGCGGTCTTGAGCGTCGAGATCTTCAACGAGACCGGGATCGAGTCCTTGAGGTCGAGGTCGAGCAGCACGACGTCGACCGGGAACGCCGGGCTCGTGAGGAGCTCGGGCCAGGTGGTGACGGCGGCGACGAGCGTGATGTCGTCGGCTGCGTTCCGGATCCACTCGGTGAGCGCGCCGAGGAGCATCCTGTGGTCGTCGACGAGTGCGAGTCGGATCGGTTCCTCTGGAGTCGCCATGGTGGCGTCCTTTCTCGGGGGCGGTCGTGGGCCGATCCTAGGGGGACGGACCACGGGGCACGGGCAGGCTGGTCAGGGTGTCCGGCAGTCGGGCCAGCCGGTTCCGTGCGACGACTACATCGACGGATGTCGGTCGACGACGCAGTGCGCGACGACGTGCAGCACGCCGTCGCGGACGGAGTCCTGGTACGGGCCGATCCGCTGCAGGGCGCTCCATGCGGTCGGGCCGAGTCGACGCCGGGGGACACCGCGCGACTCGAAGACGACCGGGACGTCCATCGTCTCGTCGGTGACGGGGTGCCCGTCCGAGCCGACGGGGCCGAGCGTCACGGAGACGACGGGCGATCCGGCCTGGGTCTGCTTGCCGTCGCCGACCATCTGCCAGAGCGTCTGCAGCAGGCCGTCGCGCTGCGCGGGGGAGAGGTGGCCCGCGAGCGACTGCGGATCCGCGACGCTGACCGAGCGGCCGAGGTTGTCGGACTCCGTGATCGCGTGGTACAGCCAGGTCTCGCGGCGGCCCTCGATGAGGTGCAGGCGCAGCTCGGTGGCGAGCGAGGCGGCGACCGAGGCGGACGCGTCCGAGAGCGGGAGCGGGTCGCTCCCGTTGGCGACGGCGTCGAGGAGCTTCTCAGCGGCGAGGTCGAGCCGGGCGAGTTCGTCGGAGGCGAGCATGCCCACGGCGAACTGCGGTGCCTGCACGTTGCTCTGCACCAGGACCCGGTCGAGTTCACGCTGCACGAGCTGGCGGAACCGGTGCACCACGAAGAGCGCGATCGACGGCGGGACGGTCACGAGCGCCACGGTGGACACGATCGCGGGCAGGGTGTCGCTCGTGATCGGCGTCGAGGCGACCGCCATCCCGACGAACGCGAGGCCGAGGACGGCGATGGCGGCGGCGACCTCGCGGGCCGGGCGCAGGGTCGCGACCGGCAGGAGCGCGAAGCCGGCGGCGACGGACGCGGACGCCGAGTGGGCGATGTCGTGCTCGGGCCAGATGCCGATGAAGTCGAGCGTCACGACACAGCCGAGGACGACGCAGATCAGCGCGAAGGCGAGCCCGGTCAGTCGTTCGCCGTACGTGAGCAGGCTGAGCCCGACCCCGACGGCGGCGACGAGGTAGAGCGCCCAGGCCGCCGCGGGCAGCCACGGGTCGGTGAACTCCGTCCAGCGGATGAGGAAGAAGACGATCCCCGCGACGGCTTCGATGCCGGTGAGGACCGCGGCGCCGAGTCCGAGGTAGCCGGCGCCGAGCGAGGCGCCGGGCTTGGCGGCCTGCCGCAGCGAGCGCGCGCCGGTGGACGTGGAGGGGAGGCCGCGCGCCTGCCGACGTTCGCTGCCCCGGTACCGCTCCCGCGCCTCCCGTCGGGTCCGCGGAGCGGGCTGCACGGTCTCGCCGGGGAGGCCGCGGCTGATGGTGTCCTCGGGGACGCGGCTCATCTGGGTGCCTCCAGGACGACGGTCGTGCCGGATCCCGGCGCGGAGAAGAGCTTCGCGTCGCCGCCGACCTCGCGGAGGCGGTTCACCACGCTCTCCTTGAAGCCGAGCCGTTCGGCACTGACGTGGGTGAGGTCGAAGCCGACGCCGGAGTCGGTGACCATCGCGCGGACCATCTCGTTGTCGTGCACGATCGTGACGTGCGCCTCGCCGACGCCGGCGTGCCGGCGGACGTTCTCGAGGCACTCGCCGAGCGCGAGCAGGAAGGCGTCGAGCACGTTCGACGGCAGGAGGACCTGCCCGGTGCCGTGCCAGCTCACCTCGAGGCCCATGCGGCCGAAACGCTGCTTGACCGACTCGAGGGTCTGGCCGAGCGGGGACTCTTCCTCGCGGGTGAGCGAGTAGTCACCGGACTGCTGCGGCTGCGGCGTCGCACCGAGGCGGAGGTGGCGGAGGAGTCGGGCGTCCTCGGCGGCCTGCTCGCGCATCGCCTGCTCGGAGACGCCCACGCCGGAGTGCGCGAGGAGGGTCAGCGTGGCGAGCACGGTGTCGTGCAGGAGCCGCGCACCCTGTCGTCGCTGCGCCTCGGTCTCGCTCGCCTGGCGTTCGGCGCGGTGCGCGGTGCCGATGCTGTAGATCCGGCGGGCGACGCGCGGGATGCTCCGGGAGATCCAGATCGTCACGACGGCGATGAGCACCCACCCGAGCAGCGCGCCGGTGACCGGGGCGGCGAGGACGCTGCCGCTCGCCCAGACGATCGCGACGACGACGGCCGCCCCGGCGACGATGGTCAATCCGAGTCCCACGGGCTTCCCGCGCTGGGACATCAGCGGTGCGGAGATGCTGCCGGCGGCGAGGGGCACCACCGCGGAGGCGATGATCGGACGCGCTGTCTCGTCGACGCCGAGCAGCAGGAGTGCGAGCGCGCCGAGGCCCGAGGCGAGGATGAGCGCCGTCCACCACACCGAGCCGTTCCACCCGAAGACCAGGAAGCCGGCGATCATGATCGCGATGCAGGCGAGCCCGCCGAGCAGCGGGACGACCGGGACCGCGAGGGCGCAGATCACCGCGACGACCGACACCAGGGCGCAGACGATGCCGACGACACGGGTCGTCGACCGGAGCAAGCGGTCGCGTTCCTGTGCGATGAAGTCCATCGGTGTCCTGGTCGTGGCGGTGTGGCTGAGGGAAAACCGAGCCTGGTTCAGGCTGGGCACCACGCCATCATTCCACGCGCGACACCCGTTGGGGGGTGTTCGGCGCGCCATCCCGTGTCGGATGGTGCCGCGATCGTCATTGCAAGCGTTATGCGTCCAAGAGCCGCCGGAGGTGCGCCCCCACGGCCTCGTGCTCGATCAGGAACCCGTCGTGCCCGAACTCGCTCTCGATCACGGCCGCGCGGTCACCGTCGAGGGTGTCCGGCACGCCGGCCGCGATGCGGTGCTGGTCCTCGATCGGGAACAACCGGTCGCTCGACACCCCGACCACGAGCGTGCGGGCCGTCACCTGCGCCAGCGCCGCCGCGATCCCGCCCCGACCGGCTCCGACGTCGTGCGAGTCCATCGCGTGGGTGAGCGTCACGTAGGAGCTCGCGTCGAAGCGACGGGTGAACTTGTTGCCGTGGAAGTCGAGGTAGCTCTCGACCGAGAAGCGGCCGTCGTCGCCGAGCGGTGAGACGTCGCTCTGCCACGAGCGGGCGAACCGGCCGTTCAGCTCGTCGGACGCCCGGTAGGTCATCAACGCCATCCGCCGAGCCAGCGCCAGCCCGCGGTGGGGGCCCTCGCCGGCGTCGGCCTCGTAGTAGTCGCCGCCCGCGAACGCCGGGTCCATCTGGATGGCAGCGCGCTGCAGCGAGTTCGCGGCGATCTGGTCGGCGGTGGTCTGCGCCGTGCTCGCCAGCACCGCGAGCCGGGACACTCGTGCAGGGTGGGTGACGGCGAACTCGAGCGCGTGCATGCCGCCCATCGACCCGCCGACGACGGCCGCGAAGACGTCGATGCCGAGCCGGTCGGCCAGCTGCGCCTGCACCGCCACCTGGTCGCGCACGGTGACGAACGGGAAGCGGGATCCCCACTCGAGGCCGTCCGGCGACACCGACGACGGCCCGGTCGTGCCCTGGCAGCCGCCGAGCATGTTCGGTGCGACGACGAACCACCGGTCGGTGTCGATCGCCCGGCCGGGTCCGACGACGTCGCCCCACCAGCCGGCGGTGCGGTGTCCGGGCCCGGGTGCTCCGGCGACGTGCGAGTCGCCGGTCAGCGCGTGGAACACCAGGACCGCGTTGTCGCGGTCGGCGTTGAGCGTGCCCCAGGTCTCGTACGCCACGCGTACGGCGGGGATTCGTCCACCCCGCACCCACTGCTCACCGAGGGACGCGAAGTGCCGGGAGCCGGGGTGGTCGCCCGGGCGCCAGGCGCCGGTCACCGGGGGCTTGCCGAGCGTGCCGAGTTCGGTTCCGGGCACGAGGGTGGACGGCACGGAGTCCTCGGGGGTCGTCTGCCAGTCCATCGGGTCCAGTCTGCCGGGAGGCGCGGCGCGGGCCGCCAGTGTTACGTCACGTCCGGCGCGTCGCGGGTCCGCTGCGGCGGGTCGCGGGTGCTCGCGGCTGCGTGCGTGCGGGCGGGTGCGGCTGCGTGCGTGCGCATGTTCCGACATCGCACTCGTCGTTCGACGCGTGGATCGTCGCACCATGCACACGCACCGGATGTGTGCGCAACCAACGACGTCCCACGAGTCGATCGACTCGTGGGACGTCGCATGGTGCACACGCATCGAGCGCGAGGGTCCGCGACAGCCCCCGCGACAGCCCCCGCGCCCCGCGCCCGGGGCCGCTACGCGCGCTGGCCCTCCTGCGCGACCGCACGGGCCGCGGCGAGCCCGGCCTCGAGGTCGGCCTTGAGGTCCTCGACGTTCTCGATCCCCACCGACAGCCGCACCAGCCCCGGCGTCACACCGGTCGTGAGCTGCTGCTCGGGCGTGAGCTGCGAGTGCGTGGTCGACGCCGGGTGGATGACGAGGGAGCGCACGTCGCCGATGTTCGCGAGGTGCGAGAACAGCTGCAGGTTGTCGACGAACGCCTTGCCGGCGGGCACGCCGCCCTTGAGCTCGAAGGACAGCACGGCCCCGACGCCCCTCGGCGCGTAGCGGTTCGCCGCGGCGTACCAGGGGGAGGTCGGCAGCCCGGCGTAGGCGACGGTCGCGACGTCCGGGTGCCGATCGAGCCACTCGGCGATCTCCTGCGCGTTCGACACGTGCCGCTCGATGCGGAGCGACAGCGTCTCGATGCCCTGCAGCAGCGCGAACGCGGTGTCCGCCGAGTTCGACGCACCGAGGTCGCGGAGCAGCTGCACCCGGGCCTTGACGATGTAGGCGAGCTCGTTGCCGACGGCCTCGGCGAAGACCGCGCCGTGGTACGAGGGGTCCGGCGTGTTGAACTCGGGGAACTTGTCCGGGTGCTGCGACCACGCGAACTTCCCGGAGTCGACGATGATCCCGCCGATCACGGTGCCGTGCCCGCCGAGGAACTTCGTCGCCGAGTGCACGACGATGTCGGCACCGTGCTCGAACGGACGGATGAGGTACGGCGTCGCGATCGTGTTGTCGACGATGAGCGGCACGCCGGACTCGTGGGCGACCTCGCTGACACCGGTGATGTCGAGCACGTTGATCCTCGGGTTGCCGATCGTCTCGGTGAAGAACAGCTTCGTGTTCGGTCGGACCGCGCGGCGCCACTCGTCGAGGTCGTCCTGGTCCTCGACGAACGTGGTCTCGATGCCGAGCTTCGCGAGCGTGTACTTGAACAGGTTGTACGTGCCGCCGTAGATCGACGACGAGGACACGATGTGGTCGCCGGCGCCCGCGATGTTGAGCACCGCGTAGGTCTCCGCCGCCTGGCCGCTCGACACCAGGAGCGCCCCGGAGCCGCCCTCGAGCGCCGCGATCCGCTGCTCCACGACGTCGTTCGTCGGGTTCATGATGCGCGAGTAGATGTTGCCCGGCTTGGCCAGGGCGAAGAGGTCACGGGCCTCGTCGGAGTTCGCGAAGACGTACGAGGTCGTCTTGTAGATCGGCGTCGCGCGGGCCCCCGTGGTCGGGTCGGGCTGTGCGCCGGCGTGGATCTGCGTGGTCTCGAACCGCCACTGGGCGGCGTCGTTCTGGGTCATCTCGTGCTCCTGTCCGGTGGCGGTCGTCGGGTCGTCGGGTCGCCCAGCGCTCGGCCCAGGAGGCGCGGCGCGGCTGTGCGTCGCCCGTCACGGTACGCAGGTGGTCGCGTCGGCACCAGCGCGCCCGCCTCGGGACGTAACGACCGAGGCGGAGGCGAGCCGCGCCTCCTGGCCCGCGCCACACTGTGCGAGGTTCCGCGCGCTGTGGGACGCTCGTTCCCTCGCACCGTGGGCGGAGGCTCGCACAGTACGGACGCGCGGGCGCAGTCTCACTGGTCGCGGCGGAAGAGCCAGCGCACGTTCGGTTCGAGGAGCCAGCGCATCCCCCGGCGGACGAACGGCTGGGCGAGGAACAGACTCACCGCGCAGGCGATCGCCACCATGAGCAGCACGTACGGCCACGCCGAGTGCTGCCCGGCGAGCACCCCGGACTCGCGGATCGGGTAGAGCACGAACGTGTGCAGCAGGTACACGTACATCGTCGCCGCGCCGAACTGCGTGATCCAGACGTTCCGACGGGGCACGAGCAGCAGGAACGACGCGGTGAGGAGGGTCGCCAGCAGCATCAGCCCGAAGCGGACCGCACCGGCCCACCAGGCGTCCTCGCCGAGGCCCGAGTACGAGTCGTCGTAGAAGAACCAGTGGTGCAGGTCGAACTGCTTGAACTGCGGGATCCAGATCGCACACGCCACCGCCCACGCCACGAACACGGCACCGGCCGCGATGCGCACCCGGACCACGATCCGCCGCGGAGCCTCGTACCAGCGGTCGAAGACGCCCCACTGCTTCACCTGCCAGCCGAGCAGGAAGAACGGCAGGAGGCTGATCGCCCGCGACAGGGAGAGCGTGGAGTCGACGTTGTCGAAGTAGCCGACGCCGATGCTGAACACGACGGCCCAGAACAGCGGCCATCGGAGCTGCGCGAGGTACGGGAGGATCAGCTTGAAGATCCCCAGTGCGAGCAGGAACCAGAGGGTCCAGGTCGGCTGCGTCGGGTTGAACTTCTTCCCGCCCTCGACCAGGGCCTGCACGACGGTCCAGATCGTCTGCATGATGATGTACGGCACGACGATGTCCGTGATCGTCCGGCGCATGCGCTTCGCGGTCGGGGTGTCGGCGGAGGAGAAGTACCCGCTGATGACGCCGAACGCCGGCATGTGGAACGCGTAGATGAAGGTGTACAGCGCGAGGGCGTGCTCGCTCGCCGCCGTCTGGCGTTGGATCGCATGGCCGATCACCACGAGCGTGACCGCCAGGAACCGCGCCGTGTCCCACATCGGGATACGGCGCTTCGCACGTCCGGGCTCGAGCTGCGAGGCGGGCGCCGAGGGCGCGGGAGGGGCGGCGTCCGTCGTCATCGCCCGTCACGTTACCCGATCGTGACCTTGCCGGATCGGTACGGTTGTCGGGACATCCCACACGTCCCCGACGTCCCACCCCGTCCCTGGAGGAAGCACATGGCATCACGTCGCGCAGTCGTCACCGGAGCGAGCTCGGGCATCGGAGCGGCGACCGTCCGACTGTTCCGCGCGCACGGGTGGGACGTGCTCGCCGTCGCCCGCCGTGCCTCGAAGCTGGAGGCGCTCGCCGGGTCGACCGGAGCCGACGTCCTCGTGGCGGACATCACGAGCGCCTCCGACGTCGAGGCGCTGGCCGCCCGTGTCGACGAACTCGGGGGAGCGGACGTGCTCGTGAACAACGCCGGCGGCGCCTTCGGGTCCGCGTCGGTCGAGGAGTCGGACGTCGAGGACTGGCGCGCCATGTTCGAGGTGAACGTGATCGGCACGAAGCGGGTCGTCGCGGCGTTGCTCCCGCACCTCCGGCGGCGTGCGGCGGCTGCCGGGAGCGCCGACATCGTCACGGTGACGAGCACGGCCGGGCACGTGGCGTACGAGAACGGCGGCGGGTACAACGCCGCGAAGTTCGCCGAGCACGCCCTCGTGGCCGCGCTCCGGCTCGAGCTGAACGGGGAGCCGATCCGGGTCGTCGAGATCGCGCCGGGCCTCGTGAAGACCGACGAGTTCGCCCTGACCCGGTTCCGTGGCAACGCGGAGAAGGCCGCGGCGGTGTACGACGACGTGCCGGAGCCCCTCGTGGCCGAGGACGTCGCCGAGGCGATCGTGCACGCGGTCGAGCTGCCGGCGCACGTGAACCTCGACCTCGTGACGATCCGCCCGGTGGCGCAGTCGGCCCAGCACAAGCTCGCGCGGGGGAAGCTGACCCCGCGGGTGTGATCCCCGCGGGTGCCGCGCACCCGGCCCGCACCCGTCCCGCACGCGCCCGGGCCGCACGTGCGGGTCGCGGGCGCGGGGTCCGTGCCGGTACCGTTGTCGGATGCCGATCAGCAGCGAATCCGGGTCACCCGCCCAGGCTCCCTCGACCGTGACCGTGACGAGCGGGCCCGAGGTGCTCGGATGGCTCGAGTTCGGTGACGCAGCACGCCTGCTCGCCAAGGACGTCCTGTCCTCCGGCTTCGAACCCGAGGTCGTCGTCGCCGTGGCCCGCGGCGGGCTCATCATCGCTGGCGCGGTCGCCTACGCCCTCGGCACCAAGGAGTGCGGCTCGATCAACGTCGAGTTCTACACCGACGTCGAGCAGCGCCTCGAGGAGCCGGTCATCCTGTCGCCGGCGCTCGACGCCCCGAGCCTCGCCGGCAAGCGCGTCCTCGTCGTCGACGATGTGTCGGACTCCGGCCGGACCCTCCGCCTGGTGGTCGACATCATCCGGAACGCCGGCGCCGACGTCCGCAGCGCCTGCCTCTACTCCAAGCCCGGCACCGTGCTCGAGCCGGACCACGTCTGGCGTCGCGTCGACGGGTGGATCACCTTCCCGTGGAGCGCCCTCGCCCCGGTGACGGCCGAGTCGTGAGCATCCACCTCGTCGGCGGCGGACCCTTCGCCGCCTCGGACGCCGCCGCGCCCTTCGTCGCCGAGGCCACGGTCCGCTCCGCAGCCGTCGGCCGCACGGTCCCGCGCATCGCCCTGCTCTCCGTCGCCGGCGGGTCCGGTGCGAGCCCGTCCAGCACGGCCGACATCGCCGAGGTGCTGGCCGGTCCGCGCACGGCCGAGGTCCTCGTCACCGAGATCGCTGCCGGCCAGGTGTTCGACACCACGGTCCTGAGCGACGTCGACGCCCTCGTGGTCGGCGGCGGGGTCACGCCGCACTACCTCGACGCCGTCGCCCCGCTCGTCGACCAGATCCGCCTGCTCGTCTCCGACGGCCTGCCCTACCTCGGCTACTCGGCCGGCGCGATGATCGCCGCCGATCGTGCACTCGTCGGCGGCTGGCGCATCGGCGGCGTCGAGATCTGCCCCGAGGAAGCCGCCGAGGGCCTCGACGAGGTCGAACTCCGCGAGGGGCTCGGCCTGGTGGACCTGACGATCGACGTGCACGCCGTCCAGGCCGGCACGCTCGCCCGGCTCATCGCGAGCGCCGAGGCCGAGTTCGTGACCGCGGGCCTGGCGATCGACGAGGACACCACGCTGGTCGTGGGCGAGGGCGCGCTCGAGGTCCGCGGCACCGGCAGCGTCTGGCGCGTCGTCGCCGGCGAGGACTCGGTCGCCGTCGCCACGATGGGCGCCTAGCCCCGTGCAGGCCCGACCGCTCGCCGACCTCGTCGACCCCGGCTGGGCCGAGGCCCTCGCCCCGGTCGAGGACGACGTCCACCGGATGGGCGACTGGCTCCGCGCCGAGACCGGTGCCGG
>Ga0308160_10003847_pt1 | contig 16492 bp, 20 predicted proteins | sample PhyFR1_FD_201036 | JGI IMG/M metagenome (GOLD analysis project Ga0308160, IMG submission 201036) | Phyllosphere microbial communities from UC Gill Tract Community Farm, Albany, California, United States - DLSLF.R1 | ecosystem: Host-associated > Plants > Phyllosphere > Unclassified | place: USA...
TAATCACCGGTTTGGATCCCTTAACAGCCCTTCTGAACAGTTCCGCACCCGCAGTCAGGCACGCCGTTTCGCACTGAAACTGGCTAACCAGATGGCAACTTTGCGTTATGCGTATCAGTAAGGACAGGGAGATAAATTGATGAACAACGTGATCAGTGATTTACATCATCTTGCTCTTCTTGAAGGTGATCTGCTTATTGCCCGGGCCAACGTTCGCCTGAGCACGGGAACCGAACGCTCTTCTCCAGCGGAGCTTACTGACGCAGAGGAAAGCATCTTCAGCGTCATACACAGGCTTCATTACGGCCTTGCCGCAGGACGCTATGCCGATACACGGTGCACCGATCTTGTGGAAACGGTCGTAAATCTGGGGATAAACACAGAACCCGCGCTTTATGAGTTTGCGGCTGAGAGTGCAAAGTTTGATTTTCGGGCAGATCAGTACGGAGAGTATGACCATTTTTAACCCTGCCTGCCCCCGGGAACAATTCCCGCAGGCAGTCTTCCCACTTTTTTGGAGAATTTAACGATGTATATGTCAACTGAAGTTAACGAATCATCTGAAGGTCTGATCGGGGATATGCACGTCCTGTCTATGCTTGAGGGTGAACTTATGTACCTGAAGGCCCGCCAGAAACTTGATCTGCCGGAGCTGCAGCAGCTTAAGCATCCGTACACCATCGATGACGCGCTTGAGGGGGTTGCCAGTAATCTTGCCTATGCAACCACCTGCGGACGTTTTTCATCTTCAACCTTTACCGACATGCTGGCCGGCCTCACTACCCTTGGTAAAGAGATCTGCCCGTGGACCTGGGATTATGGCACTGATGAAGGCAGGCATCATGCGCAGCTTTATCTTGCTGAGCCCGACTGCGAAACCTCAGAAGCTGCAATCTGATTTCAGACACCACATTTAACCCTTTGGGGGATTTAACTCCCTCACGGGCGTTGATCCCCCTAATTTTTCAGGAGGATTTATGACGCCCCTTTCACTTCCCGCATGTACTGCAGATGTTCACTATATCGTCACCCAAAAGGCGACCGTCCCGCCTGAACGGTGGGCCACGTTTGTCCTGGCGATCACCGGGGTTTTCTGGCAGCTGCCCGTGAATCTGCGTCCCTGCAATCCCGTTAACGGACTGCGCATGGAACGGTCATCGGAGCTTTTCCCGGATCCGGAAATGTTTCTTTTCTCCGGCATGGATGGAGGTGATTTTACCGACCAGAGCGTGCTGATAACACGTTCCCGATCCGACAGTACCGACGGCAAACTGGATGTTATCACCCCCCACGGCCAGCCGGTTGACCTTTTCACCCATCTCGCGCTGGTTCTGCTTTATAACCATGGCGAAGGCTGCTTTGAGATTACGTCTTCTGCCGGTGCCGCCAGCTGGTCCTTACCGGTTCGCTGGCTGTGCCGTCATGACGCGACGCTTAACCTGTCATCACCGGCGTCCTTCAGGGACGACAACGTGTTCAACGGCACCGCCGATGAGCTCATGCTGGCGATGATGTCCGGAGCCGAACGCGTCGTGACAACGCAGGAGTGGCTGCTTATCAATGAATTTGAATACAGGCTTTACGGCCTGAGATGTTCACTGTAGCAGGCACTTCCGGCCCGACATCTCAACCATTAAACCCCGAAGGGATTTTATCCCGCCGGGATGAGATCCCTTCAATCCTGTAAGGCGATCTCATGCTTAATTTTGACAATACGCAGCTCGCACAGCTGTTCAGGGAAACTGACCATCAGGCTATGTCCGTCACGCTCATTATCTGTCCGCAGGAAGGCGTTTATCTTGAATTCCGGCGGTTAGATTCGGGCAGGCTTTTTCCGCGACTTACACGCATTTATCCAGCAGGGTTCAGGGGAGGCAGCACCGATCCCGGCGTGCTGGCTGAAATGCACTTTGGTGATGGCTATTCAGCGCATGCGCTTGATATGGGCGGCGCTGAATTCTTCAGCGAGCTCGGCAGTGAGGAGCGCGTAGTCGTGTCTGGCACGCGTGAAGCCTTTCGCCTTCTTCGTGGTCCCGTTCACTGGCTGAGCGTGGCAAAGCTGCGTCAGTTCACCGGGCGGCTCGACCGAATGCGAGTGGTGCATTTCCCCGCGTGTTATGACAACGGAGAGCGTGCGCGCTGGTATGTTTCTGCCTCGAATTTGATTGAAGAGGCGGCATTTATCGGATGTAAACGAGCCAGATATAGCGATGAGCTTGATTTTTCCCATGCCAGAAACGCTCTGGAGAAACTCGTTAAAACCCTGAAAACCGACGGTTCAGTTCTTACCGTCGTTTAACCAACTGACCCCCTGGGCGTATTTCTCGCCCAAAGGGGAAGGGATACGCCCTTTTTTTACTTAAGGAGTATCCCGTGAAGAAACCAACCAAGGCCCGTCGCGCAAAGAAAACTGAAACCGTCGATCTTTATCAGAAGGTGACGGATCGCATTGTGGAGGCGCTTGAGAAAGGCGTCGCGCCATGGAAAAAACCGTGGCGCACGACACAGAAGTACGCCGCCGCTGGCCCGCTGCCGGTCAATGCATCGACGGGGCGCGCCTACAGCGGTGTTAACGTTCTGCTTCTCTGGCTTGAGGCCGAAGAGAAGGGGTACAAAACGGATCGCTGGGTGACGTACAAACAGGCTCAGGACATGGGCGGCCAGGTTCGTAAGGGTGAAACCTGTGCACAGGCCGTTATTTTCAAGCCTTTTGAAAAACAGGCTGAAGACCTCAGCGGAAACCCGCGTTTCGACGCCGAAGGTAATCCGCTGATGGAGTCGCGGGTGATGATAAAGCCCAACTTCCTGTTTAACGTCGATCAGTGTGACGGATTGCCCGAATCAGCTGTTGATATACCGCACGCCTCACCTGATGAAGATGAGCAGGGCAGGCTTCACTGGCCGACCGAGCAGCGGATACTGGAACTGCTCGATGCCGCAGGCGTGGCTATCAGCATTCGTTTACAGGATCGCGCCTACTACAGCCCGGCCACCGACAGAATTGTGATGCCGGAGGCGAAGCAATTTTTCACCGAGGCCGATTACTGGTCCACGCTGCTGCATGAGATGGTGCATGCATCAGGCCATGAAAAGCGACTCGGCCGCGAAGGCATAACCAAATCATCCAGAAAGTTTGGCGATCCGGTTTATGCATTTGAGGAGCTGATAGCCGAAATGGGCAGCGCGTTTCTCTGCGCCCAGCTTGGCGTTTACGGCGAGGTTCAGCACGAAAGCTATATCGACTCCTGGCTGAAGGTGCTGAAGGAGGACAAAAAAGCCCTTTTTCGTGCCTGCCGGCACGCGAGAGAAGCGTCAGATTTTTTACTGCAGTCATCTGAAAAAGCGGCCCAGGCTGCCTAATTAACCAACCCGGTAGCGCTCACTTTGCGCGCTGCCATCCCGTGAGGGCATTATTCCTCACGGGATGATGCCCTCTTTTTTTATCTGAGAGGAAATCAACCATGTCTGACTGGTGCAGAAATCATTTTGAAATTACCGGTAAATCTCCGCTTCTGGCCGTTGCCGAAGAATGGATAAAAGGCGAAACGGCGCCCCTTTACCGTCATGCCGTTATGCAGAGCATTAAAATTTTCCTTGCTGGCTGTGGCGGCTTGCTTAGGCCCGTTAAAACGGTGTCTTTTCCACCATTCCCTGAGCTTATAAGACTAGGGACCGGTCAGAGTACGCTGGCTAATCAGGCATATGAACAATGGCTGGAATATCTGCAAAAAGACGTCCCTCTGGACGGTCAACATATCCGACTGATAAGTCGTGTTTATCATCAGTCGGGTATTGGTGCCATAAAGTGGGAAAGCATTCCGGAGTTGTCGCGTCGACAAATTGGCAGGCTGATAGAAGATCGCTATGCCGACTGGTTTGGAGTAGCGACCCTTTCGCGGGATATTGACGTTGCGTTGTGCTGGGAAAAACTCGGGCAGTTTCCTGACCGCTCCCAGCCCTGTGATCTGTTGCAGATTATTCCCAGCCGGCTTGCGGCTGAGATAAACGGAAGCGGCGGATTGCTGGCCGGTATGTCTACGGCAACAAGCCTTTACTGTCGGCTATACGGAATGGAATGGCCTGCCGGCCATAACGTCCGCTTTCAGCGTGAAGGGATAAACAGCATAAGGCTGTCTTTCGACTCACCCTGGTTTCCGCCATCCGGTGAATCAGTGGCCGCGCTTTCGGCAATGTTTGATTGCGAGGTTCGTCACTGGTATAGCGAGCCGGCTCATGAGCTGGAAGGTTATGACTGCTACGATCGCGGGCAACACGTCAGTAGCGGTGAAGTTACCGTTGACGAACTGGCCGCGGAAGTATTGGCTGTCGTTCCGGATAATGTGGATGAACCTGAAGCCGAGGACAGCACGCAGCCATCGTTAGCCGTTTCATATCAGGAGGTCCGGGTATGAACGAGTATCTACGATGCCGTGTGGTCTCGACGGCTCACCTGACGTCTCTGGATAATGAGCTACTCGATGAGATCTCCAGTCGGCGTGATGAGTGGGGGCCAGGTGAATGGATCCACTATATCGGCTTTGGCTACATAATCCGGCTGACCGCTTCTTCAAGTCCGGTGCTGAGACTTAAGGCGGAAGGTCTGTCAAAAGGCGTTCGCCGGCTAATCGTTTCGCTGGTAAAGCATGATGCAGTGGAGCTCCTGATATTTGAATCCGGCGCACCGCAGGTTGATGGTTTTGAAGTGAATGACTGGTAAATAAACTCACGGGTCGTTAATCGCGACCCTAATACCCTGAGGGGAACACTCCTCTCAGGGCGTGTTCCCCTTTTTTTTGGAGAACACGAATGACGATTGAATACAAAAAAGCGTTTCTGAAGCTGCTCCAGGTGACAGCGACATACCATAAGCGCCACAAGGTATTTGAGGACTTAGTTAGCTGCACCGCTATCTCCCTGCACAACAGCGTCCGTTTCGATCAGGAGCTGGAAAACCGGTATCTCAACATAATAGCCGGCTATGAAAAGGAAGATGTCAGTAACATGGCTAAGCTGATGGCACTCGTCGTGATGGCACTTGAGGCTGAACGTTGTGATTTTCTGGGTAGTGTATTCATGGAGCTGGATATGGGAGACAAATACCGGGGTCAGTTTTTTACGCCCTGGGATATTGCCCGCATGATGGCTTCAATACAGCTACACGGTATCAGCGAGCGTTTTCCGGATCGTGGCTTTATTACACTGCAGGAACCGGCGAGTGGTGCCGGATGCATGGTGATTGCTTTTGCCGAAGAGTTTGCTCAGCGCGGATATTCTCCGCATGAACAGCTATGGGTATCAGTAACTGACGTTGACCCGCTGGCCGCTGATATGTCTTACGTCCAGTTGTCTTTGTGTGGCATTCCCGCAGAAGTTATTACCGGTAATGCCCTGACACTTAAAAGCTGGCGTACAATTTATACGCCCGCCCATTACACTGGCAGATGGTCAGTTCGCCTCAACGGACATGAAAAGCACGATGCCTGAACCATAACGCCTCTTCGGAGGCGTTTTTATTGCTCTGCATCTGGAAGGGGGCTGAAGAAGAAAATATTCAACTTCAACATTCAGTTTATGGTCGTTTCTAATCCTGAAAACCGGCAGCCTCGTTACATTCAATTGTTAGAGGTTGCCGAGCTATGTCTCTTAAACATACTCCCGAACAGGAAAAAATCATTGCGTGGACGGGAAACAAGCTTGTCGTGGGAGCTTTTGCCGGAACCGGTAAAACGTCAACGCTGGAAGCATTCGCCCGAGCGAACCCGGAACAGAGAATGCTTTATCTTGCTTATAATCGTGCGATTAGGGATGAGGCTGAACGCAGGTTTCCTTTTAATGTTGAATGCAAAACGTCGCATCAGCTTGCCTGGCCCCAGTTCGGTCGTTTCTTTCAGCATCGCCTTACTGCATCTCTTCGTATAACCGACATTGCAAAGCTGCTGAATTCTCGGCACTGGCCGCTGGCAAAAATGAGCCTTATCTCGCTGAACAACTTCCTCTACAGTGCTGATTCCGAACCGGGTATTACTCATTTTCCTGACGAAAACGATCGCTGCGGTCTTGATGCCGGGAAGATTTTAGGGGCCGTACAAATTTTGTGGGGTGAAATGACCCGTCCTGATTCCCGTTTTCCTGTTACTCACGATACCTATCTGAAGCTGTTTCAGCTTTCAACTCCAGACCTTAGTTTGAAATGGGATCTAATCCTTTTTGATGAGGCGCAGGATGCAAATCCTGTAACGAGTCATTTTGTACTCAATCAGAAATGTAGCGTCATTCTTGTCGGTGACCAATATCAACAGATTTACCGTTTTAGGGGGGCTGAAAATGCCCTTAATGCAGTTGAGCTGGCAGATGCAGATCGTCTGTGGCTAACAAACAGTTTTAGGTTCGGACCGGCTGTGGCAAAAGTGGCAAATGCACTATTAAAAGAGGCAGGAGAAAAACGAACTGTCAGTGGCTACGGCGGTGCAGACAGTGTTAGCGATACGCTTCCGGAAGATACACCGCATTATTGTGTAATCAGTAGAACGATATCTGGCGTTATCGGGGTAGCTCTCACGGCCAGCCTTAAAGGTAAGAGGGTCTGCTGGATTGGCGGTATCCAGGGATATCGTGTTGAAGATCTGGAGGATTTATATTGGTTCTCAGTTGATATGCCCGAGCGAATGCAAACAACCTTGCTCACCAGAGATTACCGGGATTTTGAGGAGTTTAAATCGATAGCAAAAGCCACAAAAGACGCAGATATGGGGCAGGCTATAAAACTGTTGGAAATGTACTTTCCTCTTCCTCAGAAGCTCGTGATTTTGAGGAGACAGATCGCGCATAACGAAAACGAGGCAGATTTAACGGTAGTAACCGCTCATCGTAGTAAAGGCCTGGAATGGGACACAGTCGTACTCAACGACGATTTTAATGACATCAACAATCCGCTGATCAGCGCAGAAGACAAAAGAGATGAGCTGAACTTGCTTTATGTTGCAGCTACACGGGCCAGAAAAGCGCTGGTACTCAACGAAATGATGAGGCAAGTCGTCCAACAGACGTCCTAAACCTTATTAACGCCCTTTCGGACCAACACTAAACTTTCAGGAATGCTGCATGTTAAACAAGCTGAAAAACTTATTTTCAGGCAAGGATACAGCTGAAGGCAATTCAGCCAAAAAATACCCTTCAGGGTACTTCACACCCTCAACAGGGGCTGAGTTGCTGGCTCAGCCACACCGAAAAAAGCTGTTAAAACAGCTCTGGGACAATACGTCTCTCCCTGAGAATGTGTATGAAAAACTTTACCTGGAGCCTATCAAGATGCTCGCTCATGCCACTCAGAATGTACCGGCCACGTCAGCTGGAGAGTGGAGTTCTGAAGGCGGATATCTCGATTTGACGATAAAGTTTACGGCTTATAGCGTCAGATTAGCTAAGGGGTATATGTTTCCACCCGGAGCAGCTCCTGAAGAGCAGGCAGCGCAAAATTCACTATGGAATGCTGTGATTTTTTGGTCGGCGTTATTTCATCACCTGCCTCTACTGGCATATCTTGAAGGCGAGCTTTTGGATGGCAGCTTCTGGCCGCCCGGGGTGAAAGCCCCAGATAGTGTTTTCAGATTCCGAAATAATCCTGATGGTGTCGGCAATACCAATGGGCGGGCACTGGCATCATTTATTGCCTCACGCCTTTTGCCGCAGGATGGAGTTTTATGGCTTTCTTCCACCCCTGCAGCTTTAGACGCTATGACACGTTTAATGCATCAGGGGACAAGCGGAATACCTTTGATAGAGGAGATCCTGGAGAAAGCAAAAGAACTGGTGTGCTCACCTGAACTGCACGCAGCTGGGCTTTTTAACAACACATTGCCGGCAGCTCAAGATCATGTTACTTCGCAGGATATTTCGCCCATTGCAGACTTACAAAGCATGGTTAGTCTGCAGCCCGCAATTGATCAAAACATAGTTAAGAGCCAGGCATCTGGCGCGGTATTCTCAGGCAGTGATTCATCGGCTAGTCCAGAACTTGTAAATAATCTGGATGCTTTACTCTCCTCGGCTCTGTCTCATTCTGAGGCTGACATAAACCTGGTCACAGAAGAGCTGCAACAGGGCGTAGAAAATGCCGGGCAACAGCCCCCTCAACAGGGACATGTGGGCGACACTGCCGCTCAGGAAGACGACACAGCTCTTTTACTGAGCATGTTTGGCGTTAATGATGATAACGACATGGGAGCGGACACACTTCATCAGACTGAAATGCCTGCCAGGGACCATGATTTTTCAGAAAATTCGCAAGCAACAAAACAGGAGGCAGCAACTTCCTTTAATGAAGAATATTTAACCGCTGATCCTGAAGAAAAAACCAATAGTTTAGCTTTGGATGAAACAGCAACCCAGGCAGAAGAATCAGTAATTTGTGTTAAGGAAGGATTAACGAATGAAAAACTTATGCCAGCCAACGAAGTCGGCGAAAATAATATTAATGATGTAAAAGAATTGGGCCCAATCTTTATTACTTGGCTCTCAGAATCCATTGAAAATAGAGACTTGAGTATCAATGAAAGTGATAGCTTAGTGCATGCGGTCAGCGGCTTTATATTCATTTCCCTTCCTGAAACAATATTCAAATTCATCAATTATAAATCTATCCAAATTGATAAAAAAAAGGTGCAAGCGGCGGTAGAAAAAATGGGCATACTTCATTCTAAAAATGACAGTCGTTTTTTCAGGGCGCGCATATATGAAGAGGTGGAATTTCAAGGTAAGTTTAAAAAGAGAAGCGGTTATATGATTAAGGCATCAAAGGTTGTTGATAAAAAAATAATCTTCAAGGGGGATAGTAAATATATATTTATAGATATTTAGTTAACAGGGAATCCGAACGGATTCCCTTGATATTAAATTGCTATAGCATTTTTCACAACTTCTGGGACAGAAGGGCGGCCATTAACAAGGCAGGTTGCTACAAATACAGCCTCAGCATAAACAGAGCCATTGACTATTATCTGCTGAACAAAATTAACACGGTTCTTTTTCTCATTTTCGGCAACGGAACAGGTGACCTGCATTTCATCACCTTTTTGCAAACTTTTCTTAAATCGCATCGTATACTCAAGAATCATATGGATTCGGCCTTCTGTGAATTCTTGCTCCAAATCCAGGCCCAACTCTTCTTTCATAAACGCGTGGCGTGTCCACTCCATATAGAATGGATAGTAAAGACCGTCAACAACCCCTTGAAAATCAACGTGTTTTTCGTCAACGGTTAAGTCTTTGGTAAACATCATAAATCCTTAAAATAATTTAGGAGTGCAAAACGCATTGGCAGAATTAAGTTCTCAAATTCTTTCTGAGATGTTTCTCTACCCGTGCATATATTAAGAGCCATGCTCATGTTGCTCTTTATCCCGTAAATGAAGCTAATGCCATGATAAATGTTATGTTCTTTTCTTTGTTGGTCTATAAGATTATTTATATCAGCTTTTAATGCTTCATCCCATATGACGGTACTGACATCACCTTTTTCAATTTTAGTTAACTCGATCCCGATTTTTATGAGAAGGCTGTCTTTGTATTTTCCGCCATAATAAAATTTATTATCCCAGTCTGCATACCCATTACTCTGATGTGCTGAAATATCATTATTCTCTACAAGAAGTGTAGAGATGTAAGTTGTTTTTTCCAGCTTATCAAGGAATTTGATGACTTCAATGCTGCTGCTATGAAATCTGAATTTTACTTCTTTTGAATCCACTTCACTCTCCGACATTCTATAATGTCAACCTTCTTACATTTAATGTCGTTAATGGTTATATGATCTTCGTCTACGATTTTAACTAAACCTATTAACAACCCATTTTTCTCTCTGACATAGCAGAGCTTGTTGTTATTAGATTCGATACTTATGTCAGTTGAAACAATACAGAACTCTCCGAAACTGACATATGGCTCTCCGTAGGTTCCGCCGACCTGGACTAATTCTGCTTTGGGCATTTGTCTGCTGGCTAAAATGAAAAGAGTGTCCTCATCCAGTTCTGTATACTCTGTAAATTGAGGAGGAAAGCCCTCGCCGGTCATGATCCAGCCGCCTTCTACTTTTAGCCCATTCTTGCTGAAAAAATCAGCAATATGGTTAATGACGTCTATACGGCGGGCAGGAACGGTTCCGCCTGATTCCCAGCGCGTATAAGTGGTATAAGACAGATCCATCTCTTTTTGCTGCACATAATTCACTATCTCTTGCGGAGATGTGCCTGTTGCAGCCCTGCAACACTTCAGTCTCTTCTCAATCGTATCTAGCATGCGCATTCCTTAACGGAAATTATTGTCATGATTTTAAAGGAAATTACGCCGCGAGTTGTGGGAATAAATTTCATTAAATGGGAAAAAATTGCACGAAAGCCATAAGTGGTGGTAATATTTAATAAGTTACTAAAACTACTGTTAAACATTACCATAAATAGGCACTTTCTTAACATAGGACAGTAGTGTGAGGGTGCGTTTCTTGTGCATGCGTGATGCATATTGGTGTCAGCCAATCAGGGATTTCAGGTCGTTGTCAGTAATAGAAGGGTCTTTCTCAATTTGAGTTAAAGGCAATCCTGTAGAGAAACTTAACTTGGAGCAGTTATGCCCTCACATGAATTTTCAAAAAAGCCGGCACCGCTTGTATATATTGGTCCAGACAGACGAATGAAAACTGAACAAGCCGCTATGAAGGCGAGCCCAGTTTTCGGACGTGTGATGACTTCTGCCAAAATAGTGCAGGGCTTAATTGATCGATATCTCGACGTTTACCTCGATGAAATAACGGCGAAATCCGCAACAAAATAACTTCCTTTAATTTGTTTTTCTGAATTTCCATATTCAAGGTGGAAGGGGTAACTCATGCCTGAAAAAGCTACTGATATACCTTTTTCGACTGAGGCAGAGCAGTGCGTGCTTGGTGCGCTGATGCTGGATAACGATCGTTGGGACGACGTCAATCTGCTGCTGAAGAAGGAAGATTTTTTTATTTCCGGGCATCGCGCCATTTACATGGCCATGTCTACATTGTCTGCTTCTGCACAGCCTTTTGACCTGATTACGCTTAGTGAGAAGCTAGAGCGTAGCGGTGATATTGAGCGTTGCGGCGGGTTCGCTTATCTCGCAGAACTCTCCAAAAATACCCCTTCCGCTGCCAATATCATGGGCTATGCCGCCGTCATGGTGGAGAAAAGCCGTCTTCGAGAGCTACTGGCTGTTGGAAATGCCATTGTGGCCGACGTTCATCACCACCGCCTTAGCGCGCCAGAGGTTGCTGAGCATGCTGAAAATGCGCTCTTCAAACTCAGTGAGAAGGGCGTGATTCAGAGTGCGAAAGAGATCGAAGTAACGGAAGCGCTGGATTTGCTGCTCAGCAAGCTGGAGACAGCCACTGCATCAGATGATTTTATAACAGGCACTCCGACTGGCATGGCTGCGGTGGATTACATGTCCTGCGGGCTTCAGCCTGGAGACCTTATATTGCTGGCTGCCAGGCCATCAATGGGTAAAACCTCCATGGCACTCAGTTGGTGCATTGGCGCATTGCTGGGTCGTCCGCAAAAAAGTGTCTTTATCTTTAGTATCGAAATGCCTACCGAACAGCTGATGATGCGGCTGCTTTCCATGCGTAGCCGGGTTGAGCTTAGTCGTCTGCGCAGCGGCGATCTTGGTGACACAGAATGGGATCTCATCAGTAAAGGGGCGCATGAACTGGCTGAGTGGCGCAATCGCCTCATCATTGATGATAACAGTGCCCAGACTCCGGCAACCCTCCGTACCCGTGCGCGTCGTTATATCCGTAAGTACGGGCAGCCTTCACTCATCATGATCGATTATCTGCAGCTGGTACGTTGCCCTGGCATGGAAAACCGCACGCAGGAAATTGCCGAGATTTCGCGTTCGCTGAAAGCGTTAGGTAAAGAGCTAGGTTGCCCTGTGCTCGCACTTTCTCAGCTCAACCGACAAGTTGAGCAGCGGGCCGATAAACGTCCGAATAACGGCGATCTCCGTGACTCAGGCGCGTTAGAGCAGGACGCTGATCTGATTAGCTTTATCTACAGGGACGAGGTTTATAACGCGGACACCAACTATCCGGGGCAGGCAGAAATTATTATCAGCAAACAACGTCAGGGCCCAACCGGCACCCTGAAGGTGCAGTTTGATGGCAAATACACGCTGTTTTCTGAATACCCGGAAGGCGGTTATGACCTCGGATATGATTACAGGAAACAGTCCCGATGAATAAAACCTTTCCTGAGATCTCACTTGCTGACGCAGAAAGCACTGTTACTCGGTCGTTTACGCTGGATCAATTACGGCCTAACCCGGATAACCCGCGCACGACGCGTAATCCACGCTTCGACTACATCAAGGAATCAATCAGAGCTCGCGGGCTTGCTTCCGTGCCGATTGTTACTCGCGACCCCCGCCTGCCTGAAGGGATATGGACGTTCAGCGACGGGGGAAATACCCGGTACGCAATCCTTAAAGAGCTTTGGGAAGAAACGGGCGAAAGCCGGTTCAATGAAATTTTATGCGCCGTAAAGCCCTGGCCGGGCAGACTGAATTGTCTGGTTGGTCATCTGGCAGAAAATGAAGGGCGTGGTTCGCTAACGTTTATTGATAAAGCGTTTGGCGTGCAGAATGTGCGAAAAATTCATGAGGAAGCTGTTGGCAGAAAAGCAACCTTACGTGAGCTGTCAGCTATTCTGGCGAAGGAAGGTTTGCCCGTTCACTATTCAACCATAAGTCGAATGGAAGACACTCTTAAGCATCTCTTTCCCTGGATGCCGACACTGCTGACATCCGGATTTAAAAGAGAAAGTATCAACCAGTTGCTGTCCCTGAGGCAAAGTGCGGAAAAAGTCTGGGACAACTATTGCCTTAATAAAGGCATTGAGGCTGTTAAAACCTTCACAGAAGTATTCGGCGGGTGCTGTCAGAAATTCGACGATCCTGAAAGTTGGTCTCAGGACATGTTCCTTGACGAGCTTATTGGTGATCTGACTGACGCGCTGCCGGATGACGAAATGGACTATGACCGGTGGCTGTTGGAGCTTCGGGACGCCAGAAAGCCTATGTTGCACCCTGAGGATCTGGAGCAGGAGGTTTTGCACCAATCTCAACCTCAAGCGTCAGTTGTGCCAATTGTTGGGGCCAATGATGAGGCCGCTACTTATGGGGTAGAAACAGAGGTTGAGCTAATCGCTGCTGATATACAGCGAAATAACGAGCTGCACATTACAGACGAAAAGACGCCCTCTAAAGACTCTGATTTGCTGGATGATATTCAAAATGAGTCATCTCCAGTTGCGCACACAGAAGCTGATTTATCAGAGATCGAGACACACACTGCAACTGATGCTCCATCTTCTCAGCCTGCTGAATTCACTGAAAACAACGGATCAGGTGCTTCTTTCTGGCAAATAAATGCCCTTCAGGATGATATTGAGCATCTGCAAAGCATGGCCTATCGATTGTGCTGGGAAATCAGCGAAGCGATGGGCTGTGCTGAAGATTTTGAGCCGGCCTGCGAAGACGAAAACGCGTCGGGCTATCGTTTTGCCGCTGATGAAGCCTCACATCCGGTTGCATATCTGCTGTCTGCGCTCGCTGGCACCGGTGCGGACACAATGAATATGGAGCTCGCTGTGAATCTGTTGATCGGGACATCAGAATCCCATACCCCATTACTGAATGACGACATAACTCTGATGCTATTTCGCCTGGTCAGGGTGCTTCGTCGCCTCCGCGAACTGCAGCGACAGGCCGCTGCTCCGACTTATGCCTTAACAACTGAAGGGTTGCACAATGAATACTAATTTATCCCGCGCTGCTAACGGTTTCCTGCTCGATCTCGTTATGGAGCTTAAAAATGGTTTCATTCGCCGCTGCGACAAAATGGGCCTAACCGGAGAAGAGATTGCCGCACTCAAGGATATGACCATCGAGGATATTCACTACATCTGTAACAGTGAGGTTTCGGTGCTGTCGTTTCAGATAAACCATGAAAACCTCAGCCGGCTGCTAAACCAGGCCCGGGCAGAGCAGACTCGACTTAAGCGGCTCGATCGTGCCCTGGCTTTGGGTGGTTCAATCGCGCTGCTGTCACATTTCTTTGGCTTGCCAAGCAGCGAAGTTGCAACCCGTCGGCGCATTGCCGGCATAAAAGTTCGTGCCGGTCGGGGAACAGTCATATCTGACGAGGAGAGCGCCCGGCTCTGGTCGATTTGGGATAACAGTGGCAAGACAGTCTCCTGCGACACGGAGGAAGGTCTTGAAATCATGCTGCTTGCGGCCGAGGAAATGAACATTCCGCTGACTGCCGTCTGGAATACGATCCGTAAGTGGGAAAGCGAAAGACTGACCGCGGCGAGTCGAAAAATGGCATAAGAGCCTGCCCGCGGCTTGAGCCAGAGCGGGCATGAATATTCACTGTAATAAGTTGAGGAGATTCACCGTGAAGCTGAATGAAATTATCCCGGGCCTGAAAGCGCCGGTAACGGCTCCATCTGCTATTTGCAACAAGGCCGCCAGAGCCGTACATCGTTTCTATAAGGGAGAACGTAACTTTAAGCGTCTTAACGAAAATCGAACCGGTTATTACAAAATTGATATTGGTCCGTTCTGGCGCTTACTCAGCAGGGATGAAGGGCAAACCTGGATAATGATGAATCACGAAAGATACAACACTGCGATTCGTAACTGAATGCGAGCGGGAGACTGCTTAGCGGTACGCTTAAAGGCATAGCGCTAAGTGTTTTTTAGGCTGTCCGGATTTGCTTGTGTTTGCCCACAACTAAATCCGCTTTCTGGATAAATGAACAATGACAAATGAAATTGTGAAAACTGAAAAATCGCCTGCACCACGAAGAAGTCGGAAACGTATGGCCGCGAGCAATGAGGTACGGGCGTTTTCAAGGTTACCAGGCATCGTAGAAGGTCAGTATAAGGTTGTCCTACAAGCGCCTGACGTAAAGGCCGCGCTTTTAGATTGCGAGAGAGCGCAGGCACGACGGGACAGCATTACCCGTAAGCTATGTAGTGGGTCTAATGCTGTGACGGTGCGCGATCTGGAGCGTTCGGAGAAAGCACTTTTCAACGCCAGGAAGGTCTTGCTGCAGCTTGCGCCCATTTTGGATCAGTACCCAATTTGCGCTTCTGTGGTTGCCCACAGCTAAATCCGGATACCCGTTTTTTATAGCCACGATTCGCATAAGGGAGAGCAATGAAGCTTCCGGATGACAGCCTGATTAGCCACGCTGTCAAAAAAATGAATGACCGCCTGCAGGCGCGTGAGTCGGGAGAGCAAAGTAACTTTGCGCGCGGCGGACTGCTGTTTATGGGTAACGTGCATGATGCACTTCCCCGGCGATTGTTGCTGGATACCCGGCTATCCCCTCTCGATAAAATGGCCTGGATAATTATTCGCCTGCACGCCCAGCATAACGACGGGGCGGTATTTCCTTCTTATGACGATCTGCAGCTTCAGCTGGCAACGCCGGGCAAAGGTAAAGCGTCCCGAGAGACCATCAGTCGGGTACTGCTTATGCTGCGCATTACCGGCTGGCTGAGCCTGTGTAAGCGCGTCCGTGATGATAAGGGGCGCATAAGGGGAAACATTTATGCGCAGCATGACGAACCGCTGACGTTCGCCGATGCAGAGTTACTTGATCCTCGCTGGCTTCAGACGGTAGCGGAGGCATGCTTTAGCAGCAATAAGACGATAAGCCAGACGGCACAAACCATCATCAACGATGTCTGCCTTGATCCCGCCATGCGTCATCATCGAAGCCACCTGGCTGTTATAGAAGGGCGCCTGGGTGCAGTGCAAAATCCCTCCGACATGAAAAACCGCATGCTGGTAATGCATCCGGGTTCGGAATCCGAACCCGGTAAAGAGAGTCATAAAATATCACCGAATTCGGATTCCGAACCGGGTAAGAAAGTCACTGAAAACAACAGAGTTCGGGAACCGAACGGTTACGTACGTATTGTTAATAACAATACTAAAAATACATACGTAGAGCGCGCGTCTGTTCTGCCGGAGAAGTTTGCCAGCCTGCTGAGTGAGCAGGATCGTAAGATGCTGAGCGAACAGCTTCAGGCACTGCAGCCAGAACCGGCTCAACTGGTTTTACAAAATCTCTCCAGGGCTATGAAAGAAGGCAGCCTGCAAAATCCGGTGGGGTGGTTGCTCACCGTGCTCAAGAAAGCCCGGAAAGGCGAGCTTTACCAGCCACAGAAGGAACCCATTACCAAATCTGTTCCTGCACGGCCTGAGCACCGGCCTGTCCATGCCGGACGTCCTCCACGCCAGCCAGTACCTGATGATGCCCGCGTGCGGGATATTATCCAGCGTGTGCGCTCTCGCATTCATTCGGACCGATCTGACAATGACTAAGTCCACTTTCACAAGAGTGTGTAAAACGCGCAGTGTTGCAGGCTGCAACAAAGTACAAAAAGTGACCAGTGT
>Ga0308160_10003848_pt1 | contig 16487 bp, 11 predicted proteins | sample PhyFR1_FD_201036 | JGI IMG/M metagenome (GOLD analysis project Ga0308160, IMG submission 201036) | Phyllosphere microbial communities from UC Gill Tract Community Farm, Albany, California, United States - DLSLF.R1 | ecosystem: Host-associated > Plants > Phyllosphere > Unclassified | place: USA...
AGGGGGTGGGCCGGCAAGCCGCTGTTCTGAATCGAGTTAATCGCATGGAACGATCAATGCAGCGCGCCCCGAAAGGCCAGGCCCTGCAAAAAGCCCCTCCACCGGCCAAAGGCCGCTGGTGCATCCCCACGTTTGCTGGCCGCCAGCTCCGTGAAAAATTCAAGACCGGCCGGACCGCTGCCACCGCGGCAGGAACAGCGTTGCTGGTCCTGTCGACTTTTGTCAGCACTGTAGCCCTCGCCCCGGCCGCCCATGCGGCCGATCCCGTGGTGGTCTCCCTGACCTTCGATGACGCGCATGCGGACCAACTCGGTGCCGCGGCGTATATGAATGCCAAGGGCCTGAAGGGCACGTTCTATGTTCCCTCGGGCTTCCTCAATGCTGATGCCGCCTACATGTCAACGGCCCAGGCCCTTGCCCTGCAGTCAGCCGGTAACGAGATCGGCGGCCACAGCGTCACCCACGCCGACCTGGCATTCGCCGATACCGGTGAAGTCACCCGGCAAATCTGCAATGACCGCATCAGCCTGAGGAACCTGGGCTTCCGCATCACCAGCTTCGCCTATCCGTACGCCTCGTCGACTCCGGCCATCGAAGGCATCGCCAACACATGCGGCTACAACAGCGCCCGTGGCCTGGGCGACATCGCAAGCCACATCGCGGGAACCGAAACGTTCCCGCTGGCCGAGACCATGCCTCCGGCGGACCCGTTCCTCACGAAGGCGCCGGACCAGATTGACAACACGTGGACCCTCCAGAACCTGGAAGACCTGACCCTCAAGGCCCAACCGGGCGGAGGCTGGATGCAGTACACGTTCCACCACATCGGTGTGGACGCTGAGCCGCTCAGTGTCACCACGGCGAACTTCAACGCCTTGATTGACTTCCTGGCCGCCGAACAAAGCGCCGGCCGGATCGTCGTCAAGACCGTGGACCAGGTGATCGGCGGAGCTGTCAAAAACAATGCCGCCGGACCGCAGCCACCAGCGCCCCTGACGTCCGGCAACCTCATCCGGAACCCGGGCTTCGAAACAGCAGGCCCCATTGCCGGGGATGCGCCATACTGCTGGGTTCCCGGCGGGTTTGGGACCAACGCCTACACCTACAGCACGGTAGCGGCAGCCCACACAGGCGCGGCCGCCCAGCAGGTGGTCGTGTCCTCCTACCAGAGCGGGAACGCCAAGATCCTGCCCCCGCAGGATACGGGTCAGTGCACGCCGACCGTGACTCCGGGGCAGCGATACTCAATGTCTGCCTGGTACACGTCAACGGCCAACACCCAGTTCGAGCTCTACTACAGGACCGGCACGGGTAGCTGGCACTACTGGACTTCGAGCCCCTACTTCGGGCCGACGTCGACGTTTACCCAAGCCACGTGGACTTCGCCGGCGGTCCCGGCAGGCGCCACCGCAATGACCATGTCCTTAACGATGTTCAGCGCCGGAACACTTGTGACAGACGACTACAGCCTGACCAAGGCAGCCGTTGACCCGGGGGCATTCCAACCCATGACGCCGGTGCGCCTACTCGACACACGGGCCAGCAGCGGTCCCGTTGCTCCCAAGGGGACCGTCTCGTTCCAGGTGGGCGGTGTCAGCGGTATCCCAGCAAATGTTGCAGCCGTCACCTTCAACCTGACCGTTACGAATCCAACGTCCAATGGCTTCGTCTCGGCGTATGCTTCCGGCACCACGCGGCCCACTGCTTCCAACCTGAACTATGACACCGGGCAGACCGTCCCGAACAGCGTCACGGTTCCGGTGGGCGCCGACGGCAAGGTGACTCTCTACAGTGAGTCGGCCGGCACCGCCAACCTGATTGCCGATGTCTCCGGCTACTACGCAGCAGGAACAGCTGTTGCAGGTGGAGCCTTCCGGGCAGTCGCGCCGGCCAGGTTCCTGGATACCCGGAACACAGGGACCCCGGTAGCGCCTAAGGGAACCGTTTCCTTCCAAGTGGGCGGCAACAGCGGCATTCCAGCCGGCGTTTCGGCAGTGACCTTCAACCTGACGGTCGCCAACTCGACGTCCAACGGCTTCGTCACGGCGTTTGCCTCGGGAACCACTGTCCCCACGGCATCGAACCTCAACTACGACAGGGGCCAGATTGTCCCCAACAGGGTCACGGTTCCTGTGGGAACAGACGGCAGGGTCTCGCTGTACAACGAGTCCACCGGCACCGCCCACCTGATCGCCGACGTTTCCGGGTACTACATGTCAGGAGAAGTAACGCTGCCAGGCATGTTCAAGGCGATTGCTCCCATCCGGTTCCTGGACACCAGGTCAGGCAACCCGGTGGCTGCCAACGGAACCATCTCGGTCCAGATCGGAAGCGTCAGCGGGATTCCGGCAACGGCCTCCGCCACGATCTTCAACCTGACCGTCGCCAACCCGACGCGGAACGGTTTCGTCACGGCCTACCCGTCAGGTGCAACCTTGCCGAACGCCTCCAACGTCAATTATGCAACCGGGCAGATTGTCCCGAACAGCGTCACGGTTCCGTTGGGCGGAGACGGAAAGGTCAACCTCTTCAACAGCTCAACCGGCACCACGCATCTGATCGCAGACGTCTCGGGATATTTCCTCTGACAGAAGCAGCCACGCGGCAACATCAGAAATAAGGACTGCTCCCCGGCAGAAGACCTGGTCTCCAGGTTCAACTGCCGGGGAGCAGTCATGTGGAAGGACTTACCCGCTCGACGACTCGCAGATCAGGGGCTTGCTCGCCAATCAGGACGTTGGAGGCTCTGATGTGCGAACAAGGCCGGTACCGGCTTCCAAAACTCCAGAAGTCCAGTTCCAAAAGTGTGCCCCAATAGCGGTCCAAAAGTGTGGTTAAAGAAGAAAAGCACCAGTTCCGCAGAACTGATGCTTCCCAGTGGTGGCTCCGACCGGCGTCGATCCGGTGACCTTTCGATTTTCAGTCGAACGCTCTACCAACTGAGCTACAGAGCCTAGGTGACACGTCACCATGACCGCCGAAATCTCTTCCGACAACCAGAGCGACCCTGACGGGACTTGAACCCGCGACCTCCGCCGTGACAGGGCGGCGCGCTAACCAACTGCGCTACAGGGCCTTGCTTTTTCTTGCTTCACAGTATCGCTACTGCTTTTTTCAAGGCTTCCAGCCTACCAGACATTTTTTGCCTGTTTGACCATTTCCTTGCGTACCCCCAACGGGATTCGAACCCGTGCCGCCGCCGTGAAAGGGCGGTGTCCTAGGCCGCTAGACGATGGGGGCCAGAACCCGTTCGGAACAAAATAAAAGGCGTAAAGCGAGGCTTTGCGTCTTTGTCCTTTGCGTTTCTCCGAACTGGACTCAACAACTATAGGGCCTACTCTGCGATTATCCAAAATCGGCCAAAAACCCGTGCCTGAACAGGAAGAACGGGCGAAGATGGACGGATGGATGCCGTCGCAGCGCTCAACGAGATCGCCTTCTGGCTGGAGCGCGGACGCGCTGCCACCTTCAAGGTCCAGGCGTTCCGTAAGGCCGCCACCACCATCAGCGCCCTGCCACCGGACGAAGTGGCCGCGCGGGCGCGGAACGGCCGGCTGAAGTCGATGAAGGGCATCGGCGACCGGACTTTCCAGGTGATCCAGCAGGCGGTGGACGGATCCGTCCCGGACTACCTCGCTGACCTCCGCGATAAAGGCGCGCAGCCACTCGCCGCCGGCGGAGCCGCCATCCGTAAGGCCTTGCGCGGCGACCTGCACAGCCACAGCGAATGGTCCGACGGCGGCTCCCCCATTGAAGTGATGGTTGCCGCCGCGGAGGTTCTGGGCCGGGAGTACCTGGCCCTGACCGACCACTCCCCCAACCTGACCATCGCCAACGGCCTCTCCGCCGAACGCCTGGCGAAGCAGCTCGACGTGGTTGCCGCCATCAACAACGGCAGCAAGGACGGCGGCCCGCACGACGGCACCGTCCGGCTGCTGGCGGGCATCGAAGTGGACATCCTGGAATCCGGTGAGCTGGACCAGGACCCGGAACTGCTGGACCGGCTGGACATCGTCGTGGCCAGCGTCCACTCGAAGCTCCGGGCAGACCGTAAAACCATGACCGCGCGCATGCTCGGCGGCATCCTGGCACCGCACACCAACGTCCTGGGCCACTGCACGGGCCGGCTGGTGGAAGGCTCGCGCGGAACCCGGCCGCAGTCCGAATTCGATGCCAAGGAAATATTCGCCGCCTGCGCCGAGAACAACGTTGCCGTCGAGATCAATTCCCGGCCAGAGCGGCAGGACCCGCCGGATGACCTGATCAAGCTCGCCTTGGAGGCAGGCTGCCTGTTCTCCATCGACAGCGACGCCCACGCGCCCGGGCAGCTGGATTTCCTCCAGTACGGGGCCGAGCGGGCTGAACGTAATGACGTGCCGCTGGAGCGGATCATTACCACCTGGCCGGTGGACAAGCTCCTTAACTGGGCGGCCGCATAGTCCCCGGCCAAGCGTTACGTTGCCGGCACCGGCGTGATGCGTTTATTTGACGGCGTCGGCGAGTTGCTGCCGGAAGTCGGCTTTGGTGGTAAGCGTCAGCTTCTCCCCGTTGAGGAAGAAGGTGGGCGTCCCATGGACGCCCAACGCCTCGCCGTCGGCAATGTCTGCCAAGACACGCTCCTCGGTTGCCTGGTCAGCCACAGCTGCATCGAACTGCGCCAGGTCCAATCCGAGTTCCTCGGCGTACGTGCGGAACAAGGGCGCCTGGGACTGTTGCTGCCCGGCCCACTGCGGCTGGGTGTCGAATAACCTGTTGGCCATTTCCCGGTATTTGCCCTGCTGGTTTGCCGCCTCGGCAGCGAGCGCCGCCTGGCCGGAGTTGACATGGGCCGACAGCGGGAAATGCCTGTTCACGAAAGTAATCCTGTCGCCAAACTCGGCTTTGAGCTCCTCCACCACTGGATGGATGGACCCGCAAGCGGGGCATTCGAAATCCAGGAACTCCACCAACTGTGCCTTCTCCACCTCCGGCGTGGTGAGGCGGTAGCTGTTCTCCCGGACGAGCTGTTCCGACCCGGACGCCGGCGGAGCAGCATTTTGCTCCCTGTTGGCGGCAAACACGGCGTACCAGGCCACTCCACCGATGACGGCGGCTGCCAGCACAATCCAGATCACGGTCCTGACGAGGCGTGCGGTATCACGGGGTGGGGCAGGGCTTGAGACCATGTTTCGCATCCTAGCCGAGGCAGGGGGCGGCCCCGTCCCACGGCCAGCTCCCCTTTGGCAGGAAGTTGGCCAGACGTGGCCGATTTCCGCCAGCCCGGGCACGGCCTGCGCGACTAGATTGGGCTCATGCCTTCCACTACCCCTGTCAGCAGTCCCGCTTCGGCGTCATCGGCGGCCGCCCCGGTCAAGGCATTGGGGATCGCAGCCATGGCGGTCACCGTGGTCCTGTGGGCTTCGGCGTTCGTGGGGATCCGCGCCATCGGACCGCACTTCTCCCCCGGCTCCCTGACGCTGGGCAGGTTGGCGATTGCCGCCGTCGTACTCGCCGTCGTGGCGCTGCCGAAGATACTGAAGACGCGCCTCGTGCCGCGGGGCCGCGAGTGGTGGCCCATCCTGGCGTACGGGGTGATGTGGTTCGGTGGTTACAACGTTGCGCTGAATGCCGCCGAGCATGTCCTCGATGCAGGTACCAGCGCCTTGCTCATCAACGTCAACCCCATCCTGGTGGCAATCATGGCCGGCATCTTCCTCAAGGAGGGCTTTCCGCGCTGGTTACTCATCGGCAGCACCATCGCCTTTGCGGGCGTCGCCCTCATCGCGCTGGGGTCCGGTGCGCCCGGCCAGCCAGGGGAAAGCGCGACGACGGACATGGCCGGCGTGCTGCTCTGCCTCCTTGCCGCGGTGCTCGCCGCAGTCAGCGTCATCGTCCAGAAGCCGGTGCTGCGGAAGTTTCCAGCGGCCCAAGCCACGTGGTTCGGCATCCTGGTAGGCGCAGCATGTTGCCTCCCCTTCGCCGGGCAGCTGGTGTCCGAGGTGCAGGCAGCACCGCCCGCCGCCACCGCAGGGCTGGTTTACCTGGGGATCTTTCCCACGGCAATCGCCTTCACCACGTGGGCCTATGCGCTGTCGCTGGTGGATGCCGGAAAGCTGGCGGCCACCACATACCTGGTCCCCGGAACTACGGTGCTGATTTCATGGCTCCTGCTGGGTGAGATCCCCACAGCATGGGGCCTGGTAGGCGGGCTGGTATGCCTGGTAGGCGTCAGCCTGACGCGCCGCCGGACCCGCACCCGCCGTGGCGGTGCCGGCGGCGCTGCCAGGGGCGTTCCCGCGCGGAACCCGGCCGTCCCGGAGGCTAATCAGGACTAAAGTCGAGGTATGCCTGCAAGCCTTCCGCCCGGTCTCCCCATCATCCCGGAGGGCCCGCACGAACCGCGGGGTTTCACCATGTCCCCGGACGAGTTCGAGGCCGCCGTCTCCGATGCCCTGGACAGCATTCCAACGAAGCTGGCGCGGGCCATGGACAATGTGGCCGTCTTCATTGAAGACGACTACGAACCGCGCCCGGGAGACGACCCGGACACCGTGCTGCTGGGCCTGTACGAGGGCGTCCCCCTGACGGAACGGGATTCCTGGTGGGACGCCGGATCACTGCCCGACCGGATCACGATATTCCGTGAACCCATCCTCGACATCTGTGATTCGCGGGAGGACGTCATCCACGAGGTGGCAGTGACGGTGGTCCACGAGATTGCGCACCATTTTGGCATTTCGGACGACCGGCTGCACGAGCTCGGCTGGGGCTAGCCTTGTAGGCATGGGACACGACCACAGCCACACGCACGGAATTACCGCCACCGGGCGGCACCGCAAACGGCTGGTGGCCGTCCTGGCGATCACGCTGAGCGTGGTGCTGGTACAGGTGGTGGGCGCCATCCTGTCCGGGTCGCTGGCCCTGCTGGCGGACGCCGGCCACATGCTGTCCGATGCCGCGGGCGTCACGATCGCCCTCCTGGCCGCCTGGATAGCCGGCAGGCCCGCCAGCGACCAGCGGACCTACGGATACCAGCGCGCCGAGGTCCTGGCCGCCCTGGCCAACGCGCTGATCCTGATCGTCATCTCCGTGGTGATCTTCACCGAGGCCATCCGGAGGATCGGATCCGTGCCTGAAGTCCACACCGATATCATGCTCTTCGCCGCCATCCTCGGCGCCGTGGCCAACCTGGTCTCGCTGCTGATTCTCCGCGGCGCCCATCAGGAAAGCCTCAACGTTCGCGGCGCCTACCTGGAAGTCCTGGGGGACTTGCTGGGCTCCTTCGCGGTGATCATTGCGGCCGTGGTCATCATGTTCACCGGCTACCAGGCGGCGGATACGATCGCCTCGGTCATCATCGCCCTGATGATCCTGCCGCGGGCCTGGAGCCTGCTGCGGGACGTGGTGGACGTGCTGCTGGAGGCCAGCCCCAAGGGCGTGGAAGTACAGATGATCCGCGAACACATCCTTTCCGTGGACGGCGTCACTGACGTGCACGACATCCACATTTGGACCATCACCTCCGGAGTGCCGGTCTTTTCGGCCCATGTGGTGGTGGAGGACGGCGTCCTCAATGCCCGGGGCGCAGACCAGCTGCTGGACAAGCTTGTCACCTGCCTGGGATCACACTTTGACACCGACCATTGCACCTTCCAGCTTGAGCCGGCCAGCCACTCCGAACACGAGGAACGCCAGCACGCCTGACAACACGCCGCACAGCCTGCTGTTGTAATGACACTGCTGTGATTAGTGTTATTGATGTGACAGCTGTTGCGTCTGTGCAATGGGTGACGTAACCTCGGACTGCTGGCGAGCAGCCGAGGCGTACCTCCGTGTCACCACCAGGACCTCACTCCCAGCCCAACCGCTGCGAGGGTCCAGTCCATGTCGAGGTTTCTGCCTACATCGCTTCTGCCCGGGCTTCGGGCTGCATCCGGCCGGAAAGCGGCAGTGCTGTGCGCCGCCGTCGTACTTCTCGGATCCGGAGGGCTGCCCGCAGCGGCGGCCCCCGGCCCGCACCTTCCCGCCGCGCCGGCTCCGGCGGCGCCCGCCCTTCCCTCCCCTGGGGACATTGCGGCGGCGAAGGCCAGCGAAGCGGCAACAGCTGACCAGGTCGCCGCGATCGAACGCATCCTTGGGGATGCCTCGGACGCCCAGCAGGCGGCTTTCGCCGTGGCAATGCAGGCAAACAACTCCTACAGCGAAGCCCTGGTGGAGCTGCGGCAGCGGTCGGAGGCCGCGTCCTTGGCCGCCGCCCGGGCAACGGCCGCGCAGGCGGACCAGGACAAGACCCGCAAGCAGGTGGGACAGTTGGCCGGTGACCTCTACCGGAACGGCGGCCTGAACCCAACGCTCGGGACCCTGGTCAGCGGCACCGGCGAAAGCCTGCAGCAGGCCGCAACGCTCCAGGCGCTGTCCGCCGGCCGCAGCCGCGCATTCGAGGCCGCGGACGCTGCCGCCACCGCATCGCAGACCCTGACGGCTGCGGCGGGAGACGCCACAAAGGCAGCGGATGAGGCAGCCCGGACCGCCGAGGCACGGAAAACCGGCGCCGAGCAGGCCAACGCCGCCCAGGCCGCGGCCGTGGCGGATGCCCGTGCCCGGCGGACCGTCCTGGTTGACCAGCTCGCGCAGCTGCGCAACACGACAGTGGAGCTCGAATCAGCCCGGGTGGACGGGCTCGAACGGCAGCGCGAGGAAGCGCGCCTGGCTGCCGTGACGGCCGCGGCCAACGCAGCGGTGGCCACAACCAATCCCCAGGGCACCGAAGCAAGGGGTGAAACCGGAGCCAACCAGGGCGGATCACCGGCCGCGCCCGCAGCCGTGGCTCCAGCTGCCCCGGCACCCGCACCTGTCCCTGCCCCTGCAGCTCCGGCTCCCGCTCCGGCTCCTGCGGCACCGGCACCCGCCCCCGCTCCGGCACCCGCCCCAGCGCCCGCTCCCGCCCCCGCGCCCGCTCCGGCACCCGCCCCAGCGCCCGCTCCCGCACCCGCCCCAGCGCCCGCACCCGCTCCCGCTCCCGCTCCCCCAACTTCCGGCGGCGCCACCCTCGAAACGGCCATCTCCGTGGCCCTCAGCAAGGTGGGTTCGCCGTACTTCTACCAGTGGGGCGGCACGGGACCCACCGGCTTCGATTGCTCGGGGCTCGTGCAGACGGCCTTCGCAGCCGCCGGGAAGTACCTGCCCCGGACCGCCGGCCAGCAGTACGCGGCTGCTCCCGTCCATGTGCCCCTCTCGCAGGCCCGCCGCGGCGACCTCCTGGTGTGGGGCTCCGGACCGGATTTCTACCATGTGGCCATCTATCTGGGGAACGGCCAGGTGGTGCAGGCACTCAACCCGCAGGAGGGCATCGGCGTCACCCAGCTCAGTTCCATGGCCGGGATGCAGCTGCACTCCTACGCGGCGAGGTACTGAGCCCCGGCAAACATGCAGAGCATCACCCGGTCAGCTGAGGACGTCCTTGGTGGTGAACCGGGCGTAGGCGAACGCACCGAACACGGCTATGTAGCCAGCCTGCAGCAGCGCGTTGCTGGCGAACGAATCCCAGAGGACCGGCTGCCGGAGCATGTCGCCGAAGCCCAGCCAGTAGTGGCTGAACAGCCACGGGTGCAGCCACTCCAGCTGCGGCAACTGGTCCGCTATCTGCGACACCACGGAAACCACCACCGTGGCCGCCATGGCCCCTACCGGAACCACCGTCAGCGTGGACAGGAACAGGCCAATGGCCGACAACCCGGCCAGGGACACCGCCATGTACGCCGCGATCAGCAGCATCCGCACCGCGGCCTCCGGCGGCTGGATCACATCACCGGACAGCAGGGTGACAGGCCCCACCGGAAACAGCGCAGCCCCGATCGCGGCGCCGGCCAGCGCCACGGTCAGGGGCGCCACGATGCAGAACGCCAGCGCCGCCGCGTACTTGACCAGCAGCAGCCGCACGCGCCCGGCGGGAGCTACCAGCAGGTACCGCAGCGTGCCCATGTTCGCCTCGCCGGCAATGGTGTCGCCCGCCACGACGCCAACGGTAAGCGGCAGGAACAGCGGCACGGACACCAGCATGGCGGTGAAGGCGACGAACAGCCCGTTTTGCGTGATGCGGTCTAGGAATGCCGGGCCCCGGCCGGAAGGGACGCCGGAGGAGAGCCGCACGGCCACCGCGATCAGGATGGGAATCGCTGCCAGGGCCAGGAGGAGGGCCCACGTGCGCCGGCGGCCAAACAGGACCTTCAGTTCGGACTGCATCAATGAGAGCCCGGACCAGCGCGGCACGGCCACTTTCTGTGTTCGGGCCGAACCGGGGATGTCCGCCGGAATACTACTGGGCAACGTCGAACCCCTCCCCTGTCAGTGCGACAAACCGGTCTTCCAGGCTTTCGCGTTCGACGGCGAAACCCCGGACGCGGACCCCGGCCGCCACAAGGCGCGCCACGATGTCCTCCGCAAGGATTTCCCCGGACCCGGCCTGCGGGGACGCGTCAGTCCGTGTTAAGGGAGCACCGGATGCAGGCGCCAGGGCAGCCAGCAGGGTCTCCCCTCCGGCCTGGGCATCGCCGGCCCCGCAGTCCAGCCCCAGGCCCGCCAGCACGGTCCGCGCCTGTCCCCCGTCCGGTGTGAGGAGGCGGACCCTGGCGCTGCCGGTCCGGCGGAGGTCGGCGAGGGAGCCCTGGGCCACCAGCTTCCCGTTGCTCATGACGGCGGCATGCGTGCACATCTGGTCCACCTCGGCCAGCAGGTGGCTGGAGACGAAGACGGTGGTGCCGTTGTACGCCAGGGAGCGGACCAGGTGCCGGACCTCCCGGGTGCCCTGCGGGTCCAGCCCGTTGGTGGGCTCGTCCAGCACCAGCAGGTCCCGGTGCGACAACAGCGCGTTCGCAATCCCCAGGCGCTGCTTCATGCCCAGCGAATAGGCGTGCACCCGTTTGTTGGCGGCATGGGCAAGCCCCACCTGGTCGAGCGCCCGCTCCACCCGCGCCCGGCGCGTTGCCGGCACCGTGTGGCGCGTGGCAGCGTCCAGCCGGTGCAGGTTCGCAGCGCCGGACAGGAACGGATAGAACGCCGGGCCCTCCACGAGTGCACCCACGCGCGGCAGCACCTCGTGGAAGCGGCCCGGCATCTCCATCCCCAGCAGGTTCACCGTCCCGGATGAGGCCGACGCCAGGCCCAGAAGCATGCGGATGGTGGTGGTCTTCCCGGATCCGTTGGGCCCCAGGAAGCCGAACACGGAGCCGGGCGGCACCGCAAGGTCCACGCCGTCCACGGCCACTTGGTGGCCAAACTTCTTGGTCAGGCCATGGGTCTCAATGGTCAGCCCGTAGCGTTTTTCCGGGTCCGGAGAGCCCGGGTTCATGGGGCCGCCGAAGCGGCGGCCTGCAGCCTGTCCGGCGGAACCATGCCCGCGAAAATGCGGCCGTCATCGGTGATGAGCACGTTGAGCAGCGCCGTGGACACCAGCCGCCCGCCGGGAACGACGACGGCGGCCTGGGCCAGCAACGGATCCTCCATGAAGGATTTGGCGGCCGGTACGCCCGCTGCCGCGGCAGGCAGCCGCAGGATGGTTTCCCAGCCCTGCCCGGTGACGGACGGATGTCCAGAGCCCTTGCCGGCGCCGGCATGGTCACCGAAGTTGTTGGCGCCGGGGGTGTGATCGCCGGAGATGTGACCTTCGTAGGTCCTCTGCCCGGAGTCAGGCACCTGCAGTTCCTTCACAGTGCTGCCCGGAGGCGGGGAGAACGTGAACAGGGAATCGTCCGGCGTGTCCAGGGACAGGGCGGTGAATCCGAGGCGGAAGGCGGGCGTTCCGGCGCCACGCGCTGTGACCTGGACGGCGAGGGGCATTCCGGTTTCGCCGTCCACGGCGATGGCCACCTGGCCTACCAGGGTGGCTTCGGACCGGGGTTCAAGCAGCAGGTTGTAGGCCGCCCGGCCGGCTACTTCCACATTGTTTCCCACTGTCACGGCCGTGGTGGGGTCCACTTTCTCCAGCAGGTGCCGGGCGAGGTCCTCCGGCATCGGCATCATGGATTCCGCCGGTGAAGCGGTCGGTGCGGGGGCGGCGGGATCTGCACCCTGGGCCTGCGGCGCGCCGAGCGGCAGGTCGGAGGCGTGGGCCGGCAGGGTCAGATGGGCGGCTGAGTTGTCCTTGGAGGAGTAGAACCACACGTCGCTGTCCCGGCGGATGACGTCACGTTCGGCAAGCCTGTCCACCACCTGGATGCGGGCTTTGGTGGTGCCGTCCATGTAGACGCGGGCGGTGTGCTGTCCGGAAAGGAATTCGACCACGGACGCGGCACCGCCTGCGGACGCGGGGTCGGATGACGGACCTGTGGAGGGCAGGGCGGGCAGCCCCAGGTCCGAGGACTGCTCAATGGTTCCGGAGAAGGCCAGCGTGTGGTGCGTCGCCGCCAGGGCCAGCACCTCCGCGGGCGTCTTCTGCGGGAGCGGGTCACCGGCGTTTGCGGGCAGGGTCCCGGCGAGCGCGGCGGCGGCGATCACCACCGGCGCTGCGAGGGCAGGCAACCAGCGCGGCCAGTTGCGGCCGCTGCGGCGGTTGCCGTGCTGTTGGAACGTTGAGTCGGTGCCCGTGGTCTCGGAGCCCATAGCTCAAGGTTACGCCTGTCCGCGTCCCGCCACACGGGCTATCCGGGCCGGCTCCGGGAACGGAGCCCACCGGAGCTGTACCGCGACGGAACCGGGCGGGAAGACTACGCGGGAACGACGGTTCCTGCGCCGCCGTCGACCGTGATCTCCTGCCCGGTCGAAATCCTGCCGGTGGCATCGGGCACCCCCACTACCGCCGGGATCCCGTATTCGCGGGCCACCACGGCACCGTGCGAATTTGCGCCACCCATCTCCATCACCAGCCCGCCCGCGGTGAGGAACAGCGGGGTCCACCCGGGATCGGTGGACGGCGCCACCAGGATCTCGCCCGGTTCGAGGTGCGCCCCCACAGGGTCCAGGATGACCCTGGCAACTCCGGTGACCGTTCCGGCGGAGGCGGGGCTGCCGGTCAAGGCGCCTTCGGCGATGCCGCCGGCAGCCGTCTGCGCCGCCTCCGGCTCGGTCCCGTCGGAGAGCAGCACCCGGGGAATGTGCCGCCGCCCAAGCTCCCTGTCATAGTCAGCCCGGCGCTCCGCCACCAGTGCGCGCAGCCGTTCACCGGTCTGGCCAGGGCCGTTGGGGGAAGGTCCGGCTGCCATGTCCAGGACCTCGTTTACCTCAGCGAAGTCGAGGAAGAAGATGTCCTCGGCCTGGTCAAGGGTGCCTGCCGCCTCGAGGTCCGCCCCCACATGCTGCAGCTGCCGGCGTACCTCTGCCAGTCCGAGTACCAGTTGGTATTTGGGCAGTTCCCGGAGACCTGCGAAAAGCCGGGCCCTGCGGAGCGCGGCGCGGACCAGGGCCCCCCGGAGCCGTCCCCGGGCGCCTGCTTCGGCAGCCAGCCGTTCCACCTGGGCTTCGGCGGCCTCGGCGGCGTTGCTGAACTGGACGTCGGGTGCGAGGTCCGGGTCCTCCAGCCGGAGGTAGTTCGCCAGGACCCCCAGGATATGGGCGGGGTCGTCGGACCAGCGGGGCATGCCGACGTCGATCTCGGCGACGGCGCGGTGCCCGTACCTGTCGAGGAATCTGCTGAGCCCGGCCTCCAGCCGGGGCGGAAGGCCGCCGTCCCGGTGCGCTGCTGCCAGCGCGGCCGTGTCTTTCCCGGCCAGGAACGCACGCGACCCTGGATCGTCCCGAATGGCTGCAGCCAGCCGCCACAGCTCCAGGTCCATATCCGTGGTGACGTTGTTGGGCAGCCCGCGGAGCACACCCTGGAGGTCCTCCCACCGGTTTCCGCCGAGCAGCTTTCCCGCCACCGCCAGCAGGCCGAACCCCAGGGCAGCCAGGGGCAGGATGGCAGGAACGATGGTGAACAGCCGCCGCTGCAGGAGTCCCTCGGCGTGCGCCAACCGGTCCCTGGCTGAGGGCACGCCTGCTGCTTGGGCCGTGGCCCCCAGGTCGAGTTCGAGGGCGGCTTCGAAGTCCCGGGTGAACCGGTCCAGGCGCCGGAGCGCGGCCTGCGGGCGGAAGATCCCGCGGAGGACTGCTTCGGGCACGCCGGCACGGGCTGCGGCGGGGAGGATGCGGCGCAGCAGCGGCAGGGGCGTCCGCAGCGTGATGGCGAACGAGGGGTCGTCGAAGAGCCGGCGCATCACCGTTGCGGAGCGGGCTTCCATGACGTCGAACACCCGGGGAAGGATTGCCCGGCCCACGGTGCTGCGGATGGGGGTGGTGAAGTCGATGAAGATCCGCTGCCCGGCATCGGCGTACGCCGGCGGTCCCTCGCGGGGGTCTGCGACGGGAATTTTCGCTGTCCGCGCCACGGACGAAGCGATCTGCCGGATGGCGGCCCGGCCCATCGGGGTGATGGGACGGGTCAGGCCCTGGGCGAGGCTGAAGCACAGGAACGCCCGGGTCCCTGGGGCACCGTCCCGGCGGCGGAGCACGGGGTACAGGGTGGTGATGGGCCGGGACTGTGTAAGCCACAGCGCGCCGCCGCGGCTGATGGCCCATTCGAGGTCCTGCGGCGCTCCGAAATGCTGCTCCGCCTTCAGGCCAAGCCGGGCCAGATCGGCGGCTTGCCGGTCGGTGAGGCAGAAGCCGGCGTGGTCCGCGGCGGCCACGGTGTGGGTGCCGCCGCCGGGCACGGCAAGGACGGCGATCTTCTTGTCGCCTTGCCGCCGCTCAACGACGCGACCGGCAGCGGGGTCCACCACAAAGTGGTCCGGATTCACCGCACCGGACACTACGGCTTCCCCCAGGCCAGGGCTGGCATCGATGACTGCCTCGTTCCTGCGGCCCGATACAGGGTTGGCTGTGAAAAGGACCCCGGCCGTCTCCACATCCACCATCCGCTGCACCACCACCGCCAGGGCAACCTCGGCGGGATCGATGCCCAGGCTTGCCCGGTAGGTGGTTGCCCGGTCGGTCCACAGCGACGCCCAGCAGTTTCGGACGGCTTCCAGCACCGCCACGGCCCCAACGACATTCAGGTAGGTGTCCTGCTGCCCGGCGAAACTGGCAAAAGGCAGGTCTTCAGCGGTGGCTGACGAGCGGACGGCCACCGGCACGTCCGGCCCCATCTGCCCGTAGGCGCGTTCGACGGCGGCGCTCACCTCCGGCGGCAGCGGGGCGGACACGACGGCGGCACGGGCCTTCGCGGCCAGGGCGGGAATATCCAGGGCGGGAATATCCGGGGCTGGGATCCCGAGGGCGGTGGCTTCCGGGGCGGCGCTGTCCGGTTGGCCGGGCCCGCCCTGCGCCATCCGCAGGGCCGCCTGGACGGCTGCCAGCTCCGGATTTACTGCGTCCGGAACCCCGGTCACCAGTCGGTAAGCCTCCGTGGTGAGGCAGAAGCCTTCCGGCACAGGAAGCCCGGCGGACATCAGTTCGCCCAGGTTGGCGGCCTTGCCCCCCACTTCGGCGAGCATTCCGGCGCTGAGGCGGCGCAGGTCCACCACCAGGTCCGCGCCGGACGCGGCAGCGGTCCCGCCGCCCTGGGAGGATTCCGGGTGCTGCATGATCGCACCTCCACGTGTCAGTAGCTGACGGGCCCGGCCGCGGCGGGATCAGGCGGCGTCGGCGTCGCCCAGGATGGGCCCGAATCCGGGCCTGTCGGCCAGGCGGGGATCCGCGTGGTCCGGGACCACCATGACCGGCCCCTTGGCGTGGTGCAGCACGCCGTCGGAGGTGGAGCCCAGGAGCATGCCGGTAAACCCGCCGCGTCCCCGGGTGCCGACCACCACCAGTTCAACATGCCGGCTCTCCCCCACCAGGACGTCCACGGGCGAGCCGTCCTTCAGTTCGGATTCGGCGTCAAGGCCGGGATAGTGGCTGCGGAGCCACGCCATGCCGGCGTCCAGCGTGACCTGGATTTCGGCAAACAGCGCCTTGCGGTCCATGGGCGCGGGCACCCAGGCCAGTGAACCGCTGTACTGGGGAACGGCGCACACCACCCGCAGCTTTGCGCCGAGGCGTTCGGCCTGGTCCGCGGCGTCCAGGACCGCAACCCGGGCCTGCTCGGAACCGTCCACGCCCACCACCACCACGTTCTCCACGAGCTGGTGCCCGGACTTGGCCTGCTCGGCCAGGACGCGCCTGTCCTCGGTGGTTTCACCCAGCCGGTCCGAGCAGATAAGGGGCACGGTGACGGTGGGGCATTTCGCGTGCGCGGGCAGGGCGCTGCTCACGGATCCGAGCAGCCGGCCCACAAAGCCGCCGCGGCCGCGGGTCCCGAAGACCAGGAGTTCGGCGGTTTCCGACATTTCCAGCAGTACGCCCGAGGCATCGCCGTTCTCTACTGATGCGCTGACGTCGATGCCGTAGCCCGCAACCTTGTCCATGGCCTGCTTCACGATGGCCTCCGCACCCTCCCGGATGACGGAATCGTCCACCGTGGCGTAGCCGCCGTCCAGGCCGGAGGCAGCGAAGATGGGCACCGAGTACGCGGTCACGATGTGCAGCGGACGACGACG
>Ga0308160_10003850_pt1 | contig 16484 bp, 9 predicted proteins | sample PhyFR1_FD_201036 | JGI IMG/M metagenome (GOLD analysis project Ga0308160, IMG submission 201036) | Phyllosphere microbial communities from UC Gill Tract Community Farm, Albany, California, United States - DLSLF.R1 | ecosystem: Host-associated > Plants > Phyllosphere > Unclassified | place: USA...
GGCTGTTCTTCATCGCGGTCGGGATGTCGGTCGACTTCGGCGTGTTCCTGTCGAAACCCCTGCTGATCCTGGGCCTGGTGCTGGGCTTCCTGGCCATCAAGCTGGCGGTGCTGTTCCTGCTGTCCTTCCGCTTCGGCATCGCGCGCGGGCAGCGCTGGCTGTTCGCCTTCCTGCTCTCGCAGGGCGGAGAATTTGCCTTCGTCGTGTTCGGCGCGGCCGCCACGGCGCGCGTGTTCGCGCCCGAAACCGGGTCGATGCTGGTGGCGGTGGTGGCGCTGTCGATGGTCTCGACGCCGCTCCTGCTGCTGTTCCACGACAAGGTGCTGGAGCCGCGCTACCGCGGCCAGAACAAGCGCGAGCCGGACGCCATCGACGACAACGAGGACCACGTCATCATCGCCGGCTTCGGGCGCTTCGGCCAGATCATCGGGCGCCTGCTGAACGCGAACCGCGTGAAACTGACGATCCTCGACCACGACCCCGACCAGATCGAGCTGCTGCGCCGCTTCGGCTTCAAGGTGTTTTATGGGGACGCGACCCGCATCGACCTGCTCACCGCCGCCGGCGCCGCCAAGGCACGCGCCCTGGTGCTGGCCATCGACGACATCGACGACAGCCTGGCCCTGGCCGACGCCGTGCGCGAGAACTTCCCCGACCTGCCCATTCTGGCACGCGCCCGCAACGTGACCCACCTGTACCAGCTGATGGACCGCGGCGTGACCATCATCGAGCGCGAGACCTTCGAATCGGCCCTGCAGCTGGGGCGGCGTGTGCTGCACCAGCTCGGCTTCGGCGCCTACCGCGCACGCGAAGCCATGCTCAAGTTCCGCGAGCACAACCGCGCCAGCGTGGACGCCGTCTACCCCTACTACAAGGACCGCGAACAGTACGTCTCGCTCGCCAAGCGCGCCCGCGACGAACTCAACGACATGTTCGCCCGCGACCTGAAGAACATCGACAACGAAACCGACAAAGGTTGGGACTGAACCCGTTGTGGTTTTACAACTGGCGCGGCTGGGGTGCAGTTGGCGCCGTTGGGGTGCATTTCGTCGCATGGCCAGGTTGACGGGATGGGTGGCTGGCAAAGTGGCGGCAACTTAACCCACTTTGCGGAGCCTGCCATGAACCACCTGCTGACCCATACCCCTGCCTACGTCTGGCTGATCCTGGCGCTGGTCGTCGCGCGCGGCGTGATCGCCCTGCGCGCGCGCGAGACAACGCTCGGGAAGCTGTTCATCATTCCCGCCATCATGCTGCCGGTTGCGCTGCTCGATATCGCGCGCAAGTTCGGCCTGGAAGGATTGCCGCTAGGCGCCTGGGCGCTGGCCGTGGCGGCGGCGATGTGGGCTGTGTGGTCGCTGGGCGGTACGCGGATTGCGGCCGGCGCGGCGCCGGGCCGGGTGCGCGTGGGTGGCAGTGCGATGCCGCTGCTGTTGATGCTGCTGATCTTTGTCGTCAAGTACGTGACGACGGTGCTGCTGGTGACGGCGCCGGCGCTACTGCATGGCGCTGCCGTGACCGCCCTGGCCTGCGCCCTGATGGGCGGCGCGAATGGCTGGTTCTTCGGCAGGCTGCTGCGCGATGTGGTGGATGTGCGGGCGGCCGCTGGCGGCGTGGCGAAAAACGCGGCCGTCGCGGCATGAGGTTGGGTGGTTCTCGAACCCACCTGGGCGATGTTCCGGTCCATACCGGTGGGTTCGGGAACCCGCCCTACGCGCTGGAGGCGCTGGCGCCGTTCAGCCGCCGAGCTGCTCGCGCAGCGTCGCCGCGAAACGTTCCTTGTCGAACAGGCAGATCACGCGTTCCACGCCGCCCTCGTCCGCCACCTCCAGCACCTCGTTCAGGTCGCGCCGCATGTCGCCGGCCACGCCGTCGTTGCGGGTCAGCTTCGGCGACGGGCGGCGCTGGCGGTCCGATACCGTCATGATGCTGTCCACGCCGTCCACCACCAGGCCGAAGCTCTCGCCCTCGTGCTCGAGGATCAGGATCTTGCGCTCCGACAGGTCATCCAGGGCCGGCATGCCGTACAGGCGGCGCAGGTCGACCACGCAGACCATCTGCTGGCGCAGCTGCATCATGCCTTCCACGCACTCGGGCATGCCCGGCGGGCGCAGGGCAATCGCGCCGAAGGGCACGATCTCGCGCACCTGGCTGATGTCGGCGGCCCAGCTGGAGCCCAGCGAGAAGGCCAGGTAGACCTGGCGCCGCGTCACGCTGGATGCGGCGCGGCTGGCGGCGGCCGCTTCGTCGCCGTACAGGCGGCGGTGGCCGGCGCAGATCTCGGCGACTTCGCCCTGGGTGAAGATGTGTTCCGGCGCCAGGAACAGCGCGTCCTTGCCGTCGGGATGCGGCAGGCAGCCGCGGAACATGCCGGCGCGGCGCGTACTCAGCATCGGGATCGGCAGGATGTCGCTGTCGAAGTAGGAGCGCACGTCGTCGACCGAATCGACCAGCAGGCCGAGCAGGTCCTCGCCCATGCGCACGATCAGGATGCGGCGTGCGTCGTCGCCCTCGGCGGGCGCGGCGCACTGCAGCAGCACGCCGAAGTCGACCACGCCGACGGCCTTGCCGCGCAAATTGATCCAGCCCTTGCACAACTGGCTGAGCATGACCGACGCCTTGATTTCCGGGACGCGGATGATTTCCTGGATCGCCAGCATCGGCAGTGCGAAGGTCATGGCGCCGGCGCGGAAGGTGATGCCCTTGTGGCCCTCGGCCTGGCCCAGGAATCGCGCGCGCTCAGCGCTCCGGGCGGCGCCGGCCAGCGAACGCACCTGAGGAACATTCTCCACGCGAATCAGGGCGTTCGCATCGAGCACCTGCACCAGGCGCCGGCCTTCGTCGAGCAGGATGGCGCCGTTGATCACGGCAGCGGCGCCTGTACTTTCCCCATACTGCACGCTGCTGCGCTGCTCGGGACGCACACGCAGCACTTCGCCGGTGGCGTCGAACAGCAGGCCGACCTGCACGCCGTCGTGGTTGAGGATGGCGATGCGCTGGCCCTCGGCCACGCCGGGAGCCGAGGCGTCGAAGATGCGGCCCAGGTTCAGCACCGGGATCGCGGCGCCGCGCAGGGTGAAGATGCCTTCCAGGTAGCCTGGCGACAGCGGGATCGCGGTGATCCGTTCCGGCAGGTTCACCACTTCGCGAATCGCCAGCGCCGGCAGCGCGAACTCCTGGCCGCCCAGCAGGAAGGTGCCGTACAGCTCCATGCCGGCGGCCTCAAGCAGCACGCGCGCGGCCTGGGCGCGGGCGGCGTTCATGGCGGCCAATGCCTGTTTCGGATCGAGCGCCGGTTCGATGGCGGCCGCTTCATGCCCCAGTGCCGGCATCATTGCAGCACCCCTGGCGTACGCCCGATACCGACCACCGAGTAGCTGTGGCTGTCGCAGTCGATGCTGATGCGGCGGCCCTGGTGGCCACCGACGTCCTCGTAGCGCACGCGCAGGCCGCGGCGGGTCAGGTGTTCGCGTGCGGCGGCCACGTTGCGGCGGCCGATCGGCTCGGCGCCGCGCAGCGCGGCCAGCATGCTCGCGCCGCCGGCAACCACCACTTCCACTTCGTCGTACTGCTCGCGGCGCACGCCGAGTTCGCGCAGCATGCGCGGCACGGCGTCGCTGACGTAGCGCGCGCCCAGTTCCGGCGTCGCGACATCGGTTTCCGGCAGCAGGCAGTGCGCCAGCGCGCAGCGGCGGCCGTTACGCCAGATCATGCCGATGCCCACGCAGGAGCCGAGCAGCGCGGTCAGGACCTGCTCGCCGGCGCCAATCTGCATCTGGCCGGCAAAAACGTGACGGGTTTGTTCGATCGTGTTCAGGTTCATGCTTGGCCTTGGCGGATGCGGTAGACGTGGGTTTGTTCAAAGTCGAAAGGGGTGGCGATGCGCGTGATCGATTCCTGCTCGCCCAGGATCAGGCGCGCCTGTGGCGCCATGGCGGCGCGCACGCTGTGCAGCACGCGCGCCTGGGTCGCTTCGTCGAAATAGATCAGCACATTGCGCAGCAGGACCAGGTCGAACTGGGCGCCCTGGCGCCATGGCGCCAGCAGCTGGTGCTCGCCGAAGCGCACCGTGACGCGCAGTTCGGGAATGGCGCGGATGCCCGCCCCTTCGCTGCGGAAATACTTGCGCATCAGCTCGGGACGGCTGGCGCCGAAGCGCTCGGCCGAGCGGCCCTCGTAGTAGCCGGCGGCGGCGGTGGCCAGCACGCCGGTGTCGATGTCGGTGGCCTGGATGGCGAACCTGAAGCCGCGGTTGCGCTCCGCGAATTCGCTGCACAGCATCGCCATCGAGTAGGCTTCCTCGCCGCTGGCGGCGGCAGCCGACCAGATGCGCAGGGTGCAGCCCGGGTTGCCCGCCAGCCAGGCTGGCAGGAAGTCGCGTTCCAGGTAGTCCCACACGGCCGGGGTGCGGAAGAAGGCCGTGCCGTTGGTCGTCACCAGGTTGATAAAGGGCTGCAGCTCCGAGCGGTCGGCACGCACGCGCTCGATGTAGTCGCGGTAGCGCGCGAGACCCAGCGTGCGCATGCGCGGCAGCAGGCGGCCCTGGAGCAGCACACGCTTGTGCTCATGCATGGCGATGCCGGTGTGCTCGCGCACCAGCCCGGCCAGTGCGGCGAATTCCAGCTGGTTCAGGTCGGTTTGTTCCGGCATGTCCTTACACCACGAAGCTGGAAACGATGCGGTTCAGCTGCTCGGCGTTCTCGTTCAGGCCTTCGGTCGAGCGGGCGATGCTGTCGCAGGAGCCGGCGGAACGCTCGGTTTCCTGGGCGATGTAGGAGATGGCGGCGGCCACTTCCTTGGCGGTCAGCGACTGCTCGTCGGCGCTGCGCGAGATGTCGGAGATCGCCAGCGAAGTCTTTTCCACGCCCGAGGCGATGCGATCAAAAGCATCGCTGGCCTGGCGCGAGATGTCGCTGCCCTGCACCACGCGGCGCACCGATTCGTTGATCAGCTTCGAGATTTCCTTGGTCGCCTGCGAGGAGCGCTCGGCGAGTTTGCGCACTTCGTCGGCCACGACCGAGAAGCCCAGGCCGTGTTCGCCGGCGCGCGCCGCCTCGATCGCCGCGTTGAACGCCAGCATGTTGGTCTGGCTGGCGATCTCACCGATCACCTTCACGATTTCGCCGATGTCTTCCGAGGACTGGTTGATCAGGCCCATCGCCTCGATGGTCTTGGCCACCGCCTTGGCGCCCACTTCCGCTTCGTTGCGGGTGGCTTGCGCCAGGGCGTTGGCGTCCGTGGTGCTGCGGGCGATCGAGCCGATCGAGGCGGTCAGGCCGTCGACCGAGGCGTTCATTTCCTCGACGGTGGCGCCGAGCGCCTGGGCGCTGGCGGCCACCACGTTGGAGCGGTCGGCGATGGTGCGCGAGGAACCGGACAGCTTGCCGGCGGCTCCCACCACCTCGCCGATCACGCCGCGCAAATCGGCAATCATTTTCATGACGCCGCGCGAGAGCTGGTCGAGCGGCTCGTCGCCGACGACAACGGTCTCGCCGGTCAGGTCGCCGTCGGCGGCACGCGCCACCAGGTCGAGCAGCACGGCCACCTTGCGCTGTTCGGCTTCGGCACGCGCGGCGCAGCCCTGCTCCAGCAGCACCTGCTCGGTGATGTCGGTGGCGAACTTGACCACTTTCACCGGGTTGCCGTTCAGGTCAAGAATGGGGTTGTAGGTGGCCTGGATCCAGACCACCTTGCCGTTGTTGCCGAGGCGGCGGTAGCGGCCGCAGTCGAACTCGCCGCGGTTCAGCTTTTGCCAGAACTTGCGGTAGGCCAGGCTGGCGGCATAGTCGTCGTCGCAGAACACGCGGTGGTGTTCGCCGCGCACGTCGTCGATGGCGTAGCCCATCAGGTTCAGGAAATTCTCGTTGGCATTGACCAGCAGGCCATCCATGTCGAACTCGACCACGGCTTGCGCTTTTTGCATGGCATCGACCAGGCCAGCCAGCTCGGCGGTGCGGGCTTTCTCGGCGGTCACATCGGTGGCGAACTTGACGATCTTGTGGACGCGGCCTTCGGCGTCGAGCACCGGGTTGTAGGAGGCGTTGATCAAGACTTCACGCCCGCCCTTGCCGATGCGCTTGTACTCGGCGCGCTCGATCTTGCCCGAGGCCAGGTCGGCCCAGAAATCCACATACGCCGCCGACTGCTCGAACGACGGCTCGCAGAACATCGAATGGTGCTGGCCGACCACTTCTTCCAGGGTGTAACCCATGACGGCGAGGAAATTCTCGTTGGCATGGGTGATATAGCCGTCGAGGGTGAATTCGATGACGGCCTGGGCGCGGTTGAGTGCGCTGTGGATGGCTTGCAGTTCGTGCACGGCGTTCTGGGATTCCTGTTGGTTGATTTGCATGGCTGACCTGTTAAAAGCGTGTTAGGAGCAAGGAGCTGCGGCACCCTGTGTGCCGGAGAAGGGCTGACGGTCTTTCTTGGTCAGCGGAAAGTATGATGCCGCAAATCAACGAATCAGTAAATCCGGCAAATCAGAAAATACCGAAATGATGCTGAGGTGTTGCCAGCAGACAACAATCACTTGACACGCCGCCGATGTTGGCGAACTGGCACCAAATTTTCTACAGCTGAGCACCCGCCAGGTGTGTAACCGGAAGTCGCAGCGAAACCAAATTTAATATTGCTGAGCTTTGGGTCGGCGTGGTCCGCCCCTTCTTCCGTTCCGAATTTTCCACAGCCGGGCGATAGGCAAGCACGGGCCAAGGCCCCGTGCAGACAATGGGCCGCCGACCAGGGAAGGTGCACGAGCCGACTTTATAGAGGGTGCCCGCGTACCTCTCGTCCACCATGCCCGTGCAACACAGCAACAAACATTCTCTGAGGAAAAAGTCTTTGCACCAAATCGATAAATTCAGTAATATGCGTTGCGTCAGGGCAATTCAGTAAATTCAGCAGCCGTGACCGGCCTTCGCCACCCGGGCCTTTTCCAGCGGGCGGCTCTCGATACCGGAGCAATTGTGGAACGCGTCTTTCTCTTCCTGGCACTCTGCCTGTTTCAACTGAGCTCGGCATTCGCCGCTTCGGGCGATGTCGATGTCACCCTGCAAGCTTTCCAGGTTGTTAATACGGCCAAGGAAGTCAAGCTGGTCCCGACCACCCGCGCCAACCCAGGCGACACCATCGAATACCAGGTGACCTACCGCAACAACGGCAGCACCGCGGCAAAACAGACCAAGGCGGTGTTGCCGGTCCCGGCAGGCGGAATGGCTTACCTGCCCGACACGGCCTCCCCGGCCAAGGTCGAAGCCAGCCTGGATAGCAAGACCTACGCCGCCGTGCCCCTGAAGCGTGAAGTAGTGCGCGAAGGCAAGAAAGTCACCGAAACCGTTCCTGCAACCGAATACCGCTTCCTGCGCTGGGACCTGGGCGATTTGCCCCCCGGCCAGGCAGCGACCGTGAAGTCCCGCATGCGCCTGAACAGCGCTTCCAAGTAAACATAAACCTCTGTTTTTAAAAGGAATAACAAGATGAAACTTCGTTTCAATGCTCCTGCACGCCTGTCGCTCGCGGCAAGCATGCTCGTGCTCGCTTCCCAGGGCGCGCATGCGGCGGCCACCGCCGCCGGCACCGAGATCACCAACCAGGCCAGCGCCTCCTACCTTGACTCGCTGCTGCGCGGCCATACCGCCGTGTCGAACATCGTCACCACCGTCGTGCAGCAGGTCGGCAGCGCCGACATGGGCGACGGCTCGGCCAAGAATGCCGCCGCCAGCGCGCAGGTCGTGTACTCGCACAGCATCACCAACACCGGCAACGGCGCAGACACCTTCACCCTGAGCTCGACCAACGGCGGCAACTTCGCCATGGCCAACGTCGTGTTCTACGCCGACGCCAACGGCGACGGCATCGCCGACAACAACACCCCGATCACCAGCACCGGCAGCCTCCCGGCCGGCGAAACCTTCCGCTTCGTTGCCGTGGCAACGCTGCCGGCGAACGCCGCCGCGGGCACCAACAACGAGCTGACCGTCACCGCCACCAGCACCTTCAACCCGCAGGTCACCGCGACCAGCAAGGACACCACCACCGTCACCGCCTCGGCGCTGATGGACATCACCGCCAACGCCTCGGGCAACGGCGCGGCAGGCGCAGGCGCCGGCGCGGAACAGAACGCCGTGATCACCAACACCACCACCGCCGGCGCGACCACCCGCTTCACCCTGTACCTGAACAATGCCGGCGGCAGCAACGAAACCTTCAACCTGGCCGCCAGCACCAGCGCGACCTTCGCCAACACCGACCTGCCGAGCGGCTGGACCGTGGTGTTCAAGGATGCCTTCGGCAACACGATTAACAACGCCACCGTCAATAGCGGCGCCTACCGCCTGGTGTATGCCGACGTCACGGTTGCCGCCGGCGCCACCCCATCCACCACCCAGCTGTACTTCCGCGCCCTGTCGGGCACGACCAACGTGGGCGACACCATCCACCAGGCCGTGAACATCGTCAACGAAGCCGTGCAAGTGACCCTGAGCAAGAAGCAAGCCCTGGACAAGACCTGCGACGGCACGCCGGATACCGCCTTCAGCGCCGACAACATCACGACCGGCGCGGTGCCGGGCGCCTGCATCCGCTACGAAATCACCGCCACCAACACCGGCGCGACCGACGTGAATACCCTGGTGATCCGCGACACGATCCCGGCCTACACCACCTTCCACTCGGCGCCGGGCAGCACCACCGGTTCGGTCGTGGCACCGATCGTCAACCTGCTGGGCACCCTGTCGGCCACCATCGGCACGATGACGCCGGGCCAGTCGTCGACGATGACCTTCGGCGTCAAGATCTCGCAGTAATACCACCGGCATTCGCCAACAACACACCAAGTAACTAACAAAAAACGCCCTGTCCACCGCCAGCAATGGCGGCGGATAGGGATCTCTACGCCCGAATTCCTGAGTTTGCCGCCATGAAAAATCGTCTGCGTTTCCTGATCTCCCTGTTCACCCTGCTGTTCCTGTGCAGCGGCGCCCACGCGGCGATCCGCAACCAGGCCAGCGTCGGCTTTGCCGATCCGCAAGGCAAGAGCGTGAACCTGCAGTCGAACGTCGTCCGCGCGATGCAGCCGGAAACCATCCGATATTTCACCAATGCAAACTACAGCACCCCGGCCATGGCCACGACCTATGGCCGCGCGCTGTTCGTCGAAGCGGTCGCGCCGGCCTGCGACACCGACCCGAACAAGATCGACACGATTACCCTGAACATCGCGTCGAAAAAGACCGGCGACACGCAAAGCTACCTGGCCGACGAAACCGATGTCGACAGCGCCGTGTTCCACATCACCTCGAAAGTGACGACCAGCGAAGCGTCGACGATGAGCGACGTCAGCGCCAGCAACGGCGCCCTTGACGTCATGGCCGACGACACCCTGATGGCCACCATCGAGAGCTGCGGCAGCAAGACCGCGTTCGCCTCGATCCTGGTCGACCCGGTCGGTATCGTGTTCGACAGCAAGACCAACCAGCCGCTGGCCGGCGCCACCGTGACCCTGATCGACGTGACCGGCGACGGCAACGGCGGCCGTCCGGGCGAAGCCGCAATCGTGTTCGACGTCGACGGCGAAACCCGCGTACCGAGCACCGTCGTCACCGACGCCGACGGCCACTACCACTTCCCGCTGGTCGCGCCGAGCCTGTATCGCCTGGCCGTCACCTCCCCTACCAATTACACTTTCCCGTCGAAGGTCGCTCCGGGCCTGCTGCCAGAAGGCCGCGAAATCAACCTGTACGGTTCCTTCGGCGGCAGCTTCACCGTCAGCGCCGCCAGCGGCGTGGTCACCATCGACATCCCGCTCGACGCCGTGCCGGGCACGCTGTACCTGGAAAAGAACGCCTCGCGCGCCATTGCCGAGATCGGCGACTTCGTCGACTACACGGTCGTCGTCCACAACACCGCCGAGCAAGCCCTGGTGGGCGTGAAGGTCGATGACGTGCTGCCGGCCGGCTTCGCCCTGGTCCCGGGCAGCGTCCGCCTCGACGGCGCCAAGGCCGCCGATCCGAAGGCCGGCGCTGCCACCGCCCTGCAGTTCGACATCGGCGCCGTGCCGGCGAGCGGCAGCGTGACCCTGCGCTACCGCGTGCGCCTCGGCGCCGGCGCCCTGCAAGGCGACGGCATCAACCGCGCCAGCGCCACCAGCGCCGCGCCGCTGGCCCTGGCCAGCGTGGTCGCGGCCGCCAAGGTCAAGGTCGAGGCCGGCGTATTTACCGAAAAAGGCGTGATCCTGGGTAAAGTCTTTGCCGACTGCAACGCCAATGGCGTGCAGGATGGCGACGAGCCGGGCGTGCCGGGCGTGCGCATCTACCTGGAAGACGGCGCCTTTGCCCGTACCGACATCGACGGCAAGTACAGCTTCCTGGAAACCCGTCCACGCACCCACGTCGCCAAGGTCGATCCGTCGACGCTGCCGCAGGGCGCGACCCTGTCGGTGCTGTCGCAGCGCAATGCGGGCGACGCCGGCAGCCGCTTCGTCGACGCCAAGGACGCCGAACTGGCCAAGGCCGACTTCGCCCTGGCCGGCTGCAACGACGCCCTGCGCCGCGAGATCGCCCTGCGCCGCGCCGCCATCAAGGCCGACAACAAGATCGCCGACGCGAGCGTGCAAAAGGCGCCGGCTAGCGCTGCCAAGGCCGCTAAAATCGACGTCGCCCAGCTCGACAACACCCTCGGCTTCGTCGACCTGAAGGACGGCGCCGTGCTGGCCTCGAGCCAGGCCACCGTGCGCGTCAAGGGCGCGCTGGGCGCCCGTTTTTCCCTGCTGGTGAACGGCGAAGCCGTGGCCGACACCCACATCGGCCAGCGCAACAAGGTCGCCGAGCGCCAGCTGGAAAGCTGGGACTACGTCGGCGTCGCCCTGCGCGCCGGCAAGAACACCCTGGAACTGCGCCAGAACGACAGCTTCGGCAACGCCCGTGGCAGCAGCCGCGTGGACGTGATCGTGCCGGGCGCCCTGGCCAAGCTGCGCATCGACGTGCCGCAAGCCAAGGTTGCCGCCGACGGCCGCGCCGCCGCCAGCGTCGTCGTGCACCTGGAAGACGCGCAAGGCGTGCCGGTGCTGCAACGCACCCCGGTCACCCTGGATGCGACCCACGGCGCCTGGCTGCAGGCCGACCTCGACCCGCGCGAAGCGGGCCTGCAAGTCTTCGTCGAAGGCGGCCAGGCGGAATTCGCCCTGCGCGCCCCGACCGCGGCGGCTGAAGCCAAGCTGATCGCCGCCAGCGGCGCCGTGAAAGGCGAAGCCCTGGTCTCGTTCGTGCCGGACCTGCGTCCGCTGGTCGCCGCCGGCGTGATCGAAGGCGCCGTCAGCCTGAACAATATCCGCGGCAACACCAGCAACCCTAACCGCTCGTTCGACGCGTTCGAAGACCAGCTGCGCAGCGTCTCCGGCAAGGTCGGCAACACCGACGCCGAACTGGGCGCGCGCGCCGCCGTCTTCATGAAGGGCACCGTTGCCGGCGACACGCTGCTGACCCTGTCCTACGATTCGAGCAAGGAAAAAGAAGAAAAGCTGTTCCGCGACGTCGACCCGGTCGCCTTCTACCCGACCGTCGGCGACAACGCCGAGCGCGGTTTCGAAGCGCAGTCGACCAGCCGCGGCTACCTGCGCGCCGACCGTAACAAGTCCTGGCTGCTGTTCGGCGACATGACCCCGCCCGGCACCACCCCGGCGCGCAACCTGGGCGCCTACAACCGCAGCCTGACCGGCCTGCGCCATCACTACGAGGCGAACGGCCTGACGGTGGACAGCTTCGCCAGCCGCGACAGCACCCGTCAGATGGTTGAAGAAATTGCCGCCAACGGCACCTCGGGTCCCTACCTCACCGGCAGCGCCCTGATGGTGCTGAACAGCGAACGCGTCGAGATCGTCGTGCGCGACCGCAACCAGAACGGCATCATGCTGTCGAGCACGACCCAGGTGCGCTACGTCGACTACGATATCGAGCCGCTGACCGGCCGCATCCTGTTCCGCGGCCCGGTGGCCAGCCTGGACGCCGACCTGAACCCGGTGTCGGTGCGCATCAGCTACGAAGTCGACCAGGGTGCGCCGCAGTTCTGGGTTGGCGGTGTGGCTGCCCAGTACAAGCTGAACAAGATGATCGAAGTTGGCGGCAGCTACGTCAACGACCGCAACCCGATCGCCCAGCAGACCCTGACCAGCGTGAACGCTACCGTCAAGCCGGACGACAAGACCACCGTCATCGTCGAAGCCGCGCAGATGAACAAGCAGCTGCACGACGGCACCGCCGCGCGCATCGACGCCACCCGCGTCGACGGCAAGCTGGAAAGCCGCCTGTACGCGGTGCGTACCAGCGAATACTTCGACAACCAGTCGGCCATCCTGCCTAAAGGCCGCGTGGAAGCGGGCCTGCGCGCCAGCTACAAGCTGACCGAACAGGTGCGCCTGGACGCCGAAGCCCTGCATACCGAAGACCTGGTCAGCGGCGCAGCGCGCGACGGCGTCCAGCTCGGCGCCGGCTATGCCTTCAAGAACGGCGTGCGCGTCGAAGGCGGCGTGCGCCACTCGAAGGAAACCGCGGCCGAAGGCACCACCCTGGTGCAACCGGACCTGACCAGCGTGCGCGCCAAGGTGAGCAGCCAGATCCCGGGCCTGCCGCAGGCCAGCGTCTCACTGGAAGCCGAGCAGGATATCAAGGACAGCGGCCGCCGCATGGTCGCCCTGGGCGGCGACTACCGCCTGGCCGGTGGCAGCCGCATCTATGGCCGCCACGAGCTGATCAGCAGCCTGGGCTCGAACTACGCCCTGAACGAAGGCCAGGAACGCAACGCCACCGTGTTCGGCATGGATTCGGAATACATGAAGGATGGCCGTGCCTTCTCGGAATACCGTGCCCGCGGTTCGGCCATCGGTTCGAAGGAAGCGGAAGCGGCAATGGGCCTGCGCAACCTGTGGACGATCGCCGACGGCGTGCGCACCAGCACCAGCTTCGAGCGTGTGCGCGTGCTGAGCGGCCCGGCCACCAACGAGTCGATCGCCGCCGCCGGCGCCATCGACATCACGCGCAACCCGCTGTGGCGCGGCAATGCGCGCCTGGAAGTGCGCCATGGCGAAGACAGCGACGCCGTGCTGAACACCCTGGGCCTGGCCTACAAGCTGACCGAGGACTTCACCTTCCTGGGCAAGAACACGTATGCTGCCAACCGCAGCCGCACCACCGACAGCAAGCGCGTCAACGAACTGCTGCAAAGCGGCGTCGCCTACCGCGCGCCGGGCACCCTGGGCCTGAACGCCCTGGCCAAGTACGAGTTCAAGCTCGAGTCCGACAACGGCCCGGCCGACCTCAAACGCGCCGTGCACGCCGTGTCGGTGGCCGGCAACTGGCAGCCGACCCGCGAGACCGTGTTCAGCGGCCGCTACGCCGGCAAGCTGGTGCGCGACCGTTCGAGCGGCCTGGATACGCGCGGCACCGCCCGCCTGCTGGCCGCCCGCGTGACCCATGAAATTGGCCGCGACTGGGATGTCGGCGCCGTCGGCCAGGTGCTCTTCAATGGCGAAGGCAGCGGCCGCCAGTACGGCCTGGGCCTGGAAGCCGGCTACCAGCTGCAAAAGAACATGTGGGTCTCGGCTGGCTATAACTTCCTGGGCTTCAAGGAACGCGACCTGGCCGGCGCCGATGCCACCAGCAAGGGCGTGTACCTGCGCCTGCGCATGAAATTCGACGAACGCGCCCTCGAGGGCATGATGAACGCATTCAACTAAGGTAACGACGATGACCTTCCTGACGAACCGTTTCACCTGGCTGCGCGCCCTCTTCCTCGCCTGCACCCTGCTGGCCGTGCTGCCGGCGCAAGCCGCCTGCGTGGCCGGCGCCTGCATTTCGGCCGGCCCGCGCCTGGCGAGTGTCGACAGCACGCAGAGCGCCCTGCTCAATCCCCTGCTCGGCGGCCTGCTCGGCACCAGCCTGAATTTGAGCGTGGCCGACTGGAACGCCCTCGCCGGCGGCGACGTCAAGCTGCTCGACTTCCTCAACGCCCTCAAAGTGCAGGCGAACGTGTCGAGCCCGACCCAGGCGCTCGGCACCACGGTCACGCTGGCCCAGGTGGCCGCGGCCCTGAACGTCGCGGCCCAGCTTGATGCCAAGACCAGCCTGTCCGGCGTGCTGGGCCGTTTGCAGCCGCTGCTCGCCAACACCGGCGCCAGCGTGCGCGTGGGCGACTTGCTGAAAGTCAGCACCGATGCCGGCGCCCTGGCCGGCGCCGCCATCAACTCGCTCGACATGCTGACCGGCCTGATCCAGCTGTACAACCACCGCAACATGCTCACCACCCCAACCCCGGTCGGCATTTCCGGCGGCGCGCTGGGCATGGCGGGCCTGGTCAACAACCTGCAGCTGTACGCGCAAGTGATCGAGCCGCCGGTGTATGTGTGCGGACCGACCGGCTCGCAATTCCACACCGCCGCAGTTCGGCTCAAGCTCAAGCTGGACCTGGTGACCCTGAGCCCGGTGACCGATACCCTGAAAGCGGTGGCCGGCGTGACCAGCGCATCGGTTGCGATCAGCAAGCTCGACGTGTACGTGGAAGCGGCGCGCGGCGAAGGCAGCCTGTCCGCGGTCGACGCCGTGGCCAAGGCCGTCACCCTGCAGGTGGCGCCGGGCGTGGGGGACATCTACCTGGGCAGTATCCCGGACAGCGTGTTCTTCAACCGCACCCGGACGCTTTCCGCCGCCGACGTCGGCTACGGCCAGATCGGCGAGCTGGTGCTGAACGGCGTCCGTGTCGCGCTCGAGATCAAGAGCACGGCGCGCGGCCAGGCGCCCTTCGCTTCCAGCGTGACCATGTCGGGCGGCTTCCCGCAAACGCGTACCGTGAGCACCAGCGCTGCCTTCGTGACCGGCCTGACCAATAGCCTGGTCGGCAATCTGTCGCTGCGCACCACCATCCTCACCAGCGGCCTGCTCGACATCGTGCTGATCCCGGTGACCCGCCTGCTCGACGGCCTGCTGCAGCCGGTGCTGAAAGCGCTGGTGGTCGACACCCTGTCGCCGGTCCTGACGCCGGTGCTGACCGGCATTGCCGATCCGCTGCTGAAGCTGCTGGGCATCGGCCTGGGCGAGATGACGGTGACGGTGAACGGCATCTGCCAGTCCTGCGACAGCTTCATGCTGACCAAGACCGCCGACAAGGTGAATGCCCTGCCCGGCAGCACCATTACCTACGAAGTCGCGTTCGAGAACACCGGCACCACCACCCTGTCGGGCCTGACGGTGACCGACAACACCCCGGCATTCACCACCTTTGCCGGCGCCGAGTGCGGCACGATGCCGGCCGACCTGACCACCTGCGCGATCGCGGTGCAGCCGAAGGCGGGCGGAAACGGCCCGGTCGAGTGGCGCTTCACGGGCAGCCTGCAGCCGGGGGCCAAGGGCAGCGTGCGCCTGAAGGTCGTGGTCCAGTAGCGGCCGGGATTCCATGACAAGCGCATGGCGGCGTCACCCGGAGCGGGTGGCGCCGCTTCATATGTGTACAATGCAAGTTTTCGCATCGAGGACAAGCGTGGACAGGACTACCGGCGAGCATGCGTTCCTGGACAACGGCGGCGCGATGGGTGAACGCATCCGCGCGCGCGACTGGTCCGGCCATGCCCTGGGTCCGGTCTCGGGCTGGGCGCCAGCGCTGCGCACGGGCCTGGGCATCGTGCTCGGCTCGGCCTTTCCGACTTTCCTCGCCTGGGGCGAAGGCCTGACCCTGTTCTTCAACGACGCCTATGTGCCAATGCTCGGCAACAAGGCCGACACCGCCCTGGGCCGCCCCCACGCCGAGGTCTGGCACGAAGTCTGGCCCGAACTCGCGCCGTATATGCGCCGCGTACTCGGCGGCGAATCCTTTTTCTTCGAAAACTATCAGGTCACGCTGACGCGCCACGGCTACGAGGAGCAGGCCTGGTTTACGTTCTCGTACAGCCCCCTGCGCGACGAGACCGGCGCTGTGCGCGGCGTGATCTGCACCGCGATGGAAGTCACCGACAAGGTGCGGGTGCTGGCGCGCCACAAGGAAGCCGAGGAACGCCTGGCGCTGTCGCTCGAGGCCTCGGGCAATATCGGGACCTGGAGCTACGACCTCGATACCCTCGCCACCCACGTCGACGAGCGCTTCGCGCGCCTGTTCCAGGTCGAGGCGGCGCTGGCGCGCGAAGGCACGGAGCTGAACCGCTTCACCGACATGATCCACCCCGACGACCGGCCGCGCGTGCTGGCCGCCATCGAACACGCGATCCGCAGCGAGACCCTGTACGACATCGAGTACCGCATTCCGCAGCGCTCCGGCATCGACGTCTGGGTGAATGCGCGCGGCAAGGTGTTCGCCGATCCGGCTACAGGCACACGGCGCTTTGCCGGCATCGCCGTCGACATCAGCGAACGCAAGGCGCAAGCCGAAGCGCTGCGCGCCAGCGAGGCGCGCGCCGAGGAAGACCGGCGCCGTCTCGACGCCCTGCTCGACGCCGCCCCGGTCGG
>Ga0308160_10003852_pt1 | contig 16481 bp, 18 predicted proteins | sample PhyFR1_FD_201036 | JGI IMG/M metagenome (GOLD analysis project Ga0308160, IMG submission 201036) | Phyllosphere microbial communities from UC Gill Tract Community Farm, Albany, California, United States - DLSLF.R1 | ecosystem: Host-associated > Plants > Phyllosphere > Unclassified | place: USA...
CACGGAAGAAAAAATGGGTCGGCAGTTGGAGTCCATCCAAGGTATGTATCGTCGGAGTGAGTCGTACGTGTGGTTTAAAATATCACGAGCTTGCCTATTTCGCAGGGTATATATCATGCGAGCAGTAAGTCCTCACAGATACGTGTTGTGACAGTAACAACTTCTCAAATTGTTCCCTTGGTCTCCGTATAGTGCGTATTGATGCATGAGATCGGTCGACTAGCAGCATCTGAGCAGATATACGGTAGTCCGCCCGAAAGCGGTCCAGAACAGAGCGCAGTGCCCGATGAGCATGAGCAGGAACTTTGCCCTGAAGTCCGCTATCCCCGGCTCTACCGCCAATATACGGACGCTCTGCACAAGTTCACCTCGACTCTGCCACCTCGCCTTCGAGATCCCCTGCGACGTATACCTGGCCGCAACACTCCGGATATCCATGCGATAACTCTGGTAAATATGGTCGAATCGTACTTGCGACAAACATGGAAGCTGACGATGCTGGAGCTGCTGGGTATATTTTAGCATTGCTATATCTGCATAGCGCAGTTGTGGCTAGAAGACCGAGACGAAGACGACGCGGAGAACACCTCTGCAGTACAAATCGCCCGGAAGCTGGTCACACTCGCTCGCGCCATACCGGATGATCAATTTGACGACGTTGACATCTATGTTTGCATGTGTTTGATTTGGGGCGGACGAGTGTTGATCAAGGAGCTTAAGCGTCTGTCTTTCATCATGGAGGATTACCTGAGTGAGTAGCACGTGTAAGGTCATACGCAAAGCGATTCTGATAGCATGTTTCGTATGTAAAGGCTGTGCTTCTGTGGAGCATGAACTCGACGATCTGGTCCGGGCTTTGGAAAGGCTTGGTGGCAAGCTAAAACTAGCGTGAGCCAGGGACTTGTGGTATGCGTGTCCATTGGATGCTGACTCGCACATTACCCTGTTTCTCAGCGAGATGCAGGTCATCCGTGTGAAAGATTGGCGCGATAAAGCCGGTGCCACGGCGGAGATGTTCAACTATACCGCTCAGCACGGCATCAACCCTCAGTATTTAAAGTGAGCGACAAGGAATCTGAAGAGAAGACAGGGCAGGTACCCATGTATCAGAATAGATGTGAGAGGTGCTCGCAAACTCTTTAAATGTAAACTCTCAATACCCTAGCGATACTACTCGTGGTCGATGAAGCCCTATCTAGTTCGGGTTCCGATTTTTCACCCCTGACATCTTTCCGAACTTGATCGCGTCCCCGTGTCCCGAAATACGTTTCTTCCAGCGAGCGCCCACGGGCCCAAAGGCCGAGCCGACCAAACAATACTTCTCCAGACTTTATGAGCAAGTATGTACCCCAGCGGACGATGTACGAGCTCTCATGCCGGGACGAACTCAAAGCACTGTCCGAATGTTTTCCAGCGCAATAGTCTTTGATTAAAGGATCATCACGAAGTCGGTCAAGCTCTTACACATTACCGGTTGACCGGTGCATCTCAATGATGGCATCGCCGAGACAATACGTCTCCGAAAAGACTGCCAATGCGCTGGTCTCAGATCTTGGCCCAACAAAGCTGTCTACCGATTGTCTTGCTTACATCAATCTGATATTGGATGAAATTCTCGCAACGGTCATCGAGAGAGCCGAAAGTATCGATCCGCTCGATATCAAGCTCAAAGGGGTACCGGCAGTCTTCGCAGCGGAATCGTCGATTACGCCAATCGTCTCGCACTTTGGCAGTATCACGAAACAGCATGCGAGGTCCGCATCATCCTCTGGAGACGTGCAAGCTATGAAACCTATGGTGAATCCGCTCAAAACATCATCTTTTGCTCACGAAGCTGGGTCAAAATCCTTGGCTCGAGATGCCGTCAACGAGGCAGAGCTGGAGCTCGCTGCCTGGAGAACAGCGGACCAAAAGGCGAAACGAAAGGACGCTTTCAAGCAGGACGAGCGGGGACTACGACCCGGACTAGGTCACCTGCCTTTTCCGACTAATGAGGCCGTTCAATTTCTGCGCTCGAGGGTCGCTGCTTATTCCGTGAGGATCCGAGTAGTTGACTCCAAAGAACGCTCATCACGCTGACCAACTTTAACCGTCACTAACGTTTTAGAGTCTGGCTTCTCACAAACCAGATCCAGCAGAGGACAAGCGGTTCTTGCAGGCTTGGACGGCTGCAGGAGGTTCGAATGCCGCAGATGTACTTGCACCTGCGTCGCTATATATGACGGCTATCATCGAGTGAGTGAGACTGCTGGGCCGAAGCTAGGAGCTCTCGCCTCATAAAGACTCACATATCGGGATCCGTCATTCAACAGGCATGTGTGCGAACGTATTTTGGCCGAGCTGGGAAAAGTCGCCATGCGGAACGCCGCATCGGGGACCGTAACCCAACGCGATCTTTACGTATGTATGTGCGAAGGGGATGTCCTATGGGGGCTTTTCAAGCAGCTTGAAGGTGAGCTCTGAATGTCTAACGTTCGCAACCGACAACATTTTCGCTGATACGGATGGCCCCACAGTCAAAGAAGCACTCGAGGCCAGCGTCCCGTCTAGCTTAGCCGCAGATCAAGTTCTTAATCGTCCTAGAGGACTGGAGCAGCAGACTACGACAAAGCCAGCCACAACACATCGCCGGATCGCGAGTTCGTCTTCGTACAGTGCAGGCATTGTGGCCGACTCGTCAAGACCTGCTCCGCTCGAATTCCCGCCTTCCTCATTTCGCCAGAGTCAAACGGGCCTTTCAAGCCCGTCATCCATTCACAGTTCGGGGAAATTGAATAGGCAGACAAGCCGGTCAAGCATGGCTACATTCGGAAGTGTCGACATCCAAGTTCCTAACTCTCCACTCGACCGTAGCGAGAGACAAAGTATGGATACGTTTCGGGAAAACTCCATTTCCCTGCAAAGAAGCGAGATTCGGTCCGCGAAAGAAGATGAGTTCGATGCGCTGCTCACAAGTGGCTATACGATGAAGGTGAGCCTAACACCCAGCCGACTAAAGAAATTCGACGTAAGTCCCTCGAATATCACGCTTGCCAGAAAAGTATTGAAGATGAGCCATTTGCCCACCCTAAACTAGCGGTCGCGCATCAACTCCACTCCCCCGGCCGGTGCTGGAAGCCTCAACAACAAGAACACGCCGAACAGTTCGCCGCTAGGCCGACACAGTTCGACATTTTCTCGATCTGACAGCAACAAGCTGCGGAAACCTTCCATGTCATCTGGGATCCCTGCTTCTGCAAGTCTTCCAGCTGTTAAGATGGTCCCCAGAGATAGCGAGGAACTGAGTGATACTGCTGAGAACGAGTCTCTACCTCTCGATCCGACGTCCCCTCGGAAGTCGAGCTTGGCTGAGATCTTGCGATCTGATCCACCTTGGGGCGAGCAAGCCAGGGGCGCGACACCTTCTCCGGTTCGAATGAGGTCTGCTAGTATCAGTCCCACTGGACCCAGCCGGATGCCTGTGCTCGGTCGGCCTATTGCACCATCTCTAGCTCGACCTGTCGACCCTCCTTTTGAGACGCACGTGTTCCTGTCATCGATTACGGGGAGCTCGGAGATGAAAGGCACAGGACAACCACCTCCAGTCACAGAGGTAGCACCGAAAGCAAATCACGCGGATGATGCAGAAACGACTGCCCCGGCTTCCCCTCGTAAACGATCTTCCGCCGCAGATTTGGCTGAGTTCTTCAGGAACACAGCTCCTCCAGCCAATGATGCCGGGCCAGCTTCTCCGGAACCTACACAATCACAAAAAAAGTCGGACACAGCTGAGCTGGCGGATTTCTTCAAGAATACGGCTCCTCCGAACGCCAATCAGCCTTCACCAAAATCGAAACCAGGACGAATCAGATCGATGCTTGCCCGTGTGATCAGCAGAGAGTCTGACGATCCCAAGCAGAGTCTAGAGTCTCGGACGACGTCGGGGCGCACGAGCCGCTTGGGGTCTTCTGACGACAACGTTATGACCGGTATGGGGACGCGGGACACTTTTGATAAGGCGGACCCATTCAATGGCCAGGTATTCGACAAAGACTTGATAAATGGTCCAGCATCGAGCGTAGGGTCTGAGGTCGACAAGACATCGAGCGCAGCTCTTAGGGCTTCGTCCAGAGCGCTTGTGGCTGACGCTGCTTCTTTGGCAGTCTCGTCGTCTGGCGTGCGACCAAAGACGCTTGCCAAACATCAGATTTTGGTTTTCGACCCATCGGAGCAATCTTCGGTGGATACCGACATCCCACTCGTAGGCCGGCTCCGTGCTATCCTTTCGCCCTACTACACTGTAGGCCTAATTTTAGGGAGAAGTCTTCGTAGGGATCCGTGGGAGGCTACCTGTGCTCTTCTCGTGGTGGTGTCTGATGATGTGTCCGGGGTAATCTCTGATCCTATACTTCGGGAGAAGATATCCGAATTTCTGCAATCGGAGGGGAAAATTTGGGCTGTCGGGGAGGTAGCTGGCATGTTCTGCCAAGAGCACACACTTTCGGATCGAAAGCTTCTTCAAACCGGATTACTCATATCTGCATCTGTCAGAACATCCGCTTCTGGGTTGCTAGTTGAAGATGTACCAAGAAAAAACGGACCGCAACCTGTCAAGCATTCGGCGGTATTCTTTGACGAGGATACTGGCGCGATCCAAATTTTACGACGCTTGGACGCAGAAGAAGCTATTGTTGCGATCGGGTCGACATGCGGCAGGGGACAGGTAGTCTTGTGGACCTTGGACTTCAGTTACGTTCACGGATCGTCAAATCAAGATGAGATCTGCGTGTCGGCATTGAATTACTTAGGTATTCAACCGATATCGCCGGTAGCCCCTACGACTGCGAAATCCCACTGGTCAGGCATCGACCCCAGACTTCTTCAGCCGAAACAACAGCTACCTGTGATTTTGCTATCTCATCCAGAACTCGATAGTCAGCTGGCTTCGAAGATATTCGAGATGCCTGAACTTGATGCCAACGCTTCGGCAGGCTCCATTGAGCAAGAGAGTGATGTCATTCCAACGAAGATCATCAAGGACTCGGAAAATACTTTCACCATTTATGATCTGCTAAAAACACGTTTGGATGTGCCGAATTTCATGGACGAAGCGAGAAATCGGGAAGCGGACGAAAGCGACGCGGTTGTGTCGTCGCCTGCGATCTCGATGATTTTGGCCTCTCATACCGACGCATCCCGGGGTTGGCAGCACAATTGGACGCCCCTCTTCGACTTTGAAGCCTACTGGAAGGAGCTGGACAGCGTAAGCAAACAGCAGGGCGTTGTGCGAAAGCGCAATGTAGGATCCGTCCCCGGAGAACTTGAACCGTGGAGCATCGGCGACCTCGTCCAATATGGGGAAGCCGTTGGGAGTACACAAACGATGCTCGACAAGTAAGTCGAAAAGTCCTTTCTCCCCGGAGTCGACCGAAGCCTAATGCAAATTCCGTTTCAGAAACCCTGTCTTACTCTATGGCCTGCCGGTGCCATTCGTCTCTTTAGCCTCCTTTCAGCTCGCGGGTAGAGGAAGAGGCCGAAATCAATGGTTATCCCCGGCGGGTTGTCTGCAATTTTCGATCTTGCTAAAGTTGCCTCGCGGATTTCCCGCAAACAAGGTCGTTTTTGCGCAGTATATCGCAGGTCTTGCCATTTGTCAAGGCTTAGACGAAGACGGTAAACTGGGGGTCCGCATCAAGTGGCCAAACGACATCTATGCGGAAGCGGAAGGCTTGAGTCAGTCTGGATCTGCTGTGAAGACCAGCGGCGGGTCAAATGATGATCAAGCACCGCCTCTCACGAAAGGCCGTGCCAAATTGGGTGGTATCCTTGTCAATTCCAGCTTCGTCAAAGGCGAATGGCACCTCGTGGTGGGGTGCGGTGTCAACATCTTGAACGATCTGCCCACCACTTCCCTGGCGCAGCTTAATGAGCTCGCGCATGCGCGCAAAGGTCACGCTGGACCGGCACCCGTGCCAAGCATGGAGTCTAGTTTGGCCAAGATATTGGTTGCTTTCGAGGAGATCTGGCAGCGATTTGTGCAGGAACGGAGCTTTGAAGGCTTTCTCGACGAGTACACGGGACGGTGGTTGCACACGTGAGTCATGAGCCTCGCCTTGCGGACTGCGATTCGCCATTGCTTGTGCTAACACGATGATGTCCGTCCTTTATCACGGGCGTCAGCGATCAACGGGTGACGTTGACGACGGTCAATCCACCCATACCTCTCATCATCAAGACGCTAGAGTTGAACAGTGGTCTGCTGCGTTGCGTGAAGGCCGGGGACGAGGGCGATCGCTGGGGTAGATCTTATGACGGATACGAGGACCGTTACTCTACCCCATCAGCTACGACATCGGGTCGATACGTGGATTTGCAACCGGACGGCAATAGCTTTGATCTGATGAGCGGGTTGATCAAACAAAAGACATAAATTATCCCGATCATCGGGACGACGCGCGAGACGAGTGATCATAGTTAATGTGTCATAGGTATTTATTCGATCTCCCAAGAGATGGGAATGTAGACGTGAAGTGTGCTACTTCATATGATACACTTGAAACGACCGTGTCAAAACATCATCGCGGAAAGATCGTAGATCGATGGCGCTCAAAACTCGGCGTGTACGATGCCTGTTGACACATATCACTGAACGATACCTGCGCTCCCCCCGGGTCCGCCTTCCGGCCCCACAGCCCCGAGAATATCGATCCCAGGGGACGAAAGGTCGGCATGAGTGTTGCCATGAGGCAAATGAAGGAGAGGGTGAGGGCCAGCTTCGCTGCTGGTGCCAGCAGGAGCGTTGGCGTGCTGATTCGGCTTGACCGGGGTAGTTTGAGGGCTGTCTTGTTCGTGATGCGTGGCCAATCTGCCTGGGTTAAATCCGCTCGTCTAGAAGGACGAAGCACTTATAAGTCTCATCTCCATGTCCAAACAAAGTGTCCTCAGACTTTCACTCACGGTCTGGCTGGCAAGTCCACTCGCAGCAGTCTGTCGGCCCCACGATCCTCCGATACTCGATCCTCCTCCACTCGAGGCATTTCTAACGTGATTCGACCCGGAAGACGACGACGTCTGCAACGATCCTCCTCCAAATCCGCCAAACGCTCCACCAGCACCGAGCTTATTGAACGCAGCCGAAGCAGCAGCGCTGCCGCCGATCGATCCAAAGTTGGGTCGTTCGTGGTTCCCGCTCGTCGAGGATAGACTGGCGGACCTTCCGTGCTTGTGACCGTTCCCACCTCCGCCGATGATGCCGAACGGCTGACTTCCGGTAGCAGCAGAGGAAGCGGCAGTCGCGGCGGCTCCAAAGGGAGCTCCCGACGATCCAGGGTTCGCAGGTTGGGAGAAACTGGCTCTGGCTTGAGCAGGACCTCCGGATTGACTGAAACTGGCTCGACTACCGTGTCCGTGGGTACGAGCGTTGACCGAGTGAATGATAGCGGTACTATCGGGACCGTCGTAAGGTCTGACCATGGCAGGGTACGGAAGGCCTGCTGGTGGGTTGAGGATAAGGGAGAGATAGGCTCGTTTGGCTGCGAACAGGGGGGAAGTTGATGCATGTTAGCGACACAAATAGCCCAAAGCAGTTTCAAGTCATCTACGCACCGACAGTCGCATCGTTGAAGACGGCAAGCGCAGTCACATCGTCAATCCACTTGATCTTGTATCCGCCCTTGTCTTCTGCCCATGGTTGGAACGCCTGATGCAGATCCTTGGTCTTGATTGCGGGCGAGAAGTTGGAAAGGGTGAGGATCCTGGTAGTGGCTGCGGAGATGGGCTGAGCAGGAAGGGGGATGTTGGGGGTTGCAATGTTGGCGAGACCCGAGATGGACATTGCGATAGAAGTGAATGTGCTGAGGTAGGGTGCGTATTGATCGTGTTTGCAGATATTGCTGCTATCGCAGGCGTAAAAGGAATCTGAACGAACGACTGAGATGTGACGAGTCGCGCTGAGGAACGAGTGGTGTGCAGGTCGATACTGCCAGACGACCGATAGCTAGAGATTCTGTATGGTGTGCTGAAGAAGAGAGATGGACCTGTGTTGCTTTACAGTCTTGCAGTGAAGAAAGAGATGAAGTATCCAAATCGATCCCAGTCCAACAAGCCAAACTCGTCTCATCGACGTCAGTGTGACGCTGCTTTCTCTTTCCCTTTTGTCACCTTTCGGTTGCTTTTTAGCGCGAGATGCCGTCATCACCGACCGGCGGAGCTACCGGCAGTCGATCACTAGCGAGCTACGAGGGCAGCTAGCAGCATCAACTGCGATCTTGCTTGCGCATTCACATGGATATCTTCATCGCTGGAGGTCATGATGGGGAGATATATGCCAACAAAGTGTTGAATCCTGAGCTCGAACGATAGCGCAACAGATATCGTCAATTGTTTTCCAAGCCTGCCGGTCATGGATGACGAAGATCTCGCCAATCTACTGAGATCCTCGACCAATCCGGGACTTCCGGGATTCTATTCAAATACCAATTCGACGACCCTCACTCCCGCTGCGAATGCTGTAGACGATCCGTTTGCAAACCCTTTTGCGAATCCCTTTGCCTCCGACAACCCTCCTTATCAAGCAGCAGTATCAGATTTCGGTAATGGCAGCACCAACCTGAATATCAAGGATGATGCGGAGGGCGTTAGTCCATACGTGACGAAACTCAGGGAGGAAGGCGTGGTCGAGGATTCGTATGGGTTCAAAAGCGAGCCCACTAAGCCGTATGCGGAATCTGCGTTCAATGCTGGCTTTTCCGATGATAATCCATGTGAGTTGACAACATCTCGTTCCGGCCCAGCTTTCGCTTACTTGGGACACCTGCCTTGCCCTTCAGATTCTAGCGGATTTGACAGAAACCCAATATTGCCCAAAGCAGATCGTGGTGGTTTCGAATCTCCTGGATTCGGAACAAGTAGCGACGCCGCTCCCGACGCCTTTGGATCTACCTCGAATTACGCAAATGATTTTGCACCTTTGCAAGATCCCTTTCGAATGGGAGAGCTGGATGATCCCTTCTCGACGAATCGCTCGGCATATTCTCCTCCCTCGGGATCGTCCAGACGAGACCCTACCTCCCCCGCTCGGATCCGGCCCAGCTCAGATATACTAGGACTATTAGGGGAAGAAGAAGACACATCAGCTTCGTTAAAGAAAGCGTTTGTTGCGAGCGATGCTCGACCGAAAGCCAATGAGGATGAACCTAAATCCCCAAGCGGATCTCCGCGACCTTACGTGTTCAAGCCTGGAGGGAATGCGAGCAGGAAGAAAATTGGCATCACCTTTGACAGTGTTCAGAAGGAGAGGGAAAGAAAGGAGAAGGAAGAGAAGGCGAGGATAGAGGAGGAAACGAAGAGAGAGATTGAGAGGCTGAAGCAAGAAGAGCTATCGAAAACACAGTCACCCGCTCAAATTGAAAGTCCTTCGCACGACCAGCTAGAGGATGTCACCGTTGTCGCAGAGGCAGGACAGACATCAGCCCAGAGTCTAGAACAGGAGGCACTACCATCGGGAAATAGTATTCTCGAAAGAGCAGCCCGTGAAGCCGCCTCACCATCACCTCCAGGCCCGTCTGTCTCGGCCACCGTGGCCGCGCAAATACTGGAATCGGCGAACCCGGAAGTCGCTGCAGAACACGTCGCCGAATCGATGGCTCAGCAGGAGACTATCAACTCTGTTCAGACCGCTTCAACTAGGCAGGAGGGAGATGTCACGCCAAGTCAAGTACCGCTTCCGCCAAGTCGAGCACCAACCCCTTCGACAGGTCTAGCTGCTCAGGTTTCTCCTTCAGATCAAACGGAAGCCGTTGACCGAGATCAAGGTACAACACAGCGCCACGCTGGGCCTTCGCCTTTGAATGACGAACATGCCAAAGCAGAACAAATTTATCCGGCCCTCGCAGTGGGCGGATCTAGCTATGAGCAAGACACCCGGAATGAAAACGTGTCAGCGTCGACCGAACAAGTCCACACACATAAGGGCTGGGGACGAGCATTTGAGGAAAGCGAAGATGATGGCTTGACAAACAGTCGCGAGTTGCATGCGCCTTTAAATCACGAGCCGCTCGGATGGACAACAGAGGTAAACGAGCCTTATGTCGGCGCGAATCCTGCCAGTCCCGGAGATCAAGAGCCCTCTTGGCTAGGTTCTGATTCTCAAAGACCTTTGGAGGGACCTGCTGTGGACCAAGGCTCGAGAACGCCGGGCGGAGACTCCCAAGTAAGTCATTGAAATTCTGATAACACGATGGCAATGTCTCAATCACTGATCATTGTTAAGCTTGGTGACGATCTCGTAGCAGCAGACGTGGTCACCTGATCCAGTACAATCACCAACGCGCAATCGCCTTCTGGCACAGCCTGTATTCACCATCACCATAAGCGATCCAACCCGAAAGGGAGACCCAGTCAGAGGCTACATTGTTTATACAGTCACGACGCGAACCACCTCGCCGCACTACAGGAGAGGCGAATTCTCGGTTCTGAGACGCTTCTCGGATTTTTTGTGGCTTGTCGAGGCCGTTTCCAACAATAATCCTGGAGTCATCGTCCCGCCCATGCCAGACAAGCATGCATTTGGTGAGTTTGTTTCTTCGATACCCCTTAGCATTACATCGTCTTCATCACTTGTGGTTTCAGGTCGTTTCGAGGAACAGTTCGTCGAAACCAGGAGGGCAGCGCTGCAACGGACGTTAGGGAAAATGGCCAATCATCCTGTGCTGAGTCTGGACCCCGATCTAAAGTTGTTCCTCAGTAGCGACGCATTCTCGGTGGACGTGAGTTTTGAGCAGACCTTATGCATTCTCGGACCCCGCTCAAGACGTTTTGTAGGTGAAGCACCGTCGCCAGGAAATGGTTCAAGAGAAGCAAGGTGTGCTTGCATCCTTGGGTGGAACGATTGGGGGTCCCAGATTCATCGAGCAAGACGACGTAAGTCTCGGCAAACCCGCCCCTCATAACACGAATGTCAACCAATGAACATGTTTCGCTCTTGTCCTAGTGGTTTGCGCAACAAAAACATTTCCTGGATACTTTGGAAGGCCAGATCAAAGGACTCGCCAAGAGCTTGGAAGCAAGCTCGAAGCAAAGATTGGGTGAGTTTTCCCTGAACAACTGTACGCGCTTGGACTCTTAACCTGAATCTGCAACTCCAGACCTTGCTGCCGGGTTTGCAGTGTTATCAGATTCGTTGCAAAGCTTGGCAGAATCGGATCTATCTCTGGCTCTTTGCCAAATGATTCATCGGTTCTCGTTGCTTTGCGAGGAAGAACGAAGCCTCCAGGAGAACCAGGCGAAGATGGACGTTGTACGGCTGTTGAATGTTGCAGACGAGCAGATACGGTTGATAGGTTCCGTCCGCGTGAGTTATGTCGCGGCGAGCTTGATAGATCGTACTCTCATGAGTTCTCGTGGATCACAGGCTGCGTTTGCATCGCGGGTCAAATCCTACTTCGCGTGGCAGAATGCTGAAAGCGAGGCACGCCGCAGCAAAGTACAATACGAGAGGGAGAGGGGAAAGAAGGGCGGCAAATATGCGCCATACGATAACAACGACTCGGTGATCCCAGACATCGCACAGGTGAACCATGTCCGCTCGGAATTACCTGCACGTATCCTTGCTAATCAGATCTTTTTCTTGGTCGGCGGACCAGTTCGAACGGCGAGCACTGGATGCACGCTCAGATTTCGATGCAGTAACTCGGCTTGTCAAGCTTGAATATGCAAGATTCGAGCAGGAGAGAGTTGAGGACTTGAAGGAGACAATGGAACGATATATAGAGGAGGCCATAGACGCGCAAAGCAAGGTTTGTCATTCTGTATGATACTGTCAGGCTTACCCGCTGACCTGTCTCAATTGCATCAGACGGTGACAAATTGGGAGTCTTTCCACAAGGAGCTCTCAGCGATTCTGGCCCAGCAACGACGAGGATGAATCAATGTGTTACGATGCGACTGTACTGTCATCAGAGGATGACACCCAAATACAACTGGTGATTCTAGGGATAACGATTATAATGCCTCACATCACATCAGAACGCATTTCGCATCGATCCCTGGATGGCTATTTTCCGAACGAGCAATCTCTAATTCGTTGTCCTTTTGCTTTCGTTTGACTTCAAGGGGAAACCATTGTTCCATGAAACTGTATCGATCATAGTGGATGTCAGTTTACAATCAAGAATCATCCCGATCGATAATGTGGCTCACCGTTGCATCTGCGTGTCGAGAGAAGCTACACGGGCACAGCTTTCAGCAACAGGCACAATCAATTCCACAGATCGAGTGCTTACATCGATCCGCTTGAAGTACCGTGTGTGCTCGACACAAGGGACATTCCGCTGCGCCCGCACGCTGCATCTTCGCAAGGCACCTGTGTGGAAGAGTGTTCTTAGCGAGCGCAGAGAAAAGTCTGTGCGTGGACACTCGACATACCTCACGCAAAAGAGATGACTGCAGTTGAGACGAATAGGTTTGAAGGCTATGCTTGTGCAGATGAGGCATGTGTAATCTTCTAGACTCGGCAGGATCGGCAGGAGCGTCTCGGTCAAGCTCGTGAGCAGGACATGCGGTAACGATGTGGAGTAAAATGCCCAAGTGTTGACATTGCCGTTCGCATCGACGTGGGCTTCGAGAGACGACCGCACAAATTGGGGAAAGCCGGTCGAGGCGGTCAAAGCGGTGCGCTTGTCGTGCTTCTTAAGGATCCTGATGAGAAAAGAGGTATCAGTCGTCTGAAACGCACAGCCCCCAGACTTGGTAATCACTTACTTTCTGGCTGCATTAATATTTGCAATCTGGAACTTTTTCAAGTCGAGCAACAGGACGTTCAACCTCAGAAACTCCTCCCAAGCTTCTCGGCTTTCTTTCCGCCGTAGTGTCCGTCTGTCACCGAGACCACGCTTAACCACTTCCGATGCGAAAGCCTTCAAGCGCTTGTCAGCCTGTTCTACCGATCTCTCGCCTCTGTCCCTTTCGGCTGATGATTCGAAAATTTGAGCTTCAATCCAGAGCGTGAAGATTTCCCTCCAGACGTATAGATCCGACTTGTGATACGACGAGGCTCCAGGCGTGTGCGCCGAGTCATATAAATCTGGTTCGCCTTTGCGCTTGGTCGCCGGCAGATGTATGCTCCGTATGATGGTATGGTTGGTCTGAGGTACAATGGAGCTGGAGACAAGACTGCAAAGGTGTTTCACAGCAATGTTGAATAACTCCTGCTGTTTAGTGTGCAGCTCGGAAAGTGAGACCATAGCCTGGCACAAGACTTGGAAGAAAGCCACGTCCGATGGCAGCGAGACAATTATCTCTCGTTCATCACCGGATTGCAGTGGTAGATCCACCACGCCGTCCAGTTGGGTCTCGGATCCTGACAACCGGAAAGTGGGCAGTGACTTGGGGAGGAGCTTTTCGTCGGGCTCAGGTCCATCAAACTCCTCATCCAGGTCGTCTATCGCGTCTTCCAGAGCAGCATCGCCCAGGTCAAGGTCGTCGAGTCCGTCGTTGAGGCTTTCCATACCCTGACCCTCCGCTCCGTTGCTGATGGCAAAGATCGGAGAGGGGGATTCGACGATCTTCTCTAGACGTGGGGAGGACGGAATGATATGACCAGGCGCCAGTGGTCGACGGTCTTGTCGTTCTCCATCACTATCGGATGAGATTGAGGTTGACGAGGAGCCACGACCGCTACCTCTGAATCTCGAGATCTGAAAATCGCGAGCTCTGCCACGGTCGTCTCGCATCGTATTTCGACTGATGAAGTGCGAAGCTTCTGACGCTTCTTCTGAAGTCGGGGTGGAGCCTCGCGGCGAAGGCGAAAGGAAAAGCCTGATCTCGGGCGTGGGGTTTTCCGATGGGCCTGTTCTTCACGACGGTCAGCCATTTCCAGCAGAATTTGGAGTTTCATTTATTTACCAGAGAGCACATATTCCGCTTTTACCCGGGCGATTCGGGCTTCGTGCGTCGACGCTGTATCGGAGTCGAAGTACGGTTCCGTTGAAGAGGGACGGTGGTCAAGGCGGGCTTCGCTGTCTGCTGCTGAACTGTGACTTTGTAAACGAATCCGAAACCGACCATGATGTCGGGGGTCGTCCGTTATGTCGGTCTGATCAACCTCAAACTCGAATTGTTCAATGTCCGAGTCGTTCCCAGATTCAAGTCCTGGGCTGGATGCTCTTCTCTTTGCTAGAATCGCCATTCTGCGCTCATGTTCCTGGTCCAGCATGGCCGAGTCCAGAGTAAAGCTAGATTGCCTGGGCTTGCGTGCAATCGGTGCATGCAGTATTGCTTCGCCTGTCGTCGTGGAGATACTGGTAGAAGGAATCTCTTCGGGCTTGAGTATCTTATGCAGCACCTCAGGGTTTAAACCCAAAGAGGCCAGCTCGTCAGCGACGTTCTTGATGAGCTTTTTCAGCTATATCAAGCAAGTGAGCCGACATATGCGTCAGTAACGATCTGTCAGTATCACGATAGTGCGTCCGACCGACCTTTCGATACTCGATCGCCGACTCCTTCCATTGCGGGGGAAAGGAGTCGGTGTTCATGATATTCTCATATTCCTGATAAAAAGTAGCGTGTCAACGCATGTCGTCGTTTCGGCGATTTGCTCCAGACAACTCACCTTGCTGTATTTCATGATGATGATTTATCAAGCTGCACGATGGTGGATCTGCTCCGTGGAACTCGCTGGAAGCGGATGAGAGGCCGAGATGCTAGGTCAGATTATGAACAGTAGGGGAACAAGGATATGCAGGATGTTGATTATAACGTTCCATCGAGGCCTGATCCAGATCCAAGGCTATCTTTCTGCTACATTAGCATTGCGAAAGCTTTGTTCTGGTGATGTTGAGCATTGACTATGTCGATGAAAGTCACGAACAGATCGAGTTCGATGACATCGGATTGCCTGGATCATACCAGCTTTACCAAGTCTATTTCTTCTCCATCGCTCTCTCTCGCTCTCTGTTGATCAACGTTCTTGCTATTTCCGAAAGAGCAAAGCCGAAGCCAAGCACTAGAGGAGGCAAACGAGATCCGGATGATTCCGGCTGATTTTTGCTTCCGGAGCGATAGACACGTGCAAAAACCAGCGAGGCTGCGTGCGATCACCGTGATCAGGCATTTCCTACATTTATCATGAATGTCGATCAGACGATGTGGGACGGCTCACGACGCTACAGATCTCGGAGCCACACAACTCGAACCATGCAACTCTCTCAACATAGCCATATCATTGCATCTCGTCCGCCGGCAACCCAAAGGATAGAATCTATCGATCCTAGTCTGCCCATACAACGCTGCCAACTCTATCACCGCAACGACGAATCCATGCTCTACTCTGCGGACCTAACAATGACTATTTAGAGACCAACCCAACTGCTCCGCCCGGCCGTATTGTGCAGTCGAGTCTGTCCTATCTTGATTCGAGATTCGTCTCGCCCATGCATGGTCATCCCGAAAACACTTCCAGGCATGGGACTTCCGGGAGCGTCCATCATCGGGCTGTGCATCGGCACGCTCATGTGAGAACTTGCCCCCGAGACGACACGACTGCCGTGCGTTCCTCCGCCATTGCTGGGGGTCCCATTGATGCTGCCATAACCTGTGGACATCGTCCCGTTGACTGTGCCTGTAATCGGGAGGAACGATTCGGCGTGCCATTCGTACCATATTCTTTTGGATTTGTTATCCGTGAGCCGCCAGATATGCACATCCAGCTCGGCTCCAGAAGGCATGTAAAGTGGTTCCTATGAGCGGTTATTTTGATCGCGTTAGGGGACCAAACAATTCCACTTGGCGATTTCGAAATGGACCAAGGAAAGAACGACTTACGCGGAATGGGAAGAAGAGGGGGAACCAACTCATCATCTCGGGACTGATCAAGTGCATTCTCTCTGGATGTATGCTCAACCCAATGTTGCCGTACAAGTGCGCCTCGAAATATCCGGCAAGTCCGTGGCAGGCACCGGCATGGGGGATGCGAAACGTGAGATGCGCTGAACGTGTATTATGAGAGTTGGTAAGAGGTAAACCTGCAGGTCGAAAATTGCAAGATTAGCTTTGTCGCCTTCATTGACTCGAAATGACACGACGCTGACCGGCATCATCTGTGACCATATCGCGCCGAGGGTGCTCGAAGCTCCAGCATTCTTGTATTCGTGGACCCGCTCGGCTTCCGACATTGGCAGAATTCAGATCCTGATTTCCGCTCAGCAGATTGACCTGCTGAAACATGACGACGTAAGGAGTCTCGAACGCGGATTCTTCCGTCTTCTTCCGTTTCTCTGATTGGGTTCGGACAGCGGTGAAAAGCTTGTTAGATGACAATGGCGCCAAATGGGCCGTATAAGAGGCGGGAATAGAAACACCCTCAGCTAAAGAGAACAATCTCATCAGACCGGGTCGCTCTGATCATACTGTCTTGAGGCTATACTTACGCTTCAGATATCGCACGGCGCCATCCAGGCACTCGGGACTGGATTCATTATCCCCGAAACTTCCTAGTAATTCGCTAA
>Ga0308160_10003853_pt1 | contig 16476 bp, 22 predicted proteins | sample PhyFR1_FD_201036 | JGI IMG/M metagenome (GOLD analysis project Ga0308160, IMG submission 201036) | Phyllosphere microbial communities from UC Gill Tract Community Farm, Albany, California, United States - DLSLF.R1 | ecosystem: Host-associated > Plants > Phyllosphere > Unclassified | place: USA...
CTACTCCCACCGCATCACCTTTCACTTGGTTAGTACCTGAATCATCAACCATCCTATCCGCTTTCCTCACCCTCATCTATCCCCCTGGATCAATCAATCATGTGGGAATGGACAGTATCGAAATGACAGGTCGAGTCATCCGTGCTGCGTTGGGTTATCAATCGACAAAAGCCCTAACGATGGCCAGGGACCATTTATCGAGGAATGACTGGTTAATCGAGAAACCACTCGAGGTTTATTCAATGGCATGTTTCTTTAAATTTAGTGATCTTGCTAAATTGGCTTCTGGCCATGCTGTAAAGAGACCAACGGAGGAATGGGTATTACATAGGGGAGTTATGGGTAGGACGGGTATGGAGAAATTGGAGCAATTGTACCGTGCTAGAATGGAGGGACTATACGATATCCTCAATCACAGTCTTGAGTTCGACTTTGAAGCGGGTACAGGGGAGGGCGAGGGGAGACATGGATGTGAGTGTGGAGATATGAGAAGGATGGAATCAATGTGGGATGCGAAAGTGGATCAAGTGAAATCTACCTTGGGAGCAGGTAGTGAGTTGTTGGAATTACTAGAAGTGGATTTGAGGGGTGGATGGTGTGAGGGATGTTTGGTCATGCTGGGGCGGAATATACAGAAATGTATTGTTGAAGCTAGGTCTTTACCTACTTCTATCTAGTCAGATAGGAGGAGGAGAAGGAGGAGGAGGGGCGAGATGAATAGAGGATATCGTGATTGTATCCGTCGTACCCGCACACGCACATGAGTAGCGAAACGCATTTATTAAATGTATGTATGTATAACTAGCGATTCCCATCACCACCATCGTATACTTGCAGTACGATCTGGTCTGTCCTTCTCATTACATTTACATGCAGACGTGAAAAGATGAAGAGCTGGTGAAGTACTACTGAATGAATGCATGATGATTATGACAACGTTGCGCGTAATCATTCGACAGGATACGAATCGTACTATGTATATGACGAGTACAGTACATCACCTTATGCCGGCATCCCCACTAGCCACATCCACAACCACTACAATCATCCGAGCTCATTCCTCTTCCCCATCTGCATCTTCCTCACTCCCCCCTACTGTCCCTCCGATACTTCCATTAGTATCACTAGTACCGTTGACAAGCAAATGACCATTCGATTGAGCGTGATTAGCTCTCATGGCAATGTAGGCTTTCTTTTCGGCTGCTCTTCGTTCTCGTTCTTCTTTTGATGGTCGGACTGGTTTGTCAGTGGTTGTTTCTGAGCAGTGTAACGAGAGTGGAGGAAAGAGAGGTGGAGTAGAGTAGAGGAGGGAGACATTGGCGGAAGTATGGAAGAAGTGACTTACTCCAATTTCCCTTTCCTGGACCAGGGACACTGTTTGTCAGCTTCAGAGCACAACGAATTTGAGATCGAGGAGAAGAGCCGGAAATGGTGCAAGTAGATCTCTGCGGTACGACGACGTCGATGGCAAAAGACGGTAAATACAGACGGAATTGAGTGGGATGGTAAGACAACGAAAAAGAGAACTTACACGACCTTAGGAGCCTTTTTCTTTTTCTCCACCTCGACCTTCTTCTTCATAGCAGGAGGAGCTTTAATGACAATCTGCCCAAGCGATCCAATTTGTGAATGTGAATGATCGAATCCATCATCCTGCAATCCTTGACCTGCTTCCACACGGGCATTGAAGAATGAGTGGAATAAAGTAGGTAATTGGTTTTGCCAATTATTGTTGGATAAGGGTAAGAATGGTCTTGGAGGTTGATATTCGGGTCCTTCTTCTTTTCGACTAGTCATTGGTTAGCCTTCGGCGTTATTGTAGGATGGATGGAAAGGGGGACATACCCATGAGCTTGCTCTTGTTTCTTCTTTCGACCGTAGAAGATTGAAGTAGGTACTGAAAGACTGTCCATTCCATGTTCTCTTGCTATACCCAAGTCTCGTAATCCCAGGAAATCTTCTCCAAGCTCGTCTGCGAAGTTTCCGCTAGATGTTCAGCGTCCGGCCAAATGGATGAATAATGGTAACGTACTCAAGTAACATCTCTCCGTTATCGGCAAACATCTGATCATCTTCAATGACTGGTGCAGTTGCTATATCCTTGTATGCCTGCCTCATCTTTTTATCCATATCCGTCAATTTCACCGACTCCTTTTCGACATCGTCCTTGATATGCGCTTCGATATCGGCGGGAGCAAGTTGTCCATTCTCATATAAAGCGTGGAGTATCATTTCCTATTCAATCAGCGCCAGCCACTATCTCGAGCGAGTTATTTGCTTACCTCTGAAGACATTTTATGCGAAAAGCCATCGATGAGCAAGCGGAATGTTTTCCCTAAATTCGATATACGCTCCACAATCATACGGGATAACAAGTCCATAGCCCCTTGATCCGCCCCTGTTCATCAGCTCGTGCTCGAATAAACCCGAAAGAAATATCAGCTGACTTACCCTCGAAACCAGCTTGAGCAAGTACAGAAGCAGTAGCCCCCCTGACTTCCAAAGCAGCTTCTTCCTCCCCAACTTCCCCTCCCACCTTTCTCCGCTTCTTGGCCTCCTCACTCTCTTCTTTACGACGTCTCTTCCTCTCGTGGCTTTGTTCGAGAGTTCGCCGTCGTTCCTCCTTTTCAATATGTGGACGAGGTATAGGTAGCGGTAAACCCTCATTCTCTGCTTTTTGCCAATCTTGGATCTGATGGACTGTTTTTCTAATATTGTTTAATTTATCGACGTTCTTGTGGATTTTCGTTTGTAGATTGACTGGTTTGGCGTGTAGGATAGGCTCGCTTTTAGGTAAGGCGGTCATGGATATAGGTTCATCGACGAGAGTGGCGGATGAATCGGTAAAACAACCATTATTCTCAGACACTGGGGTGATTTTCCGTCTTTTGCGGCTCTTCAGAGCGCGAGGCCGTAGTGAAGAAGTAGTCGAGACCATGGAAGGAACGACAGGAAGACCAGAAGTGTATGATTCGTCCTTGGCCAAGAAACCATACCACGATGCCTCAAGTTTCATGTCCTCCTCAACTCCCCCTAGGTCGGGGAACCAAGAAGGGGGTTGGTGAAACTGGAGCATATCTCTAGCTTTTCCTTTATCAGAGAATGAAGGTCCGGGGTCTTTGAGTGAGAGTGATTGATAGTGGATCATGGAATGGGGAGTTCGTACTAATATTGGGACATTATCGAATGTCGTCTGCAGCTTGGGGCGAAAAGGTGGAGGCTAGGATCAGCTCTTATTCACATACAAGGGTATCTGCAGGGAAGTAAGACTTACGCTATGCTTTGAGCTGGATGCTTGTCCGTTCTGTCGAGCATGACCATTGGCGATCACACTTTGATCTCGACTGGTACTACGTCCTGCTTGGGCTATTTATCAGTCACGTTTCACTTACCCGCGCCCCGTTCATAAGTGTCAAGAACTCACACTCTGGCAGTTGATTTCCTTCCGCGAGTTTGTCCCCTACGTCCATTTTCGCCCCGTTTTGAAAATCCTTTCGAGCTTCACTCTCCCCAATCCCGTCATCACTTTCTCCAGCTGCATCTTCTTCCCCTACATTTCCATTTCCATTTCCGTTGCCAGTCCCATTGACATTACCGTTGGAAGTACTAGCATGCGTCGCTGGTCTATTGACATCTCCATTGACTGGACGAGAGGGTCCGCTACTGGGAGCAACACTTGTTCGGGATGGGAGATGTTTGAGGATATTGCTTGCTGAACGATCGTTCTTTTCCGCTAGAAATGTTAGATGATGATCGGCTTTTTGCTTCATCAACCTAGCAGCTGCTCGGAGGACATGTGTCTGATTGTCAGCTCGGTGATACGTCGAGGAATGGCGAGCTTACCTCTTGAGAGTTGTAGTATAGACAATTATCCCAGATCAGGTCGAGATCCGTGACAAAGTCGGCTTTCGTCTTGTATCGACCACTCTTGACATTTCGCAACATAGTGGACAAGTCCATTGGTTTGGTAATGACTGATCGTCAGATTCACTCCTGGAACTGAGAAGATAGTTTACCCTCATAGTAATTAGGAGCTTCACGCTTCGAAACTGGTTTATGGAATGCTTGAGATTCGGGCTAATTATCAGCTCGTGCGTTTTGCTCGTGTAAGGTCATGTAGACGTACAGTAGACTTCAATTCATTAAGGATTTTCTCCAGGTTCTCATTGAATGCCTCGCTTGATTTTGCTTGGGACTGCTTGTTTGAGAGGTAGTTTTACAACAGAAAGTAGAAGTAGAGGAAAGGTCGAAAGTAAAGAAATCGCGGTCAGCGCGCGAAATCATTATAGTGGAAAGGAGTGACTCACTTTACCAGCTTGCACATCGACCAGTAGTTGTTGGAATGAAGGATCTGAGAGGTCGGGAGCATCGGGAATAGCTTCGAGGTACCCTAATAGGTACTATAATGGGTGGATGCATCAGTTCACACGTTACAACAGTGAATGAAAGAAAGGGGTAATATGGGACATACCTTCATGATTAAAGAGCTTGTTGTGTGGTGTTCGGATCGCTTTATGGGAACAGCATCGGTATAGTCTGATAGCTGAGACTCGTATCTTTTCGATGGTATAAGTGGTGAGAGTGGATGGATGGAAATGGAAGAGTATAGTGGAGTCGTAAAGGATGGTATGGGGTGGTATAGTGAGTGTTGGTAGAGTTGTTTCAATGGTGGAGGTCGTCCACAAAACAAGTGTCACTTACTGGCTTCACTTGCCTTTGTACATTTTCTACATTACCACAACTATCAAATATATTGCTCATGTCTGCCCCAGGAATCGGCGAGGCTTCGAATACAGTAATGCAAGAAGGTCAAGAGCGAGATCAGCCGACTGCTGGTCCATCGCAGTTCCCTTCACAGAACGAACCACCTACAGCCTACACACCAGCAGAATCTCGGCCTGGTCCATCGCGTCCACGCAAACAAGCCGGCCAAGCAGCACACCGACATCTCCCCAAAACAGCTTATGGATCCATAGAATACCCAGGCCCTGTGTCACACGTATCGGCAATAACGAACTTGACAAGTCAGGAGGAAATCGATACTTGCTTCAATACCTCTTCTGGGAGTAATCCTCTATTGGAGATCCATTATCGGAAAGACAAGACGGGAGCTCCTGCACGGGGATATAGGGTTACTAGTCAGAAACTGCTCGTCAAGGTGGTCAAGAGGAAAAGGAAGGATGGGGAGGGTGGGGTATTCACAACAGAGGTGGTTGGGCCTATCAATCATACCGTCCGCTTCAGGTGTAAGTTCTCATTTGGCTCACAAGGAGACCGGATACTGATAACAGCGATGGCAGATTGGCATTATACGCCAAATCCGGATGGACCAACCCAACAATTGCTGACGACTCTCAAGAACTTGGATTGTACGTCCTGCTTCTCGGGTAGAGCTAATTCCAGACGACACGATATTAGACTACAAGTTCCCAGAACTGGACGAAACATATACTATTCCTGCTTCACCTTCATCAAACCAAGATCCCGAACGGTCCCACTACTCTCTCCTCGACCTTCAACCCCTACCTCAATTCTCAGACCGACGTCTACCTCTGGTATATAATTACAAATTATCACAAGCGACTGCTCTTACAGATCATCAAGATCCTATAACTGGAGAGGTGAAGCAGAGATATTACAATACCGCTCGACATATTGGATTTAGCCCAATTACAGTGGGGCATATGAATCCGAATATCCCATTGGAGCCGGAGCCAAAGGTTAGACAGAGGATGCCGAAATTGAACCAGGAAGTGCTGGAGAAGATGAAGAATGTATGTCGTACAATTATAGCTATAGAGCTGACGGTTTCAGTTGTTTGAGCAAAGACCACTTTGGATGCGAAACGGTCTTTTGGCTCAGTTTACCCCTGAGGAAGCCAAGTTGATTGTCGAGTAGGGTTCTTAGCATTGGTGAAGCACAACTGGACTGATGCGTAGTGCCAAATCGTACATCCCCGCATGCGCTTATATGTTCGGAGCCGGTCCTTACTGGAAATGTTACGCCAGACTCGGATACGATCCAAGGAAAAGTTCTGAATCTAAGATGTATGTCCACCCAATCACGCCAGAATCAAGGAACTGATGATAGATATCAACGAACCTATTTCTATATTCAGGTCGCGAGGCATAGAGCACCTGTATTTACCACTCCCGAACCGGGCGAAGAAGAGGATGAAGCAGTAATTGACAAATCATCCCATGAGGCTTGGGGAGCGGAACAGAGACGGTTGATTGAAGAGGGAAAGAGGCCGGAATTTGATCACACGTATGTTCCCCTCTTTGGGCCTTGTCCTCGTGTTGTCGACCGGGAACGCGAATATGTAAGAGGCTGATGATTAGACGCGATCATGTCTTTGATGGCCAGATATTGAATCGGGACAAGCCTGATTATCAACTTTGCGACATTGAGGATCCTCTCTTGAAACGGTATATTAACGATGAGCGGTTGATTACTGACACCTGTGATGTGAGTCCCTGTCTTGTTGACTCCATCACTTCATCACACGTCTCCTTGATTGGTCAACCCCTCTTGATCAGCCCGTCTTGAACCGCTGATACTTCCCCACCTAACCATCTGTCCAAGGCTTCTTCGCTCCGACGAGGGCTACATTTGTAGTCATGGACAGGTATGGGGGCTGACGAACAGGCTCGAACAGGATGGTACATTCCCGCCGCGTACGACATTATTCGAGAAATGATCAAGACTAAATACGTCTATGTGAGGGATAATAACGAGCAGGCACCGGATAGTATCTGTTACGATCTAATGCAGGCTATTGAGGATACCGTCGTTGCAGGGCATACTGCGGAGAAGGACAAGGACAAGAATACCGCCGGAGAAGCGGGTGGGGAAGATGAGGTGAGCTTCATCAGTGATTGCGTGAGAAAGCTGACGTTCAGGCGAGAGATGTCGATATGTCGTGACGCTACACAGAACCTACCTAGGCCAAGGAAACAGAGTTCGAGAGCGTGTTCTGTACGATGCGTCCGGACAAGCGAGAAAGCATGCACAGGAGGCGTATGATATCGTGTATATATACATGCGTGTATGCCTAGAAATGCAAAAATCGATACAAGAAAAGAGTGGTGAACAATACTAAACCATACACAACGGCGTCTACGCCCCGCGCTGACGCCCTCATCCTCCCAACACGTCTAAAGATCGAGTGCCGAGCCGACCAAGATCATCAGGGTAATGAGCAACCCAAAAGCGGCAATGGGTGCAGATATGGCAGCGCATATGATTGCGACCTCTCGAAGAGTCCCTACTTGTCAGTCACTGTCTATTGTGTTTTGCTTGAAGATGACTCACTCTTGCGAGCGTCTCCTGGGGCATCTGCTACCGTGACCTTCATCCTAGTGGGTGGTTGGGTGGCGAAACGTTGCCATGCCTCATCCATGAATCCAGACCACTGATCATCTTTCTGTCCCTCTACACCGACTTCAAGGACGATCCTCTCATCTGCGTATTCCTTCAATTGAGGGAAGGCTCGCCTGACGATATCGATCGTTTCCTATTCATTAGCATGCTATTATCGTGTAGGAATGATGATGGCACACCTCGGTATCTCGACCCAAGACACCCAATACATTAGTCCTCTTTCCAGGGACGGGCCATTGAGGGATGAACGAGTAGGTGATGTTGGCTAGACCATTGCTAGATGAGCCAGCTTGAGGAGGGTAGGCAGCGGGACCATCCAGGGATCCTCGCCTGTCGCCCTTGACGAGTGACTCGGTTTCGGAGGTATCGAAACCTGATCGAGAGTATTTGGGTAGATCTGACATATTGTTTTGGGTTGTTTGTTGGTGTTTAGAGATAGAAGTATATGGTATCAAGTATAGAGCAGTGGTGCGATATGAACACCGCTTGTCTCGCTGGAATCTCGATTTAAGGGGTAAATACGTGGAGCCACAGGAAATGGCGCAAAGTGCAATTTGCTTCCGGCGGTGTGTTGTACCTTTCACGTGTCTTGTCTTATCTCCCTCACCCCCACTGTTGTGAACAGGCATCATTATTGCAGCTCAATAAATGCGCGAAGCTCGACAAGTTGCGGTCAGCATTCCAATGGGGACAGATCGATGATGGTATTGCGTGCTCGACTTCGACTCGGACTCGACTCAACGACAGCAATTGCTGCTCGTAGGTAGGCCAGCCATCGGACGGCACAGATCCCAACCTGATTAAGCTGAACCAAACTCAATCGGGCACAAGGCGTATAATCTATGGTCATCGAGATCTCGCATTGCTTGATCTGTCTCACTTCATCAGTCACATCGTGGGGGATGTAGCTATCACATATAAGACCTGCTACCGTTTCCATTATCCTTTCAACTTCCCCTTCATTCCCCATTCACGTCACGATTCTATTTCCACTATCACTCGATAACCACGATCCCCAATAGTCTAATACCGCCGAGATGGACCATTCTTTCCCAGCTGCTCTTCCCGCATCGAAGCGTCTTCCGAACGAGATCATCGAGGATATCGCGCACAACATGGGTGATCGTTCGACCTTGGCAACGATGATGCAAGTCTCGCACCGGATGTACGAGATTGCTGGACCTCGCCTATATAACGAGATGGTGATCACTCAACGCACCATCTTGAGCGCCTTCATCGATGACTCGACTGAATCGACAGGTGGTAACAGTACACGAGTAGATCATGGTGAAGCCGTGGACTCGACCGGATCCAGCGAAGGGAGCCCAGACCTTGTCCAGAAACCGCGTATCGCAAAGGCCAAACTTCTATCAATGGTCCACCATCTGGACGTCCGAAGAATTCCGGTCATGAAGGTCTCCCTGGCCCTCGAGGGGCTGACCGGATCGAATAAGCCACCAATCGATCTGAAGCCGACCACCGTCTGTCTTCATCCATTCGCCGTTTGGGAGCTCATCTACTTTGACATGGTGACAGGGGGGAACCGGACTCATCCGTTTGTGAACTTCCTTAATCGCCTGGGTATCGAACAGTTGTGCATACAGATGCCACTGATGGACCAGCATTTGGAAGACTCGATGTTCCCAAAACGTACAGCACCTCCCAATCATGATGAGACCAACGTTATGCGCAGTCATTTACGCGATGCTATGGTCAAAGTTCGCGATCGTGCGGGAAGGGTCAGGGGTTTATTTGGCCATTCAAACATCAAATGTCGCCACGTAACGATCCACAATCTTACATTGGCCTCGATGAATCGCGCTCTCAAGTCTTTCGCCGGCTCGAATAGATCTACCCAAAGTATTCGAATCTTTTTTCGTCCCTGCCAGGGCTCTAGCGATTACGCTGGTAAGAGAATTGATCAATATTGCTACAATCATGACGATCGGGATTCTAGCATCGTCTATCACTCCTTCGAGTTCGACAACGTTATCTTGAGGGCACCTCAGACTGTCGAACTCATCGATATGGATTGGACAAGGGGAAAGTACCGACGCCTCAGGGACAGAACTTTGTGCGACAAGTTAGAGGGGCGATTGGAGAAGCAATTGAGCACTTTACAAGCGGCAGAAGGGGGCAATCGAGGGAAGAAGGCAGTCAAGATGGCTCGAGAAGTCGAAACATGTCGATGTTGCAAAAGACGTCAGATGGGCCCCGCTCGAGTACGTCGTTCTGCTCGTATCATGACATTCAGTCAAGCTGAAGACACAGAGCTCCATCTCCTACGTTTACCCCAAGTGAATTATCTGGGTACGACTGCTTACTCGACTTGCTAAGTGAGCAGGCGCCTCATAAATGACAAAGGTGCTACGTAATTGAGAGGTCTCCAGCACTGTGTATGCATACTGTACGTAGTGCGCCGAGACCATTTAATCGTTCCCTCCAATTGTCGTCCACGTGTTTAAGCATCTATGACGCTTGGACCTCCTGCGCTGCACCATTATCCTTCCTCACACCCAGTGTGCTCCTCGCCCTCACTACGTGTCATGGCGGTCAAGGGAGCCTTCTCGATACAGGCGACCTATGAGGATGAGCCTGATACCTGACGATGACATTGGTCGGGTCGAATCATTGAGGTAAGTATACTGCACCACAGCAGTGCTGGCTTGGGACGTACGGATACTAATCGGACACGTCTAGGGAACCCGTGATGCCAATGGCCTGGACTAGATCCTGGCAAGATTAAGGGAACAAGTAATGTGCTAATGTGGTCTGTGCATATTATCTAGGCACCACTCAATCAATACACACACTTTTCCCTGTTCGCACTTCGCTTCATTTCCTTTTCTCATTAGCCATTCCATTCCTTTCCTTCACTCATACACCTTACTCAAACACATCACATACTATATACTGAGCGTTGACGATATGAGCTCACCAACTATCGACAAGCCGGATACTATGCAGTCGCCCGCTTCGCATCGATTGCCCAACGAAATAATCGAAAACATCGCCAATCACACGCAGAATCCGGCTACTCTGGCTGTTCTGGCACGAGTCTCGCATAGAATGTACGAACTGGTCGCACCCCGACTTCTACCTGCGATGATCATTACCGCGGACAGTTTCAGTACCCTGTGCGATCTGATGAAGGTTCCGACCAAAGGCAAGTCTGCCGAAGCGGAGCTATAGCACGCATCAGGCTAACACCATAGATGAAGCCATTGATCCGGGTCTGAGTATATCAGAAGACAATCGCCATCGTCACGAAGCGATATCTCGACGTGCATGACGTACCATCAATGAATGCTTGTCACGAACTGAACTCGCTGGCACACCAGGCTCGACTACCTCAGGTGGACAAGAAATCTGCAGGACGGTCCATGCGATCAATCACCGTGTGCATCCGCCCGATGGCTGTATGGAAGCTGCTGCGAGTTTGCATAGACCGGACATTCCGGGTCCATCCTCTTGTCCGATATTTCGAGGCAATTGGGGTCCAGCACATGTGTGTACAGATTCCCACCTTCGACCAAGACATAGAAGACTCTGTTGTGCCGAATCGATCTATGCCCCGATATAATGGGCATATCGCCGTATCGCGCAGGAGGTTGAGGCAGGCTCTCATCGGGCGCAACGAACCCAACTCATACGCCCTCTTTATCGGCTTATATCCACCCAGTTGTTCCAGCATTACATTTCACAATCTTCCTTTGGTATCGCTTGATCTCGCTTGCGCCTCAATGGCCCCCGTCACTGATACCTCGACTCGAATATTTTTCCGACCATGCACTGGAGCGGACGGCGATGTGACCAATAAGGTTTTCGATAACTATTGTTATAATCACCGCGACGAAAATGACCGTGGTATCACGGACGGCAAGTGCGAGCTCAGCTCAAAGATGAAACAGAGCCGTCAAGAATTTGAGTTTATCGACATTGATTGGCTGCGCGGTAAGTATGACCCTCTTCGAGATGGATCTCTTTCGAAATCGATAGATCAAGACGTACAACGTCAAGTTCAGGAAGAATCAGGCGATGTAGCATCAGGCAATGTAGCTGGAGTGACTAAAATCGGTGAGAAACGGGTTAGGATGTCAAGGGAAGTGGAACCATGTCGATGCTGTGGGAAGCATCAGTTGAGTGTCGTCGAGGTAAGTCGCACCCTTCTAAGGGTGCGAGAGCGAAACAAGGTAACTTAGCTGACTTGATAGAGCTCGATCAATTGTGTTCCGTCAAGTTCAAGATAAGCATCGTTTAGGTGACTTCGAGGTGTAGTATGTCGATTTTCTCACTGCCTTGAGCAAGACCTATTAGCTGACTCACCAGAGCCAAATCGATGATGTTGTAGCACCTTGAAGCAGGTGCCTATAATCGGGAAGGAAGAAGTAAGTCATTTTGCTTGTCAGCAAAGGCTTGGCTGATAGGGTAGATATGGTATCATTGAAAGCTGTTTATGCAATATTATTTGGAATCGCACCTCAGATCCTGAGGGCAGCTCTTCATATTGACTCCCTACGGCTCAATGGCAGGACGTTGTTCCCGATCGGTAGGCTCTGGAAACGCTCCTTTGATGATATGGGTGAACAAAGGATGTCTGACGATCAAGAGTCTGCACTCACGGATCAAACGCGATAGCTAAGTAAGACAATTCATCCTTCTCGACCACTGTCAGAGGTCGTAGCGGTACTGCCGAACAGCTTCCCACTAGATAAAACGCAACAACGTAAGCAGGGCGTCATCCTCGACCTAACTCTCCGGCGACATGTCGGTGAATCGCTCCCATCATGTCCTTCACCGTATGGTCCCCCTAATATGCCAAGCCCTCACCTCCTCGAATGACGAAACAGTCTGGCTAGATGGGCTTCGCCTCCTCGCTAGTCCCAAACTGAAGACTGCGCTCTCCATTACCGCTTCCATCTGGCTCCCTCTCTTGCTGAAAGGCCTCGACGTCTCACGATCAAGTGGGGTCAATACAGCCGGTCTTGTCCTTCTAGCCGAAGTCGCCGATCAACTTAAACCTATGAAGTCATGTCTCGCGAAACCATTGAAGGCATTGTCGAGAGATGGGAAGATCGGGCAAAGTGATGAGCTGATTGCGGTACTACTGAGGTTAGATATGGAGATATCGCCTGAATTAAGGCCTAAAGGCTCGGAAGGCCGTGAAAGGAAGTCTGCTAGGTCTGTTGCAGTATGTCATTCTGCGCAAGATGGGTGATGAGCTGATGATCAGCCTTCGACTGCGGCGACTACACCTGTCCATCTATCTAGCCACGAAGCTGCCGATCAACAACCTTTACTCGCTGAGATATTGGGAAGAAATTTACCAGCCAAAACAAAGACTGTCAGACAAGCATGGAGTCAGACCTTGCTATCGACTCAACATGATAATTCGAATTTATGGCTACAGAATCTATTTCAAGCTACGCTAGAAGCTAGTGGTGTCGAGGAATTGGTAATCAATTCTAGAGTACGTCCATACCGCTTGATGAAATGGGAATTGAGCTGATATTCCAGTTGGGCCAATTGGTTCATGCTGATTTATTTCAAACGGCTTTCTCCAAATGCTACGATCAAATCCGAGGAGAGCCTGCGTACAAGGTGATCGATCCCCCATTCCGGCGCGATATCTGACTGACTCTCAGAAATCAGTTGACGAAGCCATCATAAACATCTTTCTCGATAATTCGATCGGGGGTGAAATCAAGTTGACTTTTCTCGACTTGGTTGCTTTTCTCGATAAAGAAAATAAGGATCTCCCGAACGAGGTCCACATCGCTTCCGCCAAATGTGCTCTGACTAGCTTCTCGGGTGATTTGAATGAACCTCTTCCTGCTATCGTCTTGTAAGTTTTGTCTAACGTCATGCCATGAACAGCTGGCCTGATATTAGGTGGTATGCGGAACAAGATTGTGAAGTCGACATGACGGAGCAAAATCTCGCTTTCTTGACCGAGGTCAATATCAGGTATGTTTCTCTCACTTACCCAGCTGAAGCCTAGGTCAGGTTCTGCGGGATACGATTCCGCCTGGAGTACATTGTTGCTTCGAGAGGACAAATTTGGAGCAGAGGTGAATCCAATGTGGATCACTCAATTATCCCATTGGGATCGGGCTCTATCGCTGCAGAATCAGAAGGAAGGCCCGGATGAGGTCACGACCTTCAATGCGTTCAATACTAGGATGATTTGCTGTGCGTCACCCTTCTACGACAAGGAGAAACCCTACGAGAAGGAGAAACATGAACGAGGCTGATGGTAGACCATGCGCTTGGGCAATTTGATCGAGGATACGACTTGGCCCAGAGCCTGTATGAAGGGCTTGACGATCATCAAAGGCGAAAGACATCCCATTGGGCTACCGCTGCCGCTTGGCATATGGTGAGTTACAAGACCATCATACATATTGTCTATTACTAATAGACAGAACGATTTTGACGCCATGGGCGACTACCTCGCATTCCACCCCAAAGGAACCTCGAAATCGATCTATAAAGCCATTATAGATGTTCAATCAGGAGAATATCCATCCGCATATCATCACATCCAAAAAGCCCAATCCCTAGCCTATGACGAACTTCAGAATCAACTCGCAATAGGACCACAAGTCGCCCTGAAGACATTGGCCAAGACGGAATGTCTAGTTGAATTGAATGAAGTAATTCAATATAAATCACAACCTGAAATGAGGGAACATATCCTTTCCGTCTGGCGAGCTAGGTTTAAAAGAAGTCATGATGATCCGAATTCATGGTTGAAGAGATTACAAGTCTGGACACTTGCTTGCGAACCTACTGAACCTGCATTACAGCATTGTTATCTCGATTGCGCCAAGTTGTGCGAGTCGAACGGAATGCACGAGGTTGCCAAAAGGATCTTGGAAAGGGTTACTCCGCCGGTACACCCTCCTGTGAGTTTTTGTTCACCTCGTGAAAATGGCTGAATGTCAGGGATGTAAAGTCGAATATACCAAGATCAGATTCTTGTGAGTCACCTCAAACCAACCGCCGTCCGGTACTTATGATAGATGGAAGAATGCGGTCGTCAGCCAGGACGTCTCTCAAATGAAGACTGTCCGCGATAAACTACTCGGACATATCGGAGCAATATATAAAGACTGTAGGGTCGAGCAACATGACCTAGAAGCGGAAGGTCTAGGTCTGAGACCATTGACATCAGCTGAAAACATGGGGAAGTCAGAGCGGAATATCCTTGCTAGGAGGTACTATCGGTTGGGACAGTGGAGTGAGGCTCTACAGGGTGGTTATTGGCTTACTGTGAGCTGCTTAGCGTCTTTCATATGGGTACAAGCTGATGGTAGGATCCCGACTCGGAGGTGTTTCGATACTATTCGATCGCTAATAAACTCGATGATACCTGGTTCAGTGGCGCTTATGCGCTATCGCAAGCTTGTATGAATGTCTTCGAGGCGAACGGCTACAGTCGCAGTGACGCCCTTGCCGTCAATAGCTATAGTGAGCTGTCTCCCCTATGTCAACTCAGGCGTAAGAAGCTAATGAAAAGTCGTCCCCGCGGTCCGAGGTCTGTTTCATAGTATTCGAGCTCAAGACTCTCCTGAGAAAATGATCAAAGCCCTCCTTCGGCTAGTCACCATCTGGTTTCGATACGGCGAATCTGAATCTGTCCTCATTGAAGTCGAAGCTCAACTCGTCAATACTCCGACGAAAGCATGGTTAATGGCAATCCCCCAATTGATCGCTCGACTAGGGACCCAACATAAACAACTTCAAGGATTACTTATTGATTTACTCAAGAATATCGCTTCGAGATTCCCTCATGCGATTATATGGCCACTCTTCACTGCTAGTCAAACTAATAAATTCGATCATCAAGAAGCTGCTAGGGAGATCATGAATTATATCTGTACAATGTCCGATGGAACTAGGCTGGTCAGTCAAGCTCAGCTGGTAGGAAGGGAATTGATCAGGGCTTCTTTATCTCTGATCGAAAGGTAAGTCAAAATACATACTCGTCAAAGGGTCTGGCTAATAGGCAGATGGAGACAGATTATTGATAAATGTATCCCTCGAAATGAAATCCTCGAGATCGCATGGGAGAACATCCCGGCGGCATGGGAGGGGGAAATGGCCGCCTTGAGGGTAGGCTTCCTCTGAGGGCAGAGCGGATAGAGCTTATGACAGTCACCGGAAACCCCTGAGGAAGATCAGTTCACACAACGATTCGGAGCACAGCTGCATGGTATCTACCGATCCCTCCTCACGTATCGCAAGACAAGGGAAATCTCGATCGTGGACAATGCCTATCGACAGCTATACAACGTATGTCTGTTTTGCAAAATAGCGATTCCACGAACAAGCGAGCTGACGCGTAGATTTACTTCGAGATGGATGCAGAAGTCGCTCGATGGAAAGCACCGAATTCCAAGCTGGAATTAGCGGTAACTGCCCCGCGACTACTCTCGCTACGAGACTGTATCCTAGTTGTCCCTGGTGAGCTACCACCTGTAGCTACTGATCCTGGAGCTAATGTTCCAGGTCAATATGACCCGGTGATCAAGCTGGACGATCAAGCTTTCATAGATGGTTTCGATCCTATCATCGATATCATCCCCTCAAAACAGGTCCCTAGGAAACTAGTAATCAGGTCATACGATAAAGACTTTACTTTTCTACTCAAAGGTCCGTCCTTCATCTCACTTATCGAATACCCATCCACATCAGAACTGACGAAAAGGGAACGAAGATCTGAGAGGAGATGAGAGGATTATGCAGCTTTTCAAACTTATCAATACCCTCCTTAACCATCAACGGGAGGCGTTCTCGAGGAATTTACATTTGTTGCCTTATGAGGTGATTCCTCTATCGCCATCGGCTGGATTATTGAGCTGGGTACCAAATACCCAACAGTATGTCCGATCGTCGTGGACAAATTTTGGTGTGAGCCAAGCGCTGACGAAAAGGCTACAATCGATCATTACGGCCAATAGGGATAGAACCCATAATGCCGCTTTGAGTCAGAAAGAGATGGCTTCGATGCTAGGAGTGAGTCATCAGACTAGTGTACTGTAGTAAGAAGGCTGACGCCAAGCATGATCCAGCAAAATGGTCTAACAA
>Ga0308160_10003854_pt1 | contig 16471 bp, 14 predicted proteins | sample PhyFR1_FD_201036 | JGI IMG/M metagenome (GOLD analysis project Ga0308160, IMG submission 201036) | Phyllosphere microbial communities from UC Gill Tract Community Farm, Albany, California, United States - DLSLF.R1 | ecosystem: Host-associated > Plants > Phyllosphere > Unclassified | place: USA...
CTGCGCCTTCCTGGTCTCGGCCCTGGCCATTTCCTGGACCGACCGCATTACCACCACCACGCACCACCAGCCAAAGCACCACTAACATCACAAGAGAATTGTCATGACAGTCATCAAACAGGAAGACTTGATCGAATCGGTCGCCGCTGCGCTCCAGTACATCAGCTATTACCACCCGGCTGACTACATCCAGCACCTGGCGCGCGCCTATGAAGCCGAGCAAAGCCCGGCAGCAAAAGACGCGATCGCGCAGATCCTGACCAACTCGCGCATGTGCGCCGAAGGCAAGCGCCCGATCTGCCAGGACACCGGCATCGTCAACGTGTTCCTGAAGATCGGCATGAACGTGCGCTTCGAAGGCTTCGGCAGCGGCTCGATCACCGACGCCGTCAACGAAGGCGTGCGCCGCGCGTACAACTTCCCGGACAACAAGCTGCGCGCCTCGATCGTCGCCGACCCGCACTTCGAGCGCAAGAACACCAAGGACAACACCCCGGCCGTGGTCCACATGGAACTGGTCCCGGGCGACACCGTCGACGTGAAAGTCGCGGCCAAGGGCGGCGGCTCGGAAAACAAGACCAAGTTCGTGATGCTCAATCCGTCCGACTCGCTGGTCGACTGGGTCTTGAAAACGGTGCCGCTGATGGGCGCCGGCTGGTGCCCGCCGGGCATGCTCGGCATCGGTATCGGCGGCTCGGCCGAGAAGGCCATGCTGATGGCCAAGGAGTCGCTGATGGAAGACATCGACATGTACGAGCTCAAGCAGCGCGGCCCGCAGAACAAGACGGAAGAACTGCGTATCGAACTGTGCGACAAGATCAATGCGCTCGGCATCGGCGCCCAGGGCCTGGGCGGCCTGACCACCGTGCTCGACGTGAAGATCAGCATGTACCCGACCCACGCGGCGTCGAAGCCAGTGGCGATGATCCCGAACTGCGCCGCTACCCGCCACGCCCACTTCGTGCTCGACGGCTCCGGCCCTTCGTACATCGAACCGCCGGCGCTCTCGACCTGGCCGGACGTGCAGTGGACCCCGGACACCCAGAAGTCGAAGCGCGTCGACCTCGACACCTTGACCAAGGAAGAAGTCGCATCCTGGCAGCCGGGCCAGACCCTGCTCCTGAACGGCAAGATGCTGACCGGCCGCGACGCCGCCCACAAGCGCATCCAGGACATGCTGGCGCGCGGCGAGCAGCTGCCGGTGGACTTCACCAACCGCGTGATCTATTACGTCGGTCCGGTCGATCCGGTCGGTTCGGAAGTCGTCGGCCCCGCAGGCCCGACCACCGCGACGCGCATGGACAAGTTCACCGACATGATGCTGGAGAAGACCGGCCTGATCTCGATGATCGGCAAGGCCGAGCGCGGCCCGATGGCGATCGAATCGATCCAGAAGCACAAGTCGGCCTACCTGATGGCGGTCGGCGGCTCGGCCTACCTGGTGTCGAAGGCGATCAAGTCGGCGAAAGTGGTCGGCTTCGAAGACCTGGGCATGGAAGCGATCTACGAGTTCGACGTGCAGGACATGCCGGTGACGGTGGCCGTCGATTCGACCGGCACCTCGGTGCACAACACCGGTCCGAAGGAATGGGCCGCGAAGATCGAATCGCTGAAAGGCATTCCGGTCGCAGTCGTTTGATGACCTGGGCGGCGCTGCATGCGCCGCCTTTTTTCTTATGACACCCCATCTTCCCTCTCCCAACGCGCCGGTCGGCATCTTCGATTCCGGCGTCGGTGGCCTCTCGGTCCTGCGCCACATCCGCGCGCAGCTGCCGCACGAACACCTGCTGTATTTCGCCGACTCCGGCTTCGCGCCCTACGGCGGCAAGCCCGAACATGTAGTGGCCGAGCGCGTGCTGGCGGTTGGCAGCTTCCTCGTCGAGCAAGGCGTGAAAGCCGTCGTCGTCGCCTGCAACACCGCCACCGTCGCGGCGATTGCGCGCCTGCGCGAGCGCTTTCCCGATGTGATCATCGTTGGCGTCGAACCGGGCCTGAAGCCGGCGGCGGCGGCCACGCGCAGCGGCACTGTCGGCGTGATCGCCACCGAGCGCACGCTCTCCGGCGCCAAGTTCCTGCAGCTGCGCGACCAGATCGGCGCCGCCACCGGCGCCCGCTTCCTGCTGCAGCCCTGCCCCGGCCTGGTCGACCAGATCGAACTGGGCGAACTCGCGTCAGAGGCCACCGACGCGCTGCTGGCACGCTTCATCGTGCCGCTACTGGACGCAGGCGCCGATACCCTGGTGCTGGGCTGCACCCACTATCCGCTGGTGCAGGCCTCGATCGAAAAGCTGATTGCGCGCACGACCGAGCGCACCGTGACGCTGGTCGATACCGGCGAGGCGGTGGCGCGGCACCTGGCGCGTCTGCTGGTGGCAGGCGGCCTGGCGAATACGGCGTCCGATAAGGCGTCCGATACCGCGCGCCTGGACGGCTATACCAGCGCCAGCGCGACGGCCTTGTCGGCAGCGTTTGCCAGCCTGCTTGGCATCGACCCGCCGGTGCATGAGGTCTCGGCCAGCGCGTCCGGAACAATGTTGATCGGACCTAACAATTAGATTTGCCAGTTTGCTTCGAAGTTTGTATAATCTTGTTCTGTCTTCGCAGCACTGAAGACAAACAAGAAGTAAGCAAGACAATGGTGGCTGTAGCTCAGTTGGTAGAGTCCAGGATTGTGATTCCTGTTGTCGTGGGTTCGAGTCCCATCAGCCACCCCAAGAATTAAGCAGAAAGCCCGGTCTTTGATCGGGCTTTTTGCATTCCTGCTCTGGATTCCATTTCGCCGTCACGCGCCGCAAATGAAAAAGGCCACCATTGGTGGCCCTTCTCGTTTAAGCCAGGCTGAGCCGGCTGTTCGATCAATAACGGTTCGGATTATTCGGACGCGCATCCAGACGGTTCGGTACGCCATCGCCGTCGCGGTCACGGCGCGGGGAGCCCCGGTCGTTGTTCTGCCAGCCGCCACGCTCCAGGTACCAGCCATTCCGGTCGCGGCGCCATTCGGCGCGCTGGTAGACGTAACCCGGACGCACTTTCTCGTAGTGGCCCTTCACCCAGGTGTAGCGGTTGCCCGACCAGTTCCAGTAACCCGGCACCCATTCGAAACCGCGGCGTGCGGCCGGCACAGCTTCGCGGCGCGGCGCAGGCGGCGCCTTCTTCACGATGATGACCTCGGTACGGCCATGTGGCTGGTAGGCTTGTGCCGGGCTGAGGGCTGCGGTGCTGATCAGGACGGCTGCTGCGGTCAAGAGGATTCGTTTCATGGTAGTGCTCCTTTTGTTTCGGTGTAAGTTCACTATAGCCAAAGCTTCCTGCGCACAGTAGTACTGATGCAAGTGCTTACAATCGAAACAATTCCGAGAGGGAACGTAACGCGAACGTAACGGACAGCTCGCCATTTGTAACAGTACAACGATTTTTCCAGGCCTGAAATGCAAACAGCCGGCATCGGCCGGCTGTTCTTGTTCGCGTCACCTCGTGCTTCGCGGGTTCATGCCCACGAAGCCGGTAACACTTCCTGCAGGAGATTAGTCCAGTTTCCAGGCGTAGTCGACCTTGGTGGTGGTCTGGGCTGGCGAACCGTCCTTGGTGCCCGGCTTGAACTTGCAAGCCGACAGGCCTTTCTGGGCTGCCTTGTCCAGGCCTTTGAAGCCGCTCGATTTTTCCAGCTTCGAATCGACGACGCTACCGTCGGCGCCGACCACGAAGCTCATCGAGGTCACGCCCTGCTCTTCGTTCATCAGGGACGCTTTCGGGTATTCGACCTTGCACTTGGACGGGTCGAAGGAAGCAGGCACTTCAGCAGCGAAAGCCGAGCCGGCGATCGAAGCGAAAACGAGGGTGACAATGGCGCTCAGGTAAGGCTTTTTCATAATTAGTATTCCTAAAAAGTGAGTTAATGTGCCGCTGACTGCTTGCGGTCTTTCAGTGTGTCCGGCAAGGTCGCCGTAATCAGAATTCTTCCCATTCATCGTTGCCTGCTGCAACCGGCGCCTTCTTCGGCTTGGCTGCGGCCGGCTTCGCTGCTTTGGCCGGTGCCGCCGCTGCCACCGGCTTCTTCAGCGCCGGACGTGCGGTACGGGCGGCCGGAGCGCGCACCGCAGGCACGCTGGCCACTGGCGCCGGGGCCAGTGCAGCGCCCTCTTCGCCTTCGACCAGCTTGAAGATGCTGACCACGCGCGCCAGTTCGCCCGCCTGGTCCTGCAAGCTCTGGGCCGCAGCCGCCGCTTCTTCGACCAGCGCCGCGTTCTGCTGGGTCATGCTGTCCATCTCGATGATCGACATGTTGACTTGTTCAATACCCGCGCTCTGCTCGGCGCTGGCGTTGGCGATCTCGCCCATGATGTCGGTCACGCGTTTCACGCTCGCCACCACTTCGTCCATCGTCACGCCGGCCTGGCCGACCAGCTTGCTGCCGCGCTCGACCTTCTCGACGGAATCGCCGATCAGGGTCTTGATTTCTTTTGCCGCCGCAGCCGAACGCTGGGCCAGGTTGCGCACTTCGGATGCCACGACCGCGAAGCCGCGGCCCTGTTCACCGGCACGGGCCGCTTCGACCGCCGCGTTCAGCGCCAGGATGTTGGTCTGGAAGGCGATGCCGTCGATGACGCCGATGATGTCGGCGATCTTGCTGGCCGAGCTGTTGATCTCGCCCATGGTGCCGACCACTTGCGACACCACGTCGCCGCCCTTGCGGGCAACGTCCGAGGCGCTGGCCGCCAGGTGGTTCGCTTCACGAGCGTGCTCGGCGTTCTGGCGCACGGTGGTGGTCAGGGTTTCCATGGCCGAGGCGGTTTTTTCCAGCGAGCTGGCCTGCAGTTCGGTACGCGAGGACAGGTCGATATTGCCGGCGGCGATTTCACGCGAGGCGGTGCCGATGGTCTCGGTGCCGCGGCGCACCTGGCCGACGATCTTGACCAGGCTGTTGCGCATTTCGCTCATTTCCGACAGCAGGCTGCCTTTGTCGGCGGTGCTGGTGTCGATGTCGATGGCCAGGTTGCCATGGGCGATGCTGCCGGCAATCTTGGTCGTGTAGTCAGGCTCGCCGCCCAGCTGCTTGATCAGGCCGCGGGTGATGAACCAGGCGGCGGCCACGCCCATGACGACGGCCACGACCAGCATGATGACCATGAAGTTGCGGGCATTCTCGAAGGCGGCTTCGGCATCGGCCTGGCTCTGGGCGCTTTGCTTGTCTTCCAGCTGCACCAGCTTGTCCAGCGCTTCGGTCCACTTCTTCTGCACCGGACGCACTTCCTTCACCATCACGCGGGTGGCGTTCATGGCGTCGTTGGCGAGGTAGAGTTCCGAGGCCTTGGCAATCGCCGGCAGGGCGGCGGCTTCATGCTGCTTGACTTCGGCCAGCAGGGCTTTTTCGGCGTCGCTGCCGTTGGCCGCGAAAATCTGGCTGACCTTGGTTTGCGCTTCGGTGTACTTGGCGGACTGGTCCTTGAACTTCTTGAGTTCCGGTTCCATGTCGGCAGGGTCGGCCATCAGGGTCAGCACGCGCAGCGATGCCAGGCGGTCCTGCACGTTGTTGCGCATCTCGATGACCATGCGGCTCGAAACATTGTTCACGCTAACGACGTGATCGAGGCGATCCTGGATCTGGCCCATGCGCAGCACGCCGACCACGGTCACTACTACCAGCAACACCAGCACCAGGGCGAACCCCAGCCCCAAGCGCATACCGACCTTCATGTTCGATAAATTCATTTCGCCTTCCCTATTCTGTTAGTCAGATTTGCCTGGAACCAGTGTGTCCGCGTGATGTGCCAGTTGCAGACTTCCCTTATGGAAACTGTTTCCGAAAGGATAAATCAAATCGTACGGCGTCACATGGAAATTTATGCATATACAAGAAACACGCCTTGGAGCGCTTCTTCAACAAATCTTCGTTTGCTACGAGCGAAATTATGGATTGGGTCTTGCCCCAGAGCAAGCATGGTCTTGAGCTGTCTACACAAATCGACGTTTCCGTGTAGCAAATTTCCTACATCTGGCAAGAATATTACGTAATTTATTGTTAATAAAATCATCGTTGTTTTCTTGTGGAACCACATATATCCTTGAAGAAACTTCTTCAGGGGTTGGGCGCCCCCTCGTGCTAATACAATCGCCGGTCTGCCGATACGCAAGCACAATGCACGCGCGTAAACGCAAAAACGGCGCCTTGGAGCGCCGCCTTCCGATACTGGTCCTGCTTCCCGCCTGGCCGGGTGCTGCTCCGCTACAGGCTGCGAATCCCGGCCGCCGCCTCGAGCAACAACTGCGGATCGGCCTTGGCCAACTGCTTCGGGTCCGACAGCATCTGGCGGAAGGCGCGTGCGCCCGGCAAGCCGGCGGTCAGGCCCAGCATGTGGCGCGTGACGCTGTTCAGCTTCAGGCCGTACTGGCCATAGCGCGCCAGCTGGTCCGCGATATACGGCACCATCGCCGCCAGCACTTCGGCGCGGGTCTTCGCGGGCGCGTCGTCGCCATAGAAACGCGCGTCCCAGTCAGCCATCAGGAAAGGATTGTGATAAGCCTCGCGCCCCAGCATGACGCCGTCCACGTGCTGCAGGTGCAGCGCGATCTCGTCGTTCGTCTTGATGCCGCCGTTGATCAGGATTTCCAGCTCCGGGAAATCGCGCTTGAGCCGGTAGGCCACGTCGTAGCGCAGAGGCGGGATCTCGCGGTTTTCCTTCGGCGACAGGCCCTTCAGGATGGCGTTGCGTGCGTGGACGATGAAAGTACGGCAGCCTGCATCGGCAATCGTACCGACGAAGTCGCGCACGAAACCGTATTCCTCGTTCTTGTCGATGCCGATGCGGTGCTTGACGGTAACGTCGATCGTCACCGCGTCGCGCATCGCCTTCACGCAGTCGGCCACCAGTTGCGGCTCGTTCATCAGGCAGGCGCCGAATGCGCCCTTCTGCACCCGCTCGGACGGGCAACCGCAGTTCAGGTTGATCTCGTCGTAGCCCCATTCCTGGCCCAGCTTCGCGCTTTTGGCCAGGTCGGCCGGCTCGCTGCCGCCCAGCTGCAGGGCCACCGGGTGCTCGATGTCGTCGTAGCGCAGGTGGCGCTCGACGTCGCCATAGACCAGGGCGCCGGTAGTGACCATCTCGGTGTAGAGCCAGGTGTGTTTCGTGATCTGGCGGTGGAAGACGCGGCAGTGGCGGTCGGTCCAGTCCATCATGGGGGCGACCGACAGGCGGCGGCCCGGCACCTGCGCGGGGATTATTTCGAGAGTCATGTGGGGAAAACGAATGGAGACGCCGAGATGCCGGCGTCAGGGTCCGGTATTGTACACAGCTATGGTATCGGATGCTGCGGCCGGTTCAGTCCCAATACCCGGTTTGTGCGACGAGTTCGAGGTAGTCCTCGCGGGTCACCCCGACAATGATCTTGTCGTGGTATTGACCATCGCGGAAATACCAGCGCCTGCGCACGCCCTCTTCTTTCCAGCCGCATTTCTCCAGGTAGAACCGGATCGAACGGTGGTTATACGCGATCATGTCGCCGTCCAGACGGTTCAGGCCGAGCTCCATGAAGGCATAGCGCATGATCGCAAAGACGGTATCGCGGGCATACCCGCGGCCGCGCAGGTTCGGCTCACCGATCATCATGCCGTGGAATGCTGTCCGGTTTTTCCAGTCGATATTGACGAGATTGGCCGTGCCGATGATGCCTTCGTCCGGCGTTTCGATGCACAGGACGTGATCGGTTAGATTCGCGTCCTTGCGCGACCGGATCCACTCTTCGGTCGAACGGCTGGAGAAGGGAAAGTGCCATCCGCCCAGCATATTCCACACCTCGGGATCGTTGCTCCAGCGATGCAGCCTTGGCATGTCCTCGGATTCCGGCGCGCGCAGCTTGACGATTTTTCCGTAGATATTCACGTGTACTCCTTCGATGCTCGCGTTCTAAAAGATTGCGTCAGCGGTTGATGAATTGCGTGCAGAGCGCAACAATCCGCGCCATATCGGATTCGTCGTAGCGCTGGTCGCACGGCAGCGGCAGCACCTGCTGCACGAGGCGCCTTTCGGTACTATCGGAAGCGGCATGTTCCACGACATCGGGCCAGTAGGTGGCAACGAAAATGCGCTGCGAAATCAGCCACGCGCGCAGTCCTTCCGCATCGACCAGCAGCGGATAGCACATCGGCCCGTCGATACGCGCCGGATCGAGCGCAAGCCGGTTCAGGTGGCCGAGCCGCTCGTGCAGGTAGCGGAAATTCCGGTTCCTGCGCTCCCGCACCGCGGCGAAGTCGACGCTCGCGAGGATACGCGAGGTCAGTTGCGACATCCGGCGCGGTTCCAGATCCGCCAGCGACGCTTCGCCGCGCACATAGGCCTGGTAACCGGATTCCGGCGACGCGGCCAGGCGTTCCAGCAGCGCGTCGGCGCGCTGCCTGGACAGCTGATCCTGGACAGGGGGTGCTTCCAGGGGCAGGTCGGTCACGATCAGTCCCCCGTCCGGCACACCGAAAAACTTCCGTGGCGAGTAGATGACGGCAAGGCAAGGCCGTGGCGGCGAAAAGAACGCCTGGCAATGATCCAGCACGACCTGCCCGGGATCAAATTGCGCGAGCAAGCGCGTGACGACATCGCCGCACACGCCGAAATAATCGACGTAATACAACCAGTCGGCAGCCTGCAGGTCAATCTCGGTAACGACCTCGAACTGTTCGTTGATCGTGTACGGCACAGCTTCGACCCCGGCTTCGCGCAAGGCGGCGAACATCGAATCGCAGAGATAGCGCGGCATCCATACCCGCCCGGGCTTGCCGGCCCTGAGCAATGCCAGGAAAGCCGAACGCGCCGACCCGTAGCGATATGCCTGCGGATAGGGAAGCAAACCGGGCTGCGGCAGCTCGAGTTCGAAATAGCCGCCGATGGCGTGCTCGCTCACAGCGCCCTCCCTGCCTCGATCAGCTCGCGTACGGCACGTGCGTCGTTGAACATCAGCGCATCGAGTATCGACAGGCCCGGTTGGAATTCGCCGGCAAATTGCCTGTATGCGTGCAGGCAGGGGTCAACGAAATGCAGCCTGACCCCCGCGGCGGAAAACGCTTCTTCGCTGTAGAGTGCACGGCCACCGGGCGGATTGAAATAGTCGCTCGCCTGTTCTCGCTTGCAGATATCCAGCACGCGCTGCGCACCCGACAATTCATCGTTGCCGTAGATGGCCGACGACTCGACGAACTGCGTGCCCAGTCCTGCATACGCGCACACCGCGCGCACGCTGGTGCGTGCGATGGCGGCAATCGAGGATTCTCCGGAATCGAGCGTCGCCTGGAGCAAATCGTTTGCGGCCTTGAAGTAAGGTGCCTTCGAATACGAATGGCGTACGCTTTCCAGCATTTTTTTCTTCCACAATGCGCCGGGCTGTACGTCGATCTGCCTTATCTTCAGGAATGGGCTAGCGCCGGAAAGCGGGATGGTGAAATAACGCACCGCACCGTTCAGATAGAGCCGGTTGCGGTTGATCCAGCCATGCTTGATGAAATTCACGTCATCATAAAAGACGAACTTGTCGACCGACGCCGCAAGCTGGAAATACCCTATGTATGGAAACAGATAGGGTTGCATGATGGCGAGTCTCATCAGCCATGTCCTGCAATGACATCGACCACCCGGCGGACGCCTTCATCCGGCAGGTTCGGATAGATCGGCAGGCACAGGACTTGCCGCGCCATGCTGGTCGCCACCGGCAAGTTGCCCGGCTGCGCAGACGGCATGCCGCGGTACATGGGGAAATCGGTAATCAGCGGGTAGAAATAGCGCCGCGAGTAGATACCGTGCGTTTTCAGCTTGTCATACAGGCCGTCCCGGCCGAGCGCGTAGCCGGGTTCGACGAGAATCGGGAAATACGCGTGATTCGACACGGTTTGCCCGGCGTCGGCCAGGCAGCGTATGCCGGGAACCTGCGCAAGCATCTCCCTGTACATGCGGTCGATTTGCGCGCGGCGCGCAATGGCACGATCGACGCTCTTGAGCTGCAGCATGCCGAACGCAGCATTGATTTCGCTCATTTTGCCGTTAATGCCAGGGGCGACGACGGTCAATTCATCGACAAAACCAAAATTCTTCAGGTGATCGATCCGCGTCTTCGTCTTGGCGTCGGGGCAGACGATGGCGCCGCCTTCGAAGGTATTGAAGACCTTGGTGGCGTGAAAGCTCAGGACCGACAAATCACCGTGCTTGAGCACGCTGCCATCATGGCGTTGCACACCGAATGCATGGGCGGCATCGTAGATGACCTTCAGGTTGTAGTTGTCCGCGATTTTTTGAATCGCGTCGACATCGCACGGGTTGCCGTAGCAATGGACAGGCATGATCGCCGTGGTCTGCGGCGTAATCGCGGCCTCGATTTTCGCGGGGTCGAGATTCAGCGTTTCGGGATGGATGTCGACGAATACGGGCTTGATACCGTTCCAGAGCAGCGAATGCGCCGTTGCGACGAACGAATACGGTGTCGTGATGACCTCGCCGGTCACCCGCATCGCCTGCAATGCGGTGACCAGGGCAATGGTCCCATTGCTGAACAAGGCAAGATGGTCGACGCCAAGATATTCGCACAAGGCACGCTCGAGCTGCTGGTGAAACGGGCCGCCATTCGTCAGGATCTTGTTTTCCCAGATCTGCTCCAGGTAGGGAACGAAATCTTCCAGGGGAGGGAGAGACGGCTGGGTGACGTAGATGGGTGTTTTGTCGTTCATGATGATTTTTCCGCGCCACGTGCCAAGGGAACCGGGATTATCGCTGGTATTGCCTTATAGCTATAAGAAGAGCAGGAAGGAGAAACACGGTCAATTCGCTGCGCACCGTGCGCTTCATTCCGGCCCGTGGCGGCCAGCTCGGCAACCAGTTCGGCGACCAGGCGGTCGACATGGGCGCGCCAGTCCGGCATCCGCAGGCCGAAGGTGGCTTCGAACAAATGCGTGTAGAGGCGCGAATTGCGCGGGCGCGCGGCCGGCGCCGGCCAGTCCTGGGTGGATACCGGCAGTACCGATTCCGGCCCTGCTTTGAGTGCGGCGCCGCGGGCGAGCGCCTGGGCCAGCAGGTGCCGCGCGTAGCCGTGCCAGGTCGTCACGCCGGCCGCCGCAAGATGATAGGTGCCGGACAGGGCGCTCGCTGCCGGGCCCGCATCGCGCAGGGTATGTAGCGCCAGCGCGGTGGCGTCGGCGACCAGGCCGGCGCCGGTCGGCGCGCCATGCTGGTCGGCGACGACCGTGAGGCTGTCGCGTTCCTGCGCCAGTCGCAGCATGGTTTTGGCGAAATTGCTGCCACGTGCAGAGAAGACCCAGCTGGTCCGCAGGATCAGGTGGCGTGCGCCGCTGGCGCGGATACGCGCTTCGCCCTCGCACTTGGTGCGGCCATAGACGGACAAGGGCTTGGTCGCGTCGCCCTCGACATACGCGCCCTCTTTCGCGCCATCGAATACATAGTCGGTCGAATAATGCACCAGCCAGGCGCCTCGTGCTGCAGCCTCCTCGGCCAGCACGCCCGGGGCCAGCGCATTCACACGGTGCGCCGTGGCGGCGTCGCCCTCCGCCTTGTCGACGGCCGTATACGCGGCAGCATTGACGATCACGTCCGGGCCGAATGCGGCGATCGGCGCGCGCAGCGTTTCCGGATGCGCGAAGTCGGCGTCGGCACGGCCCAGCGCGCGCAAGCTGCCGAGCGGTGCGAGCGCGCGTTGCAGCTCCCAGCCGACCTGGCCGTCTTTTCCGAACAGGAGGATTTTCATGCCTGGGTCTTCATGTTCGTGGGTTTCCTGTCCGGCGTGTGCAGAGCCAACAGATGCCTGATTGCATCCGCTGTCTCCCTTCATCTAGAATAGCGGCAGCGACAGTTCGCCGCCCGATGCCTTGCGGCATATGCCCTTCCCCCCACTTTATCGCGTACAACCATGAGCATTGTAATCATTAACTGGCGGGGGGGAGAAAACGATCCCTTCACCTATTTCAGCGCATGCATGAAGCAGGCGTTCGAACGCATGGGACGCCCGACGCACGTCATCAACCTCGACGATTCGTTCGGGCAAGCGATGGCTGCACTCGACGGCCAGGAAATCGATTTTGTCGTCCTGTGGCAGGGTATCGGCCTGGACATCGGCGCAACCGATTCCGACCCCACCACCTTCTGGGACCGGCTGCAGGTGCCGGTACTGTGCTATCACGGCGACCATCCATGCCACATGCCGGGCAATCACAAGGCCATGTCGCCATGGGTGGAGCATATCTACAGCACGGCGTCGTTCGCCATGTTCGCGAACAGGTTCTTGCCGCGCAAGAGCCCTGCGAGCTTCTTTCCGCCGCCTGTGTCGTTCACCGATGGCGTCAAAGGCCAATTCGACGGCGATTTCTTCGTGTTCCCCAAGAATGTCGACGATGTCGAGTCGACCCTGGCAGCCTGGCGTGCGGCGCCGGATCGCCCGGTCGCGCGCTTCCTGCTCGGCGGCGCCGACGCGATCATCGCTGAATTCAGGAACGGCAACAAAAACAGTCATCACGACATCATCGACGGCATGCTCGATGCGGAGACGATGGCCGTGCTGTGCGACGACCTGGAAAACGACGCGCTGGTGGTGCGCGTGCACCTGCATATGCTGCTTGACAAGATTTACCGCAATACGGTCTCCGAGCATGTGGTCAACGAGCTCGCCGATGTGCCGCTGAAGGTGTACGGGCGGGGCTGGGAGCGCTTCGAGGGCAGGCGCAACCCGCGTCACGAATTTCTCTCGTTCGACGCGATGTCGGACAATTCTTTCCAGTATGCGTCGCGCTACGGCATTCTCGATGCGGCGCCGATCCACGATTCCCTGCACGACCGCACCGTCCGCGCCATGGGCAACGGAGCCGGCTTCCTGATGGGGTCGGATTGGTCGTACGAGACCTTCCTTGGCGCCGATTACGGCAAGCTGTTCTTCGACGGCTCCCCCGGCGCATTGCGCGCCCGGGCGGAACGCGTCATGCAGTCGCCCGAAGAGCACCGGGCGCTGTGCCGCGATTTCGCGCAACAATACAAGCGCAATTTCTCGCTCTTTAATTTCACCAAGTATTTCGAGGGAATGAGCGACATGATCAGGACCCGGGCCGGGGGCTGATCCGCCACGACGACGGCTATTCGAGGCCGTCGTCGATCGGCGCCGGCCGCTCCCCGATCTGCTGGCGCCACATCGCGTAATACAAGCCTCTGGTCTCGAGCAGCGCGCCATGCGTGCCGCTCTCGACGATCTGCCCCTTCTCCAGCACGAAGATCGTATCGGCGTGCATCACCGTCGACAGCCGGTGCGCGATCAGGATCGTGATCTGCGTGGCGCGCGCGGAAATCTCGCGCACCGTGTTGGTGATCTGCTCCTCGGTCAGCGAATCCAGGGCCGAGGTCGCCTCGTCGAAGATGAGCAAGGCCGGCTGGCGCACCAGGGCGCGCGCGATCGACAATCGCTGCTTCTCCCCGCCCGACAGTTTCATGCCGCGCTCGCCGATCATCGTGTCCAGGCCTTCGGGCGAACGCTCCAGCAGGTAGGCGCAGGAGGCTGCGCGCATCGCCGCCACGATGTCCTCGTCGCTGGCGTCGGGCGCCACGAAGCGGATGTTGTCGCGGATGGTGCCGGCGAACAGATAGGTTTCCTGGGTCACGAAGCCGATCTGGCGCCGCACGCGGTTGTAGCGCAGCGCCGTGGTGGCCACGCCGTTGTAGAACACTTCGCCGGCATGCGGCGTGTACAGGCCGACCAGCAGTTTCACCAGGGTCGACTTGCCCGAGCCCGAGGGGCCGACAAAGGCGATCGTCTGGCCGAGTTTCGCATCAAAGGAGACGCCTTTCAATGCGTCTTCCGGCGCGCCCTTGTGGCGGAAGCGCACGTCCTGGAAACGCAGCTCGCCAAGGGGGCCGATCTCGACCGGGTCGGGCGGGCGCCGCTCGATTGGCTTGTCGATGAGGTTCTTGAAGTTCAGCAGCGAGGCCTCGGCTTCGCGGTGCGCCAGGATGATGTTGCCCAGCTCCTGCAGCGGCGTGAAAATGGCCACCGAGATGAACTGCATGGCGATCAGCTCGCCTGTACTGAGCAGGTCGCGGAAGATCAGCCACAAGAGGGCAAACAGGATCGCCAGCCGCAGCAGGCTCAGGGTCGAGCCCTGCAGGAACGATAGCAGGCGGATCCGCTTCACCTTCTGCATCTCGAGCGCGAAGATGGCGTCGGTCTGGCTGCGCAGGCGACGGATTTCCGGGAAGGTCAGGCCCAGGCTCTTGATCAGCTCGATATTTCGCAGCGACTCGGTAATGAAGCCGGAATTGCGGTTGGTCTCGCGCACGATCGAGCGCTGCTGGGTCTTGATCTCGCGGCTCAGCAGCCCGGTGAGCCCGCCCAGCACCAGCACCCCGACCAGGAACACCGGCACCAGCAGCCAGTGCCTGGTCACCGCATACCAGATCAGGAAGCTCACACCCACCAGGGCCCCGAATACCGTGTTGATGAAGGTATTGATGAAGCGCTCGCTGTCGGCGCGCACCTTTTGCAGCAGGGCCAGCATCTCGCCGCTGCGCAGGTCCTCGAACTCCTGGAATTTTAGCCTCAGCAAGTGGCGCAGGCCATCGTTGAAGATGGCCACGCCCAGTTTCTGCACCACCAACCGGGTCACGTATTCCTGCAGCGCCTTGGCCAGGCGCGACAGCACCGCCACCAGAACCGCCAGGCCGAGCAGGCGCAGCACGCGCGACACCAGCGCGGCATCGTCGGGCCGGCGCCCGCTGACCCCGTCGATGATCTTGCCGAAGATAATGGGGTCGACCAGGGCCAGCACCTGGGCTATGCCGGCCAGCAGCAGGGCGAGCAGGCCCAGGCGCCAGTGCGGCTTGAGGTAAGTCCAGAGGATATGCATGGGTCCATCTTAACGGGCCCGTTCCCGGCGGCGCGCACCGATGAGCCCGCAAGCCGGCGGCAGGCAGGTCTGCCGGCGTTTGATATGGCTCAGTCGGGGCGGCGGCGCCCTCCCGTATCGTTTGGACTCGGCAGCCGTTTTCGTCCGCTTTGCCAACGATCAACCTTCAGCGATAAAGCTCAACCGTCAACCATGAGGTCAATCATGCTGTTACGCAAATACTTGTATGCCCTGGCGCTCCTGCCGGCCCTGCTGGCGCCCCTGCACAGCCAGGCAGCGCCGCTGTACACCGTCACCGCGCTGCCGACCGGTTTCAATTCCTGGGACATCAATAACCTCGGCCAGATCTCCGGCTTCGTCCAGAGCGAGCCCGGCGCCGCCACCTACGCGGCGCTGTACGCCGGCGGCAGCATCACCGAGCTGGGCGGCTTCGGCGGCAGCAGCGGCTTTGCGCGCGCGCTCAACGATGCCGGCCAGGTGATCGGCATCGCCTCCACGGCCTCGGGCGCATTCCGCAGCTTCCTGTACAGCGGCGGCAGCCTGATCGACCTTGGCGACGGCGTGAATGCCCAGAACATCAATGCGCGCGGCGACGTGGTCGGCCAGCTCAACATCGGCGGCGGCTATACCGGTTTCCTCTACCGCGGCGGCAGCATCACCCAGCTCGGCAATCTCGGCACGGGCGATGTCGGCGTCGCCTGGGACATCAACGACCATGGCAAGATCGTCGGCGAATCCAACATCAATCCCGAGCTGCATGCGCCCTTCCACCCTTTCCTCTACAAGAACGGCAAGCTGACCGACCTGGGCACCTTGGCCGACCGCGAAATCAATGGCGCGCGCGTCATCAACAATGCCGGCCGCATTGCCGGCTACAGCGAAGCCGAGGGCGGCGGCCAGCATGCCTTCATCTATGAAAACGGCGCCATGCGCGATGTCGGCTCCTTCGGCGGCCTGAACCTCGACGTATCCGACATCAACGAGCGCGGCGCCTTTGTCGGCAGCGCGTCCACCTGGGAAGGTCCGTCCGTCGGCTATATCTCGTTTGGCGGCGAGCTGATCGACCTGAACACCCTCATCGACCCAAGCTCGGGCTGGGTGATCGGCGGCGCATCGGGCATCAACGACCTCGGCCAGATCGTCGCCAGCGCCTGCCGCGATTTCGAGTGCAGCTCGGTGCGGCTGGATTTGGTGAGCGCGGTGCCGGAGCCGGCCATGGCGCTGATGCTGCTGCCGGGCGTACTGGCGGTGGCGGGTGTGCGCCGGCGCCGGATGCGCAAGGGTGGGCGCTGACACAAAAGCTGCCGACGTAAAAAAACCCGCTGCAAGCAGCGGGTTCTTGAGCCGGGATCCACCGGCGCGGATGCGGACCTGGGTCCGCTTCCGATTACGCGCCTTCGCGCGATGCCTTCTTGCGCTCGTGTTCCTTCAGATAACGCTTGCGCAGGCGGATCGATTTCGGGGTGATCTCGACCAGTTCGTCGTCCTCGATGAACTCGACAGCGTATTCGAGCGACATCTGGATCGGCGGCACCAGGCGCACGGCTTCGTCGGTACCCGACGAACGCACGTTGGTCAGCTGCTTGCCCTTGATCGGGTTCACGA
>Ga0308160_10003856_pt1 | contig 16469 bp, 27 predicted proteins | sample PhyFR1_FD_201036 | JGI IMG/M metagenome (GOLD analysis project Ga0308160, IMG submission 201036) | Phyllosphere microbial communities from UC Gill Tract Community Farm, Albany, California, United States - DLSLF.R1 | ecosystem: Host-associated > Plants > Phyllosphere > Unclassified | place: USA...
TGATGAAAGGAGCAACAATGATAATTTTGGCGTTTTGGAGAGTGACGTTGCTGGTACGCGCTTTGTTGAATTTACCCTTTACAACCGACTGAGCAAAAGCATCAAATTGATTGGACGGGTTAGTTTAGGCATGCAACCCAGCCGGACACCTAACTTTCCCGGCCTCACTTTACGAGGCCTTCCTTGCCCACGTGACTGAGGGAAGCTGGATGTTATGCTGGGCAAGCGCGCAGCACCAGCCAATAACCCCCACCGCCCCGCACCATTCGTCCCATCCTACCGCCGGCGATCTTACATTGGTCGCGCTCTCAATTCCGACTCTGCTAAGCTTCTCTTCAGGTCCAGTGTATCAGCCTGTGCGACGCCATTTCACCCGTCGCTCGTATCGCATCACCACGGTCTTGGCAATTTGCAGATCAATAACAACATCAGATCCGGTCCGACAACATTAGACATCCGAAATCATGACCGCTTCCCCTCTCAAAGTGCGTCTTCATACCTCGACCTTCTTGAACCCGCGCCAAAGCCTTCGCTGACCACCAGAAAGTCGTTGTCACCGGCGGACTAGGCTACATTGGCTCGCACGTTGTCATCGCCCTCTTGCTTACCGGCAAATATATCCCAATCGTCATTGACAACTGTCACAATGCTTACCCGGAAGCAGTCAAGCGCTGCGCCGAAATCGCGCGACATGAGATGGGGTGGGTTGTCCGGACTCTCTATCAATCCGTGCAGAGCTGAACGATAGACCCGATGCGCCTCAGCCGATCTTCCACAAGGTAGATCTGCGCGAAGCAAACACGATCGAAGAGGTCTTTGCGAAATACGACAATGACGGCGGTATCTGGGCTGTCGTCCATCTCGCGGCGTTGAAGGCGGTCGGCGAGTCGGGAGAGAAACCATTATCCTATTACCGCGTGAACGTTGGCGGGTCGATATCGCTCTTGGAGGTGAGTAACTTGTCTCGCGATATAGACCGATACTAATTCCAGTGCATGGCCGAGCATGGATGCAAGAACTTTGTCTTCTCTTCCAGCGCGACGGTGTACGGAACCCCAGCTGTGATCCCCATTCCGGAAACCTCCCCGCTCGCGCCGGAATCGGCATACGGCAGGACAAAGGCGATGGTGGAGAACATCATCCAGGACGAATGCAGGGCGACAGCTACTCAGCAAGGCGAGGATGGGCTGCGGGCTGTCAGTGTGCGGTATTTCAAGTGAGTCGCTCCTGCGTGGTGTCGTCCGACTAGGCTGTCGATACGGAGCTGATGATAGCCCTGCTGGCGCGCATCCCTCTGGACGACTGGGCGAGGAGCCCAAGGGCCGACCGGGAAACTTGCTGCCACTGTTGGCGCAGATGGCGGCGGGCAGGGAGAAGACGGATCTGAAGATCTTCGGAGACGACTATCCCACACCGTGAGTTAGGTGTTGACATCGTATCACCAAGTTACAGCTCACCAGACCGGGAGCAAGCGCTAATGAGCAGAGATGGGACCTGCGTGCGAGACTACCTGCACGTGATGGACCTCGCAAAGGGACATGTTCTCGCTCTCGATGCGCTGGCGTCGTCGGTATCTTCCCCCTCAGACAGCATCTTCTCGAATCTCGATGTCAAGGCGGACGGATATTACCGGGCTTTCAACCTTGGCAAGGGCAAAGGATTGAGTGTGCTCAATATGATTGAGGCGATGAAGAAGGCCACGGGGTACGACTACCAGTATGAGATTGTCGGACGAAGGTGAGTAGTGCGGGGCACACACTCTGCTGCGTGGCGTTCGCGACGTTCGTACGCTGATGCCAGACTGGGCGATGTGCCAGACTTGACGGCTGACCCGGCCATGGCGGAGAAGGAGCTTGGATTCGTTGCGGACGAAGACCTCGAGACGATGTGTCGGGATCTGTGGAACTTCCAGCAAGCCCACCCGAACGGCTACGAATAGGGGTGGGACTGTAGGGATTAAACAAAGATGAAATGGTAGACAGTCGTCTTTGGCGGGATGTAGATGGCCAGGAGTGACGCAACAGATCGCCCAGACGATTCGACGCAACTGCTGGCTAAACCATCATCCATCACCGTATAATCTTCATATCGCATTCAGCACAAATGCATAAATATCCAGCCGAGTAAGACTACATTGTGACTGCTCATAGGTAACTCTGGTTCATTGGTACCTCCACAAAGTTGTTTTAGAGAACAGTCCGCACTCGCCCTCGACCGCCCTACGACGCGTGAACGAGGCAGGGGTAAGTCGTGGGTTTGTGCGATATTCACTCGAGGCGACCTGTCTGGCCCGCAGACATCTGGGAGCGATCACACTGATTTTACTCTGCGGAGCTCTAACGAAGCGGGAATTTGGGGTGCCATAGGTGAGTGTAGGAAAGGAGGATGAGTTTAGTTTGGCGCGGGGGGGGCTGCAGGTCGGCGGGATTATTTCGGGGGATGTATTTTATGTCTTTCTCCCGGCGATTTCGAAATGATCCCAGTCACGCTTCGTTTCAAGTGATAGTTGCGAGCGAGCGAGGCGAGGTTGTGCAAGCTATACCTAGACTACTTGGACATCTATATCGCGGACCACTTTATCTGACACTGGGGCAAACATCGCTACACCGCCTCCATCGCCGAGCTCTCGACGACTTCTACGCCTCTCGCAACTCCAACTCAGCTCTCGACTTCCACCCTTCCGCGCCTCGGCGCTAGCTTCCCGATGTCCACCTTCCCCCAACTCCTGCGGCGGTCCAAAATCGCCTCGTTCGATCCGGCCATCACGCGTGTGTACACCTCGACGCCGCAGTCGATCAACCGGTATTCTGACTTCGGGCTGAAGTACCCCGTCCACCGACCGAAAGGCCCGAAATACATCAAAGTCAACGTCCTCGACGCTGGCCGGCTGCTGGGATCCGACTGGCGATCAGCGGAGACGGAAGCGCGTTTCGTCCAGTCGTACGGAACTGGCCGGGTGCAATGGCACAACGAGTCTGAATCCTCTCGACGGAATTTGATTCGAGCAGGCGGCGCCCACTCTCTCTTCTCCGACGAGGATGATCCGGACCACAGCGCGCCCGAAGCCGCTCGATACAGGGAGAATGTCGAGGGAATGTCCCCGGCTGAGTTCAAAAAGTATATCGGTCAAGTCAAGGCGTACCGCTCGCAATTCCTCCAGGAGAAACTGTCAAAGATGGGTCCTCGATCGGCGGAGAGCTTGGTCTTGCCCGAAGATAAAACATGGGCGAACTTGGCCTACAAGGGCCATATCGCGCCGGCTGACTTGTCAATATTCCAGGAAGGTCTGGCGGAGGATGCTGTGAAATCGCCCAAATCGACCAAATTGCACACAAAACCGCACAAGTTGCATGGACTTGCCTACTCGCGCGTCGACGCCCATGCGAACAAGCACAACCCCTTGCTCTTCCACCCTGGACGAGCGCTGGATCCGGCGGGCGGAGACAAGAACCGGCCGACCCGCAGCGACAACCGAGGGACAAACAGGCCTTGGGTCGTATCGATCGGAGGAGCCGGAGCGGAGTCTACAACACGCGGAGGGAGCATGGCGGAGGGTGCGTCAATACCGGACGGTGTGGACTATACGAGGGAAAACCCAAGTCGAGGCGCTACGCAATTCCGTTTCGCCCGTGCGATCCTTTCGACCGCGCCCCGCGTCGTCGAGGCCAGGGTACCGACCACGAAACCATTCTTCGCGGGCCGATCTCTCGATCGTTTCAGATTCGACTTGACGGTGGAACAGACGCCGACGGCTGAGATCCGCCGAGTAAAGGGTTTCGCGAGTAAGGAATACGTCGCGAGTGAGGATACACCGCACAACGCGTATGGAGATAAGTTTGGGATTTCGGAAGCGGCCGCGGGCGAGGTGGGCGGGCCGAGATCCGGTAGGAAAGCCGGGGAAGGATTGAGGAGCGTGAGGAGCCAGATGGCCGAGAAGGGCAGGCAGGATAGGAAGTCAGACACCGAGGCCATCACGGATATCCTGGCGAGATTAGCCAAGCACCCGGGACTTAGAAAGTGATGTACATGTGATTGTGACGGCCTTGTCTCCGGCCATTTCGCTGAACAACGACCGATGGCCATGTTGGGGGCATCATCAATAGCGGAGGCCTCAACTTCCCGCCTCGCCATGAAGAGCTCTTCAGTGTGAGAGAAGTCCAAGCCTCACTCCACCAGCACAGGCGTCAGGCTGGAAGGAGCTTGTGTTTTATCGCGACATCCCTTGCTTCGCCCATGTCCATACAGCCGCAGAAGAACATCAGGGGGTAATGATCTCGTCCCCTATGCCTTACCCCTCGTCATCTCAGTGCAGTACGCCGCACAGCTGGCCGCGTGGCGTGCTGTTCGGCAATCTCATATCTGCGACGATGAGACCCCGCTCTTGCCCCGTCGAGCGTCATTTCATATCATGCATGCCAGCTCTATTTGGATCTTGCTTGTCCCCTCGTGTGCTTCAAAAGGAAGTCCATAACCCCTATCCTGTCGCCCAGATCTCATAGATCGCCATAATCACACAGCGGTCGCGCCTGGACCCAGAATGCAACTGCCCTCACGCTAATCATTCACTGTGCACTACGTGTTGAATCTGCTGTCAGAACTGTTCCACCCACGCTGCAGATACACGAAAACTCACACTCCGAGGATCTTGAAAGGAGGCGATGGCGTGCCGGGTTCGCCTTGTAATTGACATTCAACCTACACGTAAGTATCGCCCTTCTTCGATGCGGCAAGCCGATCAACGTCGGAAACTCACGAAATGCGAACCCCTGGAGACACCTCTGTCAATCATGACGAGACTGCTTGTCAGTTCCGCTCACACCACCAATACACGAATACTCACGTCGCAATGACATCCTCAACCTCGGCTGTTCCGTATAGATCTTTTCCTCCGCCGACGTTATCGTCCACCCAGCACTTGACTCGTCCAAGCGGCTTGTCCTCGGGACTTTGCAAGAAGTAAATCCCGACGTCACCAGCACCAAGCTTCAACGGGATACGCAATCGGGCAGTCGGCTGCTCGGCATACCTGTCGTCAGTTTCTGTTCCGACTGAGACAGACCACCGCTTACCAGTAATGCCTGTCCTCCTTCACAGCCCCTTTTGGCGGGATATATAATTTCCAACCGGAACCGTAGAACAGACTGACGGGCAGTGGGTTGATAAGATCATTCGCTGCCACGCAGAACGGCTCAATCTCTCTAAACTCCTTGACGTCGTTCGGTCGGTCGTGGAGTCGACCGCGGGGTACACGAAGCGGGTGGTATCGGTCCGCGAGGGCGGTCCCGGTCGATTCACCGTCTTTCGGATCTTGTCCCAAGAACGAATCTTTACGCAGACCCACACCGCCGAGCAGAGATGGTGACGACTCGGATCCGTCCGCATCGGTAGCGAGATTTGGCACGTCGTACGAGTGGCCTTGCAGGGTGAGCCACCCGGAACATGTCTGCGACATGAGATACGAGATGAGCACGTCTGCGATGAGGTCGTGTCCGTCCGGGTTGGCGTGGTTGGCATCAAAGTAGAAGGACGAGCGGGTTTGCTCGGAGTGCTGCAAGTATTGGTCGTAAATGACTCCCTTGACACTGAGGCGTAAGCAAGGTCGGCTTGGACCTACATCAGACGCGTGAGACTCACCTGATGTGAGGCACATCGTAGAACTGCGCAACGACGTTGTGCAGAAGCTCTGGACCTGCGAAACCGTTCTGCGCCTGCACTTGCGGACTAAAGTGTCCGAGGATGATCACGGCAGGCATTTCCGGCCTAACGAGGATAGATCGTACGAGCAACTCAAAGTGCTGAATCCATTCCTTGTCGTTGGGGTCGGCCGCGTCGAATTCCAGAACGACGAGGTCGGTCGTGTCGGGCAAGTGGTGCGCCGCGCAGTAGGCATAGTAGGCCGAATCGGTCTTGCGCACAGCTCCATTGGTGAGTTCGTTGGCGGGGTGTGGGAAGACAGAGTTCCACCAGCTGAACAATTTAGACGGGTAACACTTTTCACCGACAGGATCGTCGCCGGCACCAGTGCACGCCGAGACTGAGGTAAGCGATGTCCGCTAACACAGCCGGACGACGCGTCGACGTCACGGGGATGTACGACGATTGGACAGGCGAGACCGACTCACTCGAACCACCCAAGACACTGATTGTGACCGGCGCACCGCTCATGGCCTTTTGCAAAACCCTCTGCACCCGCGCTCCCGAGCCCAAGTGTAATCGACTCTTGAGCAACTCAAACTGCCCTCGTCGTTCTGCGATCGCATCTCCAGGTCCGAAAACTGGACAGAACTCGAATGGCGCAGGATCGATCGCCGAGTTGTTGAGGTAGTCCCGCGGGATGAGCTCATTATGAGCATCGAGCGTGTGGTGGTGGACGTGGGAATTGTCCGCTGCTGCATATCAGTCTCTGCCGCCGATGCCGGAGTGCGACTTACGCAGCAGATGCCGGGAGAAGAAGAGCAAGGTGACAAGCACACCGACTATCATCCAGGCGCGTTGTGACAGACCTGTATCGTCAGGCGATTTCCCTTGCAGAGCTGCAGAAGACGCACCTAACCGCTTGACTTGACCATTGCTCCGCCCGCCCAAACTCGTCGCGTTGATAGTTATACTAGGTGCCTTCTCCCCTCTCCGGCTGGCCAAGCCGAGCCCATGCGTCGCGCCGCCTTGACCTTGACCCGCGAGGCCCGACTTTTCTTCGTACAGATCGTTCATTGGCGGTACGTCCTCTTTGATATCCAGCGGACCGGACAAGGTGGGTGAGTAGTGAGATAGCGGCGTATCTGGTTCTGGAGGATAATCGTTCGGCGGCGTCGTGCCGTTTCTTGGGCGAAGCATAAGGGGAAGCGAGTAAGGACGGCAAAGCAAGAATGGTTAAACTCGATAGCGATTCACCCAAGTCACACGCAAACGGCTACTTCACGCGTCGCGAGCCTAACGCGGTTTACTGCATGCATCGACGCGCCTGTCAGACCCACGCGTCTGCATTCATAGCTCATACATCTTCGCTTGTGTACCAACTACTCTCGACGGCTATTCGAACAACTAGACTGAAATCACCGCGTTCTCCACCCGTCTCCGCCGTTAACTACTTGTCCACCTAGTGGTGGAACAACTTCTTCTTCTTAGGTTCTTCCGATACAACCTTGATATGCGAGTGTGTGACTGGCTTGCCGGACGCAATGTTTCGGCTGCAGCACTCAATGTTCTGCACCCACTCGTCTCCATCATCGTCCTCGTCTCGACTGACGCCGGTGAGCTCGACGGGCGGGCAGGAAGCGGATCCGCCGCAGTCTTCCGCGCCGCAAGTACACATCATGGCGTCTTTCCCTTGACCCTTGAGCAGATCCGACAATGTACACCGGATAGACGGCTCCACCGCCAGCATGCGCATGATAGCGGACCGCGACTCTCGCGGTAGCAGTCGGAAGATTGACTCGGCACCCCCAGTCTGGAATGTGCGCGATGACGAGATCGAGGCGGCGCGCTCCCGCTTTAGCTGCTGCTCGTGGTGAGAGACAGTCTGTGTTGGCGGGTCGCCCAGCATGGTCTGAGGCGATGTCGCCGATCGATTGCGATTGCCAGGCGAGGTAGGCGACAAACGATCCGGCTGCCATTCAGGCACTGGTAGTGTCTCCTGGTGACGCGCGGTGTATCGCTCCGCAGGCACCGATGTAGTGGTGTCGCTTCTCCTGGGGAAGTACTGATCTGACTTGTCTTTGATGTTATCTGGTGATTCGCGCAAGTTGAGAGTAGCAAGACTTGGCGCTCGTTTATCGTCGTCGGAAGAGGAGGCAGCTGAATCGTCCATCGATGCTTGCCTCGCTCCGGCAGGCGGAGAGTCTGCCTTGTGCTGGTCGACAGCGGTAGAAGTGGTCGAGGCACCCGATGGCGCTCGGAAAGGAAGCGAGCTGGATCCGTCCTGCAGCAAACTGTGGGGACCGCCCATCTTGTCTTGACCAGCCATGAGCGAGGGCGCAGGCGTCTTCGTAGGCTGCTTGCGACACAGTTCAGGGTGCGTGTTCACGTAAAGACGGTACGACATGTCGGTCTTGAAGTCGGGGATCTTCCACGGGAACCGTCGCAGGATCATGCACATGAAAATGATGGCAACCGACCAAACATCAGTGAGCCGCGGGTCGTATGCGTCCTTGCTAAGAACTTCTGGTGCGAGATAGGGGTCAGATCCGACAACGCCTGATGCGGGGATCTGGTGCTTGCCCGGGTAGTGGAACACCGTGGCCGTACCAAAGTCGATGAGCTTGACAATATTGTCAGAGGTCATGACGCAGTTGTCCAGTTTCAAATCTCGATGCGCGAGACCCATCTCGTGAAGATAGTTGACTCCGTCGATGATTTGCTTAAACACGCAGTAGATTTCGGGCCGAGCCATCTTGCCAGACATGACCACAGAGAACAGGTCGTAAGGCGCATATTCCATGATCTACTTGTCAGCGTCGCTCCTCACAGTCGACCGATTGACTCACCTCGTAGAAATGACCGTGATCGTTGACAATGTCCACGGTCTCGATAACGTTGATATGCCTCAATGTCACACCGACGCAGAATTCGGCGGTGACCTTTCGCTGGTATTCCTTTTCTCCCTCACCTTGTCGCCTGGGTCTGAACTCCTTCACCGCGTACGTCGAGCCGCCTTGCTTTGTGCTCGCCTTGATAAGACGGACAGTACCACCAGCGCCCGATCCGAGCACTTTGCCCCACTTTCCGTATTTCTTAGACAGATGGGCGTGTGTGGCCTCGTGAAGCGATGGGTGGGTCAGAGCGACAACCGGGTAAGGAACACCCGGGTACTCGCCCGCGTTCTTGGGAGTTGCAATACCAGGTGTGCTGGCCGGCGAGTGTTGCGCAGACGACAGAGAGTGGGCGTGGTCGTGCGCGTGGTCGTTCCCGGCTCCAGCGGGAATCTGCATGGTAGAAGTTCGGCTGGGCGCGGCGGATGTAGCACGGGAGTCTGTCGGGGTCTTCCCTCCCTTCTCCTTTTCCTTCTTCTTCTTCTCCTTGTCGTTGTGATGACCGAAGAAGCTCGCGAGAGACGAGTGGGACTTTTCGTTGCCGTGGTCATCTCGGTGATGGTGTCGCATGAAGCCCATCAGATGCGACGAGTGATTGCCGTGATGGTCCTTCTCGTGGGCGCTGGCCGGCGTCGCGGTACCGGTCGCGGTACCGGTCGTGGAGTGACTCGTCGGGTGGGTCAGGCCGGCGAAACCACTTCCCCTCCTCTGGATACCCGGAGTCGCAGTACCTACACTGGGTGTGCCTGGAACAGAGTGGCCCGGCGTCTCGTTCATGTGCGTGTGGAGTGCCTGCACAGCAACAGATTGCGGGTGTACGGGGTGATTCGAGTTCGCATTGTGAGGCTTGTCCTTGTCATGGTGGCCAATGTGGTGGTTCAAGAACCTTCTAAGCTCATGCAATCGTCCGTTGTGCTGCTTAGGGTGTCGCGTTGCGGTCGGCGATTCGTGAGGGGAGGAAGGAGCGGTTTTGGACGTGTGCTTCTCAGTCGGCCCGTTGTCGGCATGCGCGGGGGTGAACGATAGTCCAGATGGCAGGGGCGCCCGCCTTGTCGTAGGCGCAGGAGTTGGCTCCGCTCGTCGAGGCGAGGTCGCTCGGGAGGAGTCCGCTGATTGATCGGGGGCGTTGCCCGCAATGAGCTCGCCGTGGAATCCGTGGTGGGGTGCAGGCTGAAAGTCAGAAATGCCGGGTATGAAATTGATGGCTGTCTGTCCGACAAGCCAAAACGCGTCAAAAGACGCAGGTGGTGGGTGTCGCGGCTTGCGCGAGAGGGTGGGAAGCAGCCAGTCTGAACTGGGCATCTTTCTGATGCCCCGGTCTGGTACGCGCAAGCTCATGTTGGGGATGGGAAAGTAGCAGGCGGTGGGTTGAAAGGTGAGGCAATGGCCGCGCGAGAAACGTTGCTGGTGTAGACAAGTGACGAATAGTCAACTCGGCGGAAGACACGGCCTAGGCCCGGCCGGGACCGGCTTTCGGCGCTTCCGCCTGCGACACACCTCGTCGATCAAGGAGGGAACAAACACGATGAGATGTGAGGGATGAATGAGCGCCAAGAGGAGGGGAGCGGGCGACCAGTCGAGAGCGGAATCTAGCACGCCGGGGGAGAGAAGTAATAAGACACGTCCAAACTCACGTCTTCGTGCCACATTCCTCCCCTACTCGAAACCTTGGTGAGGTGCATACCCGACGTGACGTGAGACACGGCATGGTCGTTCTCGGGCGCGAGGTGACGGCTTGGATTTCGGCTCACAGCAGCGCTCCCAGCAGGACTGTCTTCGGGCGTGTGAGCGGCAGGAGTATTGCCGGTAATCGGAGATAGGTGATTTGAGGAAGCTCCATCTTGGTGGGCCGTGTTGAATTCCCTCCCTTGCTCCGTTACGAACGACAAGCGTCGACGGTTATCGTCGGAGAAGTTGAACGAGGAGATGGGGACGGCGGGGGATGATGACAGCATTGCGACAGAGCAGGCGGGTGAGCACTGGCAATTGGGTGGATCGGAAATAGGCGGTAAAGTGCTATCGCATGTGCGCGTGGGCGGAGTCGAGCGATGGTGCGGACAAAGGTGTTATGCACAAGGTGGCAGGTGTGCGAGCGAGTCTGGCGACAGCAAGATGGTGGTGATAGAGGAGAAGGTTGGATGGAAATAGATCAGAGGAGAGGGCGGGGTGGGGTAGTAATCAATGCGATTCAAATCCACCGTCCGGTGACGAATTCTCCCTTCGGTCGCTTGAATCCCTCTTTCTTCGGCCAACTCTCACAAGTCTTCCGGCCGAGCAGTCACTACAGCCCGTTCCGTCGGTTTCAATGCAGACTGACCGCTGGTGACAAGTCGAGGAGTGATACGTGCAATGGACAGAGCGATGGTGTGCAGGTGGAGAACGCGTTCAACCAGTCATGCATGCACATGCCCCTTCCCAGCAACTCATGCGGGTCGGCGAGATTATTGGCCGTGGACCAATGAGCGGATTTGGCTTCGGCTCGCTAAGCGGCACAAGAGGGCGGTTAGAGGGCGGGAGGGTAAAGGCGGGGAATACGGCATACCCATCTCGTACCGCCCGCCTTCACCTCCTTCGTCCCCCTCCTTCGCTTCAAGGGTACTGTGCCATCCCCCCATACCCCAATGACGTGGGGCGGAAGATGTGCGCACGCCACAACAATTCCAGTCTCTGCTTCGGCTGTCCATTGCCACGCCAAGCGTTCATACCAAACGGAACTCGCTGGTGACCAACGGGTCAGCCGGGAACAGCCGGACCGCCTTACCGAGTTGTCTCTGTCTTAGCTTGGCACGGGGCAAGGATCGACCCGTTGCGGGGTGGATACGATGACACGACGAACAGCAGACCACGCTCTCATGACCGAGTGATCACATGCACAGCCAGCTCGAGGCGGCGTCGGGCCGGGGGAAACGGATGAATAATGAGCAACACCCGCTGCGCGTGACTCGGCCGTATCAAATTCGACCCATGTGGCAGTTCGGCTTACCACCTTCGTCCGGCTAGGTCTGTTTATGGCATCTGCATCATCCGAGTCTGGCTGCGTACAACTCGAACTCTACATCCGCTTACTTGGCCATCTGGACGGCCTTCGACGCGGCCTCGTCAAGACCATCGTACGCGTAAATCTTCAAGCCAGACTCCTGGATCATCCTGTGGGATTAGGTGTGTTGCAACGGCGAAATCGAGACACTCACTTCTTCGCCTCGGCCTCCTTGGTACCTTGCAGTCGGACGATCAATGGGATCTCGAGCTGGAGCTCCTTGGTAGCCTTGATGATACCCTCGGCAATGACATCGCATCGCATGATACCTCCGACTGCACGTCAATGCCATGGCTAGACGACCGCGTCGAGACCACTCACAGATGTTGACAAAGATACTCTTAACGTTGCTGGAGCTCAGCAGAATCTCGAAAGCCTTCTTGACGGCATCGGCGGTAGCTCCACCTCCGACGTCGAGCTGAAGTCAGTCCGACGCTCGTTTCGCCTATTTGCAGCAACTCACGAAGTTGGCGGGTGATCCGCCGTGCAGGTTGAGAACATCCATAGTGGCCATGGCAAGACCGGCACCGTTGACCAGACATCCAATATCACCGTCAAGCTTGATGAAGTTGAGACCATACTCGGCGGCCTCGACTTCCTGGGCGTCTTCCTGAGTAGTGTCCCTCAGCTTGAAGATGTCCTTCTGTCGGAAATCCGCGTTGTCATCGAAACCGAACTTGGCGTCCATGCTGCCATTAGTGGCATTCGCGCGAAGAGTTCTGAGGGACGTACCAAAGCACTTGTCCATCGGAGAGCTCGGCAAGCGGGTTGATCTCGATCTGCGTCGCGTCCTTCTCCTTGAAAATGGTGTAGAGCTTGTTGAAGACGTCCGCAGCGTTCTTCTGTGCCTCTGGCTTGAAACCGAGTTGCTTAGCGAGAGCAACGGCGTCTTCGTGGCTGATACCGTTGTCAAAGTCAAGGGTGGTAGTGATGATAGCCTCGGGAGTGTCGTGGGCGACATCCTCGATGTTCATACCACCCTGGTTGGAGGTGACAAGAACGGGAGCGCCGCGCGAACGGTCGTTGAGGACCGCAGCGTAGTACTCCTTTTGAGGAGGCATTCGCTCGGCGAGCATGACGGCGTTGCAGATTCGGCCACCGGCTCCAGTCTGTTTAGTGATGAGTTTAGCACCGAGCATCTTGGACGCGAAGTCCTTGGCCTGAGCCGGACTGGAGGTTAGGACTGCACGAGTTCAGGCCGGGACAAACTCACGAGTCGACCATGTGGACACCACCTTGGAATCCGCTGTCGAAGTGTCCCTTTCCTCGACCACCAGCCAGAACCTGAGCCTTGATCACCAGATCATCTTGGCCTATACGGTCAGCATTGGCAACAGTGTACCGCTGTTTGGCATGGTTGCGCAGCTTTCCAAACGCAGAGTCAACGTACTGAAGCTTTTAGCGACCTGCTCCGCCTCCTCGGCAGAGAACGCAGGGAGAGCCTTTGGTGTTGGGATACCGTACTGTCCGTTAGATTCGCCATTCTCATCTCCATATTTTTCCGCCTCTCCATCACGAATCTTGCGCGCCGAAACGTACAGAGTTGAGCAGCTGGACAGACTGGTACTCGTGGATAGAGAGGAATCGTTTTTGTTGCGCGACGGCCGCCTAAATGTCAGCATTCTCGCCCAAGTATCGTATCCACGCTTCCGACGCACCTTTCGGACAGCGCGGGCAGAGGTGATACCGCGGAACATTGTTATAAGAGAATTAGAGGGATGAGGAGTGTGTTGCTTTCCACCTCAGTCTGTCGAAGCGAAATGTATTGCAGGCTCTATGACGCGGAAGCGAATCTCCCAAACGCGCCGCCGCATCGTCGGCCTGTCGGATTTATTCGGGACCACCAGATTCAACACAGACCCTCGACAATAGAGATTCACCACGGCCGCATGCATGGCTCGGTCAGGCGAGATAATTCGTACTTTCGGCTCTACAACAGCTTCTTGCTCATCGACTCTGGTTGCTCGCATTGGCAGCCCGTTCTTCTTTGCTCAATTTGAAACACAAAGTCTCCATTCCGGTGGATTTGCGCGAATCGCTCAACAGCTTTCGCAGGCCTTCCAATTCCCGATGAAAGTCGTCAGAGCTCTTTTGTCGACGGTATGCTGCGGAGATAGTGTCGTAGATCTGAGAAAGCACGTCGTTTGCCTCGGGCGCGATGAACGCATTCACGCTTTGGTGGAAGAATTCGATCTCAAGCGTTGCCTTGCAGTCAGTTTTGATCCGGCGAGGCCTTCAAATACCGTCAAAGAACTTACCATAAGCATGCCGCCCGTCCCAAACTTGGGTATCTGCTGGAACGAGTGCAGAGCCACTTTGGTGATACTCGTGATCAGACCTTCCAAGATCCTTCCGACCAAAGGCTGCGCAACGTCGCTGACTCTTGCGTGCGTTTCCACCAAGAGCAGAAGTGTTCGGTGCATGTACGGACGGACTTCTGTCCGTTAGGCTTTCCTTGAGATCCGACTCACCGGTCGGCTTGGAGACACCTAGCCAGTCCACCCCACCGTTGATGATCCCCTGCTTGACTACGTCTGACAGGGCAAGCGACCGTCTTCGGATATAATCGCCAAAGACAATCTCGTCCATGTTGTCCACCACTTCCATCAGAAGCCCCTCGTCCTTGCTCATATCAGTCTCGAGGACTTTAGCGGTGCGCTTGATCAAGTTGGGTAAGACGGTGGTTCGAAGCTGATGGAATTTGTTGAGCGTCACAAGCAGCCTCGTGTCCTGCTTTGTCAGTCATGATGAGTGAATCGCGAGTAAACTGTGGCTGACGAGATCTTTCACTGTCGGTATTCTACTGCTGCTCATTCTCGACATGCGCCTCGGTCCAGTCTCAGTCCGCAGCGATGTCGTGTTTAGGATTCCGTCGAACAAGAAACACATTGTGTCAACGAAGTCGACTTTGATCTTCCGCCTGAAGCTCGGCAGGAAGGCTTCTTGTTCGCCTTGTCTCGTCGCGATTCGTTTCGCCGATGCGAGGATACGCGTCTGGAAGTCGTCCATGAGGCCAAGGTATTTACTCGGTCCCTTCGCCGAGGCGAGCTGCCAGTCTTCCAGGTTATGTAAGATCTTCGCATCTGTCATCAGTCCAGGCCGTATTTCATGGAGAGCATATCCGCACCTCTTGTCCAAGTTGCCGCCAGGACCTCTCCAAATCTCCATCTGAGAGAATCCATCATCCCCTTGAGGAGGGTGCCCGCCTCATTGCTGACATCTACCATGCCCAGATCGGCTGTGAAGTCGCCTACTTCCTCGACGATCTTGCTGGCCCAGTGACTTGCGGCGACAACCGTCGTTCCGGCCGGAACGAATGGCGGGACCGGCTGATCCTCACCCTCTTTTCTGACCTGGCCCTCGGCTATGGCGACATCCGAGAGCGTGAAGAACTGCGATAAGGTGCCTGTGTATGACTTGATGATTTCCAAGGTCATCGCTCGAGGAGCAGACGGAGATCGGCGGCTTGAGTTTGCGCTGTTGGTCGAATCGCGCTTGCGGTATTTACCGTCCATACAGGCTTTCGCAATCCGCCAGAATCCAGGCAAAGACTTAATTGCGTGTTCCGAGATCTGTTTGATCATAGCTTGGATTGCAAGCCAAGCAATGTCGACAGGAGTCGCTTGGGTAAGCTCTGACGATCACCTTCCAGCAACTTACGCCTTAGGGTGTCGACCCGATATTCGGGGCTTAGTAATTGTTTGCGTAGGATGTCCACTGCTGACGTCGACGACGAAGCCGATGAGGCCACATCTGAGCATGCCTTCAGTGCGACTGACGTCAGACTCCGCGACCGGTACGAGACGATGCTCACCTCTGCATTTATCCTGGGCGCGACTGTAGATAGCCTTCATTGAGCCCAGAATATGCGCGTGCTGATACTCGAGGTACGTCCACGCCGGTTCATCTGACCCCTCCAACTCGACAAGTATCCTATGAGTCAGCACTCCTTCCGGTCTCGCAAGAAGCAACCCACTCTATCGTCTTCTCTTGGTCTTCGACCGAACGAGTGGGATCTTTGAGATGTGTGTCAAGCTTGGCACGCATGTCATCCATGAGCTCTTCTACGCTCTTCCACACTTTGTCGAATATTCGCTTTTGCTGCTCCGTTTGCTCCCTGGTGTTTGCCGGTAGACCCGGTAGCAATTGACCTGACTTGGACGTGTTGATGAATGTGCCCTTCCTGTAGTCTCGCAGAGCTTGATCGTACTTTCCCTGATATAAGCAGACTCCAACTCGATGAGAGTCCGCACTGACCGCGTTGATGGACTCCATGAGCTGCCCTGGGAGATTGAAGAGGAACTTTGACTTCTCGAACACACCGAGAGTCGACCGCAGCTTCTGTGCTTTCACGGCGTTTTCCAGAACAGGAAGAAAGACTTGATCCGATCGGTGGGTCGTGACTAGCATGAGCTCCCGCCATTCGCCGACTCACCCTTGATAATCTCCCTCAGCTCCCGAGTCCCATGATCCGTATCTTCGGCCAGAAATCCCATCTTCATATCTTTGTAAACGACTGTTATCAGCTTCTCACCTCTGAAGATATGACCAGACTACTCGCTGTCTGAGGACGCTTTGACGGCGACGAAACGGTCAAAGTTCTCCTCCACCAGAATTCGGACAGCCTCACTCCGGCTCTCAATGGCTCTTTCCAGGTTCGAGACACCTCTTCGAAAGTCCTGATACGATGCTTCGGGATGCTGTGCTGATAAGAAGACTTTCGGGTCGAAGGCTTTGGACGATAAAGACGTCTCCGTGCGAGTCTTAAGGTCGAAGTTGGTTGATCTTGGTGTTAGTTGCCATGATGTGCGAGGGAGCCCAGCGCTGAAAGCAGCGAGACCTAGTTTCGGCTATGCGGATTCTCAACTCACCCCGTAAGCTTTCCCCTCAGCCCGAGCGGATCC
>Ga0308160_10003857_pt1 | contig 16468 bp, 14 predicted proteins | sample PhyFR1_FD_201036 | JGI IMG/M metagenome (GOLD analysis project Ga0308160, IMG submission 201036) | Phyllosphere microbial communities from UC Gill Tract Community Farm, Albany, California, United States - DLSLF.R1 | ecosystem: Host-associated > Plants > Phyllosphere > Unclassified | place: USA...
AAAGTAATCGAGCGATGCGATTACCTCGTTGTCCAGCAGTGCAATGCGCTGTTCCACCGCGCCCAGGAATGGGCCAACCGGTTCATCGAAACGGTATCCGGTCTCAGGAGCCAGCAGCCACTTCACGGCTGCCAGGTGGCCGGAAGCGAGCGCGCATGCCAGCGCACTCTGGCTTTCCTGCCCCTTTCCTATCTTCCGGTTGAGCAGGCCCGACTGGCTGGCCAGTTCCCTGAGGCGTTTCAGTGCGTTCGGGTCCTTAGAGCCGAGCAATGCGAACCATTCGTCTTCCGGTTTGGCGCTGGCGTTCGCGGCGCGGCTCGCCTGCTGGTTCTGCTTTTGGGTACGCTTTTGCTGTGTCGCCTGCTTGGGTTTTGGTTTTGGCTTCTGCTCTGGCGGCATGGCGGCCGCCGGTGGCGCCGGCTGCTGCGTTCGTGGCAGAAGCGCCGCCATGGCGCTGGAGACGCCAGCTTCTGGGTGTGCCCTGGCTACCTTGCGCGGAACGTGCCACGGCTGGCTTTCCGGCTCATCCTTGGCGCCCTGCGTGGTAGTCCGGGCGGACGTGGCTACCTGGGAACTGGACGCGGCATTCTTGCCCCTGTCGCCGTGGCCGCCGCTTGTGGTGGACTGCGGGATGACCCGTGTATAGCCTGGCGGCAGTGCCGGCCTAAGCGTCTTGCGCAATGGCGACGTCAGCACCAGCGGTACGGCTTCGGCCGGGGGCAGTGCAGGAACCTCTTCTTCGATCACGCCTTTGTCCCGGATTGCGGCTGCCAGGTCGCCCATGCTGTAGCCGCTGGCGTTGTTGCACGGACCCAGCAGCGCAGCCAGGCCAGGTTGCGCTTGCGCCAGCGTCACCAGCTTTTCGGTCAGCAAGCCGCGTAGCGCCGGCAATGCCACCGTGCGCGACTTCTCCTTCCACGTCGAGGAGCACCAAGCCATGTTCTCCATCAGGACCGCCGTGAAAATCTTCATGTCCGGCGTGGCTGGCACCAGATTGCGTCGCACGATGTAGTCCAGGCCCGACAAGAGACCACTGAGCGTTTCGGGGGCGGTAAATGCGTCAGGCCCGCAGAGCAGCGCATGCTCGATCAAATGGCTGGCAGCGCTGCGCAGCAGATCTTGCGTGAAGTCGGCGCCGGTGCCGGCAGTGGTTGAAACAGTGGCGGTGGCAGCCGGCCATGCCATTGTGGTGAGCGGCGACATGGTCGTGGTGATTAGTCCGGCCGGCGTCGTGGCCGTTGTGTTACGGCCAGCGGGAAGGCGTTGCCGCAGGTGCCGGTCGCAGCGCTTCACAAAACTGATCAGGTTCGCCACAGCCTGGCTGCTCGGCAGGCAAGCCATGAATGTATCTTCATTCATCATGCCAAGCAGCGCGTGGCTGGCAGCGACCCAGTTAGTCGCCAGCGCCTGCTTCGCTAGGCCCGCGCCGTGGCCGCCGAGCACCCGCAGGAAATTGGCGCAATTGGATAATGTGCGGCAGTCGTCTGCAAACATCTGATTTGCAGGAATCCGGAGGATTAATTGCACCAGACCCACCAGCCCTTGCGAGAGCCGGTCGTCCGTAGCCGCCGACAGCAGGCCATGCTCCATCATGTCCTTGACCAGATTGCATACATTCGTACAGGCCACGACGTCCATCCTTCCATTCCCCAGCCGGGCCGCCATGTCGGTGGAGCACAGCCACTCGCCGCAAGTGGCCAGACGGCGGCGCCCGGCCAGGCCTTCCTCGCTGTCATCAAGCCTTATCAAATTGAATTTGAAGATGGTGTTGATCTGCACGGCGCATTTGCCGAGTTGATGCGCGGTCAGTTCACAGGTGCTCAGCTTGCCGGCCAGCGATTGCTCGAACACGGTCAGTGCATGATCGAACACTGTCCTGACAGGCTGGCTCACATTGATGCAATCAGCCTTGAGGGCGCGGCTGGCCCAGTTCAGGATACCGAGCACAACGCCGATGGAGGCGGTCGCTCTCGGCATGCCGGCTTTGCATGCACGTTCCATGAGCGCATCTGTGATTGCCTGCAGGTGCGGCTTCAGCTCTTGCTGGCGCTTCTTGTCGAACATCGCGCCCAGTGCTGGCGCGACGCAGGTGGACAGGCCCAGGCACAGGGTGTGGAGGTTGTCGATGCCAAGGCTGGCACTGCCATCAGCGCAAAGCAGCAGGCGCAGACGGGGAAGGATCAGATACAGGCCGTCGGCCATCCTGCAAAGCGCCGCGTTATGCGGATCGTCGCGTAATAAGGCCTTGAGTGTCTGTTCCGACGCCTTGACGGCGTCAAAAAACTGCAGCGCCTGTCCCAGATGGAGTGGATTGGTGGAGCGCAAGGACCGAAGCTGGTCATTGAGCGCGCTGATTGCCAGGACATCGTCATCCGGCAGTCGGGCGTCGTCGGAGATCAGCGACGTGCCTGAACGGCCGCCGGCATGCAGGCGGGGCTGGCGCGTTGCGCCATCCTGGCCGGTCGCGGCCTGCTCATTGCGGCTGTCATCGCCGACGGGTAGGCCATCCGAAATGAACAGGGAGAGGGACTGGCCTGAACCGCTGGCGCCATGAGCTGGATTGTTGGATTGCATGTAGGAGACCTATAAAAATGAAGCGCAGCCTGCGGGACTGTCGTGGACCATGGGGGCGGTCCAAAAAGCTGCCATGACGTGCCTGTGGCGTTCAAATGGCTGCGACGGCAAGCGCTGCCGCAGTGCCCGTCCATGGCTCCGGGCAGTCGTGGCGAATGCTGGGCCGCGTTTCAGGGTGCATGGAAGAGCGTGTGGGACGAATCGGGATCACAGGTTCCTTGCAGCGCGGGGCAGAGCAAGGCAAGCCGGTTCCCTTGCCGTCCCGCGTCCCGCGCGCAGCATCTGGGGTTGGTTCTTTCAGGCGAAGCGTTATTGCGCCACTGGCCGATGCTTATGCAGACTCCAGGTACGCGTCATGTCCGGACGCTCGCTCGGTCCGGATTCATCGTTCAGGAGGTAAGTGCGGATACTGGTGGCGTCATCCGCTACGGCAATCCAGTGCTGGTGCCGTCTGTCTCTTCGGTGGTGAAAGGGGAGGGGTGGGAGAGACAGGGCTGCGTTGTCCGCCCTGTCTCGCGGGTTGTAGTCTAGAGGGCTGCAGCGTAGATCGCCCGCGCGTCGGCGCGTTGCAGTTCGCGCGGATTGTTGACGAGCAGCCGGGTCTGCAGCATTGCGTCGTCGGCCAGGCGGTCGAGGTCGGCTTCGGTAATGCCGACTTCTCGCAGCGTGGTTTCAATGCCGACCCGCTTGGCGAGCTCTTCCACCGCAATGATCAGCGACTGGCTGCGCGCCTCGTCGCTGCCCTGGGCGCCGGGCGCGACGATATCGGCCAGCTCGGCATAGCTGGCTGCGGCATGGCCGGCATTGAAGCGCAGCACATGGGGCAACACGAGCGCATTGGACAAGCCATGCGGTACATGGAATATGCCGCCGATCGGATAGGCAAGCGCATGCACCGCGGCCACGGGCGCGTTGGAGAATGCCTGGCCGGCCAGCATGGCGCCGAGCAGCATGGCCTGCCGCGCTTCCAGGTTGCTGCCATCCTCACAGGCGACAACGAGATTTCTGGAAAGCAACCTCAGTGCCTCCCGTGCAAGCATGTCGGACAGCGCATTTTTCTTGTGCCGGGTGGTATAGGCTTCGATCGCATGCACCATCGCGTCGATGCCGGTGGCGGCGGTGACCTTGGGCGGCAGGCCGACTGTCAATGAAGCGTCCAGTATCGCCAGGTCGGCATACAGCTTGGGCGACACCACGCCCATCTTGGTTGTTTCGCCTGTCGTTACGATGGAAATCGGCGTCACCTCGGAACCGGTGCCGGCAGTGGTGGGGATCTGCACCAGGGGCAGCCGCTGTCCCTGGACATTGCCTATGCCATACATGCTGGACAGCGGCTGGTCGCCGCCAGCCAGGATGGAAATCAGTTTGGCGACATCCATCGAACTGCCCCCGCCAAAGCCGATGACAATGTCTGCGCCGTACTGTCTGGCGCTGTCTGCGGCCTGCAGCACAATGTGTTCCGGCGGATCGGCAAGGACATCGGAATACGTCTGCACCTGTATGCCGGCCTCCGTCAGGCTGGCTCTGGGCGCGTCGATCAGGCCTGTCCCGAGAAAGCCCCGGTCTGTCACGAGCAGCGCTTTTTTGACATCCGGGAATTGTTGTCTGAGCAGTGTCCCAAGCTTCTGCGCTGCGCCTGTCTCGCAGACAATGTTGGGCACCGTGCTGAAGGTAAATGTGTTGTAAGTGTTCATGTCGTCTCCTTGTCCGGCGATTGTAGCAAGATGACATGCACCGGGCGAACTGCTAAGGTGCCTGTCTTTTTGTCCGGCAAGCCGGGCGTTTCAACAAGAAGAGCAACAAGACATGACGGATTACCTGGTGCTGGCGGCGGCTGCCTTTCTTGCCGGATTGATCGATGCGGTGGTTGGCGGGGGAGGGCTGATACAGATACCTGCCCTGTTTTCCACACTGCCGTCCGTGGCGCCAGCAACGCTGCTGGGGACGAGCAAGCTGGCCGGCATCTGGGGTACGGGCGCTGCGGCGATCAACTTCGCTCGCCGCATCACGATCCGGTGGTCGACCGCTGCACCTGCGGCGGCTGCAGCTTTTGTGCTGTCCTTTCTGGGCGCTTATACGGTCACGAAGATTCCGCCCGACTTCGTCCGGAAGTTGCTGCCCTTTATTCTGGTGGCGGTGGCAATCTACACGCTGAAGAAAAAAGACCTGGGCACGCACCACGCTCCTATCCATACAGGCTGGCAGGAAAAATCGCTGGCTGTGCTTATTGGAGGAAGCATCGGGTTTTACGACGGCTTCTTCGGTCCTGGCACGGGCAGTTTCCTTGTCTTCCTTTTTGTGCGTGTCTTTGGATACAACTTCCTGAGCGCGGCCGCGGTGTCCAAGATTGTCAACGTGGCGTGTAACCTCGCTGCGCTGCTCTGGTTCGGTTACAGCGGTCACTTGCTGTGGAAGGTCGGGATCATGATGGCGGTACTGAATGTTGCAGGCTCGCTGATCGGGAGCAGGCTGGCATTGCGGCACGGGAGCGGATTCGTCAGAAAAATCTTTCTGTTTGTCGTCAGTGCGCTGATTCTGAAGACAGGATATGACGCCTTCCTGATGCGTTGAAAGGTTTCACGTGAAACAAAAGGCAGCCCGCATCTGTCTGTTTCACGTGAAACAAAGGCCAAACATCTGTGCCATCGAAGCGACGTCCAAAGAAAAGACTCTATAATCTCGCCTCTGTTCATCGTCTCCCCGAGGCGCACAATGCTATTTTCTACTGAATTTGATGTCATCGTTGTCGGCGGCGGTCATGCCGGAACCGAAGCCGCACTGGCCGCAGCACGCATGGGCCAGAAAACCTTGCTGCTGACGCACAATATTGAAACCCTGGGCCAGATGTCCTGCAACCCGTCGATCGGTGGTATCGGCAAGGGTCACCTGGTGAAGGAAGTCGACGCCATGGGCGGTGCAATGGCAATTGCGACCGACGAAGCCGGCATCCAGTTCCGCATCCTGAATTCCTCGAAAGGCCCGGCCGTTCGTGCCACCCGCGCGCAGGCCGACCGCATCCTGTACAAGCAGGCCATCCGCTCACGCCTGGAAAACCAGCCCAACCTCTGGCTCTTTCAGCAGGCTGTGGATGACCTGATGGTGGAAGGCGACCGCGTCGTCGGCGCCGTGACCCAGGTTGGCATCCGCTTCCGCAGCCGGGCAGTGGTGCTCACAGCCGGTACGTTCCTCGACGGGAAAATCCACGTCGGCCTGAATAACTATTCCGCTGGCCGTGCCGGCGATCCGCCTGCCGTGTCGCTCTCGGCCAGGTTGAAGGAATTGAAGTTGCCGCAGGGCCGGCTGAAAACCGGCACGCCGCCGCGCATCGATGGCCGCAGCATCGACTTCGCCCGTCTGACGGAACAGCCGGGCGACCTCGATCCCGTGCCGGTATTCTCGGTCATGGGAAACGCCGCCATGCATCCGCGCCAAGTGCCGTGCTGGGTGACTCATACCAATGCCCGCACCCATGACGTCATTCGCGGCGGCCTCGACCGCAGCCCGATGTACACCGGCGTCATCGAAGGTGTTGGTCCGCGTTATTGCCCGTCGATCGAAGACAAGATCCATCGCTTCGCAGACAAGGAATCGCACCAGATTTTCCTGGAACCGGAAGGCCTGACGACCAACGAGTTTTACCCCAACGGCATCTCGACCAGCCTGCCGTTCGACGTGCAGCTTGAACTGGTGCGGTCCATGATCGGCCTGGAAAATGCGCACATCCTGCGGCCGGGTTACGCGATCGAATACGACTACTTCGACCCCAGGGGCTTGAAAGCGTCGCTCGAAACCCGCGTGATCCAGGGCCTGTTCTTCGCCGGCCAGATCAACGGCACAACCGGATACGAAGAGGCTGCCGCGCAGGGCATGCTGGCCGGCCTCAACGCCGCGCTGCAGACCCAGGGCAGGGAAGCATGGACGCCAAGACGCGATGAAGCCTATCTCGGCGTGCTGGTTGACGACCTGATTACCCAGGGCGTGATGGAGCCGTATCGCATGTTCACCAGCCGCGCCGAGTTCCGTCTCAGCCTGCGCGAGGACAATGCCGACATGCGCCTGACCGAAATCGGCCGCAAGCTGGGCTGCGTCGGCGATGCGCAATGGCAGGCATTCGAAGAAAAGCGCGAAGCTGTTTCACGTGAAATCGAGCGCCTGAAATCGACCTGGGTCAGCCCCAAGCTGGTTGCTGCCCTGGAAGCCGAGCGGGTTCTTGGCAAGGCCATGGAGCGCGAGTACAACCTTGCCGACCTGTTGCGCCGGCCTAATGTGAACTACGCGTCATTGATGTCTATGCAGTCAGTTGACGGAAGGAAGTTCTCTACGGAACAGCCCCTGGCTGACGCCGTGCGCGAGCAGATCGAAATCCAGTTGAAATACGCTGGCTATATTGATCGCCAGGCCAAGGAAGTGGAGCGCCACGAACACTTCGAAAACCTGAAGCTGCCGGCGGAACTGGACTACATGCAGGTCAAGGCGCTGTCGATGGAAGTGCGGCAGAAGCTGAACAAGCACAGACCGGAGACGCTGGGCCAGGCATCCCGCATCGCAGGCGTGACGCCCGCGGCAATTTCGCTGCTTCTGGTGCATCTGAAGAAAGGCGGATTCCGGGAGTTTTCGGCGGCGGCGGCCGGAACCAGCGCGTCATGAGGGTGCCGGCATTCGACCGTCCCGCACTGTCCGCCCAGCTGGAAAAAGGCATCGCGGCGCTGTCGCTGACCCTGGCCCAGGCACAGGTGGAAAAGCTGCTCGACTATCTTGCCTTGCTGGCGAAATGGAACGCAGTCTACAACCTGACCGCAGTACGCGATCCGGCGCAGATGGTGGTGCAGCATCTGCTCGATTCCCTTGCCGCGATGCCGGCATTCACTGGTGCGAACCGGGTGCTCGACGTCGGTTCAGGCGGCGGGCTGCCGGGCATGGTGCTGGCGATCTGGGCGCAGGAAGCTGCGCCCGCCATGCGGGTCGACATGATAGACACGGTACACAAGAAGACCGCATTCCTCACCCAGGTGAAGGCCGAACTTGGCCTGGGCAACGTGACCGTGCACACGGGCAGGGTAGAGGCGTTGCAGGTGGCCCAGCCTTATGACGTCATCACCTCACGCGCTTTTGCCGACCTGTCCGACTTCGTCAACTGGGCCGGCCATCTGCTGGCGCCCGGCGGCCGCTTCATCGCGATGAAGGGCGTGGCCGCCAGCGAAGAAACCGACCGGCTGCCGACTGCATGGCGGGTCGAGAAAAAGCAGCCGCTGCATGTGCCGGACCTGGACGCCGAACGGCACCTGGTCTTCATCGCCAGGGCAGGGGAGTAAGGCCAGCATGCTTGCGCCGTTACCGTTCATGGGCATCTCCGATGTGTGGCAACTCATCCTTGCCGCCATGGTGTTTCTGATGCTGCCCGGTCCGGGAACCTTCTGCGTGCTCACATGCACTGCGCGCAACGGCGTGCGCGGTGGCTTCGCCTCGGTCGCCGGCCTGATGCTGGCCGACGCCATGCTGATGCTGCTGGCTGCCCTCGGCGTGGCGGCGCTGCTCAAAGCCAACCCGCTGGCATTCCAGGCACTGCAATATCTGGGTGCGGCTTACTTGGCCTGGCTGGGCGTCCGGCTACTGTTTGCCAGCGAAGCGGCGAGCGGCGTGGTGCCATTCTCGAGCGCCGCCGACTTCCGGCGTGGCTTCCTGGTCACCAGCATCAACCCCAAGGCCATTGTGTTCTATATGGCGTTTTTTCCGCTGTTCATCGATCCGGCCACACACCGCGGCGGCCTGACCTTTGCCGTCATGGCTGCCATCATTGCAAGCTGCACGCTGTTCTATTGCAGCCTGCTGGTCCTTGTCGGCAATGCCGCAGCGTCGCGCCTTAGACAGCATCGCGGAATTGCCCGCCTGGCCAATCGGGCGGCTGGCCTGTTCCTGATTGGCTTCGGCATCAAACTCACAACCAACTGACAAATCCATGGCCAGAATATTTTGTGTCGCAAATCAAAAGGGCGGAGTGGGGAAGACCACCACTGCGGTGAATCTGGCAGCCGGACTGGCCAAGCTCGGTCAGCGCGTGCTGCTGGTCGATCTCGACCCGCAGGGCAATGCGACCATGGGCGCCGGCATCAACAAGGCTGAGCTGGATGGTTCCATCTATGAAGTGCTGGTCGGCCTGGCGGAGGTTGCCGCCTGCCGCAAGCAGTCGGAAACCGGCCGCTTCGACGTGCTGCCCGCCAACCGCGAACTGGCCGGCGCCGAAGTGGAAATGGTCGAGCTGGACAACCGGGAAAAGCGGCTGAAGCTGGCGCTGGCCGCTGTCGATGCCGACTATGACTTCATGCTGATTGATTGCCCGCCAGCACTATCGATGCTGACCCTGAACGGCCTGTGCGCCGCCCATGGCGTCATCATTCCCATGCAGTGCGAATACTATGCGCTGGAAGGCTTGTCGGATCTGGTCAATACCATCAAGAAAGTCCATGCCAAGCTCAATCCGGATCTGCGCATCATCGGCCTGCTCCGGGTGATGTTCGATCCACGGATGACGCTTTCGCAACAGGTCTCTGCCCAGCTTGAACAGCACTTTGGCGACAAGGTGTTCAAGACCATCATTCCGCGTAACGTGCGCCTGGCCGAAGCGCCTTCCTACGGCATGCCCGGCGTGAGTTTCGATCCCTCTTCCAAGGGCGCCCAGGCTTACGTCGCGTTCGGCGCCGAAATGGTCGAGCGGATCAAGGGCTGGTAAGCCGATACGTATGCACTCATCAATGAAATGACGATTTGACATGGCGACTAAAAAAACCAAGGGCCTGGGACGCGGCCTAGACGCGCTGCTTGGCGGCTCCTCCGATGCCGCCGAGACGGAAACCCTGGCAGCCAGCACGCCATCGTCGCTGGCGATCGACAAGCTGCAGCCGGGAAAATACCAGCCGCGGACTCGCATGGACGAAGGTGCGTTGGCAGAACTGGCCGATTCGATCCGCGCACAGGGACTGCTGCAGGCCATCCTGGTCAGGCCGGTGCCCGAGGCCGCCGGCCGCTATGAAATCATCGCCGGCGAACGTCGCTTTCGGGCCGCGCAACTCGCTGGCCTGGCGGAAGTGCCGGTGCTGGTCAAGAGCGTGGACGACCATGCCGCGGCGGCCATGGCGCTGATCGAAAATATCCAGCGCGAGGATTTGAATCCGCTGGAAGAGGCGCAGGGCATACAGCGGCTGATTTCCGATTTCGGATTTACCCATGAACAGGCGGCCGGCGCGGTCGGCCGCTCCCGCAGCGCCGTCTCGAACCTGCTGCGCCTGCTCAACCTGGCGCAGCCGGTGCAGACCATGCTGATGGCCGGCGACATCGACATGGGACATGCGCGGGCCTTGCTGTCGGTCGATGCCGCCACGCAGATCAACCTGGCCAACATGATCATCGCCCGCCGGCTGTCGGTGCGGGAGGCGGAAAAACTGGTCGCCCTGGCGTTGGCAGAGGATCAGCAGCAAAAACCGGCGCCACGTGAAAAGCCGCGTGACATCGTGCGCCTGGAAGAGGAACTGTCGGATGCCCTCGCGACCCAGGTTGCCATCAAGGTCAGCGCACGCAACAAGGGACAGCTGGTCATCGACTTCGCCAACCTCGATGCACTGGATGGCGTGATTGCGCGGCTGCGTCGTTAATCGTGCCGGCTGGCACGTCAGCAAAAATAGGCATCTCCATGCTGTTGTGTATCAGTCACGTAAAACTACGGTAAGTGTTTACATGTTTAACGATGTGTGATGCATAACCGATGATCCCGTGCTTTTAACGCGCGTTGTGCGCGATTTCAGTGCAAGTAAACGTTTGACGTCACGGAAAGAATAATCTTATAATCCCGTGGCTTCAGAAATCGCACTCCATCCGCAAGCCTTTGCATTTCACACGAACCACACGGCCCGTACCGCGACTCGCAAGAGCCCAACGGGTTGCATGAGTCTGGACAAGTATGCTTCGCCTGGTCCTTCTGCAACTGTTGACTACGGTCCTGGCTGGCGCCGTGGCTGGAATGCTGGGCGGAATCCACGCACTGATTTCCGCATTGCTGGGTGGTTTGTGTTGTGTGGTGCCGAACGGTTTGCTCGCGCTGCGCTTGTACTCGAATGCGCGCCGATCACAGACTGTCAATCCGATGTCGTTTTTCATCGGTGAATTTATAAAGATTGCACTCACCATCGCATTGTTGGCTGCGGTGGTCTGGCTGTACCGCGATTTGAACTGGCTGGCGCTGATCGCCGCTTTCATCGTGGCACTGAAAAGTTACATCATCTTATTATTTAGGCACTGACATGGCGACTGAAACTGCTGCTGGGGCGGCTGCGGGGCATGCTGCTCCCACCGCTTCCGAATACATCGTCCACCATCTTGGACACTTCTCCACGCATCACCAGGAAAAGATCGTCGATTTTTCCATTATTAACATGGACACGCTGTTCTGGTCCGTGGCAATGGGCATCGTCGGCTGCTTCGTGATGTACATGGCGGCACGCCGCGCCACCGCCGGCGTTCCCGGCCGTCTGCAGGCATTCGTTGAAATGGTCGTCGAAATGGTCGACGACCAGGCCAAATCCATCGTGCATGGCGACCGCAGCTTCATCGCTCCGCTGGCGCTGACCGTGTTTGTCTGGGTTGCGCTGATGAATTCGCTGGATTTCCTGCCGGTTGACCTGTTTTCCAGCCTCTTCAGCGTACTGGGCATCGAGCATGTGTTCCCGCATCACCGCGTCGTGCCGACCGCCGACCTGAACGGCACCATGGGCATCGCCCTGGGCGTGCTGGTCCTGATGCTGTACTACAACGTGAAGATCAAGGGCGCTGGCGGTTTTGTCCATGAACTGTTCGCCGCACCGTTCGGCATCTGGCTGGCACCGTTCAATCTGCTTCTCAATATCATCGAATTCGCCGCAAAAACCGTATCGCTCGCGATGCGACTGTTCGGCAACATGTACGCCGGCGAGCTGCTGTTCCTGCTGATCGCTTTGCTTGGTTCGACTGCAACCGTGTTCGGTTTCGTTGGGCATGTAATTGCCGGTTCGATGTGGGCCATCTTCCACATTCTGATCGTGCTGTTGCAGGCGTTCATCTTCATGATGCTGACGCTGGTGTATCTCGGCCAGGCACATGAAGGCCATTGATCCCCAGGATGGATGGCAAGCAGTAAAACTTTCTGATTCAACCTTCGTTTTTAATTTTTAACTTTACTTAAAGGAATTGTCATGACTGACATCTCGTTCGTAGCACTGGCTTGCGGTTTGATCATTGGTCTGGGCGCTATCGGCGCTTGTATCGGTATCGCCATCATGGGCGGCAAGTACCTGGAAGCTTCGGCTCGCCAGCCTGAACTGATGAATACCCTGCAAACCAAGATGTTCCTGCTGGCTGGTCTGATCGACGCTGCGTTCCTGATCGGTGTTGGTATCGCCATGCTGTTCGCCTTCGCAAACCCGTTCGTTCGTGGCTAATACGGTTCGACCGTCCTGATTCTCATGCTGGAATAGGATTCCAGCACTCGCCATTCTGAGAAGGAAACTACCATGAACCTGAATGCAACCCTGTTTGCTCAGTTCGTGGTCTTCTTCATCCTGGCTGTCTTCACGATGAAATTCGTGTGGCCGCCGCTGATGAACGCGCTCGACGAGCGCGCCAAGAAGATCGCGGACGGTCTGGCTGCTGCCGAGCGCGGCAAGCTGGAAATGGCTGCCGCTGAAAAGCGCGTGCAGGCCGAACTGGCTTCGGCGCACGACGCCGGCCAGAAGCGCATCGGCGACGCTGAGAAGCGTGCCCAGGCGATCATCGAAGAAGCAAAGCGGACTGCCTCGGAAGAAGCGGCCCGTATTCTGGCTTCTGCCCGTTCGGATGCAGAACAGCAAGTCAGCCAGGCACGCGACGCACTGCGCGCCCAGGTGGCAACGCTGGCAGTTCAGGGCGCCGAGCAGATCCTGAAGCGGGAAATCAACCCCGCCGCTCACGCCGATCTGTTGAACCAACTGAAGACCGAGCTGTAATCATGGCCGAACTCGCAACGATTGCCCGCCCCTACGCCGAGGCGCTGTTTCGCGTAGCCCAGTCCGGAAACATGGCGGCCTGGTCTGAAGTCGTTTCAGCCATGTCGTCGGTGGCCGCCAATCCTGACATGCAGGAACTGGCGCGCAACCCGAAGGCTTCCGATGAGCAGGTCGTCTCTACTTTTCTCGCCGCGCTGAACTCGCCCGCCAATGCCGAACTCCAAAACTTCGTCGGCATGCTGGTCGAAAACGGTCGCCTGGCGCTGCTGCCGGAAATCGCACTGCAATTCCAGGCATTGAAAAATGCGCAGGAAGGCGCTGCGGATGCGGAAATCGTGAGCGCGTTCGAGCTGACGCCGGCGCAGATAAACGACCTGGTTGCGACGCTGCAAAAGCGCTTCGGCCGCAACCTGAACCCGTCGGTAACCGTGGATAACTCGCTGATCGGTGGCGTGCGCGTCGTGGTTGGCGATGAAGTGCTCGACACGTCGGTGCGCGCCAAGCTGCAGCAGATGCAGACCGCACTGACCAGCTGATCCGGCCCGCCTCGGCAAGCACGCAAGATATCTAAATTAGGAGTTAACATGCAACTCAACCCGTCTGAAATCAGCGAACTGATCAAGAGCCGGATCCAGGGCCTCGGCGACAACGCCGAGATTCGCAATCAGGGCACGGTCATTTCCGTGTCCGACGGCATTTGCCGCATCCACGGTCTGTCGGACGTGATGCAGGGCGAAATGCTGGAATTCCCGGGCAATACCTTCGGCCTGGCGCTGAACCTCGAGCGCGACTCGGTCGGCTCGGTGATCCTGGGCAGCTACGAACATATCTCCGAAGGCGACACGGTCAAGTGCACCGGCCGCATTCTGGAAGTGCCTATCGGCCCTGAACTGCGTGGCCGCGTGGTCAACGCGCTGGGTCAGCCGATCGATGGCAAGGGCCCGATCAACACCACCCTGACCGCCCCGATCGAGAAGATCGCACCGGGCGTGATCGCCCGTCAATCCGTTTCCCAGCCGATGCAGACCGGCCTGAAGTCGATCGACGCGATGGTGCCCATCGGCCGTGGCCAGCGTGAACTGATCATTGGCGACCGCCAGACCGGCAAGTCGGCCGTGGCAATCGACGCGATCATCAACCAGAAGGGCCAGGGCATGACGTGTATCTACGTCGCCATCGGCCAGAAGGCATCGACGATCAAGAACATCGTGCGCGCCCTGGAACAGCACGGCGCCATGGAATACACCATCGTCGTGGCTGCATCCGCTTCCGAGTCCGCCGCGATGCAATACGTGTCGGCCTACTCCGGCTGCGCGATGGGCGAATACTTCCGCGACCGCGGCGAAGACGCGCTGATCGTGTACGACGACCTGTCCAAGCAGGCTGTTGCCTATCGCCAGGTGTCGCTGCTGCTGCGCCGTCCGCCAGGCCGCGAAGCCTATCCCGGCGACGTGTTCTACCTGCACAGCCGCCTGCTCGAGCGCGCAGCCCGTGTGAACCCCGACTACGTCGAGAAGTTCACCAACGGCGCCGTGACCGGCAAGACTGGCTCGCTGACCGCACTGCCCATCATTGAAACCCAGGCAGGCGACGTTTCCGCCTTCGTTCCGACCAACGTGATCTCGATCACCGACGGCCAGATCTTCCTGGAAACCTCGCTGTTCAACGCCGGTATCCGCCCCGCGATCAACGCCGGTATCTCGGTGTCGCGCGTTGGTGGCGCCGCGCAGACCAAGGTCATCAAGAACCTGTCCGGCGGTATCCGTACCGACCTGGCGCAGTATCGTGAACTGGCAGCGTTCGCGCAGTTTGCATCCGACCTCGACGAATCGACCCGCAAGCAGCTCGAGCGTGGCGCCCGCGTGACTGAACTGCTGAAGCAGCCCCAGTACTCGCCGCTGCCGATCTCGCTGATGGCGGTGTCGCTGTTCGCGGTCAACAAGGGCTACTTCGACGGTGTCGAAGTCAAGAATGTACTCGCGTTTGAATCTGGCCTTCACAATTTCATGAAGACCAGCCACGCAGCGCTGCTGCAGAAGATTGAAGATACCAAGCAACTCGACAAGGATGGCGAAGCCGCACTGGCCGCCGCGATTGGCGACTTCAAGAAATCTGTATCGTTCTGAGTTGAACGCGGCTAGAAGGAGCAAGGACTCATGGCTGTAGGCAAAGAGATACGTGGCAAGATCAAGAGCGTAGAGAATACGAAGAAGATCACCAAGGCGATGGAAATGGTCGCCGCTTCCAAGATGCGCAAGGCGCAGGAGCGGATGCGGTCGGCCCGTCCCTATAGTGACAAGATTCGTAATATCGCCTCCAATCTTGCCGAGGCCAATCCGGAGTACACCCATCCGTTCCTGGTCAAGCAGGATGCCTCGAAGACGGTGGGCATCATCGTGGTCACCACTGACAAGGGCCTGTGCGGCGGCATGAACACCAATGCATTGCGTGTTCTGACCACCAAGCTGCGCGAGCTCGAAGGCAAGGGTAACAAGGTCGAAGCGGTCGCCATTGGCAACAAGGGCTTCGGCTTTTTGAACCGCGTTGGCGCGAAGGTCGTGTCGCATGCAGTCCAGATCGGCGACACGCCGCATCTGGAAAAGCTGATCGGCCCGGTCAAGGTGCTGCTGGACGCTTACCAGGAAGGCCGGCTGGACGCGGTCTACATCGTCTACACCAAGTTCATCAACACGATGAAGCAGGAGCCGATGCTGGAGCAGCTGCTGCCGCTGTCGTCCGAGCGCATGACTGCCGACAAGCATGGCATGGACTGGGACTACATCTACGAGCCGGATGCCCAGACCGTGATCGACGAACTGCTGGTGCGCTATGTGGAAGCGCTGATTTACCAGGCGGTTGCCGAGAACCTGGCGTCCGAGCAGTCGGCGCGCATGGTGGCGATGAAGGCGGCGTCCGACAACGCCGGCAACGTCATCGGTGAACTGCGCCTGGTCTACAACAAGACCCGGCAGGCCGCGATTACCAAGGAACTCTCCGAAATCGTTGCCGGTGCGGCAGCGGTGTAAACACGCAAACGCGTGAAACAGAATCTAAATACTACATATTGAAGGAACGAAAATGGCTGATGGCAAAATCGTTCAGTGTATCGGCGCCGTGGTGGACGTTGAGTTCCCGCGCAACGCGATGCCCAAGGTGTTCGACGCCTTGAAAATGGAAGGCTCCGAACTGACGCTGGAAGTGCAGCAGCAGCTGGGCGACGGCGTGGTGCGTACCATTGCGCTGGGCAGCTCCGACGGCCTGCGTCGCGGCATGATCATCCAGAACACCGGCAAGGCGATCCAGGTGCCTATCGGACCTGCAACCCTGGGCCGCATCATGGACGTGCTGGGCAATCCGATCGACGAATGCGGTCCGGTGAGCCACGAGCAAATGGCTTCCATCCACCGCGAAGCACCGAAGTACGACGAACTGTCGCCTTCGCAGGACCTGCTGGAAACCGGCATCAAGGTGATCGACCTGGTCTGCCCGTTTGCAAAAGGCGGTAAGGTCGGCCTGTTCGGCGGCGCCGGCGTGGGCAAGACCGTGAACATGATGGAACTGATCAACAACATCGCCAAGGCGCACTCGGGTCTGTCCGTGTTCGCCGGCGTGGGCGAGCGTACCCGTGAGGGCAACGACTTCTACCACGAGATGGCCGATGCCAAGGTCGTTGACCTGGAAAACCCGACCAACTCCAAGGTTGCGATGGTTTATGGTCAGATGAACGAGCCGCCGGGCAACCGTCTGCGCGTGGCGCTGACTGGCCTGACGATTGCGGAAGGCTTCCGCGATGAAGGTCGTGACGTGCTGTTCTTCGTCGATAACATCTACCGTTACACGCTGGCCGGTACCGAAGTGTCCGCACTGCTGGGCCGTATGCCTTCCGC
>Ga0308160_10003858_pt1 | contig 16462 bp, 18 predicted proteins | sample PhyFR1_FD_201036 | JGI IMG/M metagenome (GOLD analysis project Ga0308160, IMG submission 201036) | Phyllosphere microbial communities from UC Gill Tract Community Farm, Albany, California, United States - DLSLF.R1 | ecosystem: Host-associated > Plants > Phyllosphere > Unclassified | place: USA...
CATCCAGAATGCGCGCGGCGAGTGTCAGCAGCTTGCGAACGTGAGCTATCCGGCTGTGGACCCGGTGCTTGCTCAGGCCGGTGATCCGAGCGACAGCGGCAGCGTCGCGCATCATGGCAGGCTGGAAGAGAGCGATCGCCCGCAGGCCGTCTTTCTCGGGGATGCACTCGATGGCGGACTGCCGTGTGTTCGGGTACCCACGGTCGGCGAGGCGGAGCGCGGTGTTGGCGGTCCAGGCGGCGGCGGCGATGTTCTCCCGCGCGGTGCGGATCGTTCGGGGTGAGACGCCGATGCGTTCCGCGACGTCGGCGCGGGCCTCGTCGGTGAGCATCAGTTCGATGGCGATCGTCCAGTCTCGTTCTGACACCGTCTCCCGTACCCACGCGATACGCCGGCGCTGCTCGAATCGGTGCACCAGAAGGTCCAACGGGTCGCCGCCGCCTGCTGCCGGCCGGTCCGTATCGAACTCCGCGGTGAACCGTTCGCACTGGATTGCAGCTTCGCGGCGCGTCGCGAGCACGACCTTTGCGGCGATGCCTTGGGCGTAGTGACCGAAGGATCCCCGGGTCGGGTCGAAGCTCTCCGCTCGTCGCCAGGCGATGACTCGGATCTCCTGCATTGCGGCGTCGATCTCGCCGTGGAGAGCGTGCTGGTTGAGTACTCGAGTCACGTAGCCACGTGTGGACTCGACTGCGGTGAGGAAGACATCCAGCCCGATGCGGTCGATTGCATCGGATGATGCTGTGAGCAGCGATGCATCGACCGCAGCTGCGGAAGCGGGCGCCGCCTGTGCAAGGTCAGGCTGATTCACGGTCGCGGTCCTTTCTCCAGTCCGGACGCTCTTCGCCGCACGTGCCACACACCTCTCGGAAGGTGCCGACGAAGTGATGTCCGTCCGCGGTGCATTCAGCTACCGTCGGCGGTCGATTGCCGATGCGTCTGGGGCCTGGCGGGGCAAAATCTCCGTCGTCTGAGTCACCAGCATTCGCGGGCCAGCGACGCGGTTCTCTGGCGATGGATCGGCCGACGTAAGCGACCGGATCGCCGACCGGGCGAGACGAACCATGGATCGCATCGACGCTCGCCGCCAGGACGTCGACCGCGGCCACGTCCACAGAGGGAGCGTGCTTCGCCAGCCACCGCTCGACGGCGACGAGGCTGAGCCGAGGGTGCAGCGCCTGCGCAGCCAGCTCCAAGCCGGGAGAGGTCGAAGAAGATTGGTGTTCTGGGGATTGATGTTCTTTAAGTGGCGGGAGAACCGTCGATGGTTCGGCCTGTGAGGAAGACCCGACGTGGTCGGCAGCGGAGACGGCTCCCGACGCTCTGCCGTGCAGGGATGGAGAGTCGGATTCGTCCCAGGCATCGAAGAGCGGGGGAGGGAAACCCGCCAAGGTATCGGCAGCGCCACCGTCGGATGCTGAGTCCGGCTGGGGTGGATCGAGGAGAATCAGCAACACGCGCCGGTGGCCAGCGATCGATTGCCCGGCGGCGTCGACAGTCCCCGCTGGATGCCGGTGCTCCTCGACGCGGAGGAATCCGGCGGCCTCGAGCTTGCGGCGAGCTGCTCTGAAGGCGTCTTTTCCGAGACCGAGGTCTCGCTGTGCCCGGGACTGCGTGATCCGGTACGTGTGGCGGTGGGTGACGAGGTAGAGCATCAGGGAGAACGCGTTCCCGACGATGCGTGGGTCACGCGCCCACCAGTTCCGGAATTGGGCGAACTCGCTCTCGAAGTCGAACTCCGGCCGGATGAACTCTGCCTCGGTGATCGAGTACTCCCGAGGACCCATCGGCCCCTGCTCTGCGGGCTCAGACACTGGTGGGGCCGTTGGCCGCTGCTGCAGATGATGGCAGGAGTTCGGAGCCTCTTAGCCCAAGGGCGGCGCCGATCCGGTCGAGTTCGGCCACGGTGAAGTCGAGCTGACCGGCGAGCTTCAGTCGGAGCTTTTCTGGCGGCATCCCGACTGCGTTCGCAAGTTGAGTATCCGTCTGGCCATGGTTGAGCAACGCGTGCTGGACGCGTTGAGCGATCTGCTGGGAGAGGGGGATGGTGTCCATTTGGTCACCATAGGAATCATTCGGTCGGCTTGTCAAATATTAGATTTGTGTGAATGAGTGTTTGTTTGCTACGGTGGCCGAATGGACACCGCCCTCGATTTCAACGACGCGGTAGCCGCTGAACTCCGCCGCCAACGTGCGGCACGAGGACTCACGATCGACGAGGTCGCGCGGCGTGCGGGGATGGTGCGCACCACGGTGCTCCGCTACCTCAACGGCAAACGTGCTATTCCTATCGGCGCGCTCTACGGCTTGTCGGAAGCGCTGTCCGTAGAGGCCCACCGGGTGGTGGCGTCAGCGGAAGCCTCGTGCGCTGCGGCGTCCGCGGCGGATGGCCTGCCCGCAGTCGGCGCCACCGACTCAATGGAGCCACGGGTGCGACCCGGCCTCCTATTTCGAGTGCGGCCGCGGGTAGGGGAGAGCCCTTGTGATCATGCTCTGATCGAGCCTACGCTGACCGCGCAAAGCCCCGCGCGGGTCGGGATCGGGAGGGGAAACCTGCCTGACCATCTGGGCACGGAGTCAGCGCCCGCCCGCGTGGCTGTCTCTGGCGATTCGAGGCGACGCGTCGGACCCCGCCGCGGTGCGCCTAGTGCGGCTCGGAATCTAATCGCCTGAGGTAGTGGTCCACGGCGAGCGCCCAGACTATAATATTAGATAATATCAGCGCGTCAGTTCCCACAGTTGTGTCATGCCGGCCATGCTGGCTAACACATCAGACGCTGGGGTTCATTCTTGTCGGGCGCAGGTGGATCGCTGCTCCATCGTTGGCCGGTCCGTTCGACCGCGTGCGGCCCAGCATCGATGTCTATCTCCGTTATTCGAGATTGGCGATGTTGTCGGGCTCGGCCCAGACGGACGCTACGGCTTCTCGCAGTTCGTCCGATTGGATACTTGTCAGACGCGTTTGCGTGATCAAGACCACGCCCACCGGCCGCTTCATCACTGAATTGATGATCGGAACGTGACGCTGGATGCGGAACGCGTTCGCTGCGAATGCCTCATCGTTGAGCACGAGTACGAGAACGCCGGATGCCTTCGCTTCCCTTGGCCTGCCTCTCACGCCCGTGAACACTTTCCCGGCCGACAAGTCTTGAGTAGTGATCGCGGCCCGCGTCATCAGGTCGGTGAGCCGGTCGGGCAGGATTTGACCTCCGAGACGTTTGATTTCAATGCCTAGTTGTGCGCGCGACTCGCCGGTCGGGTCGAGGAAAATGTCGAGCATCCGGCCGCGGGCGGCGCCGGAGGTGATTCTCACCTCGCGAACGACTTTGAATGCTCCTTCGAACGCATCTTGGAACAGCCGCGCAACCTGATCTTCGGTAGCGCGGAGCTGTGCAACGAGTTGACGAGATTGCTCTCGACGGACCTCCGCCGCTTCCCGTCCGTCGCTTCGAGCGGCAGGGTCTGGTTCCTGTGCGGCATCAGGACTCATGGTCGGCGCATCGGCTGAGGATGGTGGAGGAGTGGCTAGATGTGTTGGTGTTTCGGATTCGGTCGCAGGTGGTAAGACTTCATTCGGTTGCACGGGATTGGTCTCAGCGACCTCTTCCTCTAGTCTCTCGTCAATTTCTGCGCGACTTAGATTCTGAAACTCCACCTCCTCTTTCTGTAGGGCTAGTTGCTCACTGGCATCGGAGCGCTTTTGCGATGGCGCCCACTTTACGAACGCCCAGACCAGCAGCGAGACGCCTGCCAATGCCAGAACGACGAAGATCGGGGCAGGCAGGTTGTCCTGTGCCCAAGTCACGACCAATTGCCTGCGCTGGATGGCCGCACCCGCGGAATCGGGGAGACCGGCAACTGCTTTCTTGGAGATTAGGAGCACGCCGGTCGACTGCAGGAGAATCCAAGGCAGGGCTATCGCCGCAAAGATCAGCACCAACCCGACGGATGCTGCGAATTTGTACAGGCTGCCAAACTCGATTTGCGGCAATTTGTCCCCCTTCGAAATGTCCGGTCAGACGACGTCCGTGACCAGGCCTTGCAACCTCCGGAGAGCGGAGGCCAAGGGTCACGTTACCCTTTGCCGCGACGGCCGCTCGTTGCGCAGCAAGCGGCTCCGAGAGCTCACAGCGCCCGCCCGTCACCCAGTGGGGGCAGATGAGCGATCGCGCGACCAAGCATTCTCTCCAGTGCGGACAGAACTTGCAGACGGAGCGCGTGCCGACTTGCACTTCGGGCTCGGACGATTTCGCGCCAGCCGTCTCGATGCTCTGCAATCGGAGTGCGGTCGTTTCCAGCGGCGACGGCGTTCTCGAACGAGCAGTAAATTCCGGAGGCGGCCGTCGAATGCTCAAGCGTGTGTGTCGAGAGCATGTAGCGGAGAGGTGACGGCGTGCCTCGGCCTCCTGGGTGCGCTGCGAGGCTGATGAACTGTGCCAGCAGCGCGCTGCTGACGCTTGCGGAGAGGACCGCGACGTTCTGCCGCGAAGGTGCTTCTCGTCTCGCCCCGGTTATGTATTCGGGGTCCTCCAGGAGGCCCAACTTGTCGAGCGATACGTCACCGACGACAAGCTGACCGATGCATGCCATACATGGGCGTCCAGGAATAAGCGTGTGAGCTCGCCAGATACCGTTCCGCATCCGCCCATCAGGAAAGGTGTCGAGCGCGATGCCGCCATCGATCACGGGGATGAGGTCGGTGTAGGCGAGGGCGTTGAGGACCGCGCGTGGCCACGGACGATCCACGCACGAGAAAATCACGTCGTAGTCGAGCGCGATGCGCAGTCCTTCAGGGTCGCAGATACTTACTTCGTGCTGACACACCTCAAACTTCTCGGCCGTCGAAGCAGAACGCATGAGTCGAGCAGCAACAGCAACTTTGGCGCGCCCAAGCGCCGCGTCGAGTCGGGTTGCGCCGACCATTCGATCGAGGTTTACAGTTTCCACGCCGTCGTAGTCCATGACGCCGACTGTCTCGACTCCCGTGGCGGCGAGCCGCTGAGCGACGTCGAGGCCGACACTGCCGGCCCCCACTACCAGAACGCGCATCCGTGCGATTGAACGCTGAGTGCTCTCTCCCCAGGACGAGACCGTTCGCTCTTGGGCTCGGCTAACTCGCGGGGCTCGCCGCAACCCATCGTTCCAGGTGATGGTGAACTTGGGGCCGATGGTTCGCACCGATTCTGCCCAGACCGGGGCGTCGCGATCGAACCAAAAGCGCGCCGACCACGAGACATCCCGCCCACCCAGCGTCATGCCGACAAGCGGCAGTCGCGTGTTGCCGCGCGCGACCCGTTCGTACTCGGATTCGGTGGCTCGATCCGTGCCGCTCAATCCCTGCCAGCCGGCCCCGCCCGGGTGGGAGTGGAGCAGGATGAGGCCGTCTCCGGCCGCTCGTGCTTCGCTAGCTGCCCGCAGGACGTACCGACCGGTGAACGACGCGTTCCCGTGTACTCGACGCTCGCCGTCGCGGGGAAAGATGATGTTCTTGATGAGTGCTGTCTTTCGCTCCGCTCCGGTCGACATCACGTATGTAGCGATCAGCACGTCCTCCTGGCCATCCTCGCGGAGGAGGTGATCTCGCATCGCCGATTCGACGGCTTCCGTCATGGCTACTGAGTACCGCACGTTAGGCCGCTGACTGAACTGCGATCGAGACGAACCCGCGCACGTGACTCAGCCACGCACGAGCCGGCGGAATGGACATGTCGGTGTAGTTGTAGTCGCGGGAGTGTCGCTTCCAACCTGGCAGACAATCGGTGTCATCCATGTTTGTCTGCGCGAACTTCACCACCTCAGGCAGGTGAATCCAGTGAGGAGGTACTGCGGGCCAGCTCTGGACTTCGGACATGCTGACACCGGTGGTCACCATCTGACCAACGAGCGCACCACTCACTGCGGGAACGGCGTAGATGATCCGGGGACCATCCGCGCGAGCCGGTGAGCCAGCTGCTGTCATATCGTCGATGAACTGCTGAGCTGCGCCTGTCAGTTCAACGACGCCGGTCACGCGACACCACCGACACGCTTGGCGGTAACGAACTCGTCGCCGGTGCGGATCGTGAGGATGACGTCGTCGTTGTACGGCTGCGCGTCCCCGATCCGTGCGAGGTCGTAGCTCGTGGGGTCAACGCCGGCGAGCCGTAGAAGCGCCGCGGCGGTCTGGTCGTTGTCGTAGGTGCTGAAGGGTTCTCCATCAATCGTGAAACGGACCTTCTCGCGGGCGAAGAACTTCTGGCCATTCTTGAGGTTGATGATGCGCCCGTCCTTGACCTTCTCCTCAACTCCGTTCTTGTCGACCAGGAAGAGGTCGAACGTCTTGGGGTCCCGGCCCGCGAGGCGCAGGAGGGCTGCCGCCTCTTGGTCGGCGTCCTTGACGGTGAACGATTCGCTGTCGATGGAGATTCGGAGTGGGACGGACGTGTGTGCGACGGGGGCCATGGGGCCCTCCTTCCTGGGATCCGCGTCCGTAGACGAAGTACCCGATGGTTGCGACTGTTGCGGAACTGCAACATTGATTCGATACTAGCACACCATGTTGCGCTAGTGAATCACCGTTGCATTTGCGCTAGACTGAGAAGGAGAGCAAGGGGCCCCGTGGCGAAGACACAGATCGACACCGACCGCCTGTATGCGGTCCTTGAAACACGAACGATTGACGAGAATCTGTCCTGGCGCCAGGCGGCGATGCAGATCGGCGTCAGCCCGTCGCTGCTGTCGCGCCTTAAGTACGGGCAACGTCCCGACCTCGACGGATACGCCAGCATCGTGCGTTGGCTGAGGATGTCAGCGGATGACTTCATCGAGGTACAAGGGGATGCGCCGGACTTGAGCGCGGAAGTGAGTCTCATGACGGAGATAAGCGCGCTGATCCGCAAACGCCGCGATCTGACGGAAGCAGACAAGAACTATCTCGAGAACGTGATGCGAGCCAGCATCGATCATCTTCGTCTCAGTCGACCCGCTGAGCCCGAAAGTGTTTCAGGTCTCTCAGTCGAAGGGGCTCCTCATGTCCGCGACTGATGCACAGAATGCGGCTCTCCACCTCGAGAATCTTGTTCTCGAAGGCGGGTGGGTTGTGGGGCCGCCGAATAGATTTGACGGCGATCACACTGGCGGAGCGTTCAGCGTCACCTACATCGCTACCCGGGGTGATGGAAGCCAAGGGTTCCTAAAGGTCCTAGATCTCGCACAGGCCCTCGCCAGTGACGATCTGGTGGATACTCTGAGCGGCCTCACCGCTGAATTTCGGGCCGAGCGCAACTTGTGTGAAATGTGCGGAACGAAGCGGCTCTCTCGGGTTGTGACTGCCATCACGCACGGCGAGGTGAAGGTGCCCAATTTCGTCATCGGGACGGTGCCGTACATTATATTCGAACTAGCTACTCACGACGTGAGAGTGGCACTTGGTCGGGCCGAGCAGATCGATACTGTCGTCAAACTCGAATATGCTCATAGCCTCGCCACTGGTGTACGTCAGCTGCATCAAATTGGCGTCGCTCACCAAGACATCAAACCATCCAACATTTTGGTCTTCCCGAAATCAGCAAACCGGGCGGTGGGGAAAATTGGAGATCTGGGGCGAGCCTACCGTGAGGATGTTGACTCTCCTCACGATCACCTGCTCGTACCTGGAGATCGCTCGTATGCCCCACCCGAGCAACAGTATCGCCACCAATTTGACGACCCAGCGACCCGTAGGTTCGCGGCAGACCTGTACCAATTGGGCAGCTTGATCACGTTCATGTTCACAGGTCGGACCATGAACACATTTATCACGATCAATCTTGCGAGACACCACCGATCGGCATTTTACGGCGATAGTTATCAGAGCGTCATCCCATACCTCGATGAGGCATACGAGAATGCGTTGCAACGAATCGAATCAGAGTTACCTCCCGTGATCGCGGACCGCCTTGCCAGGCTCATACGATACTTGTGCGAACCGGATGCAGCGCTTCGAGGACATCCAGCTGCACGGCAGCAGCCCGACGGATCGAACTTCTCTTTGGAGCGCACGGTGGCAGAATTGGACCTCCTCGTCCGCATCGCCGCTCGGCAGGCACAACAGTGACACTGCAACCGATCGAAGATGACCGGGAGGTCGTGCCGCGCTGGCGAAGCTACTCCGATGCGAAGTCATCCGTGGAGCTTGCGCCACTTCGCCAAGCGCACCTGGTCGCCGCTGAGAAAGAGCTTGGGCCGCTTCGCGCTCAGTATTCGTCTTCTCACGACGCGTTCGTAATCGCTGACTACCTTGGAGCGCTAATCGCGTACCAAGTCGATCAGAGGACGATCGAGCCCGTCGCCCATGCCCTCGCCGCGGTGTCCGAGGAGGGAAGCGTGCTCTGGGGATTCGCGCGGCAGGCGATCCAGCTGAGTGACGACGCTTCGCCCGATCAACTAGAACCCGCTTCCATCGATGCGCATGCCCGTCTGCAACTTCGCGCGCTCCGGCACGTCATACGCCGATCTCCCCGGCGTGCGACATTCCACGTCGATGCGGCGCTCGCGCACGCCACTCTCGGCAATCGGAAATCTGCCAACCGCGAAGCGCGGATTGCTCTTGAGCTTGCTCCCACCAATCGTTTCGTCGTGCGAAGTGCGGCACGCCTCCTGATTAGTCAGGACGAGCCGGACGAGGCCGCCTGGATCCTTCGGCACTTCGGTTCATATGCCTCTGATCCCTGGGTACTGGCGCCTCTAATGAGTGCGATGCAGCTAGCTGGTGAGAAGCCAACCGAATTTCGAGCTGCGCGCGAGCTCTCGGCCTTAGGTAATCACTCGGCTGCGGATCTCGCGGAACTGTGGGCCGAGATGGCTACGATCGAGCTGGGCGCAGGCAAGACAAAGGCAGCGCGCGGTCTGTTCCGATCGTCGTTGCAGAATCCTAATGACAATGTGGTTGCTCAGGCCGAATGGGCCTCAAAGGCAGGCGGGTTCACGCTCTCGGAGGCTGATTTGAGCGTCGAGCGAGGATACGAAGCCCGATCACGGGCGTTCGCAAGGGAAGCCAAGTGGAGTCAATCTGTTATCGAAGGACAGGCTTGGCAACGTGACGAGCCGTTCTCGCTTGAGCCAGCTCTGAGCACGTCCTACATCGCTGCTCTAGTACTCGAGGACTATCAGAAGGCGCTAGACGTCGCCTCTTCTGGTCTCAATTTTCATCCGAAGGACCCCACGCTTCGGAACAATGCCGCGTTCGCTGCCGCGAAACTCGGGGACACAGAGAAAGCGCGCGAGCATCTTCGGCACGCAGGTCATGCTGCGGGTAGCGACGAGCGTAATGCGATGGTCGCTACCCGTGGGCTGATCGCCTTTCGGGATGGCCAACCGGCGGTTGGCCGAGCTCTGTACACCCAGGCTGTGAACGAGTTCCGAAGAGCCGGAAACGCTGATATGTCGGTCCTGGCAAGCAGCCTTTGGGCACTGGAAGAGTTGCGGATCCAATCGCCGATCGCGCTGAATGCCCGAGATGCTGCTCAGGAAGATTTTGCTCGCGCCCAGCTCCCTGAGGCGAAGGTGTTGGTCAACCGGGTCGAAGCCGCTTTCTCGTCGGCAGAGTCCGCAGAATTGTAGCGACGCTGATCCATGATTGGAGAAGAGAACTATGGCTCACTAGGTTTTCGGACTATCCGTAAGGCTACTGTCGCCAACATCTGGAGTTTGCGTGCCACGCGAGCCAGAGCATGGTCCGGTCTATGGTGTGCGCGCGCGTGACTCCAATGTTCGACGTTCTGGGCTCCAGTTGCCTCTGGCCCGAGGAGATGCGGTCACATATGAGGCGATGGCGGTCAGGACCGCTTGAGGGGGACGGGCTTGTGCCGATACAGCGTCGCGCGACTCCAGCCGACGAGTGCAGCAGCTTCTGCGGTGGCGCGGCCGCGGCCTCGGGCGTCAGTTACGACGGCGAGCTTTTCGGCGATGATGTCAGGGTTCACAGGTGGGCGTCCGAATCGCGTACCCGACTCGCGTGTTACGGCGATGCCTGCGTTGACTCGCTCGACGATGAGCTCGCCTTCGTGCTCGGCAAGGGCGGCGAGCATGTGGAGCGTCAGCCGTCCGGTCGACGTCGTGGGATCGATGCCGTCGGAGAGTGACCGCACGTGGATCCCTCGGCTGCGCAGGAGCTCGACGCTGTTGAGGACGTCAATGAGTGATCGGCCGGGCCGGTCGATGCGCCACACGATCACGGTGTCGCCGGTCTCGGCGTAATCGAGCAGCTTCGTCATGCCGGGGCGCTCTATTGCAGTCTCACTGCCGGAGGTTCCATCCGCGAAGACGACGCGCTTCTGCACGCCAGCGGCCAGGAGCGCATCGAGCTGCAGCTGCGCATCCTGGCCGGCGGTGCACCCTCTTGGTGTATCCGATATGGATCCAGCATTTCTCAAAAGCCCGCCTGAAGAGCAGCGAGACGCGCAAGATCGTGAGACGACTTGTCGAGACAGAGTTTCGGTCCGGAAATCCGCGAACTTTTGCGCCCGAGTTGCCCTGGATCGCCGAGGAGTCGCGTGTCTTGTGAACCTGTCGATTTTCAAGACGATCTTGCTCGAAGCCATATGTTTGTTCGAACGAGGCCATATCTGCTCTGATCGAGACTAGAGGGGCAACTCAACGCCGGGAAATGTCGTGGCGCCAAGCGGTTCGGTCAACCGATACTCGTAGCTGAGGGTGAGCCAGCCCCAACCCACGGCGGCGTCAAACCCAATCAGCTCTCCTGTCTCGCGATCGCCCCAGCCTTGTGCGTCTGAAAAGTAGGAGCCGAAATGAAGCGCGTCGCCCCCAACCATGTCGATCAGCGCTTGGTTGACGCTGACACCCATACGGATGTGCGGGGGCTCCCCGATCGCGTGCGTCGAATCGAGAAAGTCGCAGATTGCTTGCGGAACGGCGAGACCCATGTCTACTGCTCGACAGCAAATGTGTTTCACCCAGTATTTAACCAGATTGGCGCGGGCGTTACGCCAGTCATTGCCAAATACATCCTGGAAGGAGAGCTCATTGGCTTCGAGGACGATGTCCTCGTTCGTCTGAATGAAGCCGAGGAGCTGGTCGTAAGCGCGGTCAAACGGCTGGCTTCGGCGGTTATTGCAGTCCTGGCACATCGACGGTGCCCACTTCAGCTCGTCGGCCTTCGGGCCGCGGACCACTTGCTGCGCACCCTCAAATGTGCCGTGTACCACGGCCGAGTCGCCCTGCCAAGCAATTCCGTGGCTTGCCCGTAGCTCGCTGGCTTTGAACTTGTGCTCACGTGAGTTCGCATGGTTCCCGCACCACCAGCAGGTCGGAAGCTCGTTCACGAGGATGAGCCTAGAGCTTTCGTGGGGCGCCCGGGGCCGAGGAGCAGGAAGTGCACGACTAGCTGCATTGCCGGGTTCCTCGAGAGCGCCACGCGGGCGGTCGAAAGGTGACCCCGGACGCATACCGAGACCGCATCGGTGATGGAGGCACCCGTCCCCGTTGGACGGTTCGGAACGATAGTTGGCGCGCCGTCGATGGGGATGATGTCACGGGCGCGAATCGAATATACCCAGACGTCGATGGGAGAAGAGCGTGATTGCTTCGAACGCCGTGTTGAAGGCAATGGTCATCGCTTGTTCCGTTCTAGCCACTGACGGCGTGATGCGGGCGTGCACGACGCCGTTATCCGCTTCGCTCAGTGGTTCAAGGACCGAGTGCTGGGCGGTACGACTTGCCGACGGGTGTGACAGCCCGCTAAGGATCTTCCAGACACTGGCGGCATATCCGCCCGGCACGCCAATCGAACCTGCTCCAGCGGGTACGGTGCACACTGCCCGGATGATGTGGATGTAAGGAGGTAGACCGGACTTCACCGCTGCCCACGGAATACCGTTCTCCTGGGCGAGCCTTCGGGCGACCTCAACGTCCCTCGCCCGTCGAGCATTGGTGGTCCGACGAGCCTCGTGAATCTCGTCAACGGACGAGGGCTCCGCAATGGCCTCCACAGTGTCGATCTCGATCTTCGAGAGGTCCGCGTCCTGACGAATGTCGAAAACACGCGCACGAAGGAGGCGAGTGATGCGCTCCACACGGTTCTCCGGCTCCAAGATCCATTTGGCGACAGCGGACGCCTCGAGTATCGAACGCAGCACAGGGTAGTGCGCGTACAACGGGACGAGCAGATGGTCCCCGGGAACGAGCATCGCGTGCACGGCCCTCATGTTGTCCGTGGCCATGTTCAACGCCATCGATACGTAGTGGCTAAGCTGATGTGGCGCAGTCGCGGCGTCATCTAAGCCGAGTTGAGACGTCGACGCGATCGGCGCTTGCGAGGTATCGTCGAACAGCTTGCGAATCAACTCCTCCTGCTCGAGCCGGCGAAGCACGCCGGCGGCGTGCGCGAGCTCCTCGGGGTCATCAATCGCGTAGGGCAGTTCCATACTCGAATACTTCCACGCAGCTCCGACACAATCAGCCGGCCTCGGCATCGTCGCGTTCGGCAGCCAGGGCAATCGGTCGCGGCGCGTGCCTGGGGTGCGTTGTCGGCTGGCGGGTTAGAGCGAGAGGTCGCTACCGTGAGGGTCGCGTCCGCGGAACGGGTCGACGCGGGTCTCCAGCAAGGCGTTGATGCGTGCAACTGCGGCTGATCCAGTGGGAGTATATATCGAGGGTGAGTGTGGCGGTGGAGTGATCGAGCCACGCCTGGCCGGTTTTCGGGTCGGCGCCATTGGTCAACCAGAGCGTGGCGGCGGTATGGCGGAGGTCCTGAACGCGCCTTCCGTCGCAGTCCGCGTTCCAGTGGACGGCGCGCTTCCGATTCGGCCCGTTCAAGCGTCCGCCGCTGGGCGACGTGAAGAGCAGCTCATTGGGTTTGGCCGAGCGCCAAAGGTTCGAAGGTCTAGACAAGTTCCTTCGGCAATGGGACGGAGCGGCTCGATCCACCGTTGATGGAGGCTCGGATGGGTTGGCCGTCGGGCGCTGATCTCGATATCCGGAATGCAGTCTGCCGCGAGGGTTAGGAGATGCCGAGCTAAGCAGCAGACGTCCGATAGAGTGAGCGAAACTTCGCCATAGGAGGCGATTCCCCGTTGGAGGTTCCGTGGCGCTGCGCGCTGAGTCCGCTCACGAAGAAGGACGTAAAGGCGTCTTCAATACGAAGCGATGGTTAGAAAGTACAACGCACATCGAGCTAAACTTCGACGCCTACGACTGGGCGCCCGAGTGCACCATCAGTTGCTTGGACGGAGGGTTGCAGACGTTTGATTTGAAGGGCCAGATCTACAAGTCAAAGTCCATGCTGTTCGTGGAGAACAAGGCCTATACATCGGTCGGTAGCCAGGCGAAGGACTATCAAGACTTCTTGGCAATCGCTTACAGCGCGACTGCGGCTGAGATCTCCCGCACCCAGGATCCGCGGTGGCAGTTCATGTGGGTCACGACATACCCGTTCGCCCAGGGTAAGTGGCCGAAGCTGACGAAGCGATCCCAGATCAAGGCAGCACTGGAGGAGGACACAACGGGACTGCTCAACGGTGACCCGATCGACGAGGAAGTCTTGGATCTGATGGCCGACAGGGTGTGGCTGCTGGTCTACAACAAACGGCAGCAGGAGTTCACGCTGACGCCGCAGGAACTCAACATGATCGAAGCGAAGTTGAACCGGAAGGGCAAAGCATGACCATCGACGTTCGGGGTAGCGCTCAGGACGAAGCGCCGGTTGTTTCAGCCGTCCGTCAGGCCAAAGCCTATTCCCGGTCCGCAGACGTGATCGAAGGCGTGAAAACCGCCGTCATCGATGAGCTCAAGCGCCTCGATCCAACTCTCAAGATCAGGAAGACGGACTACTTCAATCACAGTTATGCGCCGGATTTGGTAGCTGTCTGGCGGGAGGCGGGTAAGGAGCAGGAACGCCGCATATTCATTCGTGGTTCGCTATCTAGCGTCGTGGCTGCTGAGGACGTGGAGTCGTTGGCGGACCAGGAGCCGCTCCTCATTGGACTGGGCGACGAGAAGAAGAAGGTGCTCGCTGACCTGCGCAAGCAGCTACCGGCGTCGACCCGGACACTCGCTACCGAAGTTTCCGCGACTTCTCGCATCCCAACCCTGACACGGGACCAGCAGCGTGACACCCAACTGTCGGGCCTGGTACGAGCGAACATCGTTCGCGGCGGAAGGGGTCTCCTCAGTGATAGGGCAGCGGATCGAATTGTCGCGGTCGAGGAGGACGAACCGCTTGAAGCCCTGAAGGCGTTTCAGACGACTGTTCGACAGCTGTTCACGGGGGCAACCGCCGAGCGCTTGAATCGCACTGCTGGTCTCCTGATGCAATTCTTCGAGGAGCACCCCAGCCAAGAGACTTTGGCGTTGCTGCGCGAGGAGCCTCTTCTCGACGGTGAACTACGAGTGGTGCTGCCGTATGTCTTGCGGCGCGCAAGCGAGGTCAGGGCTCCGGAAGTTTGGGATGCCCTCGCTTCGATGCTGACTCTTGAGCGCCTGGAATCAATGTCTCCTTCTCTAGCCGACCTCGACCTCACTCCTATCGTCGCGCGTGCCGCGAAGTCAATGACGGCTGGCCGTTCGGCATTGTTTCCGAATGTGGAGGTGGCGAATGACGAACAGGCAGAACTACCTCCGTCGTGGAAGGTTCGGAACGGCCGTCTTGTAGCCGATGTGCATCGGTGGGCGCTTTGGATGGGAACTGACGCTCGCAAGATCAGGGCGCGCGATGACGGCACGGACGCGCGCTGGGATGAACTGTCGGCGCCACTACGTTCCTTCGACCTCACCGCTATCGAGCTTCATGGACTCAGCCGTCAACTGGCGGTGGGCAACGAGGACCCCGACACTCTCCGCGAAGACGTCGAGCGGATTCGCGAAACTATCGAAGATGACTTCCACGTTGCGGCAGTCACCGTTCGTGAGAAGGGTGATGCCGACGCGGGTGAGGTGAAGGTCGAGTTCGAAGGAGCGATCGGGACCGGGAAGGCGACCGTTGCCCTCCACGTTCGCGCTGCTGCACTTCTGGCGGTGCGACATCCCCTGGCTGACGAGGATATCGAAACCCTCATAGGTGGATAGCGCGGCCAGTTCCAGTCGCAAAGGGCATCCCACGCAGCATGGACACCTGCACCCAGTGACCTGCCTGTTTGCAGACGGCCGTGCGCGAACTCGCCGGGGTCCGGTTTGACAGCAACCGGAGCCGACTTCCATGTACAAGGCCGGACGCAATCTGATGAAATGCCTGATCAGCGGACTCTCGCGAACGGCGACGGACCTCATCGCCCTCACTCGTAATGAGAAGGTCAAGGGTTCGATTCCCTTGGGCGGCTCCATCAGCTCCGCCCGGCCGTTGCCCTGGATACCCCAGGTCAGCGGCTGTTCTGGTTTTCAGGGCGTCTCGTCCGCAGCCGCCGAAGCCGGTGCGGACACAGCCGTAGGATGACCGGATGGATGCACTCGCCAGAGCCACGGACGCACAGATCCATGCCGTCTGCGAAGCCTTCACGTCGGTGTCGTGGCCGCTGGGTCGCGACGACTTCACGGCACTCGCGGAGCGTCTCGGATGGCAGCTCAAACTGGAGACGTCGAGCGGTGTCCAACACCGTTCCGGGTATCCGGTGAACCTGCCGACCGTTCGTTCGCTCGTCGCAGCTGACGCGATCGCCCAGGTCGTGATCGCTGTCTCCGACAAGAGCGACGACCCCGGCGCGCTGCGGAGTGCCGCTCAAGCGCTGCAGTCGGCGCTGAGCGGGCACCTTGGTCAGCCCGCCGGATCCCAGGGCGGAGACCCTCACTGGGAACTGGCGAACGGCGGCAGGATCTGGCTCAAGGCGGTGCCCAAGAAGGTGCTGCTCGTCGTCGAAGGGCAGCGGTTCGCCGACGTGGAGCGGGCCGAGGAGCGGCTGGGCATCGACCCCGGCCGCACGCCGGGCATCGGTGACGACACTGACTGAACCCGTCAGGTCGACTGCGGCGTCATGACGACCCGTCCGCCGGCCTGATGAACACGCTCGCGATCGCGGTGAGGAGGATGAGCCCCGCGGCGATGACGAGGCTGAGTTGCAGCCCGGCGATGAAGCCTGTCGAGCCGGTGAGGATCGCGCCGAAGACCGCGATGGCGACCGCACCGCCGAGTTGACGGAAGGTGTTGAAGACCGCACTCGCGGTTCCGGCGCGCGATGCCGGGACGCTGGCGAGCACCACGGAGGTCACCGGCGGCATCGCCACGGAACCTCCCGCGGCGGTGAAGCACGCGAAGACACCCACCCAGATCGGCGACCCCAGGTGCGCGGTCGCGACGGTGCCGACGAGCCCGACCACCATGAGGAGCAACCCTGCCACGATCGGAGCGCGCACCCCGAACCGGTTGGCGACGGTGCCACTGACGATGTTGCCGACGACGGCGAAGAGGGCCGACGGGAGGAACACCAGGCCCGCGAGCAGCGGCGGCAGCCGGAGCTGCTGCTGCAGGAACAGACTCAGGACGAACACGGTCCCGAAG
>Ga0308160_10003860_pt1 | contig 16459 bp, 21 predicted proteins | sample PhyFR1_FD_201036 | JGI IMG/M metagenome (GOLD analysis project Ga0308160, IMG submission 201036) | Phyllosphere microbial communities from UC Gill Tract Community Farm, Albany, California, United States - DLSLF.R1 | ecosystem: Host-associated > Plants > Phyllosphere > Unclassified | place: USA...
GTAAAAGATAGATGTCTATAGATGGATGCATTCGTGGTGTGTTCCATAGTATAGTGTGCAGCGCCAAGAAGGGTGGAGGTGGTTCAACTTTGACCAAAATCGTTTTCCTTGCACTTCATTCACACTTGTCCATCTTACCGATCTAAACGTCCCCGGCCTATGAAAAGGGACCATAGCCAATGCTACCAAGATGACAACGCCCCCGACGGTTAAAACACCGCCCTACAAACCGACTGTACCTGAACATCCACCCCTCCCCAACCTCATATCCCCTTGGACGACTCCATGTCATTTCACTCTCCCAACTTTCCTTCATGTCCTCAAGGATCTGACTGTACATCCCGAACGTAACTCATCATTGATATTGAGGGCGGACCCTATTCCCCTTGATACCCAATCGCAGGTCAAGTCGACTATTGAGGAAGATGAAGGGTTTGAAGAATGGATCAAAGGGGAAGGGATGGAGTTAGTCGAGGAGATCCGGGTTAGATTGATGCCTAAACAACCTAAACGTGATGGGAAGCTGGATCAGAGGGTCCTATTCTATCGGTCTAAGGAATCGAACGGGCATGATGAGGGAATAGAGAAGGGAGAGAAAGGGGTTGCAGTGATGATACCCATGGTACGAAATGTGGGGGAAATACCATACTTTCACCCTCCAGTCAAGAGATTGGTGTTCTACTACGAGACTCACTTGAAGGAGCTGGATGGAAATGAGCTCGTGCAGGGTATGAAGGATCTTTCGACGGCCGATGAGGCAAGTGTGGAGACAACGGCCGATACTGAACCAGAGGTTCATGGCCGAATAACAATTTCATATGAACCGTTCCCATCCACTTCACAGTCAATTTCGGATGTCCCATCGACATCGGTACCAAAAGTCTTGGAGAATCCTATACTCGGAATGAGAAGGACGAGTTTACCTCGGAAACGATCACCTCTCGCTGGACCAGAACCGGCACTCGCAGAATCGACAAAAGGAGGAGAAAAAGAAGACCCCAAGGTTACTCAGGTCAGGCTAGATAGGACTTGTTTGGCATTGTTAGAGAGGGTATACAAGCATGGCTTTGGACAGATGGTGGGGTACAAGAAGAGGGTTAATCACGATGTAAGCCCCCCATCTTCTGCATTCGCATACAAGCTGATAAAACAGACTGTAGTCCAGAGGGAACCTTTTCAAGACCTCTATTTGATCCTCAAAGACCGTCATAGGCACCTCGACTCTCGAGCACCAAAAGCGGGAAGTACAAAGATTGAGGATGTAAAGAGACATGTTTATAAGGTAAGTGATATCACCAGTCTATGCCGACCGGTAGAATATCTTGGGAACTAGCTTACCTTCTTCCTCTCCTTCTTCCTCTTCTTCCGATTCTACACCTTCTTCGAATGACGTTTCGAATTGGGGCTCACAGGACGTTGCAATTGCCGCTTTTCTGATGTTACTGTGGAAAGATATGTATCCCCCTAGACCCGATGTCGGAGGGGAGGAATGGGATGCTTGGGGTCGACCACCTAATGGGTTTATCGATCTTGGTTGTGTGAGTTTCTCCTCCTCAGTATGTGGCCAATAGCTGATAGTAGGGAAATGGGCTTCTAGTTCATATCCTTGTTTCGGAAGTAGGTTACATACTCGGCTTAGCTCATAACAGGGCTACGCGGGGAAAGGCTACGAATTACGCGCAAGGAGAACATGGCCACTGTACCCACCTAGAACACAAGCTGCGCTTGTGGAGGGTGCATTAGATCCACCTTCTTGGCTCCCTGATACCATTGAGGAATGGAGTTCTGGAACCTGGCCTTCGAAGGAGAATTGTGTGATCCAAGAAGGCACTTTCCTTATCGGTAATCACGCTGATGAACTCACTGTAAGACCGAGTTGCCTACAGGAAGAAAACTGATAGTCAGCCCTGGCTCCCCCTGCTATCCCTCTTACCATCCACACCCGTCCCTCACCTCTCCCTACCTTGTTGTTTACACAAGTGGGATTCCCAATTTATGCACGCAACATACAAACCTCCTCCACACCCCCACTCGCCCGAAGGGAACTTCGAGGCTGGCCTAGAACAGGGGCAAAGTAGGTACAAATCGTATTTGATGTGGCTTGGGTGGGTTGGTTTGAATTGCGGTTGGGAATGGGAGACGGAACCGCTGAGGATACCTAGTACGAGAGGATGGGGGATTGTGGGTACGTACTTACGAAATGGACATGAATCACGACGTACTGATAATAGCGCGTAATCGCTGGGCTAAGAATCAAGAAGGATTGGGAGAGTGTAGACGCTGGGCGCTGGAACAAGTTTTGGGAGTTAGGGAGAGGGGTGAATTCAAAATCAGAGTAAAGGAGGGGAAAGAACATTAAACTGCATTGCATCGCTTCATATCGTTGTGTTCATCATGTAAATATTATCACTCTCCTGCCGGCGCCCCGATCTCAGCGTATCCTGAGACAAGGTGGATGAATGCCGACAGCCTGCCGCCACCGCCACGCCTCCACTCTCAGTCGAAAAGTTCGGATCAACCTCGACTACTTTCGTCATCCCACTCTAACATCATGAGATCAGCTTTGGTACCCTCCCGACGAGCAGGAGAGTTCGCGCTAGGTCTTAGGACCCTGCGCAGACCGGTACCATCTTCCAGATCCGTTGCTGGCCCGTCAACCATTTCGACAACGACATTACGCCATTTATCCTCCACATCCCGTCATCATGCCCAGCCACCTCAACGTAGTGCTCCTGCCCCGCTTCAGATGCCCCACGATATGCCCAGAGAAGATTACGCCGGTCCGGCGATGTACACTTTCTCCTATCTAGGCAGGATGATCCGTTACCTACTCTATGGAATTCTTACCATCGGTGGAATCTCACTTACCGCCTTCGAGGGATTACATGTCTATATCGAAAACGTCTCTCTCGCCGCTCCGACAAGGATATCTTCAGATGAATATGGGTGGGAGGAGGAAACTCCATCTTGGACTGGAGGCGCCAAGGGAGGGACGGATTCGAGATTAGGTTGGAAAGCCCGACATGCACTGAGGGCAGCTTGGATATGTCAAGAAGTAGGAGCTGGGGGAAGTGGATCAGGATCTATCGGACGGAGCAGTACGCTCCATCCTACCATGGGAGCTATTGCGGGAAGGGTCAACCAGATTGATCGAGGATACGAATTAGCAGAGGAATATATCGATCTAGCGATTTCTCAAGCGAAGCAAAAAGGATTGAAATTCCCCCCAAACCTACCTGCTTCAGCATCGACCTCTGGCCCTTCATTGTCTGGAGCGAGTAAAGTGGAAGTCGACCCAACAGCCGTGGATTTACTGTTACTCAAAGCTGGAGTTTTGGAACGGATCGCAACCGATACATCATTGTTACAAGCTATGGACGTCTATCAACAGATTTTCCATGCTGCTTCAGGCGATGCTAGGCGGATACGATTAAGTACAAAGATTGGAGACTTGGAAGCTAGGACAGGAGGCAGTGGGGATAGTTGGTGGACTTGGGGATTGAGTCAAGCAGGGGTGGAAGTACCGCATACGACAGTCGAAATCGTGGCCGAAAAGGCCAAGGGGTGGTTCTCTTCTAAAAAGCAATCTCAAGTGCCAGTCGCCTCTACGACGACCGGTCCCGCTATGTCACACCTCAGCCCACCTGTCTTACGAGCGACAATCACAGCAATCATCTCGATGGAAGCCTCACTGGCTAAATCTGGAAATTTAACCCAAGCCGCCGCATACCAGGATCTCGCATTATCACTCATTCCGCAATCACACACCCAAACTCCCTCATCCGACTCGGCAGAACTTCACGATCTATGGCTGTCACACCGGTCCGCCTTACTCCAATTGCATAAGACATCAGTAACCCATGCTCTCGGACAGCCCGCATTCGCACTAGCCCAGTCAACGACGACATCGGCAGAGACTGCCCTCGCCGGTCTTCCAACAGCACCAGCATCAACTCTATCACATGCGACCAAATTACTCAGTAGGGATGCACATTTAGTAGCTGCCGAAGCAAATTATATCAAGGGAGTCATGTTGGAAAAGCAGGGCGTTAATGAGAGTTTGGAACCTGCTCTGGAATCGTTCGAAAGGGCCATGAGCCTGAGCAGCGCGGATGGAGAGGATGTGAAGGGAGAAGAGTGGAGTAGGTATTGGCGGAGTTATGCGAGGGTCAAGAGCAAGATGGACAAGTTGCTAGAGAAGTGATGTAGCCTGTCCACCTTCGCAATTCTGAGCTTCCATATTGCCTTCGAATTCGAGTGGAGGTGATCCTTTGCAAAATTCGATGAAGTGAGCATTCAGTGAGAGTCCAGTAGCCAGCCATCCGTCCATCAGTCATTCGATCGCCTCCGTTGCAGTGGTCCAGTGCGAAAAGTGGTCGTCAATGCTCCATACACATGCTATCCAACCATCCTGCCCGTCTGCCTAACTCCAGCTATCCCTCTATGCCGAAGCAGCGGCAGCCTTCCTGGACTCGGCGACAGCCTTCTGGGTTCCCTGAGCGGCCCATCGAGCGTTACGTCGGAACTGTTGGTTAGTGGTTGTTCACATGATCCCTCCTTGTCCATTCGTCCATCACGTCTTCTAAAATTCCTTGTTCCTTCCATAATCCTACGTTCATCCAGAACTTCCATTGTTCCACGCGTTTTGTGTTCATATGATAGAGACGAGACTAACCTTGGGGTCAACACCTGTTTATCAGCTAACATCCTAGACCATAATACCATAAAAACTAACCGTTCAAGTTCTTGTACCTCTGTGTCTTGGTCTTTGTGATACCATTTCGGTGAGCCTTCTTGTTCTGGTTGTGGCTATCCGTCAGTTTCTTGTATTGCATTACTGCAGACTACTACTCACTTGGTGTGGTTCTTTGACTTGGCCATTTTGACTGATTTAAGGCTTCTATTGACGGTCAACCACTACTCCAGAGACGTTAATTCAACTGGGTAGGGTGCGGAATTTCGGCAGAGACTTATAACGCCGTAAAGACACGTGGTAGCAGCATGATGTGGCACTTGTTTATCTTACAGTCAAGACTCGAGCATACATCCATGGTCTCTTGCAGCATGATGCATGCATGTCACGTTGACCCATACCAGAGCCAATGCATGCATGCATATCTTTTGGTAGCAGATGCAGCCTTCTGACCAACAACGCACGTTTCATTCGCCACCCCACTCACCTCTAGGTGCCCCGCGATTCTCCGGGTTCCTTCAGGGCACAAGCCCGGCCCTCCGACAGGGAGATCTCTGGCAACCTATTTTATCAACTCTTTCATCAACTTATATAGACGCATGTCAATTAGTCAGCCCTAGCAGTATAATTTCAATCCTACAGCATAGCCTTTGAACTCGAAAGGGCTTCGTAAGTTTACTTCTGGGATTGCACGGTTTCAACTGATGGCAGAATGGCACATGCCCCTAAACCTAACCGGAACCCGTCAGCGGCGTTATTTAATAGATCAGTATCATACCAACAACCCAGGACACCCGTCGAATCCGATTCGGAAGATAATGATTCGACCGCCCCGCTCCCCACTTCTACTTCCGAAACATTTCAACACGTCGATGTTAGAAGGGCTAAATCGTTGAGGACCGCCGGTCAATATGGTGGTTCAACCAGCAGATTACTCCCGACAAGAACAGAGACTGTTGGTCTGAGCAGTTTCGGAGCTGCTGGCTCAACCCTCACTTCACCTGCGCTTTCATCTATTGGCGAGTACACACCACCCGCTGCAGCTCGACATGCACTATTCGCACATCATGTAAATCGACCTGGACTTGGAATGCCCCGTTCTAGCTCCCCTTCCGTTCTTTCTGAACCTGGAGTCATACCTCCTTCACCGACCGAGTCGAATCGATCAGGTGGATTCTCACCCGCTTCCGCATTCCTGTCTCATTTCTCATCCAACAACTCGCTCAAACCACAAACCACCATCGCACCCGACGCACTCGGCGCCAAAGTTCTATCTTATACCCTCGGAAAGCTGATTGGCAGAGGAGGATTTTCAGCAGTCAGAGAAGCTATCCACGAGAATGGAGAAGTGCTAGCGTGCAAGATTGTGAAAAAGGATGATTTGTCGGATCAATCTGGTTCGTTGGAGCGGTTCGAGGAGGAAATCAAAATATGGCAATCGCTACCTCGACACCCTTCGTTCCTACCGCTCGTCGAAATGCACCGTACAAGCTCCATGACCTTTCTCCTTACTCCTCTGTTATCAGGCGGGTCGTTGTTGGATGTACTAAAGAGGGAACATGGATCAGAGAATACAGCTAGGAAATGGTTCCCTGGAGTAGTTGCTGCAGTAGCGGCGCTACACGAGGGATTCGAGGATTGGACTGGACATGTTCTGCATGGAGATCTCAAGCTCGACAATTTCTTGGTGGATCTACATGGACATGTAGTGGTATGTGATTTCTACATGTGCCGGAAATTGGACGATGGAAAACCACTTTACACGACCCCGGCTACTATCCCACCTCCTCTTACCCCTGGACGAGGTCGGAAATCCCGTACATCATCACCTTACCGACCAGTCCACCGTCATACCGAATCCGAGATATCCGATCCGTCCCTCACCGCCGCTCCATTTCCCTCCGCATCAATGCCATATGCCTCGCCCGAACTCCTCCGACCACCTCGGCGCGAACCTTCACTCTCACAAGACGTCTGGGCAGTGGGCTGTATCCTCTATGCCCTCCTCACTGGAAGATTACCTTTTGTTGACTCATACGACCCAAGATTACAAATGAAAATTCTGAAAGGTCATTGGGAACATCCGATAGGAATAGGTAGGGAATGGATAGAATGTCTGAGTGGATGCCTTGATACCAATATGGATACTCGATGGGATATCAAGCGCGTCAAAGAGTCGGATGCGGTCGTGGGCTGGCGAGAGGTGAAGAACAGAAGCAAGTCGAGGTCAAGATCACGAATGCGAGGTGGTGCAAGAGACCAGTCCAGGGGTCCAAGAGACCAGTCCAGAGGACCTTCCACTTCACGCGGACCTCCCGCAAGTGATCGGTTCCGAGGTCGAAAAGATTCATTACTCAGTAATGGCCCGTCTACACAGCCAATGTCGATTCGCAGACCTCAATCTAAAGAACATCTCAGTCCGTATATGCAACCAGGGCGCGGATCACACGATTCATTCGGTATCCAACTTGACAGTCCGGCTTCAGGATCGCGATCTCGTTCAAATGGCAATGGTCGTTCGAGATCTAGTTCAAGGAAACCATTGCCCCAGCAAGATTTATCGACTTCGATGGACTATATGAATATCAATAGGGGGAGAAGTATGGCAAAGAAGGGCGAGATGGATATTGGTCACCAGAGTCAAGGTGCCGGAAACCGACCTCGAGAACCGAGCCAAGGCGGAGACAGGAGTCGAAGTCGCGATATCATGATGGCACAACCTCCTCGTACCGCATCTTCTTCCCGTCCGCGACATAACCCTATCAACGTGCCCCATACCGCCCCTCTTCCACCTACTTTATCAGCCTCTACTGCCTATCCAGATGACTCGCCAACCCGATCACACTCGCGAGGCAGAGCGCGGTATAGCGATAAAGTAGCTGATCGGCTTGGTCATTCTGCCGATTCGACTTCTTCTAGCGGAACGGCTGGCTCACCCGTAATCAGTCGACGAAGTACCAGTCAAAGTCAGAGTAGGAATAGCCCAGATAGGGGATGGAGGGGTACCAATGCCCTTGGTATTGTGGAGGAAGACAAGGCATGGACAGAGAGAGATCATGTAGAGGAATACCGAGGGAGGAGTGTGAGCCGCGGCAGGTGATCATTGTTGATATGGAAATGGGGGAGAACAACATTAAAGCATAGTGCATCGTAGAATAATGTAAATGTAGATTATGTATCCTGTATGGGTATATGGGTATGATGTACTCATTGTCCTTCCGTCTCTGTCTTGTCTACCTCCATCTTCCCGCTCTCTTCTACTGTCTCGTCGCCCTTCTCCTTCTCCTTCTCTTCTACCTCCGTCACTTCGGAAGTAGCGGCGACCGGCACAGCCGTATCTGCCTCCAAGACATCTGCAGTCTCTTCAAGCTTTTCTCCACCTTCGTCCTCCTTCTTGACCTCCGTCACGGATTCAACGACCTCGACGACTTTTGTTTCTTCCTTCTGTGGCTTAAACAGGATATCTAAATCCCTCTTGCCCTTCAGTTTCCCCAATAAGCGGATATCAGAGTGGGTCTGTAAACGCGTAGCTCGCCATGTTAAGCTTGTCCGTTGCTATCGATCAGCCATCGACCGATTGAACGCATTCACTATACTTACCTCTTGATTGGAAGTCAGCTTCTCAGCTGGAATATCGACTCCCATTGCTTTATCATCCTCCTCATCGGCATCTATACTTTCAATCTCCTTGTACAGACTCGTAACATCGCTTTTACTTTCCAATCAGCACAAGCGTCTCATGACGAGTAAGACATACCGCTTCCAATTGCGTAATTGATCGATATCACTATACCCTCCTCTCCACATGTCGGATACAGCCATTGTACCCACTGCGAACCTGAAGCGGCGGGGAGGTGATAATCTCCTTTTCCACAATTCAGCCCGTTCTTTTGCCGAGGCATTGTCCATGGGTGGAATCTCAAATACCCCTTCGGGACATCCTTCATTCTTCCAAGCGGCCTGAATTGTCAGTCTGCGCATAAATCATGCCATGTCACACGTACATAGTGGGATTCCCTGGTGATGATTGACAATACCGTCTTCTCGAACCGCGGTCCATCAGGTGGCATCCTCCTCAATTCCTCTCTTATCGATGATACAGTCTCTCGAACCCATGTCTCGTCGCTCGATTCTATGACGAATGTCTTGGGCATGCCACCGGTGAAAGCTTGTTTGGAGGCTGTACCAGGTGTGAGGTGAAGTAGGAATTGGAAAAGGATAAAGTATTGCACTAGGATCTGGCGACGGAAGGAAGGGTCGGCGAGCTGTTTGTCAGCGACTACATCGGGACTGTAGTAAGGTATCGCATACCTCGTGCTCGAGCAATTTCTTGCCGGTAAGATAACGAGGATGAAAGAACCCTCCCGCATCCCCACCATCTTCTCTCTTTCTCTTCCTCCCAACTTCGACCTCCCTTCCCATCAACTCCTTCTGTTTCTTAGTCTGCTCAAATAAGATCGGAAGGACGATCTCCGATTTCTGTCGAAATGAAGCGAAAGGTGTCGGACCAGCATTCCGAGCTTGAGGCGCGGGGGCAAGGGAAGGTGGATGAGCGAAATATTGTTGTAGTGACCATAAAGTCGCGTAGAAATCTGCTTCTGGTTTCGTGTCTTCTTCTCCATTGACTGCCTTCTTTTCCTCTGATTCCTTCTTCTCGTCCATTTCCACGTCCCCATTAACGTCCCTTTCTGCGACTGCTTCCGGCTCCTCCCAGACTGTTCTGATCTCGTTGTAATCCCCTCTCAGATTGATGGCACTCTTGTCCGCTATGCTAATGACCGAACTAGCGAACTGATGGACCCGACCCCGGAAAACCAAGTCCTCAGGTGTACGTGGTAAGAATCGCAGGAAAGCATTGATAGTTCGTAAAAGCGGTAATGCTTTTCCTCTTGATGCTGGCATGTCCTTCACATAAGCTTGGGTCGTTAGACGCGGAATAGAAAGCTTACCTTTGTAAACCGCTTGGAGCGCGTTTCAATGTAGACCCATAATTCCCTCCACGATTCCACCGATATCAGTTCGACCATTTCTTCAATTATCGGAAGGAAGATTGCTCCTGGTTCAATAGCAGCATTGTCTATTGAGTCAGCTGACGCTTCCTGTTGGCATGTACTTAGCTTACTCTGTAGCGATGCGTATGCAGATTCGAAGAGGACCAGCGCGATGTCTAAGCGATACTGCAATTCCTCTTGAAATGCTAGTCTTTCCTCTGTGCTGCCCGTGGATGGCTCAACCAGCTACGCGTCAGCTCTTTCCAGCCTGCTTACTGGTCTAGCTTACACTCCCATCCTGTATCTGAGAGACTGTCAACTCCCTCCCGGCTATCTCCAATACAGCTTTCACGACATCCACCGACTTATCATCCACCTCCTTTCCCTTAACGTAATTTGTCCATGCTGATTCCCAGACCTCGCCGACTTTCAACGGTAATTCTTCAGGAGAGACACGCGAAGGACCAGCGATATCTTCTAAAGGCGCTGAGAGCGCGTCGAGAAGGGGTAGGGGCATTGTATATGGATATGAATTAGACTATCGACAATACTATGGACAGTTAACTCGGTCGCTGACGGAATCAAAAGTGAGTTAACTTCTGTGTCTTTCTGGAGTATACATCGACTACTATACAGGAATAAATCAAGCATGTCTTCGAGATATCAAGATAGAGATAGGGACGAAGGGCGATATTCCCGCGAAGAACCAGATAGGAAAGATAGAGGAGAAGATAGGAGGAGAAAGTACGAGCCAGAGGAGGAGACTTATCGATCACCTCGACGTGATCGTGATGGAGACCGTGAGCGTGATAGGGCAAGGCCGACGGATAGAGCGAGGAGTAGAAGTCCGAAACGTGAACCTGGGAGCTCGAGATATGATGGTAAGCTTCTGACTTCAATACGTCAATCAAAGCTGACACCCAGACCGAGATGACCGAGATAGAAGAGGAAGAGGACCGAATAATGATCCCAATTACCGACCTCGAACCGACCGTCCTGAACCCGTAGCAGTACCAATCACAGGTCGAGGAGGTCCAGATAGAGGCAGAGGAGGGTTCAACAGAGGAGGTCACGAGGGTGGTAGAGGTGGATATGAGGGTCGAGAGGGATATGGTGGAAGGGGCGGATATGGTGGAGGTGGAAGAGGGGGATATCAACAACAAGGAGGTGGAGGAGGAGACTTTGATCGACCACTAGATAGAAGGGCTATTGAGGAAGGACGTCGTAAACGTGAAGAAGAGCGTGCGATGGGTGGCTCGAAGCGAGAAGCGGAGGAAGAGGAGGTGTATGTCAAGCAGGAAGAAGGTGTTGAGGGAGAGGAAGAAGAGGAAGTGAATCCTATGGCTGCCATGATGGGCTTTGGAGGGTTTGGAACTACTAAAGTGAGCTCTCCTCTTCTCTCGTCGTACTATAGAGCAAGCTAATGTGTAGAACAAATCGACCGGTCAGTATGAAGGAGCAACCGCCAATGTCCACACGCAGAGAACATGGCGTCAATACATGAACCGAAGAGGTGGATTCAACAGGGCTTTGGACAAGGTTTCAAAGTAATTTAAAAAGGGACCAAGCAGGCAAATGCATTACCGCATAATCAACATCTACTGGACTTCTGGTTGTGAATTTGCGATCTTTGTCAATATGTAATTAAGGAATTGGGTTTCGTCATCATGTGACATCCCTTCGGATGTCCTGTTCGTCAGCATATACCCAGTAAGTACGAAAATGACTCACGAATCCTCTGCCTGGGTAGCCTGCGCCAGAGCGAATGGGTTGAACGAAGACTCGACAGTGTTGTTCTGTACCCCGGCCCCCAAGCCCAAATCCGAAAAGTCAAACTGGTCCATCATAGCATTCCCAAAGAGCTGCATCGTATCCATCTGACCCTGGCTCTGAACCGAGTTCGGGTTAGATCCATTAACGTTGAACATCGATTCAGGCGATACATCCTGCATCTGCATTTGTTGTTGATGTTGCTGTTGTTGCTGCTGGTGTTGTTGATGCAGAGTCGCCAAGGCCATTTGATCGAATGGGCTCGTTGATGATCCGGATGGGAATTGCATTTGGCTGATATCGCCTTGCAATTGTTGGAAACTTTGATTTTGGTCATTGGCGCTCGACGGGCGAGCCATGAAGTTCGGTTGAGATAGTCCACCGTCAAGATTAAAGCCTAGACTCCAAGGATCATTATTCTGGTTGTTTTGGTTATTGGTGTTGGTATTATTGTCCCGTTTAGCCGAAGGCGCAGCCAAAGGACGAGGGACTTTTCGAGTTCCATTCAAGGCAAATGGTTGCTGAACATCCAATCCAGGCATTTGAGGTGCTTGATATCCCCAAGGCGATGCCATACCATCACGCGACCCCTGTCCCTGCTTGGAACTCGCACTCCGCTGTTCTTCGGCTTCGCGATACTGCTGTAATCGTTGTTGTCGCTTTTCTTCCTCGGCTGCTCGACGTCCACTCCTGGTTTTGGCCAGATTGAGAAGCAAGTCGACGGGGGTCTGGTCGCCTTGTTGATCAGATGGTTTGGATTTGGATTTACTAGCAGTCGCTTTGGCTGTCAGGAATTCAACAATGGCTAGTTCCTCTTTGACCAGTGGTTCCGATACTTTGCCTTGCTTGTCGGGTGCTCGGCCTGAGACGACATTGAGAAGATGACGCAATTCATCTGCTTGAGGTGATTCCGGGTCAACTGGTGGTCAGCTTCACTGAGATCAAAGAAGTTCGGGGACCTACGCTTGATAGTAACTCCTAGGACCATGTACGAGTTGAGCCTGATCACGTCAGTGACCATCTCACAATAAAGGGAATTACTCACACTCGATATCCGCCGGAATTGACGATCAAATTTCCCTTTTCCATGATGAAAGACCGCCTATACAGCAGATCTGCGGTAGCAGATTCGATAGCAGCATTCTTGGAGTAAGCATATCGTCCATCCTGAGGCTTCCTCCTTAATAGATATGGTCTATACATCAGCTTTGCCCTTTTTGATTTATGAAGTAATGTACCTATTGAGGGTGATTCTGGTGTAGTACCATTCACAAGCTAGTAGATGTCGTTGGACAAAGAGGTACGGATGATCCTTATCCAAACTCGTATCTGGATTGTCCATCGTGAAGAAAGGCGGTAGAGCATCTCGCCATGCTAGTAGTTCCCGATCGAGATTCAAAACGGTAGTATAATCAGGCAGCTGAATCGCAAAGGTATGATATGCGATTCGACCCATGATTTCCGCTAGCTTGTGCCTACTTGTCAGCCCTCCGCATCCTTGTGCATTGTCGCAACTGACCTGACGATGATGTACGTATACACCGTTGGCCTGGTCAATGGATGTCCAGCCGGATCAAAGTCCCCCTCCAGCTCCTCATCATCCAGATTCGCAGGTGGTCTTGTATCGGTGTGAGCGTCCGAGATACTAGCCGGCCGGCCGACTAGTAAGGATATAGTGCGATCCAAATGATACAACATCCCTGTATAGACCAAGCTGGAATGCGGTCGTGAGCGGTGTTGATCCCTCGGCTGGACGTCGGGTGAGAAGCCTGCTACTCAATCCTGGCTACTTGTACGGCTCACGAGTACTCACATGTATCGCGACGCCAGCAATCCGGCAAACAGAACATCCAGGTTGTCTCGCTGTAATGCCTTTGCGTATTCCAGGCCCGACCGAGCTGATCCATAAAACCGCCTTGACCAGCCGGCCTGTTCATCAACGCCCACCAAATCGGGAGTCGCTGATAGAGTCGCAATGGCAAGCTATAGGTCAGCTTACGTCTCGACCGTGTGTGGGAACGCTTACAACGATGAACATCAAAGGTAGCCACTTTAGGATTTCTGCATCGATGCGCGGTGATGATGGATTTCGTGCCAAGCTGTCGAAGAACGTCTCATATCTCCGCATGAAAGATGGTTTATTCAGTTTATACCTCGTCCAGCTACGATATCAGCATAATCTAAGAATGCGCAGGTCACTTACTCGATATCCCTGAAATACAGTTCCACCAACCCATCTGCCATTCTCCGCCCTGGTACACCAGCAATCAACCACTCCAAGTGACCTTTCGACAATCCACTCTCCTTGAGGGTATTCAGAACTTCTCTGAGCTCTAAATTTTCTTCCAGTGATAATGAGATCATCCGACCCTCCCTCAGACCCCACCCGTATGATGTCCGTCCCGGTTTCGGATTATGTACTAGTGCCGTCGGGAATAAACCGGATGGAGGCGGTTTATGTGGCATTGTCTGCCTGTCTGGTATTGGTGCCGAGCGAGGGTGAAATATCTCTTCTCCGGATGGTTGTAATGAGGACACGTCGGGTGAGGCGGGATCTGACGAAGGACCAGCTAAATTGGATAGATTCGGTATTGTGGGAGCACTCATTGCTTGAGGCAATGCCGATACCAGCCTTCCCAGAAGACTCTCGATAGACGTCAGGCGAGCTTGTACGTCGGACCTTTGAATCAGCTCATATCCTCCACGTCACGAGAGTGGACATACGAATTAGGATCCTCAACGCCGTTTAAAAATGGTCTACACAGATGCGGAACCCTTCTAGCCACGCACTGACTACACGGTTCCTTCCTATCACATTTCTGTTTCCTGCGGTGGCATTCGACACATGAGAAATGGACCCTTGTCCGCTTCCCGTCTTTACCAATTGACGGTTTCCCAAGAGATTCATTATCATCGTCCATTGATGCATCTGCCCCTGGACCTATTGATCCTACTTCAGAGCCTTTCCGTTTCTTTGGATTCGGCGGCGTATCTTTCATCTGACTGGTTGTGTGGGGTAGGGGTGGAGGTTGTGGTTGTGTGCCCGGTGTGTCGGACGGTCCGACCGAAGCCAGCGTCTGTGGATTGCTGGCAGACATTATATCGGAATGTAGGGGTCGGTTCGTGGGACAGCTTGAGTATCGCGTACTGTCGCTATAATCGACTTTGCTGTACGGTGTAGTTGACGTCGGGGTATTTAGAGTGTATGTGAGTGTCTAGGGACAGAAGGGGGAATCTGGGGCAAGGAACAGTGACGGAATCAAATCTAGTATCCTAAATCAAGGTGGAGGTTGACGCGACTATGACCACCATTAATCGTATACCTAAACCCAAAGGGATGACTACTTCAAGCCCGACAGATAGAGCCTGAACAACCCAACAATGGCTCGAGGTACTCCCAAAAAGATCAACGGTGGGGCGAAGCCGAAGACGGCCGATATCTCAAGCTTCTTCCGAACGCCATCCGATCAATCGAAGAAGCCAAAAGGATCGACAGACGACATCAAGCCGAGTCTAACTTCAAAGACTTCCAACGGCTCATGTGCGAGAGGAAAGGGGAAAGAGAAAGTGTCCGGGGGAGACACGTCGGCAGATCCGGTGGTGATCAGTTCGGACGAGGAAGGGGATTGTGCGCGGCCAAAGAGGCAGAAGACTGTGGCAAGCCCCTCGCCGGTAGAGATACTGGATTCGTCACCTGGAGCTGGCCCTTCAAGACTGGGATCTTGTTCGCCTCCAATACGACCTATATCTGGCGCAGCTATACCGCCTGAAGTCGAGGAAGCGAGACCTGCGTTTGCAGGTGTTCCTGGATTCCAAGCTCCACCAACATGGCCGAATATCATCAATACCGCCCTGGACCTGGATGAGGAATATGATGACGGCGTTGATCGAGATGGGAATAATAGCGATAATGACGCAGACAGTCAACATCCGGGAATGTTTGACGAGGATCTAGTGGATGATGGATCTGACCCAGAAGCGGAAGTACCAAGGATTGAGCAGCCAGAGGCTGAGAATCTGGGACATGCGAGGGGAGGCAGTATCGATCTAACTATGGAGTGGGATGAAGGAGATGACGAGGGAATGGGGATGGAGGAACCAGATGATTACGATGATCCACCTGAGAGATCCGCGCGGCCCGAAAAGCGCGGTGGTAAGGTCGGCAAGTGTCCTGTCTGTTCTAAATCGATGAAAGGGAAGAGAGAGAATGTACGTCCTTCCTCATTTATGAGTCTCGGCCACTAACGTACAGCTGGTCGAGCAACATATCAACGCATGCCTAGACTCATCAGGTAAAGATAAGAAGAACCGCCCTATAACGTCAATTGGACATACATTCTCGCCGGCCCCTTCATCACCCTCACCTCCGCCGGAAACACCTCAGAAAGGACCCAATGCGTTTTCTGTGTTGATGAGCGGTCATAAAGAGAAAGCAGAGTGGAAGACTGCCGAAGATGATTTAAGGAGGGATGGAAAGAGGTCATATGGGAGACGTCCTGCTCCTTTCTACAAGGTACATCTGCCGTTGTTATTTGATCATGGCTGATGAATAGGTCATGACTGGTATGCCTGTCGCTGTGGATGCCTTCCGTTACGGGGCTGTACCGAAAGTGACAGCCTATCTCTTGACGTGAGCTATCTCCATCAGTCTGCTTGACAACAACTGATTGTGCAGACACGCTCACTCGGACCACTACACCAATTTGTCCAAATCGTGGACTCACGGACCGATCTACTGTTCACAGACAACCGCTAATCTGATCGTACACATGTTGGGCGTGGAACCGAAATGGGTTGTAAGCTGCTGAATTGCACCTGGTCGCGAGCTGACATGCAGCATGGTCTTCCCGATGATATTCCTTTTGAAATGCCAAATACAGGCGGAGTGACCGTGACGCCCCTTACAGCCAATCACTGTGAGTCTGCGCTCTTTCTGGCGATACCGCACTGATGGTAAGGTCCTGGATCCTCGCTCTTCCTATTTGAGGGACGCCAGACTGTGAAT
>Ga0308160_10003862_pt1 | contig 16456 bp, 16 predicted proteins | sample PhyFR1_FD_201036 | JGI IMG/M metagenome (GOLD analysis project Ga0308160, IMG submission 201036) | Phyllosphere microbial communities from UC Gill Tract Community Farm, Albany, California, United States - DLSLF.R1 | ecosystem: Host-associated > Plants > Phyllosphere > Unclassified | place: USA...
AGCCCTCCCCCCCTCTGTCCTCCCGCAGCACGTACGACCGGCCCCTCGTTCCGTCCATCATCACCGCCATGACGATGGGTGAGAACGCAAGCAACCCTGCCGTCTACGGCGAGCAGACCAACGCCGTCGTCATCCAGCACAATCAGATGGTCCAGATCACCATCAACAACACCGACGCCGGCCAGCACCCGTTCCACCTGCACGGCCACATCTTCCAGATCGTCCACCGGTCCTTTGACGTCCTCTCGGACGACCCCGAGATCAACCCGCCGATGATCGAGGGCCAGACCAAGGTCTACTCGCGCGACGTCGTCATGGTTCCCCCCGGCGGCTCGACCACGATCCGTTTTAAGGCCGACAACCCGGGAGTCTGGTTCTTCCACTGCCACATGTACGTCGTCCTTGGTTTGCGTGCGCTCCTTGGAGATGGCTCGGCTGACACCTCTTCCGATCTGTTGTTTGTCGTGCAGCGACTGGCATCTCTCGTCCGGCCTCGCTGCCACCTTCATCGTCGCCCCGGAGCTCATGCAGAGCCAGCAGAAGCTTCCCGGCTTCGTCCAGAGCCAGTGCGAGGCCCTCGGCATCCCCTCGAGCGGCAACGCCGTCGGCCTTTTCTCGACGACCGACCTTGCCGGCCAGCCCCTCGGCCCGTACCCGATCAAGTCTGGCTGGACCGCCCGCGCTAAGGGCGCCATGGCCGGCTGCGTCCTCTCGGCCCTCGTCGGCGTCCTCTCGGTCGTCTGGTCAGTCTGCTCGCCCCTCCCAGCCCTCAGCCGGACCATGTTGCTGACACTCAATCCGCTTGTCCCCTTGCAGGTACTCGTGGGGTGCCCTCGACGAGGAGGAGATTGAGGCCGAGGAGCGCCGCAAGCACGACCAGAAGCAGGCCGACAAGGCCGCCGGCAAGAAGTCCGGCGTCCTCGGTCTGGCCCAGAAGATTGCCGGCCGGCAGTAGACGTCGTAGCCAATAGACCGACATGCCTTTGCTGCGTTCTCTTCGCCCCCACTCTCTCCCCCCTCTCACTCTTGGGTCCCACCTCCTTCTCCTCATGATCAACAATTGAACCCTCACGAACCCTCTCCTTAAAAACTGCATGATTTATTACTCTCTCGCCTACGTTTGCCCTCGCGACTAAGATGGTCGACGACGGACGACGGGCAGGGCGCTGCATGCATGGCAGCAGTGCAGTACTGCCACCGAGAGGCCGCGCAGAGTCACGATCGCCATCGGCTCAAAGCGTTTTGCTTCGCCGCCGCGCCCGCGCCAGCCTCCGTCCGCCCTCGTCGGACGGGGCGCTCTCCTCCCGTCGTCATTCACCCCACCTCGTCCCATACCTCGCCGTTCGCCGCTCGTGCTCTCTAGGCGTCCGGTTCTCGTCATCCTCCCTCCCCTGCATTCATTCAGCTCGCCAAGCTCTCTCGAGTATCTCTCTCTAACAACGATGGCGCCCCTGCCATTCCTCCCGGTGCTCTCGGCCGGCTCGTCCTCGGCCGACCTGCTCCCTTCACTCGCCGCCCTCGCCCCGATCGTCGTCCCGCTGGCAGCCCTGTCAGAGACGCTGCCGTCACTCGGCCCGCGTGCTGCCTACTGGGTTGACGCCTCGAGCTCGAGCGACGCCGATGCCGTCACTGAGGCGCTCAACAACGGCGCGGGCAAGGCCGTCGTCGGCCAGGCGCTGCTCGCTGAGCTCGCCGGCATCGATGCGTCGCGGCTCGTGCTCGACGTCGCTGCTGCCGAGCTCGGCGAGGTCGCAGAGGACGTTCGTGCGAAGGTCGGTGGCGTTCAAGTCCGCGTCGACAGCCTCGACGTCCAGCTCGATCTCGTCAAGAGCATCAAGAGCGCCTTCCCGACGTCGCGCTACGCCGTCTTCCTCGCCTCGTCGGCCGCGAGCCCGCCAACGCCGACCCAGATCGCCAGCCTCTATCAGACGTCGCTCGTTGTCGCGATCCCTTCGGCCCAGCTGGTGGCGAGCTCGACCTCGTCCGACGGCAAGCTCTCGATCGCAGAGGCGTTCCTCGCGCCGCTCTCGACCGACCGGCAGGACGGCCTCTACCCGACGATCGTCTCGTCCTCGACCCACTCGTCCCGACCGCTCGGCCTCGTCTACTCTTCAAAGGAGTCGATCTCTGAGTCGATCCTGACGCTCAAGGGCGTCTACCAGTCGCGCAAGCACGGTCTCTGGCGCAAGGGCGAGACGAGCGGCTCGACGCAGAAGGTCGTCCGGATCGAGAAGGACTGCGACTCGGACGCCGTTGTCGTTGAGGTCGAGCAGGCCGGCACCGGCTTCTGCCACCTCGGCACGACGACGTGCTTTGGCGCGGGCGAGCTCCGCGGCGTCGCCAAGCTCGAGGACACGCTCGTCTCGCGCATGGCCGATGCCCCCGAGGGCTCGTATACGGCCCGCTTGTTCGGCGACGAGCAGCTGCTGCGAGCCAAGATCATGGAGGAGGCCGAGGAGCTCTGCGATGCGACCGAGAAGGCCGACATTGCGTTCGAGGCGGCCGACCTCGTTTACTTTGCGATGGCCCGCTGCGTCAAGGCCGGCGTCCAGTGGCGCGACGTCGAGGCTGCGCTCGACAAGAAGGCCGGCAAGGTCAAGCGCCGCAAGGGCGACGCAAAGCCCAAATGGGAGTCAAAGGTGGCCGAGACGCTGCCCAAGAAGACGGTTGACGGCCCGACCGAGCCCAAGCCGGAGCCGCCCAAGGCGGCGCCCGTGCCGATCCCGCCGAAGGAGCACAAGGACCCGTCGGCCCCGATCCGGATGGCGACCGTCCCGGCGCTGTCGTCGCTCAGCAAGGAGGAGACGGCCGCCCTCCTCGTCCGTCCCGTTCTTGACTCGAACGCGATGATGGCCAAGGTCACGCCGATCATCGACGCCGTCCGGACCGGCGGCGACGAGGCGCTGACGGCGCTGACGGCCAAGTTTGACCGGCTCGAGCCCGAGGTCCTCGCGCAGGGCAACGTCCTCCTCCCGCCGTTCGCGCCCGAGTCAATGGTGATCCCGGACGACCTCAAGCAGGCGATCGACCAGGCCTACGCCAACGTCCTTAAGTTCCACCAGGCCCAGGCCGAGACGGAGCCGCTGATCGTCGAGACGATGCCCGGCGTCGTCTGCTCGCGCTTTGCCCGGGCCATCACCCGCGTCGGCGTTTACGTCCCCGGCGGGACGGCCATCCTGCCCTCGTCGGCCATCATGCTCGGCGTTCCGGCCAAGGTCGCTGGCTGCTCGACCATCGTCCTCGCCACGCCGCCCCGCAAGGATGGCACCATCTCGCCCGAGGTGCTCTATGTCGCCTCGCTTGTCGGGGTTACCTGCGTCGTTAAGGCCGGTGGCGCCCAGGCCGTCGCCGCCATGGCCTACGGCACCGAGACGATTCCCAAGGTCGACAAGATTGTCGGCCCGGGCAACCAGTGGGTCACCGCCGCCAAGATGGTCGTCCAGAACGACGTCAAGGCGCTTGTCTCGATCGACATGCCCGCCGGCCCGAGTGAGGTCCTGGTACGTCCGCCTTGCATGGCTTTCACCTTGAACGCCCTGCGTCGCAACCGCTGAACAAATTCTCACAACTCCGCCGCTGCTTGCAGGTCATTGCCGACGGCACGAGCAATCCGACGTTCGTCGCCTCGGACCTGCTGTCCCAGGCCGAGCACGGCGTCGACTCGCAGGTCGTCCTCGTTGCGATCGACCTGACTCCGGAGCAGCTGTCGGCCATCGAGGAGGCCGTCGACAGCCAGGCGCGGGCCCTCCCGCGGTGCGACATCGCGCGCGTCGCGATCGAGCAGTCGATCATCGTCCAGGTCAAGACCCGGCAGGAGGCGATGGACTTCAGCAACGAGTACGCGCCCGAGCACCTCATCATGCAGGTCGACAAGGCCGACGAGCTCGTCCCGCTCGTCGTCAACGCCGGATCCGTCTTTGTCGGCCACTGGTCGCCCGAGTCATGCGGCGACTACGCGTCGGGCACCAACCACGTCTGTCCCCGCCCCGGCTCCTTGTCTCCACGGGTCCGACCCCCCTCTGTTGCTGACGAACCGATGTAACGACTCTCCTCCAGACCCTGCCGACGTACGGCTTTGCGCGTCAGTACTCGGGCGTCAACACGCTTACCTTCCAGAAGCACATCACGTCGCAGCACCTGACGGAGGAGGGCATCCGCGCCCTCGGCCCGATCGTCGTCCGCATGGCCGAGTGCGAGGGGCTCGAGGCTCACGCGTACGTCCCTCCTATACTCTTTGCTCCACCTCCCTGGATCGTGACTGACATAGACTGCCCTCTTTCCCTCTCGCAGAAATGCGGTCCGCGTGCGTCTGGCGGCGCTCAAGCAGTAGAAGCGGAAGGAGCATAGCATGACCTTTTTAGACCCGGTTGCGACCTGCCTCGTGCTCCAGAGCCCCGACCTGCGAGCGAGAGGTCTGCAAGCCTTCTCCGCAGCGTGTCTCTGTGCGATTTGCCCATGGCCCCTTGGTACTGGGGACAGACGTACCGGGGGCAGCCGGTGGCCTGCTGGCGCCGCCCGCCCCGCACGCGTGGGCGCCCGGCCGGCGTTTCTTGCCGAGGCCGCCCTCTTGCCGAACTTCATTCACCCTTTGTCCGTCGCCCTCCGCCGTCTCCCTCCAGCCTCAGCTGTCACCTTCCGCTCCAGGTTCCCTCAGGAGAAAGCAGCCCATGCCTGCCGACGCCCTCATCGCCCCGCTCTCGGCCGCCCTCCTCGCCGGCATGTCGTTCCTGACCGTCATCCGGGCCAAGTCGTGTGTCCGAGACCGGCTCGACCTCGCCTGCAGCCTACACCCTCAGCTGCTGCTGCAGGCGATCTGTAGCAGTGGACGTGTTGGCGGCCAGGCATCTGCTCGAGCTGACCGTGCCCTCGCCACTATCTGACAGGCGCAAGGCTCGGTTTTACATCAACCTCGCGCTCTACGCCGGGGCGCTCCTGACGACGTCGGCCCTCGCTCTCGGTGTCGCCGTCGCCCTGACGCTGGTCGGAAAGGTGCGTTCCGATCACTGGGAATGAGCCGCTCCAGGTCCACACGGGCTCGCTGTACGAGCTTGCGGGCCGAGCGACCTGATGAAGCGGTCGCTCGGCCGGGCTTCGAGCTCCTGGCCTCCTGCCTCCTGCCTCCTGCCTCTGATCCGCCCGGCCACTGACGTCGTCGCCCCCCTTGGCTTCCGGTCCCTTCCGCCGCTACCTTCCCTAGGGCTTCAACACGAATCACTACGTCGCCCGGATCTTCTACCACCTCGCCGCGCCGGCGACCGGTCTTCGCCTGCGGCTGACGAACGCCCAAAACCTGCCGGTTGAGGGCGAGCCGGCGATCATGGTCGGCAACCACCAGTCGTTTGTCGACATCCTCTACCTCGGCCGCATGTTCCCCAAGCGGGGCGCCATCATGGCCAAGAAGGAGCTCAAGTGGATGCCGTTCCTCGGCTGGTGGAGTCGGTCCCCTCCGTATCGTGGTTCAGTTGCGGTCGCGCCCGACTGACACCCTTCCGAGCGACCTCGCAGTGAGCCTTTCGGGCACGGTCTGGATCAACCGCGGCAACACGGCCTCGGCGCTCAAGGCCATGGCCGCGACGGCCGAGGACATCAAGGTCCAGAAGAAGTCGCTCTTCATCTTCCCCGAGGGCACGCGCACGCTCTCGCCCGAGCTCACGCTCAAGCCGTTCAAGAAGGGCGCCTTCCACCTTGCTGTCCAGAGCGGGCTGCCGATCGTCCCGATCGTCTGCCAGAATTACGAGGGCCTCTTTGGCAAGGGCCATTTCGAGAGCGGCGAGTGCGAGGTCCGGAGTGAGTCCGCGGGCAGGACGCTTTGCCGACTAGACAGAAGTAGGAGCCAGCCGCTGACCGAGAGTCCTTCGCACAGTCCTCGACCCGATCCCGACCAAGGACCTCACGACGGCCGATGTGACGTCGCTCGCCGAGCGCACGCGCGAGGTCATGCTCGCCGCGCTCATCGAGATGGGCAACGCCGGCAAGCCGGCCGCCCGGTCCTCGGCCTCGAACGGCGCCGCCCCTGCCGCCGGCGAGGGCACCGAGGTCACGCCCCTCCTGGCCGCCTCGGCCGACGAGGGCGCCGCGTCGACCTCAGCGTCGACCCCGACCTTTGCCGAGGTGGCGGCCAGCGCCGCCCCGCGTGGGGGCGCCCGGAGCGAGGGCGAGACGGACGATGAGGGCGTCGTTCACGTCTCGCACTAGAAGGAGGCCGCCACCAAGACCGTAACCCGCCCAGCGAGGCGACGTCTCCTCTGCGAGACTGCACAGTTGGAAAGACGCGCTGAGGAGCCCCCCTTCTAGGCGAGGCGACAAGCGCAAGGGCCCCTCAGTCGAGGTTGCGCTCCAGCGGCCGCCCAATCGCGCGCCCGCCCGTTCGGCGCCCCTCTAATGCACCTGGCTAGAATTCTGAAGATGGCATGCTGGCCCTCCCGAGTCCCCTCGTCACGACGCCCGCGTCGACTTCTCGAGCACGCTGGCAGGTCATGCAAGAGTTCACCGCTTGCGCTTCCCGGCGCCGCCGCCGCCGGCATAAGGCCCGCTCGCGCTCATCTTTGCGAGCTCGGACGTGCCGGCGACCTGGTAGTCGCCGGCGCCGACGATGCCGAGCACGCCGCCCTTCTTGGTCATCCGGCCCTGGCGCCGGACGGCCTCCTGCATGCGCTTCTCGATCTCGCCCTTGCCGGCGTCGTCGTGCTGCTCCCACTTGGAGCCGGCCGGCCGGACGGCAGCCTTCTTCTTGGCCGACGTCGTCGAGGCGGCGATCGCCGTCGGCGCCTCGCGCAGGGCAAACGACTTGGCGAGGTGACCGAGGTGGAGGTTCTTGATGTGGAAGAAGCGCTTCTCCTCGAGGGGGTGGGTCGAGTACGACCGGACGTACGACTGGAAAGCCTTCTGTGCGAGCGACGTGTGCTGCGGTTCAAAGGATGGGCAAGTGCCAGAGAGTGTCAGCGCAAGTCACGAGCCAGGCGTCGGGGGAGGAGGCGGGCCGACCTTGATCGTGCCATGAACCCAGCGTTCGAGCGCGCCCTGGACCTCGGTCGCACGCTCTTCCCACTTGCCGCCGCCAAAGCCGCCCTTGAGGACGCCCTCCATGCCGACGCCGTTGATCTTGACGGCGCCCATCTTGCCCTCGACCCAGGGCACCCAGTCCTTCTCGCTCTCGCCGACGAAGGCCCAAGCCTCACCGCCGGCGCCGACACGGGCCGTCCGGCCGATCCGGTGGACGTACTCGGTCGAGCCGCCCTCGGTCGGCAGGTCGTACTGGACGACGGCCCGGACGAGGGGCATGTCGAGACCACGAGAGGCGACCGACGTGCAGAACAGGACGGCCGACTCGGTCGCCGCCTTGTCGGCAAACGCCTTGAGCGAGGCCAGACGGGTCTGGAGCGGGAGCGAGCCGTGCAGGCGGTGGAGCGTCGTCTTGGGCAGGAGGACCGACGTGAGCGAGGTCGGCTCGTCGAGAATCTTGTTGCGCGGGCGCTTCTTCTTGCCCTTCTTGTCGCCCTTGCCGGCCTGGGGCTTCTCTTCGGCCTCATCGCTGTCGTCATCATCCGACGAGTCGGCGGCAGCGTCCCCGTCCTCGGCCTCGTCGCCGTCGTCGGCCTCGGCCTCGCCCTCTTTGGCGCCACCCATGCCGATGCCGCCAAGCATCTTCCAGTGGAAGTCGACCGAGTCGGTCGTCGAGAGGAAGACGATCACCTTCTTGGGCTTGGCGTCGGCGGCCGCCTTCTTGGGCGCGGCGACGAGCGAGCGGAGGAGCGAGACGAGCGTCACGAGCCGCAGCTTGGGCGGCGTGATGATGTACGATTGCCGCAGCTGCGAGGGCGGCGTAAACTTCTCCTCCTCGACGCCCTCGAGGTCGCCGAGGTCACCGTCGGCATCGGCGGCCGCTGCGCCGTTGGCCGCGATGGCAGGTGCTGACGGAGCAGCCACCGGAGCAGCGACCGCCTTGGCCTTGCCCCGCCGGGCGAGCTCGTCGAGCGAGACGTCCTCGCCGCCGGTCGCACGGAAGAGCCTCGGCCGGCGAAGGGCCTGGCCGGCGAGCGCCTGAACGTCCTCGCGAACGGTGGCCGAACAGAGGACTGTCTTGCGCTCGACGTCCCAGTCCCAGCCGCCGACGGTGCCGGCCCGGCCGCCCTCGCCGAGCTCCTGGATCGCATTCTTGCGCCGGCCGTCGAGCGACTTGAGGATCGAGGCGAGCGTCTCGGCAAAACCGAGGTCCATCAGCCGGTCGGCCTCGTCGAGTATGAGCCACCGGAGCTTGGCGACGTCGAGCGAGGTCGTGTTCTGCAGGTGGTCGAGCAGCCGACCGGGCGTCGAGACGAGGATCGGCAGGCCCTTTCTGATGCGCGCCTTTTCATGCGTCCGGGTCGCTCCGCCCGTCAGGAGGCCCGAGACGAGCCAGCGCGTGTAGCGCGGGCCCTCGGTCTCGCCAGGGGCGACATAGTTAAGGTTGAGCGAGAGGAGGCCCTCGAGGACGTCGTGGATCTGCTTGGCGAGCTCTCGGGTCGGGACGAGGATGATGGCGAGCGTGCCGATCGACCGGTCGATGTACGACTGGGTCGAGAGCGGCAGGAGCGACTGGAGGATCGGCAGCAGATAGGTGAGCGTCTTGCCCGAACCCGTCTGCGACTGGATGAAGATGTCGCGCCGGCTCTCGTCGAGCGCCTGGGCTGAGGCCCCCGTCGGCGGCGGCGGGAGAAGCATCGTCGGCAGGGCAGAGCGCTGAATCGGCGTCGGCTGGCTGATGGCGAGCTTGCTCGCGAGATGGTGCGCCAGCAAGGGCGACAGGCCGAGCGACGAAAAGTCGGAGACGGCCGCGCCGCCGGTCGGGGCGGCCGAGGGCGCATTTGAGGGAGCGATGAGCGACTTGGCCGCGCCTGCCGACGACTCGGGCAGGGCATCTGGGAGCGCGCCGCCAGACGAGCCGGCGTGATACGACTTGTGGTCGTGGGTGAACAAGCTCGAGATGATCTGCTTCTTGGGCTGCGCGGTTCCGGTCGCCCCCGCTGCCGCCATCGGACCAGACGACGGCTGGACGGCTGCAGCCTTGCCCTTGGAGCGCGAGGCGGCCAGGTCCTCGTACGCATCCTCGTCGAATTCCTCGCCTGCAAACTCGTTCGGGTCAAACTTGGGCCGCTTGGACGGCTTGAGGCCGATCGAGGGCGCAGACGACGACGGCCGCTTGCTCGCTGGCGGCGGGGCGGACGAGGTCGACGGTCCGGCGACGGGCGCGGAAGCGACCGGCTTGGGTTTGGGCACGTACGCCGGCTTCTCGGGCTTCTTCAGGTTCTTGTTGGCCTTGACCCTAGGGGCGCACGAGACAGGTCAGCACTCTCCGGACGGCTCGGATGCAAGGGGGGGTGCGCGTGCGAGGTGCGCGACGCGCAGAAGGGAACGCACCGGTCGGTCCACCGGCCTCCCTTGACCTTCTCGCCTTTGCTCTTGGCGCCGGCATTCGAGGGCTTGCTCGGAGCAATATTGATAAAGAGGTCATCCATGGCCGTCGGGAAGGGGGGTCGCTGAGGCCGAGAGTAAGGGTGTGAGCCTGTAGCTGCAGCGTGCCAGGGAGTCGACTCCGCAGGCCGCCCCCCCCCCGCCGAATTCCGCGTGACGAGCCCTTGCCGACGGTTGCTAAGAGGAACGCGAGGCAGCAGGCCGCCAGCCACGCGGCTCGGCTCGACACGACCACGCTCGCTCGCCCTCTTTCTACTCCTGCACCGGCAATCACCTCGCAACGGTACGTTCCTACAAGGCTCGAGCGAGCGAAGGAAGGAGACACTTCGCGGCCTTTGACCCTGAACAGCGTCGTCTCGCCAATCGCTTGCAAACCCTCCAGCTCGCCCACCTCGCCCGGCTCCGAACCTCCCCCGCTTTCCCTACGCGAGCGCGACGCGCGAACCATCCAGCCAGCCGAGCGTCGACAGGTAGGCGCTCCTCCGTCGCCTGCCTTTGACTCAAACGACTTACGCTGACGCGCCCTCTTGCCGTGCGCCGCTCTCAAGTTCTCTCACAGTCAACTCCTCTTCCGACAGCTCGCGAGCGATGATCACCTTCCTGCACGCCGGTGCGTTCGCCCGCCTCTTCATCTTCGCGGCGCTGCTGGCCGTCGCGTCTCTGACCGACCTGTAAGCTGACACCGGGCCCCCGACAGTCTCCTACGTCGCCGCTGTCGTCGGCTTCGTGTTCGTGACGCTGTCCCTAGGTGCGTGATCGCGTCAACTCCAGCAGGTGCCGTCGACCCAGGGGCTGACCTCGCTCAACGCGTCCTCACCCGTCATTCTGCGACGTTCAGCCAGCGGCCTGCTCTGGATCGCTGAGGTCATCGAGGAGCACACCAAGCTGGCCAAGAAGATCGGCCGGCGGTCCATCTACGTACGTCCCTTGGCCAGCGGCTGACGAGTTCGAGGTAGCAGCGCCTGGCGAGACACAGCAGCACGACCGGTGCAGCGCGCGCGGCTGACTTCGAACCTCACATGACGTCCCACCTCCCACCGCCTCCAGGCCGTCATCGTCTTCCACCTGCTCTTTCTCGTGCTAGACAAGTTTCCGCTCTGGAAGATTGCGTTCAGCATCGGCTGCCACCTCGTCTACCTCGTGCGTCTCGGCTCGTGGCTCCAGCCGCATCATGCCGCGCATGCGCTGATGCCGACCTTGGGCCGCCCTCTGCAGCGCAACTTCTCCTCGGCCTGGCCGATGATCAACCTGACCTCGCCCTCCTTCATGGCCTCGTGTGTCCTCGTCCTCGCCGACCACTTCATCTGGTTCCGACACTTCTCCGTCATCGCCGCCCGAGCGCGGACGCCGATCCGCGGCAGCGGCGCGTCACCGTACGCCCGGCCGACGCATGCGAGCTACAGCAACGGCAACGTCTACCACCAGGGCGTCGCCTTCATGGATGTCGCGAGCTTCTTTGGTCCGCCCCTCTCGGCTCGCTTCTCGCCGCCTGACCAACCGCTGGCATCTGGCTGACTGCCTCTCCGTCGGCCACCGCTACAGCCATCTGCGTCTGGTTCATCCCGCTCTACCTCTTCCTCTCGCTCTCGGCCAACGACAACGCCCTGCCGTCGTTCGGCTCCAATCCGACAGCAAGCTCGTCGGCGCCGGCGGCCAAGAAGCAGCCGCTCATTACGACGCTCTTTACCTCGTTCGCCGCCCGCCTGCCGCGGTCAATCGTCCCCCGGCGGGTGCGCCAGTCATTCGGCAGCCGGCGCGACGACGGCTCGGGCCTGCTCGCCCCTCCCAGCCCAGGCAACGTGACGCCATCCGCTTCCGGGTCGTCGCTCTACGCACCGGGCGGCGGCGGCTACGAGCCCTGGGGAGGCGGCATCTCGCCAGGTGCCTACACGCCCGGCGGTTCGCCCCTCGGCGGCATGCCGACCGCCTTCCGCAGCGCAATCCCCAATGCCCACCACAATACGGCGCTCCGGACGCCGCCGCCGCCTCAGCGCCGGGCGAGCGGGACAGAGTACGGCGGCACGAGCAGCCGGAGCGCAGTCGTTACGCCGAGCGGTAGCCCGCGTGGGCCGACCATCAGCCTCGGCCTGCCGACGCTCAACGCTCCGCCACAGGGTGCCGGTGGGGGCGCTCAGATCCGGCGCAAGACGAGCGCCCTCGCGTTCGATCCGACGACGGCAGACAGCAGCAGCAAGAAGGACGACTGAGATCGAACGAATGCTCCCAAGGGCAACCGAGCAGATGCGAGCGGGAGAGCGTTACATGAGATAGGGACAGCAAGAGGGGTGAGGGAAGGAGGCAGATGTACAGGAAGGTCTGCAGCAAGCGGTCAGGGCCCACCACCGTAGGAAGCTCGACCGGCCGGCCCGCCTTCGAGCAGCGGGGTGCGGGGCGTCAGCGGCTGCTGCTCGCCCGCCTCCTCGTCGATGTCAAAGACGGCCGCGTAGCGGACGATGGGGAACTTGGACGACTGTTTCGATGCAAAGGGCGAGCGGAGGAGGCCGTGCTGCCGGGCAGGCGAGCCGGGTGGGCGCGAGAGGTGACGGAGCGAGCGGTACGAGAGGCCGATGGCGGCCAGCAGGATGACGTTGAGGAGGACGCTCGCGCTACGGTGCGGGAAGGACTAGAGAGTCAAAACAACGAGTCGAATACTGCCCGTCTCGAAGCAGGCACTGACCAAAGGAAGAAGGTCGATCGGGTTGACTGCGGCTGTTCCTGGGTGCGATCAATCGAAGGAGGCGATGAAGGCGGCGCGTTCTCTGCGGGAGGCCGGTCATCCGAAGCGTTGCCGTTGGACGGAGAGGCGGGACCGACACGAGCAACGTCGAGACAGGCGAGCTTGGTCGTCCAGACGAACGAGTGGACGCCCTTGCTGGCCGAAACGAACATCGGGTCGGACGGCTGGGGCGGAGCGGAGGAGTCGGTCGGTTTGAGTTAGCCAACCGTAGTACACATTGATGAGCGGAGCGCGACGCACCTCTGGTGCTGACGGATCGCAGACGAGTTGCAGCCTCAGCTGCTGCTGCCGGTTGACGTACTCCTCGCCGAGCAGCGTGATCTCGATGTCGGCTGAGGGCACAATGCGTGCAGCAGCGCGGCAAGGACGGTTAGTAGGAAAGACCTTCGGACAGACAGCGGTTGGCGACGCACCGTACTCGCTGTCGGTTCGAGGTAGGAGCTGGGCAGAGGCTCCCTCAAGTGACGAGGCGACGGCCGCAACCGAGACGATCCTGGCCGCCTCGGCGCGATGGTTGGGACGCGAGTTGAGCGTTGTCTGGCAGACGAGCGTCGACGGCGGGCACTGCGGTGGCAAGCGAGCGAGGCTGGTTCAGTGACATCCTGGCCCTTCCGCAGGCGGCTGAGCGGACCGACCTGCTCGAAATCCGGCAGCGTGCCGTCATGACCGATGCCGCCGCCTGGGCCGCACGGGCCAAAGGCGTAGCTGATCTCGCTCAGCGACGGCGGGCTGAGGACGCTGTGGCTGACCTGACGAGTCCGGCCGAGGAGATCGCCGAGGTCGAGCGTCGAGCCGGCAAGCGGGACCTCGCACGAGCCTGCACGGACGACGCTCGCTCCAGCCAAGGCGAGCCCGAGCAGGCAGGCGACCCGGGAGATGGTCGAAGAGGCGGTGGTACTTCGGCTCATCGGAGGAGGCCGAAAGCGGCGGCGACAGCAGCGCGTTCTGCTTCGGAAAGGGGGGGGGGGGCGGCCGGGCTGGGATGGCTGGAGGTTGCAACGACGGCGCACGACGACGACCTCGATCTTTGAAGAGGGATGGGCAGCGGCTCGCTCAATCTGTGCCTGAGCCTGCTCTTGATTGAGCAAGGGCCCGAGGGGGGGAGGGGTACCGAGGACGGACGGGCCTGCTGGCCGCCTCGGCTCGACTCGACTCCGGCCCGGGCCAGGTGCGCCCTCCTTCCCTCCGGCCGCCACCCGGCCGCCCGCAGAGGCATGTGCACCAAGCAAAAGAGGGCGCGGGCCTGCACGCGGTGACCGGACCCCATCCAGCTCGGCACCCTAGCTCCTTTCCGGCCGATCAACAGGCCGAGCCTGCCCTGATCGGGTCGACGCGCCTCCCTTCCCGCGTCTGGCTGGCTCTCCTGACCCGCGCGGAAGCTGACCTCCCTCCTCCGGAGCGACTAGCGGGTCGCAGTGTCGGCGGCCCGTAGGCGGCCCAGATCGGGGCGGGCTGAGAGATGGACCGGTTTGAGAGGCTGTGGGCCTGTCCGGACACGAGGTCGGCCTTAAAGGGTCGAGAGGGCCACCGAGTCGACGAGGTTGCTCGACATCCTCATCGGAAGCGAGTCCCTCTGCCTCGCCCGGTCTCCTGCTCTGTCCCTCCCTCCGCAGCAACCTGCCTTCCAGCCTCCTCTCATCAAGCATCGCACCGGCTCACCCTTTTGTGATGCAGCTCAAGGCGACGACCAGCGGCATGAAGCCGCGCGCCGTCGACGGCGTCCAGTTCAAGTGGTGCGTTGCGCGCCTCGTCCGACCTCGCCATTGGTCGAACCCTGTGCTGACCTAAACGATCTCCAGGCTCGGCGGCTCGCTCCCTCAGAGCAACACTCATACGACCGAGTTTGGCGCACCCTGGGCGCAAGGCGAGGTCTTTAAGTGCGTTCTGCGATCCGTCTGATCCCTTAGCCGCTCGCAGCTGATCGACCGAACGCGACGCCTCCCATCCCAGGTCGACCTCATTTGCCCTGACCGACGCCTCCGGCGCAGAGGTCCCGCTCCAGTGCTGGCCACTGGCTTACTGGCCTGACGGCTCGCTCAAGTGGTCCGGCCACTCGGTCGCCGCCGGCACCGGCCTGAGCGAGACGGTACGTTTGGCTCGCGCTCTCGTGCGTAAGGTGCTTCGTGCTGACCGCCCGTTCACCGATTTGATGCGCAGCTCACGCTCGCTCCCGGCACGCCGGCCGAGCACCCGACGCCGGTGACGGTCGAGCAGACGCCCGAAAAGATCACCATCAAGTGCGTCCCGGTTCGGGGTCTGCTGCGCCGCTCGTCCTCCCCTTCGCGGGACTGACCGACTGCTGTCGCTCTCTTTACAGGACCGGCACCTTCTCCGCTAAGATCTGCACGTCCGGCTCGACGCTGATTGACTCGATGTCGATCGACGGCTCGAACAAGGCCCAGGGTGGCCAGCTCCTGCTCCACTTCCAGGACGCGCCGGACGACCCATCCTTCACCCCGAAGGTGACCAAGGCGCTCGGCATGATCGAGACGGCGACGGTTGAGCAGAGCGGACCCATCCGGGCCGTCGGTGCGTCCCACTCGCTCGACCCATCCCCTTTCCGGCAGTACCGACTGACGCGTCTGTCCGTTCTTCTTACCCTTCAGTCAAGCTCACCGGCCGGTACCACCCGCAGGACTCGGACCGGGCGCCGTGGCTGCCGTTCACGATCCGCTTCATCGTCGGCGCCGGCGGGACCGAGCTGCGCATCGTCCACGTCTACATCTACGACGGCGACGACCGCAAGGATTTCATCAAGGGTCTCGGTCTCACCTTCAAGGTCCCGATGACTGACAAGGACCTTTGGAACCGGTCCGTCCTCGGCTTGCAGGACGAGAGAGACCTTAGGCTGACCCTCTTTGATCGACAGGCACGTCCGCTTCGGTGGCTCCGAGGGAGGTCTCTTCGGCGAGGGCGTTGCCTGCCTGACGTGCGTGACCTCGTAGCCTCCTGTGCCGCGTCGCCCAGCCGTGACTGACCAAAGCACCACCTGATGCGAGCAGTGGCCTGCGGCGGCAGATCGGTGCCGAGGTCGACAAGGCTCAGTTTGAGGGCTACGCGACGCCGGCCAGCTCGACCTGGCCCGACAACGTCACGCCCTACCTTTCGACTCTGCCGACGTGGAATGGTGCGACTCACCGGCTTTCAGACTTCCTTCGGCGGACGCTTGTGCTGACTCTTCCTCTTTCTGCTGCCCCGCTCCAGACTTCACCCTCCGGCAGCTCGGACCCGACGCGTTCAGCATTTGGAAGCGGATCGACGCGAACGGCTGCTGGCTGACCCAAGCCGGACACGGCAAGCGCGCGGCCGGCCTCGGCTACGTTGGCGGTGCGGCCGGCGGCGGGGTTGTCTTTAGCCAGCGTAACTTCTGGCAGATGGCTCCCCGGTCGCTCGACATCGCCAACGCCGGCACCGACGCGGCCGACGTCACGCTGTGGGCCTACTCGCCTGCAGGCACTGCCCTCGACCTGCGGCACTACTCGTGCGTGCCGTCCGACTGTGCGTGACGTCCTGCACGCTGTAGCTGACAGCTCTCCCAACTGCAGAACCGTCGACCACAAGCTCAACCTCCAGTACGAGGACAACCCGGACGTGCGTCTCTCCTGCCCGGAGCTGCGCTGCTGCAGTAGCCACTCTCGCTGACCGCATCGTCTTTCTCATCATAGCCCTCGGTCACGTCTGACCCGTCCGGCACTGCCCGGTCGTACGAGGTGCGCCCCTTTTGTTGTCACGAGATCAATGAGAGACCGTCGTGCTGACCGGTTCCTGCGCATCTTGCTCAGATGTCGCTCGTCGCCGTCGCATCGACGCCGACCCGCAAGGCGCTCTCGGACATGTCCAAGACGACGTCAGAGCCGCCGATGCTGCTCGCCTCGGCCGAGACATACGCCGCGCACGAGCTCTTTGGCGGCCAGTGGGCGCCGACGATCGCCGACTCGGAGCTCGAGAAGAAGCACAACACGCTGCTCGACTTTTACGTCAAGGAGGTCGACCAGCGCCACTTCTATGGCTTCATCGACTTTGGCGACGTCATGCACACGTACGACTCGATCCGCCACAACTGGCGGTACGACATCGGCGGCTACGCCTGGGACAATGCCGAGCTCGGCACCGACCTCTGGCTCTGGCTAGCGGCCATGCGCTCCGGCCGGTCTGACATCTTCTGGCTCGCCTACCACATGACGCGCCACGTCTCCGAGTGAGTGCCCCAGCCTTCTGCTCTTCCTGCGATTCTCGCTCTGACGCACTTGTCCCCGTCCGCCGACGACT
>Ga0308160_10003863_pt1 | contig 16455 bp, 14 predicted proteins | sample PhyFR1_FD_201036 | JGI IMG/M metagenome (GOLD analysis project Ga0308160, IMG submission 201036) | Phyllosphere microbial communities from UC Gill Tract Community Farm, Albany, California, United States - DLSLF.R1 | ecosystem: Host-associated > Plants > Phyllosphere > Unclassified | place: USA...
CGCCTTCGGCGATGTCCAGCGCCACTTCGCGCAGGGCTTCGTCGGTGTTGGCCGGGTCCATCTGGTAGGTGTTCTTGTCGGCCTTGCCCAGGTTGGCGGCGGAGCCGACCGCGTCGCGGAACGGGCCATAGTAGGCCGATGCATACTTGGCCGAGTAGGCCATGATGCGGGTATGGATCAGGTTCTGTTCTTCCAGCGCCACGCGGATCGCGCCGATGCGGCCGTCCATCATGTCCGACGGCGCCACGATGTCGACGCCGGCTTCGGCCTGGGCCATTGCCTGGCGGATCAGCATCTCGATCGTCTTTTCGTTGACGATGTAGCCGTTCTCGTCCGGCAAGCCGTCCTGGCCGTGGGTGGTGTAGGGGTCGAGCGCGACGTCGGTCATCAGGCCGAGTTGCGGGAATTCGCGCTTGAGCGCCTTGACCGCACGCGGGATCAGGCCTTCCGGATTGGTGGCTTCGACGCCGTCATAGGTCTTCAGCGACGCGTCGATGACCGGGAACAGGGCCAGCACCGGGATGCCCAGGCTGACGGCTTCCTCGGCCACTTTCAGCAGCAGATCGACGGAGACGCGCTCCACGCCCGGCATCGAGGCCACCTGCTGGCGCTGGTTCTCGCCGTCGAGGATGAAGACCGGGTAGATCAGGTCGGACGCGGTGACGGTGTTTTCGCGCATCAGGGCGCGCGAGAAGGGGTCGCGGCGCATGCGGCGCATGCGGACGGCGGGGTAGGCATTGGGGGTAATGATCGGCATCAGATGTCCTTGTGGATGGTCAATCGGCCTGGCCGGACTGGTCGTCGTTCGGTCCCGGGGCCGCGGTGTCGTCTCCGGTGTTCTCCTGCCCGGCTTCATCTTGTTCATTCAGGCCGAGCAGTTCGATGATCTTGTCGTTCGCTTCCTCGATGCCCACGCGCTTGAGCGCCGAGAACAGCTGCACCGTGAACGGGAAGCCTTCGCCGTCCTCGTCGACGTAGCTGTCGAGGATCTGCTTCGCCTGGCGCAGCACGTTGACCGACTCGTTGCGGTTCAGTTTATCCACCTTGGTCAGGATGCAATGGATCGGCTTGCCGGTCGGGGCGAACCATTCCAGCATCTGCACGTCCAGGTCGGTGAACGGGCGGCGCGAGTCCATGATCAGGACCAGCGCGGCCAGCTGGTCGCGCCGCTGCACGTAGTCGCCCAGCAGCTTTTGCCAGTGCAGCTTGGCGTCGCCGGACACTTCCGCATAGCCGTAGCCGGGCAGGTCGACCAGCAGTGCACGGATCTCCTCGACCTTGGTCGGGTCCTTGCGGTGCATCGCCACGTGGGCGCCGCCGATCGAGAAGAAGTTGATGTGCTGGGTGCGGCCCGGCGTCTTGGACGCGAAGGCCAGGCCCTTCTGGTTGGTCAGGATGTTGATCGCCGTCGATTTGCCCGCATTGGACCGGCCGGCGAAGGCGATTTCCGGCACCTGCGTCTTGGGAAGATCCCGCAGCTGGTTGACGGTCGTGAAAAAGCGGGCTTGCCAGAGTTTGGACATGGGGGCAATCGAAATGAGCGGAGGAAACGAAAATGAAGCTGAAAAGACAACTAAAAAAGCGGTCTGGAAAGCAAGCTATTGTACAATAGGGAGTTACCTGGCGCTGCGCGCCCGGGGCACGAGCATGGCCGCCGCACTGTAACTGCAAGTTCTTCATAGATTTGACTTTTTCAGGGTGCTTGAATGAATCGTGTGTTCTTACCGGCCGCGCGCGCGGCATTCGTGACCTCCTTGTTGACCCTTTTCGCCGCCAACGCCTTGGCGGCGGACGCAGCCCATGCACCGGCCGCCGTCCCGAAACTCGATCCGGCCAAGGGCGGTTCCCTCTACGATACGGGCGACAACGCGCGCGGCCTGCCGGCCTGCGTGTCCTGCCACGGCGCCGGCGGCAATTCGACCATCGTCGCCAATCCCAAGCTGTCCGGCCAGAGCGAGAGCTACATCCACAAGCAGCTGGTCGACTTCACCACGCCCAACCGCAACCAGCCGGTGATGACGACCTACGCCAAGATGCTGTCCGAGGACGAAAAGAAGAACATCGCCGCCTGGCTCGCCACCCAGCAGCCGAAGGGCGGTGCGGCGCGCAACAAGGATACCCTGGACATGGGCCGCAAGATCTACCGCGGCGGCATCGCCGAGCGCGGCGTGGCCGCCTGCGCCAGCTGCCACGGCGCCACCGGGTCCGGCATCCCGATCCAGTACCCGCGCCTGGCCGGCCAGCACCAGGACTACACCGTGGCCCAGCTGCAGGCGTTCAAGACCGGCGCGCGCAACAACAGCGTACAGATGGTCACGCTGTCCAAGCGCATGTCGGACGAGGAAATGAAGGCAGTGGCCGACTACATCGCCGGGTTGAAGTAAACTTTTGTTTCTCGAGGCGCCGGTGGAAGGGCAGCTGCCTGCTGGCAGGCTGCCCTTTTTACTGTATGCTCGCGCCAGAATGTCGCAACTGAAAGAAGCAGCCATCGATGAGCACCACCGGAATTGAATTGAAAACGCGGCGCCGCGGTGTGGCCGAGGCGGTCGAACTGGTGTCGTCGATGCGTTTTGCCATCGCCCTGCTGATGATGATCGCGATCGCCGCCATCATCGGCACCGTCATGAAGCAGGACCAGCCCACGCCCGACTACATCAACCAGTTCGGTCCGTTCTGGGCCACGGTGTTCGACAGGATCGGCCTGTACAGCGTGTACTCGGCCTGGTGGTTCCTGCTGATCCTGGCGGTATTGATCGTCTCGACGGCGCTGTGCGTGACGCGCAATGCGCCGCGCATGCTGCGCGACATGCGCAGCTGGCGCGACAACGTGCGCGAAGAATCATTGCGCAATTTCCACCACAAGACGGAATGGATGTCCGGCCTGGCCGCGGTGCCGCTGGCCACCCAGACCGCCCAGCGCCTCGGCAATGCCGGCTACCGCGTCAAACTGGTAGATAAAGCCGGCGGCGTGCTGGTGGCGGCCAAGAAGGGCGCCGGCAACAAGTTCGGTTACATCTTTGCGCACACGGCGATCATCGTGATCCTGCTCGGCGGCCTGCTCGATTCGAACCTCCCGATCCGTTTCCAAGAATGGTTCATGGGCAAGACGCCCTATGCCAGCGGCGAACTGACGGCGCGCAACCGGCTCGGTCTGGGCAATCCCAGCTTCCGCGGCACCACCAACATCGCCGAAGGCAAGTCCAGCAATACCGTCGTGATCCCGCGCGCCGACGGCATCCTGCTGCAGGACCTGCCGTTCACGATCACGCTGAACAAGTTCATCATCGACTTTTACTCGACCGGCATGCCCAAGCTGTTCTCGAGCGAAGTCACGATCCGCGACCACGAGACCGGCAAGACCTTCCCGGCCAAGATCCGCGTCAACGAGCCGCTGATCTACCGCGGCGTGGCGGTCTACCAGTCCGGCGTCGACGACGGCGGCAGCAAGCTGAAGCTCACCGGCTACCCGATGACCGGCACCGGCGACGCCACCTTCGCCATCGACGGTGAGGTCAACAGTACGACGACCCTGAAGGGCAGCGGCAACGAATACACGGTCGAATGGTCCGGCTTCCGTCCGTTCAACGTCGAGAACATGAATACCGAGGGCGACCTGCGCAAGGTCAGCAAGACGCAATCCTTCAATGAACAGTTTGCCCAGGCGCTGTCCCAGCACTCGGGCTCGGCCGCCAAGAACGCCAACAACAAGGACCTGAAAAACGTCGGCCCCAGCGTGCAATACAAGTTGCGCGACAAGACCGGCCAGGCGCGCGAATTCCTGAACTACATGCAGCCGGTGACGCTGGAGGGCGCGCAGGTCTACCTGGCCGGCGTGCGCAACAATCCGTCCGACGCTTTCAGCTACCTGCGCATCCCGGCCGACGACCAGCACGGCGTACGCGAATGGATGCGCCTGCGTGCCGCGCTGGCCGATCCGGCACTGCGCCAGGAAGCGGCGCGCCGCTATGCCGAGCGCGCGCTGCCGCAGCCGAATGCGAATGCCGCCCTGGCGGCCCAGCTGCAGGAGTCGGCGGCCAAGACCCTGGGCCTGTTCGCCGGCGACGAGGGGCAGGGCGAGGGCGGCTTCATGGGCGTGTCGAAGTTCCTGGAACGCATCCCGAAGGCCGAGCAGGAAAAGGCCGCCAACGTGTTCATGAAGATGCTCAACGGCGCCCTGTGGGAACTGTGGCAGGCGGCGCGGGCACGTGCCGGCGAAGGGCCGGCCGAGCCGACCGAAGCCCACGGCCGCTTCCTGCAACTGGCGACCAACGCGCTGTCGGACAGCTTTTTCTATGGAGCGCCGGTCTACCTGGCGCTCGACGAATTCACCGAGGTGAAAGCGTCCGGGCTGCAGGTCACGCGCTCGCCGGGCAAGAAAGTCGTCTACCTCGGCTGCCTGCTGCTGGTGCTGGGTATCTTTGCAATGTTCTACATCCGCGAACGCCGCATCTGGGTCTGGGTGCGCGGCGACGGCCAGGGCGGCGCCCATGCCATGATGGCGATGAGCACCCAGCGCAAGACGCTCGATTTCGAGCGCGAGTTCGAAGATTTGAAAACAGTCCTACCGCAATCGGCGTAAGTGGAGAAGAGAATGGATATGTCACCCGCATCGCAAGCAAGCGCGGCCCTCAAGGCGGCGGAAAAATACGCCCGCCCGCAAGGTTTCTTCAGGCGCCTGACGGCAATCGACTGGCTGTTCGGCGCCGGCTTGCTGGCCGCCAGCCTGTTCGCGCTGCAGCGCTTCGGCCACTTCATGGACGTCTACGAACAGGCGATCCTGGTGCTGGCCGCGCCGACCTTCGCCCTGCTGGGCTGGGGCTGGAAGCCGGTGCGCTGGCTGATGCCGCTGATCGCCGTGCTGGCGCTGTGGGCGGTGTCGCTGTACGGCGGGTCCCTGGATGCCGCCAACCAGAAATTCTTCCTCAAGTACATGCTGTCGAGCCAGTCGGCGATCCTGTGGATGAGCGCGCTGTTCGTGTTCTCGACCGTGTTCTACTGGATCGGCCTGGTGGCGCGCTCGCCTTTCGGCGGCAGCGTCGGCTCCAAGCTGTGCTGGGCCGCGGTGGTACTCGGCTTCACCGGCATGATGGTGCGCTGGTACGAGTCCTACCTGGTCGGCGCCGACGTCGGCCATATCCCGGTGTCGAACCTGTACGAAGTGTTCATCCTGTTCTCGATGATCACCGCGCTGTTCTACCTGTACTACGAGCAGCGCTACGCCACCCGCCAGCTGGGACCGTTCGTGCTGCTGGTGATCTCGGCCGCGGTCGGCTTCCTGCTGTGGTACACGGTGGCGCGCGACGCCGCCGAGATCCAGCCGCTGGTACCGGCCCTGCAGAGCTGGTGGATGAAGATCCACGTGCCGGCCAACTTCATCGGCTACGGCACCTTCGCGCTGGCGGCGATGGTCGGCTCGGCCTATCTGCTGAAGTCGCACGGTATTCTCGCCGACCGCCTGCCGTCGCTGGAGGTGCTGGACGACGTCATGTACAAGTCGATCTCGGTCGGCTTCGCCTTCTTCACGGTCGCCACCATCCTGGGCGCGCTGTGGGCGGCCGAGGCCTGGGGCGGCTACTGGTCGTGGGACCCGAAGGAAACCTGGGCACTGATCGTCTGGCTCAACTACGCGGCCTGGCTGCACATGCGCCTCATGTCCGGCCTGCGTGGGCGCCCGGCGGCATGGTGGGCGCTGGTGGGCCTGGTGGTGACGACCTTCGCTTTCCTGGGCGTGAACATGTTCCTGTCGGGCCTGCATTCCTACGGCAAGCTGTAGGAATGTGTACCGGACCGGCCTAGTCGTGGCGGATAGTGTAAGGTTGACATGTCGGACGCGAAACGCGTCATTTAGCGCAGGCAGGAACCGCCATGTTGATCAAACGTAATCCAAACGGCATCGATTTGCCGTTCTCATCTGAAATCACGCCGCAAGCAGTGTACGAAGAGCGGCGCGCCTTCCTGGCGCGCGTGGCGGCCACCGCCGTGGTCGGCTCTTCGCTGTGGGAAATGGCCAATCGCGAAGCGTTTGCCCAGGGTGCGGCCCTGCCCAAGCTGGCGGCCACGCGCAACGCCGGCTTCTCGACGAACGAAAACCAGACCTCGTTCAACGACGCCACCCACTACAACAATTACTACGAGTTCGGCACCGACAAATCCGATCCGGCCGAGAATGCGCACACGCTGCGCACGCGGCCGTGGACGGTGCAGATCGACGGCGAAGTCAAAAAGCCGATGACGATCGACATCGACCGCCTGACCAGGCTGGCGCCGCTGGAAGAGCGCGTGTACCGCCTGCGCTGCGTCGAAGGCTGGTCGATGGTGATCCCCTGGGTCGGCTATTCGCTGTCCAACCTGATCAAGCAGGTCGAGCCGACCGGCAACGCCAAGTACGTCGAATTCGTCACCCTGGCCGACCGCGCCCAGATGCCGGGTGTCAAAAGCCGGGTGCTCGACTGGCCCTACGTCGAAGGCTTGCGCATGGACGAAGCCATGCACCCCCTGACCCTGCTCACGGTCGGCATGTACGGCCAGGTGCTGCCCAACCAGAACGGCGCCCCGGTGCGCCTCGTCGTGCCCTGGAAGTACGGCTTCAAGTCGGCCAAGTCGATCGTCCGCATCCGTTTCGTGAAAGACCAGCCGAAGACCGCCTGGAACGGCATCGCCGCCAACGAATACGGTTTTTATTCGAACGTGAATCCGAACGTCGACCACCCGCGCTGGTCACAGGCGACCGAGCGCCGCATCGGCGAAGGCGGCCTGTTCACGCCCAAGCGCAAGACCCTGATGTTCAATGGCTACAACGAGGTCGCCTCGCTGTACACTGGCATGGACCTCAAGAAGTTCTATTAAAAGCATTCATTCATGGCGGCTTTCAATCCGACACCCAAGCAACTGAAGGCGATCAAGGCGCTGGTCTTCGTGCTGGCGCTGCTGCCTTTCCTGCGCATCGCCACGCTGGTTGCCATGCAGGTGCCGGTCGACCCGGTCGAATTCATCACCCACGGCAGCGGCGACTGGGCGCTGTACCTGCTGTGCGCCACGCTCGCCGTGACGCCGCTGCGCCGTTTTACGGGCTGGAACTGGCTGGTGCGCCTGCGGCGCATGCTCGGCCTGTACACCTTCTTCTACGCCTTCCTGCACTTCCTGGCCTTCCTGTGGTTCGACCATTTCTTCGACCTGGCGGCGATGTGGCGCGACGTGCTCAAGCGGCCCTTCATCACGGTCGGCTTCATCGCCTTCGTGCTCCTGATCCCGCTGGCCGCGACCAGCACCCAGGCCATGATCAAGCGTCTGGGGCGCAACTGGGCGCGCCTGCACAAGCTGATCTACGCGATCGCGCCGCTGGCGATCCTGCACTACTGGTGGATGAAGGCGGGCAAGCACAATTTCGAGCAGCCGATCGTCTGGGGCTGCGTGGTGGCCATGCTGCTCGGCCTGCGGGTGTTCTGGAGCTGGAACCGCACCCGCCAGGCCGCCACGTCTTCGGCGAGGTCCTGACGTGATGAAGCCGATTGGAGCGATCCTGCTGCTGGTGGTCCTGGTGCTGGTGCTGGTGCTGGCCGGTTCGCGCGGCCGCTATTCGCTGGCGGTCGACCGCTGCCTCGACCTCGACGGCCGCTGGTCCGAGCAGGCCGCGGCCTGCGCGTCGCAGGCCTGGCCGGAAGACCGCTCGCGCGGGCGGGATTAGTCGCCCTCTACGGGATAGGGCGCAGCGCCTGACGGTTTGCAGCCCGCCACCGGTGAGAATGGCGACAGCCGGCCGTGCAGGCCACCGATCTCGATATCGCTGAGGAGCGGCGCCACCGCGCGCACCCGGCCGGCCGCCAGGCCCTGCAGCAGGCTGTCGCAGGGCGCCGCATCGAAGGCGACGGTGGCCAGCGCGCTCCATTGTCCCTGCGCATCTTCTCCGATCACGACCGACTCCAGGCCGCGGTTGCCGACCACCAGTACTTCAAGCCGGCCATCGCCGTTCAGGTCCAGCATGTAGACGTCGCACTGGGCGCCGCGGCTGCGCAGGCAATCCGGATACTGGTGCATCCTCGGCTTGCGGCTCCAGTCGGTGCGCAGGAAGCTGTCGGGCAGGGCAGCATGCGGGCTGCGCATGCGCAGGTTGGCCGCCAGGTCGAGCGCCGTCGGCGCTGCCTGTTTTGGCGTCTCGCCACGGTAATTCAGTGCGCGCGCCGCAGCAATGCGCGCGCGTACCAGTGCGGCATCGGCGCCGGCCGCCTCGCGTTCGAGCCGGTCCAGCGCGGCACGTCCGAAGCGCGCGCCGTCGAAGCGCAGGAAGGCAAAGTCGAACTTGTCGGCCTTGACCTGGCCGGTGCCCAGGCGTGCCACCTGGCTGCCGACCGAGATGCGCGCCGGATCGAGCAGCGGCGAGAACAAGGCCAGCAGCACGCCGATGACCACGAACGCGGCCGCGATGTTCACCTGCGCCAGCGATGGCAGCCAGCCGGGCCGTAAACCGGCGCGGAAATAGCCGGCCGCATAGCAGGCGGCCACCAGGATGCAGGCGGCGGCGGCGACGCGGTCGCCGGTCCAGCCGTAGTCGCGCACGCGCAGCAATAGCGCGTAGGCGGCGATCAGCACCAGCGGCGCCAGCAGCAAGGCCGCGATGCGCGCCGCCACCCGCACCACGCGCGCGACGTCCTGGCCGTCGCCGCCCTGTTGCCAGGCGGCGTTGATCAGGATCACGAAGGCGGCCGCCGCGCACAGCAGCACCGCCGCCGCATGGCGCGTGCTCCACAGCGGCGCCAGGCCGGTGAAGGGCAGCGCCGTCAGGAAACCGCCGACCAGCAGCACCGTCACCGGCAGCAGCCAGGACAGCAGCACCAGCAGCAGCCCGCGGATGCCGCGCACGATGGCCGGACGCACGTCGGTCAGGTGCATCGCGCAGGCGAAGGCGAAGGCGGTGACCGGAATGCCGAACCAGGCTTCGTGCATCATCCGGCTCAGGAAATGCAGCTTCACCAGCTCGAACAGCTGGGCGCCGAGCAGCAGCACCAGCCAGGTGACGCCGGTGAACAGCATGCTGAAGGCGATCTGCACGCCGAGCTTCCAGGCGATGTCGAAGTGGGTGGCATAGGTGGCGATGCGGCGCCCGTCGCGCACCGCCGCCAGGGCCAGCGCATGGGCGATGAACAGGCCGGCGGCGCCGTAGAACAGCAGGGCCGGCGAGGGCATGGCATTACGGTGCGGGCCGGGCTGCCCCGGCGCGGCCTCGTGCCACAGCGCCAGGTCGGCCACGCGCCAGGCATCGTAGCAGGCCAGGCCGGCCAGCAGCACGGCGGCGCTGCCGACCCACAGCGCGAGCCGGCGCCGGTCCATCTGGCCCAGTCCCGAGATCGCGATCAGCGGCACGTACAGCCCGGCCAGCAGCATCGGCGCGAACAGCAGCGGCGAGGTGGCTGGCCACACGTGTTCACGGGCGGCGCGGTACAGGAGGAAGAGAAACAGGCCTTGCAGCAGGCCGAGTACGATGCGGCGGGCGCCGGTACGCGGCGATGCCGGGGCGGGCAGGGCGGGGGAATCGGCAGGATAGTGCGCTTGCATGAACAACCTCCGGAGTATCTTTCCGGAAATATTATCATTCACGCAAGCGCGAAGGGAACTTTAGCGGCGTTTTATTTGACCAGCGTTTCCAGCGCAAACAGCTCTGCCGGCGTCTCGCGGCGGCGGATCAGGTGCACCTTGTCGCCGTCGACCAGCAGCTCGGCAGCGCGGCCGCGCGTGTTGTAGTTCGAGGACATGGTGAAGCCGTAGGCGCCGGCCGCCATCATTGCCAGCACGTCGCCCGGCTGCACGGCGAGGGCGCGGTCGCGCGCCAGCCAGTCGCCCGATTCGCACACCGGACCGACCAGGTCGTAGACCGGGGCGTCGCCTTCGCGCGGCACCACCGGCTTGACGTCCATCCAGGCCTGGTACATGGCCGGACGGGCCATGTCGTTCATGGCGGCGTCCACCACGCAGAAGTTCTTTTCCTCGCCCGGCTTCAGGAACTCGACCGACATCAAGAGCACGCCGGCATTGCCGACGATCGAACGGCCCGGCTCGAAGATCACCTTGATCGGCTTGCCGTCGTATTTTGCGGCGCGCCAGGCGTCCACGCGCGCGAACACGCGGCTGACGTAGTCGCCGATCGGCACCGGCTGGCCATCGGCGCTGCCGTAGTCGATGCCCAGGCCGCCGCCGACGTCGAGGTGGTGCAAGTGGATGCCTTCCAGGGCCAGGGTGTCGATCAGCTCGATCAGCTTGTCCAGTGCTTCCAGCAGCGGCGCATCGTCCAGCAGCTGCGAGCCGATGTGGCAGTCGATGCCGACCACGTCCAGGTGCGGCAGGGCGGCGGCGCTGCGGTAGGTGGCCAGCGCATCCGAGAACGCCACGCCGAACTTGCTGGCCTTCAAGCCGGTCGCGATGTACGGGTGGGTCTTGGCGTCGACGTTCGGATTCACGCGCAGCGATACCGGGGCGCGCTTGCCGAGGCGGCCGGCGACTTCGTTGATGCGGTCCAGCTCGGGGATCGACTCGACGTTGAAGCACAGGATGCCCTTTTCCAGCGCCAGCTCGATTTCCTGCACGGTCTTGCCCACGCCCGAGAAGATCACCTTGCCCGGGTCGCCGCCGGCGGCGATCACGCGCAGCAGTTCGCCACCCGAGACGATATCGAAGCCGGCGCCTTCGCGCGCCAGCAGGTCGAGGATGGCCAGGTTCGAATTGGCCTTCATCGCATAGCAGACCAGCGCGTCGCGGCCCTTGGCCGGGGCGGCATAGCCGGTGAAGTTTTCCAGCAGCTGGGCTTTGGAATAGACGTAGGCCGGGGTGCCGAACCGGGTGGCGATATCGGACAGGGCAACGCTTTCGGCGTGCAGCACGCCGTTCTGGTACGAGAAATGCGACATGGCGATGGGAACTTATTGAGAAGCAGGAACGGAAGACGGCGGCATCGTGGCCTGGGTGTTGTTGGCGTTCGACTCGGCGGCCGGCACGGCGGTGCCTGCGGCCGGTGCCGGCGGCACGGCGATGGTGGCCGGCGCCGGTGCCGGCGCGGCCGGACCGGCGGGCGCGGCACCCTTGTGCTTCGGCGGCTTGGGCATGTACAGCGGACCGGTCTGGCCGCAGGCGGACAGCGTCAGCAGGGTTGCCAGAGCGGCAGGCAGCGCAAATGAGGACTTCACGATTAGAATCACGGTTTGATTAGCAGACCTTGGAGTGTAGCATGACCGAAACCGAATTTTTGGACCTCGCCGAGTCCACCCTGGACCGGATCGAGCAAGCGTTCGACCGCCTGTTCGAGCAGGATGTCGTCGACGTCGAATGCAAGCGGAATGGCAACGTGCTCGAAATCGAGTTCGTCGACAATGGTTCGAAAATCATCGTCAACAGCCAGGCGCCGCTGCAGGAAATGTGGATCGCGGCGCGCGCCGGCGGCTTCCACTACAAGCGCGTCGGCGACGAATGGCGCAACACGCGCGACGACAGCGAATTCTTCACCGCGCTGTCGGACTTCGCCAGCCAGCAGGGCGGGGCGCCGGTCAAGCTGGGCTGAGGCCGGCCTGCCTGGCCTGTCTCACCTGCCTTGCATGCAGGGTGGGCACCCCGTGCCCACCCAACGCAATCCAGCGTAACGCCGCGGTGTAATTAAAACAGCTCGTTACGCACGGCATCGCGCGTCTTTTGCTCGCCCTGCGGCGACGGCGTACCCACGTCGAGCGACTGCACGCCCGTGCCCGGCGGATTTTCGGCGTAGTAGTACTCGTCGCCATACTGCACCAATCCGCCCGGCACGGTGCGCTCCTCGACCGGCACGCCTTTCAGCGCCTTCTGCATGAAGCCGATCCAGATCGGCAGCGCCAGGCCGCCGCCGGTTTCCTTGTTGCCGAGGTTGCGCGGCTGGTCGTAGCCCATCCAGGCGATGCCGACCAGGTGCGGCGTGTAGCCGGCGAACCAGGCATCCATCGAATCGTTGGTGGTGCCGGTCTTGCCGCCGATGTCGGGGCGCTTGAGGGTCGCCTGGGCCTTGGCTGCGGTGCCGTAGCGCGCTACGTCGCGCAGCATGCTGTCCATCAGGTAGGCATTGCGCTCGTCGATCACGCGGTTGGCTTCGACGCCGGCGCGTTCCGGACGCGCTTCCGACAGCACCTTGCCGTCGGCATCGGTCACCTTGGAAATCAGGTAAGGACTGATGCGGTAGCCGCCGTTGGCGAACACGGAATAGGCGCCCGACATCTGCAGCGGCGTGGTCGCGCCCGCGCCCAGCGCCAGCGTCAGGTAGGGCGGGTTCTTGTCGGCGTCGAAGCCGAAGCGGGTCGCATATTCCTGGCCGTAGCGGGCGCCGATCTTGTTCAGGATGCGGATCGAGATCATGTTCTTCGACTTGGTCAGGCCGCGCCGCATCGTCATCGGGCCTTCGTACTTGGCGTCGTAGTTCTTCGGCTCCCAGGCCTGGCCGCCGGTCGAGCCGGCGTCGAAGGAGATCGGGGCGTCGTTGATCAGGGTGGCCGGCGAGAAGCCGCGTTCCAGCGATGCCGAATAAATGAACGGCTTGAACGAGGAACCCGGCTGGCGCCAGGCCTGCGTGACGTGGTTGAACTTGCTGCGGTTGTAGTCGAAGCCGCCCACCAGCGCGCGGATCTGGCCGTCGGACGGATCGACCGCGACGAAGGCCGATTCCACTTCCGGCAATTGCGTGATGTTCCAGGACGAGCCGCCGTCCTGGCTGACGCGGATCACGGCGCCGCGGCGGATGCGGCGGGTCTCGGCCGCTTTCGGCGACAGCCAGCCCTGGGCGAAGGACAGGCCGCTGCCCTGGATCCGGATTTCCTCGCCCGAGGCCAGCACCGCGGTGACGCCGCTCGGCGCCGCCTGCAGCACGATGGCGGCGACGATGTCGTCCGAATCCGGGTGCTCGGCCAGCTCGGCTTCGATGGCTTCGTCGGCGTCGGCCTTGGTCCTGGGGATCTCGATGTATTTTTCCGGACCGCGATAGGTATGGCGGCGCTCGTAGTCCATCACGCCGCGGCGCAGCGCCAGGTAGGCGGCGTCCTGGTCGGCCTTGGTGATGGTGGTGAACACGTTCAGGCCGCGCGTATAGGTGTCTTCCTTGAACTGTTCGTAGACCAGCTGGCGCGCCATTTCGGCCACGTATTCGGCATGCACGCCGAAGGCGGTGCTGTCGGTCTTGATCTTGAGTTGTTCATCCTTGGCTTCGGCGTACTGGGCGTCGGTGATGTAACGCAGGTCGTGCATGCGCTGCAGGATGTACTGCTGGCGCATGCGCGCGCGCTTCGGATTGACCACCGGGTTGTAGGCCGAGGGCGCTTTCGGCAGGCCGGCCAGCATCGCCGCTTCCGCCACCGTGATGTCCTTCAGGTCCTTGCCGAAATAGATCTGGGCCGCCGACGAAAAGCCGAAGGCGCGCTGGCCCAGGTAGATCTGGTTCATGTAGACCTCGAGGATCTGGTCCTTGGTCAGGTTCTTCTCGATCTTCCAGGCCAGCAGCGCTTCGTAGGCCTTGCGCTTGAGGGTCTGTTCGCTCGACAGGAAGAAGTTGCGCGCCACCTGCTGGGTGATGGTGGAGGCGCCCTGGCGCGCGCCGCCGGTGGCGTTGTGCACGGCCGCGCGCACGATGCCCAGGTAGTCGACGCCGCCGTGCTCGTAGAAGCCGGTGTCTTCGATCGCCAGCACGGCCTTCTTCATGACGTCCGGGATGTCCTTGAAGTGGACCAGGGTGCGGCGTTCCTCGCCGAATTCGCCGATCAAGACGTTATCGGCGGTAAAGATGCGCAGCGGCATCTTCGGACGGTAGTCGGTCAGGGTATCGAGCGCGGGCAGGTTCGGATAGGCCATGGCCAGCGCAAACACCACCACCAGTACGCCGCACACGGCGAGGCCGGCCAGTCCGGCCAGCAGGGTGAAGAGGATGCGCTTGGGCGAGTGCCGCTTGGGGTGCCGATCGTGCGGCGGGGGAGCGGACGCCCCGGTTTGAGAAGCTTTCATGCGGAGGTAGGGTTCGCTGTATGGATCAGATTCATTATAAGTCAGTGCCGGTCTGGAAACACGGCTGGTCAAGAGCACAACAGGTGTGAAAAGGCTTGCAATATCGATCCATCAAGCTTGAAAACCAAGTGTCGTTTTCATGCTTCGTTGCACTATATTCCCATGTAGAAATTTCTTGTCGCCAGTCACTAGTATTGCTACGATTTGAGGCAGTGCCTGACTACCTCGCTCCAACCATCAGGTTATTCAACGATTTCCCCTTCGCGGGCGTTCAAAAGCAAACCTCGGCAGCCGGGGTTTTCCACATCCGTTCTACGTTAGAACGCATAGCAGCAGCAAAAGGGAGTACGTTCGTGATCAGTCTAGGTTCCTTGTTCGGACAGTCCAGCCCGCCATTGGTCGGGCTCGACATCAGCACGTCCGGCGTGCGCCTGGTGGAGTTGGCCGACGCCGGCAAGGGTGTGCTGCGCCTGGAGCGTTACGCTTCCGAGCCGCTGCCGCGTGGTGCCGTCGTCGACGGTAACATCGAAAACATCGAGGCGGTGTCGGATGCGGTCCTGCGCGTCTGGAAGAAAAGCGGGACCAAGGTCCGCCACGTCGCGCTCGGCATGCCGCCGGCCGCCGTCATCACCAAGAAGATCATCCTGCCCGCCGGGCTGCCGGAAGACCAGCTCGAAGTGCAGGTCGAGTCGGAGGCGAGCCAGTATATCCCGTTTGCGCTGGACGAGGTAAGCCTCGACTTCGACGTGATCGGCCCGGCCGCCAACTCGGTCGAAGACATGGAAGTCATGCTGGCCGCGGCGCGCCGCGAAAAGGTCGAGGACCGCGTCGCGATCGCCGAAGCTGCCGGCTTGAGCGCCACCGTGATGGACATCGAGTCCTACGCGGCGCGCGCCGCCGTGCACCGCGCCATCGAAGGCATGCCGGGTGCCGGCCCGGACCAGATCGTGGCCCTGTTCCAGATCGGCGCCCAGTCGACCCATATCTCGGTGCTGCAAAACGGCGACACCGTCTACGAGCGCGAGCAGCCCTTCGGCGGCATCCAGCTGACCCAGGACGTGGTGCGTGCCTACGGCCTGTCGTTCGAGGAAGCGGAAGCGCGCAAGAAGGCCGGCGATTTGCCCGACAATTACGCGGCCGACCTGCTGGCCCCGTTCCTGGAAAACGCTGCCCTCGAAGTCACGCGCGCGATCCAGTTCTTCTTCACCTCGACCCCGTACACCCGCATCGACCAGATCTACCTGGCCGGCGGCTGCGCGCTGGTGCCGGGCCTGCTCGAGATCATCGCCAGCCGCACCCGCATTCCGAGCGCCGTGGTGGCGCCGTTCAGGGGCATGCAGCTCGGCCCGTCGGTACGCGAACAGCAGCTGCGCAACGAGGCGCCGGCCTACCTGGTCGCCTGTGGACTGGCCCTGCGGAGGTTTGGCTGATGATCCGGATTAACCTGCTTCCCCACCGGGAAGCCAAACGCAAGCAGAAGCAGCAAGCCTTCGTGGCCCTGATGGCGCTCGGCGCGCTGGCCGGCGCCGCGCTGGTGCTGCTGATCGGCGCCTACAACGCCAGCCGCATCGCCACCCAGAACGAACGCAACACCGTGCTGAAGGAAGCGAATGCCGAACTCGACAAGAAGATCAGCAAGATCGCCAGCCTGAAATCCGAGATCGAGGCGCTCAAGGCGCGCCAGCAGGCGGTCGAGGACCTGCAGGGCGACCGCAACCAGCCGGTCTACCTGCTCGACGAACTGGTGCGCCAGATGCCGGACGGCGTCTACCTGAAGAGTTTCAAGCAGGACGGCCAGAAGGTGGTGCTGAACGGCTATGCGCAATCGCAGGAACGGGTGGCCGAACTGCTGCGTAACCTGTCCGGCAATTCGCCCTGGCTGGAGCGCCCCGAGCTGAGCGAAGTGAAGGCGGTGCCGCTGGCCCAGAGCAAGAGCGGACGCCGGGTCGTCGAATTCCTGCTGGGCGTGGCGATCAAGCGTGCGCGCACCACGGACGACGACAAAGCCGGCGCCGCCAAGCCGGCCGCCGCGGCAAGCGCCGGAGCACACTCATGAACATTGACCTGAAACAATCATTCGCCGATTTGTCGGCCCAGTTCGAGGGCTTGCAGGGCCGCCATCCGGGCCTGTGGCCGCTCGCGCCGCGCCTCTTGTGCGCGGCCGGCGTCATGGTGGCCGTGCTCGGCCTCGGCTACTTCTTTTACTGGAGCGGCCAGTTCGAACAGCAGGACAGCCTGGCGGCCGAGGAAACCACGCTGCGCGACGCCTACCGCCTCAAGATGGGGCAGGCGATCAACCTGGACGCGCTGGAAGCCCAGCAGCAGCAGGTCAACCGCTACGTCGAGCGCCTCGAGAAGCAGTTGCCGAGCAAGGCCGACATGGATGCGCTGCTGTCCGACATCAACCAGGCCGGCATCGGCCGCGGCCTGCAGTTCGAGCTGTTCAAGCCGGGCTCGGTCGTG
>Ga0308160_10003865_pt1 | contig 16451 bp, 16 predicted proteins | sample PhyFR1_FD_201036 | JGI IMG/M metagenome (GOLD analysis project Ga0308160, IMG submission 201036) | Phyllosphere microbial communities from UC Gill Tract Community Farm, Albany, California, United States - DLSLF.R1 | ecosystem: Host-associated > Plants > Phyllosphere > Unclassified | place: USA...
ACCGGCGGCCCCTCCGCCTCCTACCTCCCCCCCCCCCCAACCCCCAGGCCGGCAGAAGACACGGAGCTCGGCCCAGAGCGGCGATCTGCTCGACCCGCGCGAGAGCGAGCGCAACGAGAAGGCGCTCAAGAAGGCGGTGCGTCGCTCGTTCCCTTCCATCTCGCGCGCGCGCCGTCGCTCTCGCGGCGCCTCGGCCCTTTTCCCTTGGCCGCCGCCGCGCGTGGGCCCCTCCCCCCTGCCTCGGGTCGTCGCGCGAGAGACGAGCTCGAGCGCTCGACACGCCCAGCAGCCCAGGAGCGAGCCGGGCGTCCCGTCAGAGGGGCCTGCGAAGCGTGCCTCTTGCATGCGCGACGGCGAGAGCTCGTTTCGAGCGAGGCTGACCACGCCTTTCTCCCTCTGTCGCTCGCTTCCTCGCCTCCTCATGACGCGCGCCCGCTCGCTCGCTCATGGCCATCGCATCACCGCCTCTGGCCCGATCTCCTGCCGACCCCTTCGCGTCCGCTTCGCCCGTCACCGCCCCTTTGGCTCGTGCCTGCTCGCCTGCTGTCGTTGCGTCGATCGGTCTGCGTCGCCTTCAGCTCTCGAGCATGGGCCTGTACGCCGCCCAGACGAAAGGTGCGGGCCGCTCGTCTTCCCTCCCTCTCACACGCTGGCCTGCTTCCCGGATAGCCGCTGCTGCGCCCAACCGACCCCTGCCAGCTCAGGCTTGCGGTCGTCGCATCAGTCCCTTCCATCAGAGGAGCTGACAAGACGGCCTTCCAACCCCCTGCTCTTGCTGCTTTCCCAGGCGATGGCAACTGTCTCTTTCGGTGCGGCCGGCCTCGCCTCCCGACACCTGTTCGACAGAAGGCGCCGTAGGCTGATCCATGCCCCCACACCCCCAACATTCCCAGCGCCTTGTCGGACCAGCTGTGGGGCCACGACCTCTCGCACGCCTGGCTCCGGCGCGAGATCTGTGCTTACCTCCTCGCCCACCGCGAGCGGTGCGAGAACTTTGTCGACGCCGACGGCGGCTTTGACAAGTATGTGCGCGAGATGCAGACGACCGGCACCTACGGCGGGCACCTCGAGCTCCAGGTCTGCGCTTGGCTCATGCGCGTCAACATCAAGGTCATCCAGCCGACGGTCTGTTGCCCTCCCCTTCCCCCCTTCTGGAGCGCCCGAGCCTCTCCCCGGAGACGTCTTGAGCTGCACACGCTGACGACAGGCATGCAACGGCCCCGCTGCCTCCGCCAGTCCGTCTACATCATCTCTCCCTCGGACGAGTCGCCTGCACCGGCCTCGACCGCTTCGACCTCGGCCCCGCCTTCGACGGTCTCGACCGCCATCGCCGCCGAGGCTGGCCAGCCGGGAAGCTCGACGCCGACGACCGCCCCGAGCTCGCCTTCGTCCTCCTTGTCGTCCTTGACCCCATCACCGCCGCCGGGGACCTCGACGACGACGGCCCCTTCGGCCGCGACGACCGCGTTCGCCGCCGCGACTGTCGAGGAGCCCCCGGCAGCGGGCAGCTCGACCGTCAACACCATCTACGTTGCCTACCACGCCTACGAGCACTACTCGTCGGTCCGGAACCTCGCCGGACCTAAGACCGGCCTGCCTTGCACGCGCGAGATCGAGCGTCCGCCGAGCGCCACGTCGTCGTCCGGTGCCGGGCCCTCTCGTCCGGGATCGGCAGCTGAATGGAAGGCAGAGGACGCCGAGCCGGTGCCGACCAACGAGGAGATGCTTGTCCTCTCCTCGCTGCCGCCCTCAGCCTTTACGCTGGCCGACATTCGCCGGGCGGCGGCAGGGCTCGAGCGGGCAGATCCTCGGCTCGAGCCACCACCTTGGGAGTCGGTCGTCGAGCTCCTACTTGAACGCTTCGAAGCGAGTGGCTCCGCCACCGATCGGCCAGCCGACGGGCCGGCATCGTCCTCGGCGTGGAGCAGCAAGACGGCCTGGCGCGAGGTCGACGGTCTCGCCGGAACCGAATCGGACGCCTCGGGTCGAACGACGACGACGGCATCGGCCGCCGCCGGTGCTGGCCGGGGCAAGAAGGCGGCGGTCCTAACCTCCTCGGGCCGCGGCCGAGGGAGAGGTCGGGGCCGAGGCAAGTCTCGCAGCTCGCTCGGCGCCCGCGTCGCAGGCCGGCGAGCAGGTAGCAGTCCGAGCACGGCCTCGAGCAGCGAGGGCGGTAGCAGCAGCAGCAGTGGCAATTTGCACGACGACCATTCGGAGACGGCGCCGGCGGCCGCGACTCGCTCGACGAGCAGCTCGCTCGCCATCCCTGGCGCCGGCGTGGACGATGACGACGTCGACGATGACGACGGCGGCCATGGCCGGTCCTCCCCGTCCCTCTCGCCTCCGCCCGACAGCCCGCCGGCTTCGCCCTTCGCTGCGGCAGACGCATCGACGGCGGCGACGGGAGCGGGGACGACCCGGGTCCGACTGAAGCGGCCGCCGCCCTCCTCGGCCGGGTCCTACACCCAGCCACCGACGCTCGGCCGGCCGCCGGGCAAAGAGCGCCGGCGCGAGCGCAAGGCCCGGGTCGACCAGGCGAAGGCGGTCCGGCGGTCGGCCGGCGCCGTCGGCGTCGGCTTGCGGACGAGGAGCCGGGCGTCGGGCGCCGCCGCCGAGAAGGTCGGCGAGGTCGAGGGCGGCATGCGCGAGATCCACATCTAGGCGGCCACCCTGCCTCCTGCTTCCTGGTCGACCGTCCGGACCGGCTCGCTTTGCCTATCCACAGCGCGCGCCACCTGTGCTTGCATCGTTCGTCGTGTCGCCCGTCCTTCCAACCAGGAACGACCTATGTCCCCGGCCTCGTCTCTCTTGACCCCTCTGTCGCGCGATTTAGCCATCGTCGCTCGCTTCTTTCCCTTTTCGCCCGCCTCCCTTGCCTCGCCAGTGTCCTCCAGCTTCTTCATTGCAGCCTGTAGATCTCCCCCTCCCATTGCATCCTCCAAGCCAACCCTCACGCCGTGCCATTCTTTTTTCTGACTCTTGGAATAAACCTCCCACACCGGCCTGCCCCTCCCTCTCACCAGCATTGCAACCTGCAACTTCAATCCCACGCCGATCCGACGTTCCCCCTTGCCCCCCACCCACTTCATGTACACTCTGGCGCCGCTCGCGCCACACGACCCTGCATTCTCCCCCACCCCTTGCACACCTCCCATCATGACTGCCCTTTGGCGAGCTGCAGATCTCAGGAGGTGGGGTTGGCGAGCAACCCCTTAGCGCGTCGGGCCGATGAGACGAGGCGTCGGCCGAGGCTCAAGCTGAGATGCACAACCGAGGAAGGGAGGCAGGGGACATGTATTGAAGTACGGGTGGACGGATTGGACGATTATCGCGAGCAAGCATAGCCCCGACGCCCTCATGCAAAGGTCCCCACCCCGCACGATTGGAGGGGGTGGTTGGGCGTGAAGCAATAAAGCCCGGTCTTTGATCTGCGCACCACGCCGTCAAGTCAGACGCCCATCCCTGACCTCACGGAGGTGCAGAGGGAGAGGGGGACGTCTGGGGGTGCGTGTCGGAAGGAGAGGGGCGTAGAAGAGAAAAAAGGAATGGCTCGTCGTCGACGACCTGCCCCGTACAAACTGGACGTGGAGGCCGCCCGACCGAGGAGCAAGAGGGCAAGGAAAGAGGGATGTATCCGTCGGGCCCTTCCGGCCCCCCCTCGCGGGGAGGGGTCGGGATCGGATGCGATGTAAGGCGCTAACCCTCGGGAAGTTTGCGGTCTGCTCTAGCCGCTACTTTCCCAGGTCGGACGCCTATGGGTGAAGGCGCCGCCTTGGATATTGAATAGGGCGGGGGTGAAGGAGGGGTGGTTTGGATTTGGAAGGGAAAGGGACGGGGAGGGAGGCCCGCGGGCAGCTCGGTCAGCAGCTCAGAAGGGAGAGGGTTCAGCCGAGACGATGCGACCTGGCCCTGGACGAGAGCCAGAGTGCGGCAGGTCAGCCCTCGCAGAGGCGCGGGAGGCAGAGGGCGGCGGGAGGGGAGTCGTTGGTCGCCGTCGGGAGGCGGAAGGGCGCGAAAGCTGCCGACGACCTTTTTCAGCGGCCGGCGGGCACGATTCGAAGCGCCAGGTTCAGTTCGGAAAGCAAGAAAAAGAAAATTAGCCGACGGCAAAGCGCATCTGCAGTTCGAGCCGGCGGCCGCTCGCCTTTTTGCGAGGGCCGTCGCCGCCCTCCCGCCTCTGCCCCCCTGTCGTTCCCCCCCTCTGCAAGTCCAACCCCCGTCACTTCCCCCTCAAGTCAGACTCCGCAAGAATGGCCGCGTGCGTCCTCCCTGCCTGCACGCCCCGTCCGAGGCCTGCGAGTCGAGGCGGTTCAGGTGCCGCTCCTGGGGTCGTGGACCGCCGGGGAAGGCTCGCTGCGTCGTCGACCGCTCGTCGGGCTTTCCTTCTCCCGAGTCGTGCCTGACGGCTAACCTTCCTCCCTGTCTTTGCCAGCCGCCCCACCGTCTCGATCTTTTCCGAGCAGGGAGAGTCCTCCGGGTCGCTCCCCCTCCCCGCCGTCCTGACGGCCCCGATCCGGCTGGATGTCGTCCAGCAGGTCCACAAGTCGATGGCCAAGAACAAGCGCCAGGCCTACTCCGTCGCCTCGAACGCCGGCGAGCAGACCTCGGCCCAGTCGTGGGGAACCGGTCGCGCCGTCGCCCGTATCCCCCGTGTTGGTGGCTCGGGAACGCACCGTTCGGGACAGGTGCGTCTTTTTCACCGGCAGCACTTCGCCCTCTCCCCCACTTGGCGCTCGTGTCCTGACCGCCTTTCTTTCTCCCTCTTCTCGCCTGCCAGGCCGCCTTCGGCAACATGTGCCGTGGTGGTCGCATGTTCGCCCCGACCAAGATCTGGCGCAAGTGGCACGTGAAGATCAACCAGAACCAGAAGCGCTACGCCGTCGTCTCGGCCCTCGCCGCCTCGGCCCTGCCCTCGCTCGTCCTCGCCCGCGGCCACCGCATCGAGGAGATCGAGGAGGTCCCGCTCGTCGTTTCTGACGCCGCCGAGTCGTACACCAAGACCAAGCAGGCCATCGCCCTCCTCAAGGCGACCAAGGCCTACACTGACGTCGTCAAGGTCTCGAACTCGCGCAAGGTCCGCGCCGGCAAGGGCAAGATGCGTGGACGCCGCCACCGCCAGCGCCGCGGCCCCCTCGTCGTCTACAACGAGGACAACGGCATCGTCAAGGCCTTCCGCAACCTGCCCGGCGTCGAGCTCGTCAACGTCCGCCGGCTCAACCTCCTCCAGCTCGCCCCCGGAGGTCACCTCGGCCGCTTCGTCATCTGGACCGCCGGCGCCGCCGGCCTCCTCGACGAGGTCTACGGCACCTTCGACAAGGCCTCGGCCCTCAAGAAGGACTACTTCCTGCCCACCGCCAAGATCGCCAACCCGGACGTCACCCGGCTCATCAACTCGGACGAGATCCAGTCGGTCCTCCGCGCCGGTGGCCCCAAGATCGTCCGCCGCCCCTTCTCGCAGAAGAAGAACCCGATGCGCAACTCGGCCGTCATGGCTGCGCTCAACCCTTACGCCGCTTCGGCCAAGCGCCAGGCCATCAAGGTCGCCGCCAAGGCTGGCAAGGGCCCGGCCAAGAAGTCGACCGGCAAGGCCGGCGCCGCCTTCCTCGAGACCCTTCACTCCGCATAAATCGCCTCTCTCGGGTGACGAGTGTGTCTGTGGCTGCGTTGGGACAGGGCGACCTACCTCTCCAACCGTTTCGGAGAGCTCGCGAGGAGTTGGTCGTGCTGCTACCCATGGCCCCCTTGTGCTCTGAACCTCGTCCATATCGCGAGCGCGTTTTTCGAGTGAGGAAGCTGCGTTTCGGCATGCCCCGACAGAGACGCTGTAGTCCGCGCTCCATTCTGCTCTGCTGAGCCCAGCACACCCGCCATCCTCAATGACTTGCGAGTGACTTGCGAACGACGTAAAAAGGGCGGCGACCGCTGGCGGCCACTAGTGTTCTCGACCTTCGTGCTCGGAGGCGCCTCTGTAGCCTCCGCCGCCGCCCTGCGCGCCGCCCTCGCGCCGAATACGCCGCCCATCTCAGCAGGCCGCCGCCTCGTTGTCTTCGAACCCAGCTCTCCCGTTCGCCTCCCCTCTTACAAGCCAGAGCGTCTGCAGCCAAGGATCTCTCCATCGCAGACGTCTCTCTTCCCTTCGCGGTGGACTCGCGACCCTCATCCTCGAGCTCCCGTTCGCAAGCGCCGCGAGGCCGCTGGAGACCCGACCGGCCATGTCGCACGCCCTCTTGTTCGACCCTCCCTCCGACCGTCTCGTCCGCCTGAGATCAGCCCTTTGACGCCCTGCGCCGCCTTCTCTGCTGCCTCAGGCTCCGACTCTTTCTCTCGCCCTTTTTCTCGGTCCATGTCGCGCTCCAGTACCTCAAGACGTACCCGGAGAACATTGGCATCACCCACTACCTCACGTCGCGGCTCAGGAGCATGCCGACGCGTGAGGTCGAGTTCTACTGGCCCGAGCTCTGGTGCGTCGCATCACGCTCTAGATCAGCTGGCGCCCGCGTCGTATCATGCGGATCAGGGACGATTCTGGCTTGCGGCCGGTCGAGACCGCATCGCCCCCTGCTCTGGCTTGCTTTGACTAAAGACAGAAGCTGACCTCGTCTGGGCTGCGCACGTTGCGTCCCCTTGCAGCCACCTGCTCGTCACGCGGCCGAGTCGGAGCGTCGCCCTCGAACGCTTCATTCTCGACCGAGCCGAAGAGAGCACGCACTCGGCCATGCTGGTGCGCTCTGCGCAGGCCGACCTACGCTTTAATCGTAAATCACTCAGGCTGACGCGCTCTTGCGGCCGACCCTCCCAGACCTTCTGGTTCATGCAGGCCGCGCTCTGCGACCTGGCACCAGACCGAGCGCTCAACCCGCAGCCGTTCAACATCTGCCAGCGCGTCCTGCTCCAGTGCCACGAGATCATCTTTGCCGACCCGCCCGCGCCCTCGGCCCGGTCGCCCTACTCGACTCGGCGCATCTCGCTCGACGGCGTGCGCAATCTGCTCACGCCGGCGTCCTCGACGGGCAGCGACCGGCAGCGCAAGAAGCTCAAGGTCGCCAACGTCGAGGCTGTCGTCCTCGGACTCGGCCTCATCGCTGGCGCGGTCGGAGGCGAGCGCGCACTGCGCGACATGCGCGAGGTTGCCGTCCTTCAGGGCTCGCGCGGCGGCGAGCCGAAGGAGTCGCTCGTCGCACCGCAAGAGGAGAACGGTGAGGGCGGCTCTGGTGGGGCCGATGGTCCGACCAAGATGGTCCGTCCTAGTCAGCAGCAAGATCGCACCGCCGGATCGGCTGCCGCCGCCGAGGTCGGAGGGGAGAGCGCCGACGGCTCGTTCGAGGAGCTGGCCGACGCGTCAATCAACGGAACGGTTACGACCGCCCCGTCGGGCGTCGCCTCGCCAGCCCTGGTCAAGCGGCCGACGTTCCTCATCACCGACGATTCCTCCCGCGCGTCCTCACCGGAGCCCAGTGCCCGCCTGCCAGCGGCCACGAGCCCCTCGCTCCCGTTGCCGCCAAGCTTGCTCCGCCAGCAATCGACGTCGGATCCCTTCTCGCAGCTCGACCTCCCGATCCACACGCTGTCCTCCTTACCTTCGGCGCTGAGGCCTAAGCCGCTCGCCCCGTCGCACTCGACGCCCGCACTGTCGTCGCTCGGGCCGGTCGTACCGCCGCGAAACGATCCGGAGGAGCTGCTCAAGGCGTACTCGATCAAGGACCAGGAGCGACTGCTTCGGAGCCATTACTGCCGGAGCGAGGTTCGCTTCCTCATCGCGCTCGAGGAGATTGCCAACCGGCTGCTCGTCATCCCGAAGCCGGCGCGCGTCAGCGCCCTCCGGGCGGAACTGACGAGCCTGAACCACATGCTCCCGGCTGAGGTGCGCCTTCCGCCCCATCTCCGCCTCTCATGAACGTGCCGCTGACGACCTGTCGCCGATCCATCCTCTGCGCAGGTCTGCATGCCAACCTGGTGCGAGTCGGATCATGGTCACGAGAAAGGCGGCGAGACGGCCGCTGGCCTGCCACTCAAGGCACGAGCGTCCTTCTCGGGCACCACTCCCGCCCACAAGGCCCACCACCGAGTCGTCCGCATCTCGCCCGGCGACTCTGTCGTGCTCAACTCGGCCGAACGCGCGCCGTACCTGATCCACGTCGAGGTCCTCACCGGCGACCTCGATTTTGACCCGGCCAAACGCTCGAATCGCGACCTGCTGCGCAAGATCGTTAGCGGCGAGGAGAAGAAGAAGGCTGGCTTTGGCGGTAAGGGGGCCGGCGGCCTCGGTTCCAACGGCGTAGTGGTCGGCTTTGGCGGCCCGCTGCCGGATCCCCTGCATCCGCTCGCCGGCATCCATTCTGGCGCTCCCGATCAGGAGGACGCCTCGACGGTGCCCACGCCGGAACCAGCGGTCGAGCCCTACGTCTTAACCTCCGGGGCGGCAGCCTCAACGTCGACTGCGGTGCCGAGCCCTCTTGCCAACGGCTCCATCGGCCGGAGCGAGCCGCCAGACGATGGTGAGGAGATGGACCTGGTCGAGCAAATCTATGGCGCCAACGTCTCGGCCGCCGACATCGACCCGGAGCTCGAGCGGCGCGTGCCGGCCGACCTCAACCCCAAGAACAAGGACATCGACCTGGCCGTCTGGTCGCGCGCGATGGCTATCGAGGAGGCCTCGTCAGCAAAGGGCCGTCGTCGATTGCCGAGCCTAGCCCAGCATCTGCCGCCGGTGCCGTCAGGCGACGTCGGCAGCGGCAGTCCCTCAACCTCGCGCTGGGCTGACGGCAGTCCCTCTGGCAGCGGTACTGCTTCGCCGACAGTCGCGGCCGGCGGCTTCCCGTCAACCGCCAAGCACCGCCAGCGTCCCGATTCTCGTGACCTCCAGAACGATGGTGGGCCGTCGCAAGCTGCAGCCTCCGGCTCGACATCTCGAACGAGCCTCGACCCGTCGAGGCGCGAGCTCTCGCTCGACGACTACTCGGATCGGATGCGGACCGCAGCTGTCATGCTCGCCCAGCTCAGTGCCTCGGCAACTCGCGACGGCGCTCCGCCGGGGCCGGATGCAGTCAAGCCAGGCTCGTCTGCGGCAGGCTCCGGCACAGCCGGTCGCTCCCGCTGGCTGCCCTCCCTCCCAACGCCCAAAGCAGCCCCCGCTCCGGAACCGATCACTCCCGGGCGAAAACGGCTACCGCCGGCAGAGGCAGAGAAGATCAGAGAGCGGATCATGGCCGAGATGCTCGCGCTCGAAGAGGAGCGCGTCGAGCGCATGACCGAAAAGGTTAGCGACGTCGGCCTCCTGGCGGGTCGAACGGTGGCGAGCTCGACTGCCATCGGTGATAGCAAGCCAATGGAGGACGAGAGTATCGTCCGGAGGGAGCTGAATAAGGCGGACCCATCCGGTATGTCCCCACCGTCTCCTCGGCGACTCTTTCATCGTCCGATGTGTCTGACCCCGGCGTCTCGCGCAGCCGCCGTCTTTTCCGAAGCCTGGTCAGCTAAAAAGGCGCGCATCCGCGCCTCCTCGCCGTGGGGCCACCTGGCCACCTGGGACGTGAGTCGATAGCGGGGCCGGCTCCCGCGACCGCGAATGAGTCTCCCTTACTGACGGCTGCTGTCACGGTTGTGCTCTCGACAGGTCTTTTCGGTCATTGTCAAAACCGGCGCTGATCTGCGGCAGGAGCAGCTGGCAACGCAGCTCCTCGAGCGCTTCGTTCGCATCTGGAAGGAGGAGAAGTGCGCGTGCTGGATGCGGTAGTGAGTGAACGCCTTCGGCCCCGGCGACTTAAGCTCCCTCCGGCCCCGCTTTGGCTCGAGTCTGACGTTGCAACATCTGCCCTACAGCTTCCGCATTCTCATTACCGGCGACACGTCTGGCCTCGTCGAGACAATCGTCGACAGCGTCTCGGTTCACTCAATCAAGAAGGCCGAGTACGCCCGCCGGGTCGCAAAGGGCTCGGCCATCACTCACGTCAGCCTGTATGAGCACTTTGTCAACGTGCGTCGCCTGTTTCCTCTTGGGTGCGGCTTGCAAGAGACTCGCCTAGGGATGCTGACCTGCTCGACGAGACCGCCTCCCCCTCTTGACAGACATACGGCGACCCGAGCTCGGCCCAGTACCAGCGGGCGCAGCGCAACTTCATTACATCGCTCGCCGGCTACTCGGTCGCGACCTACCTGCTCCAGATCAAGGACCGGCACAACGGCAACATCCTCATCGATCGCGAGGGCCACCTCATCCACATCGACTTCGGCTTTATGCTGTCCAACAGCCCAGGCAACATGGGCTTCGAGGCCGCGCCCTTCAAGCTGACGATGGTGCGTCTCGACCCGGCGGCCTCGACCCTTCCGGGGCTAATCATCCGTAACTACGCTGGTGGCTCTGACCCTCACAGGAGTACGTCGACATCATGGGTGGCATCGACAGCCCGGGCTTCGCCATGTACAAAAAGCTCTTCAAGGAGGGCTTCGAGGCCGCCCGCAAGCACTCGGACGAAATCATCAGTAGGTCGCGCCTCTGCGCATCAAAGACAGAAGCCCGCCGCTGACATCCCTCTGCACCGCCCAGCCATCGTCGACCTGATGCAGTACAGTGCGTGACCGACGCCCGTGCTAGGCTTCAGCTTGCCCCTGCGCTAACTCCATCGCATGCTCGCACTCTAACAGACTCGAAGCTACCGTGCTTTACGGCCTTCGGCAACGAGACGGCGCAGCACCTGCGGGAGCGCTTCCAGCTCGGCCTTACCCAGAAGGCAGTCGACGACCACCTTGAGCGGCTGATCGTCAGCTCGATCGGCTCGCATTGGACGCGTCTCTACGACTCGGTGCGTGTCGCTTGTTGTGCTCTCAGTGCGGTGGCAGAGCATGCTGACGAGTCCGCTCGCCAATCCTCGGACACAGTTCCAATACTTCTCCGAGGGCGTTCTGTTTTGATGAAGTGGCACGATCTGCAGCGAGATCTTATGCGCCAGTTGAACTTGCGTCATCAAAAGATTAAGGGATCGCGCTGCACTGAGGTTGCCGCGGCTGCAAGTAGAGTGTGAAAGCTCGTCATCGTCGTCAGGGGTGCGAGGGACAGGCAAGCGAGCGGACCGGTCAGCGCAGCGGGCCGGCTTGAAGACGGGGGAAAGGGGCGTTGTGGTGGGTATGGGTGTGAGCTGGTCGTAAGGCGTGATGAGGCCGGGTCGGGTGGTATCTAGGAGAATGCAAGTTGAAAGGAAAGAAGGCAGAGGTGGGTGATGCGAGGCCAAATGGGGTTGGGAGGAAAGGCGGCAGCGGGCGATAGAGAGGCGAAGTCTTTGAGGCACGAGCCGTCTAGTTTTCGCGGCTGGCGGATCGATGGCCAGGGATGTGGCTGCCCTTCTTCCAAAAGCTAAGCTTGCGGCCGAGCGCGGCGCCGGCGCCCTCTTTGTCGTCGCCGTGGCCGAGGGGCGGCGTGCGGCTGCCAGCGGCGGCGCCGAGCAGCCGGGCGACCTCCTTCTCCTGGGCGAGCCCTTGCGGTAGGCGTTTGCTCGGCGGCAGAATCTCCGGAGCTGCCGGAGGAGGAGGAGGTGGTGGCGGGGGCGAAGGCGGCGTCGGGGCAGCGGCGGAGGAGGCATCGATGCTGTCCTCGCCGGCAAAGGCGCTCGAGCCGAGACCGTTTGCGAGCCGGTGGGCGCGAAGGGCCTCGCGCACGCGCTCCTGCTCGCGCACCTTCTTGTGCTCCTCGGCCGCGTCGTAGATGTAGAGCACAGGCTTGGGCGGCACCCAGCCTTCCTGGAGCTCCGGGTCGGCGTCCGAGCTCGGGAGCGAGTCCTGTCGCCGAGGCGTCTGGTCGTCGTTCGTCTTGTAGATGTCGTCCGGGTCGAAGGCGACGTCGGGTTCGAGCGCCTCGATCACCCGGCGCTTGCCCATCGCCTTGGCGCTCGGCTGCGAGAGCGGCGCAGAGGGCTCGTCGTCGCTGTTCTCGGCGCCAACAGCGCCGGCCGCAGGAAGGATGGGCGTCGCTCGCCCTCCGCTGCCGCCTCCTCCACCTCCTCCAGGAATGGGCAGCGGGCGTGGGGCAGGGCTTGGCGCCAGCCGCGTTGGGTCGTTTGGCCCTCTCGGGCCAGAGGCGGCGGGGAGTGGCTGGTTCTCTGGCGTCGCCGGCGAACGCAGATTGACCGACTGGACCGAGGGCGAGTGGCCGCCCGACAGCCCTCCGACGGGACCGAGCAACTGGCCGGCGCCGGCACCACCGTTCGAGCGTTGCGAGGCCGCGTCGTCCCAGAGTGGCCGGGGTGCAGGTGAGGGCGAGCGCGACCCACCGCCGACGACGCGTGGGAGGCCGAGATGGGCGTCAACCGGTTGCTGTGGAGCGGAGGAGTAAGAGGGATCAGGGAGGGCACTCCTCGTCACAAGTGTACGACGAACGCAGGACGCACCGAGCGATCATGCCGCGTCTCCTTGCGGCTCCGCTCGCTGACGAGCGCGAGCTCCTCCGCCTCCTGCTTCTCACGCTCGAGCTCGTGCACCTCGTCGATCGCCTCGGCCACCTTGGACGTCGCATCGACGAGCGTCCGGAGCACCTCTTGGGCCTTTGTGTCCCTCTCGCCTGTGACCGGCGTGCCGTGATCGTTGGACGAGGGAGGGGCTGAGGACTCGACCAGCGACTGGCCAGCTGTCGATTCGGCCCAGGGCAGGTGGTTGACGAGCTCGCCCTGGATCCGCACGCAGGCATCGTACGAGGCCTAGCGGACGGACATTGAGAGGTGGGTCAGTCGATGGAGTCGATGCATAGGCGCTGGCGTAGCGCGCAGCACCGTCGGACGCACCTTGAAGGACGACATGGTTTCGTCGTCCACATCAACGCCCATCCGCTGAAGGCCGCCGACCTCCTCGGCCGCGCCTCTGAGCCGCTTGGCTGCACGGCCTGCGCTCTGGCACTCCTCCTCGAGCCGGAGGAGGTCGTCGTGGACCGAGGGCAGGGCCGCGACCTGGAAGCCGGTCGGGATGTGCTCATACGTCGAGACGGGCGGTCCCGACGCAAACGCCGGTTGCGTCTGCTGCTGCTGACGATAGGCCTCGAACGGCGGATCGGCCGACGGCGCCGCCGCAAAGGCGTTGTGCTGGTGCTGGTGGTCCTGCTGCGTCGGCAGAGGGTAAGGCGTCTGCCTCGGTCCAGGCCGGGCCATCCGTCCCTCGCGATACTCGGCGATGTACGCCGGCGGCGGCTCCTGAACGATCCCAAGCCCCTTCTCGGCCTCCCAGACGCGGATGAAGCTCTTGTCGAGGTCCTCGCTGCCTTCGTGTCCGCGGAAACGGTCGGCCAGGTCGGCGAGGACGTGGTAGAGCTCTTTGCGCTGCTCGGCCCGCGGAGGAAGCTTCCGGATCGCCGTCTCGACCAGGCCGGTAAACTTGGGCGTCGAGCAGATGCCTGTGCGGAGAACAAGGTATCGTCAGGGGTCAGCGAAAATTGAGCGGCGGAGAGAGTGATGATAAGAGCGGACGGGTGGGAACGCACGCAAAACGGTCGCGTCCTCGCCCCAGAGCATGAGCCACCACCAGACGCCGGCGATCCCGCCGCCGAGCCTCCGGCCGCCGTCGGCCGCACCCGGCTCGCCTTTCTCACGCTCCTTCTCGGCCCGCTTGACGTCGGCCGGGAGGTCCTTGAGCTCCTTGCGCACGCGCCGACCAACCCGTTCAGCCAGCTGCTGCTTCTCCTCATCGGCCGCCCCGGGGCCGTGGCCATCGGTCGGATGCAACCCGGTCGTCGCGGTCGAGGGGTGGGCTAAGCGCCACTTGACGTCTTGGACTGTCGTCGTGAAGACGGTCCGCTCCGACTCGGTCTGGAGGGCAAATGGCGGCAAGGCGCAGAGCATGCCCACAAGCCGCTCGAGCTCGTCCCCGACCGAAGAAGCCGAGGCTTGGCCCTCGCTTAGCGCCATCGGCGCAGGGGGCTGAGTGGGTCGGTGCGAGCCGGCCTGGTAGTGCTGGTATCCCAGACCGTTGCCCTCGTCAAATGACGGCCGTCCCCCGTCCTCCGACGGCCGCTCCTTGCCGCTGCCGCCGCCGCCGGCAACCGACGAGAGGGACGAGAGGAAGGCGCCGAGCTTCTTACTCTTCCCGCCGGCCGCGCGCCAATGACTGCCGCCGCCAACTTCTTTACCGGCCGAGCTGCCATCACGTGTCGTCAAGGGCGGGACAGGCGAGACGTAGATGTCTGGCTGCTGCTGCGGTGGCTGGGGGTAGGACGAGTAGGTCGGCCCGCCGCCGCTGTCCGACGCCTGGAACGGCTGAGGCGAGGGATAGCGCAGCATCGGCTGGGGGTAAGCCGGCTGGGGGAGCCCCTGCTGCTGCTGCTGTTGGAGCTGCTGTGGCTGGTGATATAGCGTTTGCTCCGGTTCGCGAGATGTCGGGGGCGGGCCGGAGGGCGGAGCGTATGCCGGTCCATTCCTCGCCGGCTTCCTTGGCGAAGCCGCTGCAGGAGCGACGGCGGCGGCCTGGGACACAAGACCTGCCGACGGCGGTGGCGGCGGTGGCGGTGGAGGAGGCGGAGGAGCTGGAGGCGAGCCGTATGTCTGCTGCAGGGAGGCCAAGGTGTGCCCTTGCTGTTGCTGCTGGCGGCCGGCGTTCGCGCCCGGCCCGGGGCTTGCGCTCGGGATCATCGCGAGCGGTGCGCTCTCCGACCTCTGCCTTGCGTGCGCAACCTGGGGCAAGCCCCCTCCCCTTCCTGCGGCCGCGACGACCGCTCCGTCGATGGCACTATGCCCGTTGACGGCCGGCCCGCCCACGTGTGGGGCGTGCGAGATCGAGGCCGAAGGGTGAGCGTGCGAGCTGGCAGACGGCTGGGTGTTGATGGTCGAGATGCTCGATTGGGAGCCCGAGTGTTGGCGACCACCGGTCGGCATGCCTCCTCCTCCGCCAGCGGAAGGAAGGTGCGTGGGGCGTGGGAGGTGCTGCGTGCGAAGCGAAGCATGGGGGCCTTGACTGCCGGCGGCGATCGACGCGCCCGGTGTGTTTGTTGGCGGCGGCAGCGGCGCATGTGGTGGGAGGGGTAGGCCAACGCCTCGGCCGAGTCCACCGTCGCCGTTGGCGTTGGTGTGGGCGTGCAAGCCACCGACCGAGCCAGCCGAGAGCGCCTCGAGCGGGGACGTCGCCGAAAGCAACAGAAGCGCGGCCGACGAATCCCCGAGCGATGCCGAGCTCCCTCCCCCGCCCTGGCTTCCGTTGCTGCCGGTGCCGGCGCCGCTGTTGCCGTTCGAGATCGTCAAACTTGGCGCTGAGAAGTGGGCGGCGACAGGCGACGACTGCTTCGCGGTCCCTAGACGATGCCCGACGCCCGGCGGAGGCTGCGACTGCTGCGGCGAGTAGGAAGCATGGTGCTCGTGGTGGCCATGTACGCCGGTCGATGACGGCGGGCTCGGACCCGTCGTCGCCAGCAGGCCGGGCTCAGGCCGGCGTTGTTGGGCGGAGGGAGGCGGGTTCGAAGGCTGGGCGTACTGCTGAGGAGTGGGCTGGGGGGCAAACGAGCCCCGTTGCTGCTGCTGGAGGAGCGACGTCGCTTCGCTGCTGCCACCGCCGGCCGTCGTCGGCATCGTGGACGAGACGTGCCTCGCTCCGTTCGGAAGCGACGACGACATTGCGGTTGAGCTCGCCGGAGGTCCCCCGACACGCGACTGCGCTCCAGCTGCGAGTGACGGCAGTCCCTGCTGCTGCTGCTGATGGGACGTCTGCGAGCCCGGCGGCGGCAACCCGCCGGTGTACGCCGACTGGCTGTAGGAGCCACCCTGCCCCGCTTGTTGAGCGCCGTGGGGCGCGAGTGGGTTCGGGCTCGAGGAAGGCGCGCTCGAGGAGAGTCGGCCGTCAGTCATCGGGGGCGGTGGGACGGGGGACGTCTGGTTGACGGACGCGAGCAGAACGCCCATCCGTCAGCCACGACGTACTGCGCCGGCCCGGGCAGGGGTGAGGAAGAGGAGCCCTAGGGGCGAGAAGAAAGAGAGGGGACGCACCCAGTCATCTGCCGCGCTTGTCGCTGGCCACTGGCCTGGTGGCCGGCGGCCGTCGTCCCTCTGCTGCCCGTGGTGCCCGCCGCCTAGGCCGTCGACGAGCCCCCCCGCCGTCGGCCTCCTCTGCTGCTGCTGCTGCTGCTCGACATTCTGCTGCCGTTCCCAGGTTTGCTGGCCGCCACCGACGACGTCGGTCGACGGCCGACCTGGCGCCAACTGCCGGCTCTTGGGCCGCGACGTCGAGACGGGCACGAAGGCCTGGCTCGGCCGGGGGCTGCCGTAATGGGTGCCTGCGACTGAGGGCGGTGCGACTGGGGGCGGGCCGAGGTAGGGCGGCTCGTTGAGCGCGTTGGGTGGGGGGAGAGGTGTAATAAGGTCCTTGGCCTTCTTTTTGCGGTCGAAGAGACCCATCGTCGTCGGGTGAGGGACGCGAGGGAGGCAGGAGCAGGAGGGAGGGAGGCGGTGTGCCCTCGGGGCGGCGGCGGCGGCGGCGACACGCGGGGCGCGGGG
>Ga0308160_10003866_pt1 | contig 16450 bp, 15 predicted proteins | sample PhyFR1_FD_201036 | JGI IMG/M metagenome (GOLD analysis project Ga0308160, IMG submission 201036) | Phyllosphere microbial communities from UC Gill Tract Community Farm, Albany, California, United States - DLSLF.R1 | ecosystem: Host-associated > Plants > Phyllosphere > Unclassified | place: USA...
TCACGATCATCCCCGCGCCGTACTTCAAGAAATACGGGAAGGTACCGGGGGTCGTCGCTTTTGTGGACGGGATCACGGCCGCTGCTATCGGGGCAATCGCTGGGTCTGTCATTGTTATCGCGAAGCGAACCATCGTAGACCTCCCGACGGCCGTAATAGCAATTTGCACGATCGTGCTCCTGTGGAAGTTTAAGAAACTTCAAGAGCCCGTCGTGGTTGCGGCAGCGGTTGTCGTCGGACTAATTATCTATCCCTTGAGATAATACTTTATGTTGCTTACCAACTCTTGCCAGTCTGGATGATCGCACACTGCCGAGTAGATTGCGCAGTCCGCATGCCCTGCCAAAACTTCGTCGAGCGGTTGCTTTTTTTGAACCCATCGTCCGTGCCAAGCATCATCAGTTGTAACCATGACACTTGGGCAGCCCGAATTTTTGAATTGGTCTGCAGTAATGTCAACAATTAATCCGTCTCTATGCAACCAGACGTGTGTGTTCCGGTCATCATCGGGGTGAGCAGCAAAAACAAGTTCAAATCCAGGTTCACCCCGCGAACTCAGCAAGTGCCCAAGTGCTCGTGAGGTATCTTGGCACCATCCACGGGGGAACGCTGATGTGGGAAAAATTCCGAATCCCTTGACGAGCTCAGGGCTAACGTCCTCCACAATTCTTCGCACAAGAGAAGCGATCTTCAGAACGTTCGCAGAGACAGCGTCAGCGTGCCTCCCGTCCTGGGCCAAGTTCGCCTGAACTGTCTCGGCGCGACGACGGCACTCGTTTGCTGTTGCCCGCTCTACCGCGCAACGAACTGCTTCGGACGCGGCTGCTTGACTCTCCGCGCCAAGTAGTTGTTCGTCTAGGCTTTTTGACATGGCGACTTCTGCTTAAGTGTAAAGATGTCAGCACTGCTGACCTGAGTAATTTTCAAATGCCATCTCCCCGAATGGTAGATCAGCCTATACCTGAGATGATGATCAAGTTCATTGATGACCGTCTTAATGCTTAGATGCATCTTTGCCAGGAGGCTTTCAGCAGAGCACAATCCTATTTTAGAGTTGGCTTCTACGTTTACGCAATCAACCAGCGCCTAAATTTAGAGCATTCGCGCATTGCCCAGACACGTGGGCGCTTTTTTTATCTGGTCTTGGCGATGCCTCGTCGCGCGCGCTTAAAAACAGCTTGAGGTTTTATTGTAAACCTTAAGATCTTGTTTACCGCGCACCTAAGTGATTGATTTCATTAATAAAAACTGCGTCAATTGTGCCATCGTTAGAGAGGTAATGTGCCACCGTTAGAGTGTTCCGGTGCCATCAGTAGAGAGGTAAGGTGCCGTCGTTAGAGACATGTGCCATCGTTAGAGAATTCGGTGCCATCGTTAGAGAGATTTTGTGGATAACTTTAGATCTCTCACTAGTTAAGCTAAATCCTTTTGCTATCAATGGTTTAAACCTTGCTTTTGGAAGTTATCCACATGTCGCATACCCTAACGATGGCACCGAACTCTCTAACGATGGCACCGAATTCTCTAACGATGGCACGCAATTTTGTTGGCGAAGCCCGTTTTCGTTAAAAATAGTGCATGTAAACCTCCAGTATTTGCAAAATTTAGTAAAAATTGCATTTGCAATCGTATTTACATCGACACTTTAACGCGCAATTTACATCTAAAAATATTTTTAGAATCGTTGTTAATATACAACAGCCTGCTTGCTTCGGGGACTGAAACTGCACTGTCCAGCAGATGAGACGCGCCCTCGTATACTGCGATCATCGTGATCGATGTATAGCTCATGCACGCGATATCATGACTATTTTTTGGCTAATAAATAGACTAGCCTGTGGGTCAATCTAATCTGGAATCGCAAATTAATTTGCGTAAAGAGGGATAGATTCGAGAGCCAGCAACGGCGCTACTGCTCGGCTTAGACTAAGTAGTGTTGCTCGCAAAATTCCGCAGGGCTAAGAAAAAACAATTGAGTCACCCGTTGCCGTAGTACCGTCAAGCCGCACTGATTGACTCCATGGACGGGAGACCATTTCGCGACGAACTTAGGCTCGATTTTGTTCATGCCAGTCAGTTAAGTTGACTGGCATTTTCTATTGACCTCCCGGATTTCAAATCATATTTCTGGGCTATATTTTTTCTAACCTAAGTTCACCACTAATCATGCCAATCTATGCCTAGAGCTTTCAGCCTGCCCTAATAAAAGCGGGATTGATTAACAATGCAAAAAAAAAGGAAATCCTAATCAAACTTATAATTGGTCTAAATTTTGCAAGAAATATGGTATAACTTTAGTACCAGGGACCGTAAACCCTAGTTCAACCGCTCCGAAAGAACCACTCAAGCATTTCGACTCTTTCAAGCGCTAGACCAAGAGACATGCGTCCTAAACCTGCCGATCAAACTGCGCAAACCTGCGCCTAACTTGCTCATCAGGATTGCTCGATCCGGCTTGGTCTGCAGTAATCGCAAGGATGGGCCGATCACGGCGGAGACATGACAGGACGTCGATCATGCTGAGGTTCCAGCAGACCTGTTACTACCGAGGAGACCCTTCGCTTGGTAGCGGCTGCCCATGCAGTCTGGTAGTAGGCGATCGGCTTCGCCCGTAGAGGCGCTTGTACCCTGATTTTGCAAAGACACCCGAAGGGTGAATGCAAAATCCCACTTCAAAACAGACATAAACCCATACCTAGGTCATTATAAAAGACGTATACGCCGGTGCCCGGCTAATTCTTTGAAACCCCAGTCGCGACGATTGGGCTAGCTGGACCATCCAAGGACGCGGCTCAAAATGCGAAAACTCAGCGGTGAGAGAACTACACAGCCATTTCTCTGTCCGCGACTGCGGACAGAGAGTAAAAAATCAGAAATTTACTTTTTAATAAAACGTAACAGATTAATAATACGCAGGATCAATAAAGTACGTGAGTCACAATATCGGGGTTGTTCGCGCTGTTGATGTGCTCCATGGAGTGTTGGTAATTTGCGAAAAAAACGAGTTACTCCTCAATAACCTATTCCCCCTATTTCGTTTGTCTGTTTTTTTCTCTAAAATTCGCTCATCAAACGCAGGGAATCTTCGCGTTACAAGATGAGAATTTATAGTAAAAAGAGTTAACCTTAGAACGAGCGAAATGAGCACGTATTTAACTGCAAATGAATTAGCTGAGCTGGTCGGTTGCAAACCAAACCAGCGCAGTAGGATGATCGGTTGGTTATCTGCAACTAGATGGAAATTCGAGGTGGCTTCAACGGGTCTCCCTCAGGTAGCTCGTGTTTATTACGATCGAAAAATGGGAATCTCTGAAGAAACGAAAGGCTCGCGAAATGCCGAAACTCCAAACCTCACCGCCTTCAAGTCGTAAAGAACGAACAGGAATCGACCGCTTGTATAAACGGGTTGGGAAACGCAAGGTTTCTTGGTATTACCAATATCCTGACAACAGGAGTGAGACCTTGGCCAGTGCCCCATTAGGGGATAGGAAGGCGATTGCCGACGCGGACCGTAGCGCCAAACGGAAGGCCCTCGACATACAGCATGGGGTGGTTGTAGCCGGATCAGTTGCAGAAATGATCGAGCGTTTCCGAGATGAGGCGGCGCCAGAGCATTACAAGGACCAGTCGAAAGACGGTCTGGCCGTGCGCGCTGGCGCCTATGCTAACTTGACGAAGTTCTTTGGAGCTATGCGACCGATGGCACTGAAAACACAACACGGGTACCAGTATCTGGACGCGCGCGCGAAAGCCGGCGCCCCCGCGAAAGCAAACAAGGAGCTGTCGCTAATGTCAACCATTTGCTACTTCGCTATACGTTGGGGGCTGATCGAAGCGAACCCATTTAATGACATGATTCAGAACAGGACAGAGAGGAAGGTTCGAACGATCTACCGGAGCCAGATAATCCGTTTCTACCTCTGGGCGCGCCGGCAGACGTCCGGATACCAAGTGATGGGCTGCGCTGGCATGTTTACTTACTTGACTGGTTTCCGGGCGGCTGAGGTACGGCCTTTCCACGTAACCGGCTTCGGCAAAGAAGGGGTGCGTGTGATCAGTGCAAAGCGGAAGAAGGGAGAGGACGAGGTGACGAAGCTGCGCGAGTGGTCGCCACGATTGCGAACGGTGGTGGCAAGGGCGAAGCAGGCCCACACGGCAAGCCGGTTGTTCCTGTTCGCGAACGCAAAGGGCCAACCATACACAAAGAGCGGGTGGGGATCACTGTGGGCGGACGCGATGTTTGATTGGATTGCATCGTTCGACAGCGAGGTTTCGGCTGCTCTGGCGGCTAAGCGGGAATGGGAAGTCCGATACCGGGCGGCTAGGAAGGCCAAGACCACGATCAAGCCATATGAGGGGTACAAGATCACGGAGCACCCGGAGTATTTTGCTCTATCCGACATTCGTCCAGCCGCGATCACAACTAAGCTGCGGAACCGAAGCGAAGACGTTTACGAGTTCGCCGGGCACGCGAACCCGGCCACTACGCACCGGTTTTACGACCGACGGCAAGAAAAACGGGCGAAGGCCACGGAGTGATGTATGGCACCCGAATTGCAGAACTTCCGGCAGCAATGCATTTCCTCACTTACATCTAGAAGCTCCCCTGCCGGTTCCTCTGGCAGGATATGATGCTTCCTGGTGGTAGCAGGCCCAATGGCCCGCTTGGCGAAAACGCCCTTAAATGCAGGCATGGCAGAGAACACGCTCGGCCAACCCGCGTAAAACGCGAGCTGGGTCAGCATTTCGGATGCTTTCGTTTCGGTCAAGCCATTATCCATTGCCCGGTTAAGGAGATAAGTGACCTAGGCCTTGGCCTGATGCAACCAGAGCGCTGACGGTGACGATACTGCAGTCGCGTGGTGCAGGGCTAGGCCTAAGAGCGCCTAGCAAAACCCCGTGGTTGCTCAGCAGGCAACAGCCAAGTACACTGAGCCGTGCCGACCGCCCGCAATCGGCCAATAGCAGTCTTCTAAGCAGCCGATTGTAGATGCATATTTGGATTCTTGAGCGAAATTTGCTTGTCTACGAATCGCACTTATTAGGCGCAGGCCATCCACACTAGCGAGCGAAAGATCATGGGACGATGGAAACAATGGGAGGAGGCAGATGAGGCGGCTAACCTGCCGTCGGAGGCATTTGTCCCATTTAGAGAATATGAGCCATTGGAAATTAATGACCACTGGCTTAGAACCGCGCCTGACGACGACAAACTGGATGCCATGCGCTTTTGGTTCCGTGCGCGCTTCTGCGATCCTGTCCTTGAGACTCCCTACAATGGTCGTGAAGGCGGCTTCCTGTTCATCAACGGCGGTCCTTATGATCCGGCTGAGGTTATTTTTGACCGTTTCGGAAACCTAGCTCAGCAAGACCTAATAAAGATCGTTGTGGAAGAGATGCACGCTGAGCATCATGATCAGTGGGCACCGGTGCGATATGATCCACCCGATGAGTATGATGATCTCTTCGACCTGCCAAACTTCCGTCGTGCCGACGAGCCATTACTTCGTCTGGTCGAGCGTTTACAACAAGCCAAGGCAGTTCTCACAATGTCAGGCGATGCTAATACCAAGAGTCTTGTAGAAAAGCTTGCATTTGGCGCTGCAATTAGTGCCTTAGAAGCCTTCTTATGGGAAACAATCTCATATTGGGTCGAACACGACAGTCAGGTCGTAGAAAACATTATCACGAAGATCCCGCGTTTTCGCGACGAACCAATGACCCTAGGACAGATCTACGAGCGGCAGAAAAATTTGAGGTCGCATGTTCTTACATACTTGCAGAACATTGTTTGGCATCGATGGGACCAAGTAAGCCCACTATTCAAAATTGGGTTGGGTATCGATCTGGACAGCACTAAAGTGTTTCAGAACGCGATGGTCAAACGTCACGATATCGTACACCGGAGTGGACACGATAAAGCCGGCATTCCTATCAGTATTAATAGCGACGAGGTCACACGTCTCTGCGGAGAGATCGAGAAGTTCGCCACAACAATCAAGCGTAGAATTGACGAAAAATTATTTTCGTTCTGAGTCTAGATTTGTAGCGTTTTAAAATAGGTCTGTTACGGGCAGAATCAGCCGTTGAAGCTTACTCGCAAATAAGCGGATGAGCGTATGCGACACCTAAGCATCCTCTTCACGGACTGTCACTTGCCTCCTCGCCCATCTGTTGGCGGTATGTCGAGAGTTTTTGTTAGGCGCTCTAAGCCAGAGATCTCGGAACAGCGCGTCGGCTGTGCACTGCACCACGGCCGGCGCAACTTTGCCAAAAATATCGTCTACCAACTTGGCCCGCTTATCCTGGGCTTCCTTGTCGAGTCGAAGCAGCTTAACCTTGGCCGGAGTCAGCTACTCGTTACCGATCTTGCGTTCAGCGAATACGACCTTCGCGGTCTTCACGGCACCTATTGCGTTCGGCCAACCAGAATAGAAATCAACGTGGGTAAAATTTTCGATATTTCCCAGGCTTGACACCATTGTCGAGCGGCCTGTTCAGATAATACGACACTTCGGCTGGTGGTTTCTGCCAATCAAACTGCGTAATGTGTATTCTAACGCTCGATTTTAACTTCGCCGTTTCTTATCGCACATAGAATTTTTCCTTGCAGCAGTGCTGTAGCATTGCACGTTGCCGATAGATGCTGCAGCATTTCATCGAAGTCTTTTGGCTCATAACATAAGTCTATCCCGTCCTCGTTTCGAAAAAGGAGGTCGTTTGGATAGTTTTCGTGAAATAACCAAGCTGTATGGGCACAAAAGTTTCGTTTTTTTGCCCCGCTCTTGATCCTGTTTTTAACTAGACTCCACTCGTCAGTCAAGGCAGGGGTCAAGTAACGAAGGAGTAGCCGATCAATAATCTGCAGACGTTTATGGATTGAATCTATTTCCTCCATAATCACCATCGAATTTCTATCGTGCCGAACACTGATGCCGCCACCTTCAGTCACAACGTGTGTCCCCATAGCTGCGCTTAGCATTCTCGAAAGATATTCCTCAACCATAGCCCACTCCAGCAAGATAGCAGAGATCCTAATTGCGCAGTCGACTCTGCCCATGATGTTTGCTGCCCCTCCCTGCACGCGACTACCTATTTGCACAACTTTTGGCATTGTTTCCTCGACTTAGACGCTTCACGTGACCTATCAGTCAATATAAATCAAAAATTACTTAGCGGCTTTATATCCAGAGTAAGAACGCCTAACAAAACCGCTCGACGTACCGCCAGCAGATGAGCGAGCAGGCAAGCGAAAGGAACGCCTGGTGCACGTCTGCTCGCCGCTCATGTCGGATGCGCAATCTGCGGAAGCGGTGTAGCCAACCCAAGGTGCGTTCGACGACCCAACGCCACCGGCCAAGCCTTTCGCGTGACTCTACGCCGTAACGCGCGATCCGAGCTGCAATGCCCCGACTGCGCAGCCAGGCCCGATGGGATCTTGAAGCGTACGCCCGATCGGCATGCAGCTTACCAGGACGTTTGCGCGCACGGCCTGCGAGCCCCTTAACTGCCGGGATTGACTCTACCAGCGGGATGAGGAAACGCGAGTCGTGTACCTGCGCGCCTGAAATCTGAGCTACTAGCGGAAGCCCACGCTCATCCACCAGCAGATGATGCTTGGTTCCGAGTTTGCCGCGATCGGTTGGGTTTCGGCCCGTGTGCTCGCCTCCGGCAGGTGCCGGTACGCTTGCAGCGTCAACGCAAGCTCGATCCCACATGATCTGGTCATGCTCTCGGAGCCTTCGCAGAATCGCCTCGTGGATACGCTGCCAAACGCCAGCTAGCATCCATTCGTGAAGGCGACGCCAGCATGTCATGCCGCTGCCGCAGCCGAGTTCGCGCGGCAGGTACTCCCACGGTATTCCAGTCTTGAGAACAGACAGGATCCCAGTCAGGGCCGCGCGGTCATCGATACGTGGGCGTCCGCCTTTCGGCGATCGGCGATGGGTCGGAAGATGAGCTGCTATAAGCGACCACAGGTCTTCAGGAAGAAGTGCTCGGGCCATGGTATCAGTCCGTCTACGAACACGGACGCCATGTTAGTGCCCGGACTGAAGCTGCGTACGTCCGCTATCGACCCAAAGCGGACCTATCCGTAGTTGAGTTCAAGAACCCGTCTCGTTGTGTGCAACATTGCGGCTTGAGTGTCTACGTGTTTGCCGTGGCGACCCATACTCCTCAGTGGGATCATCCTCGCTAATGCTCAACTAGACGGCGGATTAGCAGCAGGATTTTTGCCAGCTTAGGATTGTTTTGAGCTATTCTTGAAATTTAGCAAACGGAGAAGAAAATGGGCATGCTGACTGAATTTAAAGAATTTGCTACCAAGGGTAATGTGATGGACCTTGCGGTTGGGGTCATCATTGGAGCGGCATTCAGTAGGATCGTCGATTCGCTCGTGCAAGACATTATTATGCCTATAGTCGGCAAGATTTTTGGAGGGCTGGACTTCGCAAATTATTATCTCCCGCTAAACGGTCAGGCATGGGGACTGCCCCTGACCGAAGCAAAAAAGGCAGGCGCTGTCTTGGCATATGGCAATTTTCTAACGGTTTTACTAAATTTCATCATCCTCGCATTTATCATCTTCCAGATGGTTCGTATGGTAAATCGACTGCGTAAGCCCGCTCCAGTTGTTGTTGCTACTACCGAAGACGTCATCCTACTGCGCGAAATTCGCGACGCGTTACGGCGATAGGTGAGCTTCAGTCGTTCACAATGCGATTAGTCTCCCGGAGCCGTTTTCGCTCTGGGTAAAGGTCGTAACCTAATACAGCGGGAGCGGACGTCTGCTTCCGGCCGATTTTGGCCGTAACGTAGCGTCCGCTTACGACCCATAGCGGACCTTGTCCGACCACAGGCTGAGCGGTTGCAGGCGCTGGTGCATCGTCACTCTCGCCAAAAGAAAACCTGGTCGACCGTCCTTCCGAACACGTCAGCAATTTTCATGGCTAATTCGAGAGACGGGGCGTAGCGTAGGCTTTCCAGGGCGATCACTGTCTGACGCGTGATGCCAACGGCTCGTGCCAACCCTTCCTGCGACATCTCCCCATGTTCGAAGCGGAGACGCCGCAAATGGTTAGCAATCGGCGATTCCTTACTCATGAGATTTTGCGTTTAGTAGTTCGCAAGTCCGAATAGGCGTGCATGCAAGACACGTTGTAGAAGACGTGTGCCACCATCCAGCTACCAATGAAAAGATGCGTCAGCATTTCGGTGGAACGTAAGGGGCTGCCAGCTTCGAGGACCAGGCCAAACCATACGATGAGCACAATCTGCATGATTAGCAGAAGGTGGCAGGCCGCAGACAGAGCCCGTGCGGCGATATTGGCATCAAGTTCGTCCCGAATAGCATAGGGCACTTGCGCTATCCACTGCGCAGCCATTGAGCCTGCAATGAGGATCCAGAGTTCGTTTGCCATCTTCCGCATTTCGCGACTATGCATGTCCAAGCCCGAGCTAATGGAATAGACCATCATGAAAAAGTAGCCAAGGCACACAAGGGTTCCTGCGCTCGAAAGCAGGGCCGAGCGTTCAGCGGCATCCGGAGCAAATTGGTCGCCTTGCCAACGGCTCCGCTGTCGGTACGCGCCTGCGATGAGGACAAGCGCTCCAAGGAACCCAGCTCGCACTGGAAGCCAGGATTGCGTCAGGGCGATGCCAAGGAAGAAACACGTGCCTAGCTTGAAAGCGACAGGTAACATTCCATCTCCTGTGTAAGGTTTAAAATACATAATGTAATGTATACCTTACACCAAGTCGGCAATATGGCAAGTGAAATGGCCTCGCTGCGTAGGAAATAGTTCGTTGTGGTCAGTGTCGGCCTGGACTCGAGATTCCTAACCGCACGGGTGTGTACGTCTCTGTGGTAAGCGCGCGGTAATTCGAGAGGCAGCTTAGGGCTGGAAGCAGACCTATTGTAACGTCCGTATATGGACTCCTCCTCGTTTGCAAACAATCCGTCGTTAGGCCGTGAGGTACGACTGCTCACGTATATCCGGTCTCATACTGCTGCACCTGCACTAGGTGCTGGACCCTGATGGGCTATTCGCGCGCTGACTCCCTATCGCTTTGACGGGCTCGAAGGCCTCAGACGTTATCGGGTTTCATCAGCGCCGGTTCGACCTGTTGGCCATCATGCGGCTTGTCATGCAATCGTAGTTCGGATACTTCTTCAGGTACTTCTACAGCTGCGCTACGCGGCTTGAGGTTGGTAATCAGTTCCTCTGGTGAGCATTGCCCAAGCTACGCGGGCCGTCTTGTTGGCCAACGCTACCGCAGCGATATTCGGGTGTCGCGTCATTGCGATGCGCATCACCCAGACACTCAATCGGTCCGTTTTCGCTTGCGCCGTTCGGATGACAGCTCGGGCGCCATGGACGAGCAAACTGCGAAGGTAAGCATCGCCCCGCTTGCTAATGCCGAGCAATCGCTCCTTTCCTCCCGAGCTGTTTTGTTTGGGCGTCAGCCCAAACGAAGCAGCCATCTCTCGACCATTGGAAAACTGGCTCGCGTCTCCAACCGTTGCCAGCAATGCCGTCGCGGTAAGCGGCCCGATGCCACGAACTTGCTGCAAGCGTATAGCCACCGGGTCGTGCCGGGCAATCTGTGCGATTTCCCGGTCCAGTTCTTCGATTCGTTCATCGAAAGCAAGTAGATCTCGCCACAGCCCGTGCAACAGCCAACGAAAGCGTTCGCTCAGTCCGTTCTCCTGATCCTCAAGCCAGCGCGGGATTGCCAACCTCAGGTGCAGCAGTTCTTTCGGCGCCACCAACCCATATTCGGACGCCAGACCCCGCAGTTGGTTGGCCTTCGCCTTGCGCTGATCCATCAGGCCCGATCGCACCCGGTGTACGGCCTGGATATCCTGCTGCTCGACGGTTTTAACTGCGACAAAACGCATGCTCGGCCGGCTCATCGCTTCGCAGATCGCTTCGGCGTCGTTCGCATCGTTCTTGTTGCTCTTGACGTAGGGCTTAACGAACTGCGGAGCGATCAGCTTCACCGTGTATCCCTTTGCCTGTAGCAGCCGGGCCCAGTGGTATGCGCCGCTACACGCTTCCATCCCGATCTCGCAGCCTGGCTCGATCCTGTCGAGCAGTACGTTTATCCAGTCACCACGCACTAGCTTGCGCCGCCAGACCGTCGTTTCTGATCGGTCTACGCCGTGCAGTTGGAAGACATTCTTTGCCAAGTCGACCCCAACGCGGATAAGCTTCATGACGGACTCCTTCTTTCAAACCGGTAGTGTGGAAACTCCAGTTTGGCACTTACGTGCGCTCAGGGGGAGGAGGAGTCCATCCCATTGCTTGCGACCCATTGCGGACCTTGGCGACTGCTTTGCGGTTGAACGCTTTGTCTATCGCACGGGGGTTGCCAGCCCAAAAGCAATTGTCTTTGTCGACTCGACGTCAGCCTCTTGCAGAGCTTTTCGTATCCGGCGGTTGCGGTCAACGAATTTGTAGAGCAGCCAACAATACGCACCGCAGATCGTCAGCAGAACTGCGAGTGCCACGCTTAGACCGCCGAGCAAGAATGCTCCCCCAAGAAAAAATGGGGCCAACCAGATAAACGATCCTAAGCCCGACAGCACCCCGAGCCATGTGGCTTCCTTGAGCGAGATCGTCTTGGTTTGGACATCCATCCACCCGATAGGGCTCGACCAGTCATCCCGGCTGGAGAGCGCGAAAAAGTATGTTGATCCGACTTGCGGAATCGCTCCACTATGAAGGTGCACGCCATACCGTGTCTGCCCAGCGCTTCTAAAGCTGAAGTCGCCTCGCCCGGCCTGCGCATCAAAAACTTCATCGAAATGAACTCGCTCAATGTGCATCACAGCTCCCAGCAACAGTTGTTCAATCTTTCAATTCACTGCGTACTTCATTATTTTCGCACCATTGCCGGTGTCTGGTCGAAGCATCGAGCGTCCGCTTTTGGCCGAAGGCGGCCGTTGAGCTCAGCATAACAGCTGTCTTGGGGCGGAAAGTCGCGGACTGTCCGCCGGCGCAGGCGGTTTGGCCCGGTCCTCAAGCTGCTGCTCGTCGTGCACCACCTCACCGGATGAGGCGCCGAGCATCACCGCAATCCGCAGGCTGACTTACCTGGGTGTACGCTGTGCGGTCAAGCCATGAGCCCAGCAGCCCACGTCTCCCGCGACGTGATCGTTCGCGCCGTCACTGGCCTGCGCCCCGCCATTGGTGCCACGGTCGACGACTCGGCACGGCTCGAAGCATTGTGTGTGCATCTGGCTCGAGCTGAGCGTGTCGCCGAGCTGCTGCAGGCGCATGACCTGGACCGCCTGCCCATCGATGAGGGCGTGAAGCTGCCGCTGGAGGGGAGTTGAATGCTCCACGCCATGTAACGCGGAGCCATGAGCCGGGATTACTTGCGCGTGCGGCGACGCATTAGGGCGAGCGCACCGATGCCGAGCAGTGCAAGGGAGGCTGGTTCCGGGACGTCGGACGCAGTCTCGACGGTCTCGAAAGAGAACGAAATATAGTCCATGGAGGCAAACGCGCCCATGCCACTCGGCGAGCTTGCGCTAACCCTGGCGCCGATCCCGAGAGCAAACTGACTGTAATTAAACCCATCGTTGGCACTAGCGCTACTTCCTGGGAACCAGGGAGCATTGGAGTCGACTACATCGAAATATGCATAGTCACCACCGAACTGCCTATATGAGTCTTCGGTCCAGCCATAATTGGTTCCATAGTCCACGTATTCCGATGCAAAGTCGGACGCGTATATGGCGCTATCTACTCTGAACCCAACACTCTCAATTCCAAATCCTGCGTTTGGGCTCAAACCGAAGTAGCCGGCGAAACGCCGTTTGAAATCGGATTTCAGCGAAACCCCATCATGAGCTACGATGAAAAGCGTGTTGCTAAGTTCAGCAAAACCACCGGGATATGTAACTGCCGCGCTCAAAGCCTGTGGTTGGATATGCAGCGTGTTACCCGCGAGGCTAGCAACGTAAGTCGAGTCCGCAGCGTAGTACACGTTGAACTTCGACCCCTCAAGTTTCGAATACCCGATAGGGGTTGCGTGTACAGCGACACTGGCAAAAGCAAAAGCTGCGGTAGTGACAAGTTGAAAAAGCGTTTTCATGAATCCTCGTTAGGTAAATGGTAGCGCATTCCCCAAAGCAATTCACGTGCCAGTTTGCAAGTAGTTGATCTAAAAGCTATAAGCCTCTGCGGCTCTTTTCAATGTAAGAATTTCCGACGCGAAACTATGCGGTTGGCATGGATCAAGTCCTTGGAGGACACCTTGATGGCATGGGAAATAGGAGCCGCCACGAGCGCGTTTACGACAGCGCTTGGCTGAAGGCGCGGATGAGGTGAGGAAGCGCGACTGCGGGCCGTGCCAGATTTGCAGGCGCGCATGCCGCACCACCCTCGCCTACGCGGTCGACCACATCGTAAGCAAGCAAGGCTCCGACACTTCGCCGGCCTCAAGCCAAGACGGATCACCCGGACAACCTCGAGCCATCTGCAAACCCTGCCATGACGTGAAGACCGAGGCCGAGCAGGGGAAGCGGAGCGGGTCCAGAAGGCGCCCGGTGCCGATAGCTGGCCGGTGTGAAGTACAGAAGGGCTGGTACTTCCGCTATCGACCCTAAGCGGACTATCCAGTTAAGTTTAACTTACACACTTCAACCTCATCAGGCTCAGATGGTGTCTGTGGCGGATACTAAAGATAGCTGTTTTGACTAGGGTGAAAGGGAATCGTCAAATTCATCAAATGTTGCGCAAGAGCAACTAAAGAGTTAAATTGTGTTATTGGGTTGTTAAAGAAATGTAGGACTTGTCTTACGTTGGGGTAATATTGTCTTGGGAAGCGCATCTATGCTTCAGCCACATTAACCCTCAAGCTGATACCGAGCTAAGCACGATCCAACCATGAATCCAAATCACGAAGACGCCACCAAAGAGGTTCTGGCATTCAAGCTGGGACAAGAAGAATACGGCATCGATATTCTCTCGGTACAAGAAATTCGCGGATACGAGCCAGTAACGCATATCGCCAACGCACCCGACTTCATTAAGGGGGTCGTTAACCTCCGTGGTGTGATTGTTCCGATCGTGGATATGCGTATCAAATTTAACTTGGTCAACCCAAGTTATGACAGCACAACAGTAGTCATCGTACTCAATCTTGGGAAGAGGACTGTCGGTATAGTTGTTGATAGCGTTTCAGACGTTACCAACTTAAATGCCGAGCAAATTCGCCCAGCGCCTGAGATGGGAGGCGGCTTGAGTGCCGATTATCTGACAGGTCTAGGCACGTTTGATGAGCGCATGCTCATCCTTGTGGATATCGTACGCCTAATGTCGTCTGTTGAGTTTCTCGGGTACACCGAGAAAACCGCAGCGTAAGCTGTTCTTTCCTGATTGGATACAAATGTTTGCGAATATGAAAGTTGGCACGAAGCTGATCGCTGGATTTTTGACACTAGCACTTGTCGGCGCTGTTGTGGCAGTTATCGGCATCATCAACATGGGCCGCATTAATGATCTGGCCGACGCAATGTATGAACGGGAGCTTCTTGGCCTGTCGCATATTAAGGAGGCCAACATCAACCTCATCTACGCGGGACGGGCACGCGGTAATTTCCTACTATCCACGACGGAGCAGGAACGCAACACGAACCGCAGCAACATACAAAAGTACACTACGGCGATCAAGCAGCACCTCGACATCGCAAAACCCCTGTTCGTCAGTGACGAGGCCAAACGTATTTTTGCCGAGTTCGAAACCGTTTCAGCACTGTATCAGCAAGATCTTGACCGGACGCTCTTGTTGGCAGGCACGGAGCCACTGGCACAACGCAGCGAGGAACTGAATGCCGCGCTGGTTGCAGCCCGCAAGAATGCCAATACCCTGGACGACCTGCTAACCGAACTGGCCAAGCAAAAGGAAGCACGTGCGAAGGCCGCCTCCGTGGAGACAACTCAGCTTTTTGAATCAAGTCAGTCGTTGATGATTATGCTCACCATCGGCAGCGCTCTTGCCGGCCTGGGACTGGGTGTCCTCATTACGCGAAACCTGACTGGCCAGCTCGGCGGTGAACCAAGCGAGGCCTCCAGCATCGCAGCCAAGATTGCCAGCGGTGATCTGAATGTCACGATCACGACCAAACCGGACGACCAGTCAAGCATGATGTTCGCTATGAAGAAGATGCGCGACAGTCTCGCAATGATCGTTGGTCAAGTCCGTACCGGCACAGATGCAATTGCTACGGCGTCGGCGCAAGTCGCTGCAGGCAGCATGGACCTGTCGTCGCGTACTGAGCAGCAGGCTAGCTCTCTTGAGGAAACCGCTTCCTCGATGGAAGAGTTGACCTCGACTGTCAAGGAAAATGCTGAAAACGCACGCCAAGCCAACACACTGGCCGCCAAAGCGTCGGAAGTTGCCGTAAAAGGCGGCGCCGTGATCCACGAAGTAGTCGGCACCATGGAACAGATTAATGATTCCGCGAAGAAGATCGTAGACATTATTACGGTCATCGATGGCATCGCCTTCCAAACCAATATCTTGGCACTGAACGCTGCGGTTGAGGCAGCGCGGGCCGGCGAGCAGGGCCGTGGCTTTGCAGTAGTGGCATCCGAGGTACGTACGCTAGCGCAACGCTCGGCCAGCGCCGCGAAGGAGATCAAGCAGCTCATCGGTAACTCGGTCGGGAAGGTCGAAACCGGTAGCAAGTTAGTTGCCAATGCTGGGGCGACCATGCACGAAATCGTCGAAAGCGTCCAGCACGTGACCAATATCATGGCTGAGATTTCTTCTGCAAGCCAAGAGCAAACCACTGGCATCGAACAGATCAATCAGGCTGTAGCCCAAATGGATCAGGTCACCCAGCAAAACGCAGCCTTGGTCGAAGAGGCGGCAGCGGCGTCAGAAGCTATGCAGGAGCAGGCTGCACACTTGGCCGAAGTGGTCAGCGTATTCAAGCTCGGCGCCGAGAAACATGCAGCAGCTACAGTTAGCACCCAACATGCAGTCGCTAAGCCGGCCAAGCCTGGCGTCAAGGCTGCGCGAGCAGTTCTCAAAGCCCCAGTCGCCTCCCCGCGCGAGGTAGCGACAGCTGGCGCGGGCGACTGGGAAGCCTTCTAATAGTGAACTAACCCGAGATGTCCAAAATGCCCCTTTTGGGGCATTTCATTTGAATATCTGTATGTCTGCTTTTGGCCGATAGCGGACGGTCGGCACGGCTCAGTGTACTCGGCAGTTGCCTGCTGAGCAACTAGAGGGTTTTGTTAGGCGTTCTAAGAATGTACAATCTTGTTCTCTCCAAGTCGAAAAATTTCCAACGGATGGCTTGAGACCCGCATGGTTGGACACGGATTTATGAAGTTTCGTTGGAAAAATAAAAATTCAAGATCTTGATTTAAAAGGGAAAATTTGGATTTGACGGCTGGATTGTGATTCCTGTTGTCGTGGGTTCGAG
>Ga0308160_10003867_pt1 | contig 16450 bp, 28 predicted proteins | sample PhyFR1_FD_201036 | JGI IMG/M metagenome (GOLD analysis project Ga0308160, IMG submission 201036) | Phyllosphere microbial communities from UC Gill Tract Community Farm, Albany, California, United States - DLSLF.R1 | ecosystem: Host-associated > Plants > Phyllosphere > Unclassified | place: USA...
TCTTTAGGGTGGCCGGGACTTTTAGCAGATAGAGGTTGAGGACTCTTGATCCTTTCCAAGGAGCTGTCCTCGGCGGACTTTCGCCCACTGGGCAAACCAGGAGTGATCGGTCCACTCTCCACCAACATCTCCTTTCCATCCTTGATCACGGCTACACTGAGCCCCCTTTGTCTAGCGGCATGAGCAGCGGAGGCAGAAGTGACACTCTTGGCACTGCTCAACCCAGGAGTGATCCATCCGCCGGAAGCAGTCACTCCAGCAGACCAAATACTCTTCATCCCGGGCAAACCCGTCGCGGGGGCTGCCTGCCGCTTTTCATTCAACTTGGCCAAGGCGGGAGCGATGCTGATCCCCCTCGCTGCAGCGGTCGAGGAAAAGCGCGATGATCCCCTTGGTTGAGAAAGGGGAAGGATAGGAGCGGATTTCGGTCCACCTCGGAATGGAGATTTGAGCGAAGACATCATCTGACCGGGTCGAGCACCGAGCAGTAGAGCGGAAGGCGGGCCACGCCTGGCTTTAGGAGAAACGAGATCGTGAAGAACCTCTTTCTTCTCCTCGTCCTCGTCCTGTGACATGCTCAACTTTCGTTGAGGAATCATGTACTTCCTGGGCTGATCAGGCGACATGGTCTTGATCTGTACATCGTGATTAAAAGACACGGATCGGTTGTGGCCTTTCTTCTTGCTTGCTGGGCTTTCGTTCTCGTCAACTTTGGCCGGGCTCTCGGGAGAGGTGATCGAGTGCGATCGGGCTCGGCTTGCGGCGAAGGACGGTGGGGTGGGGAGGGTGAGTTTGACCTGCACTGGGTTCTCGGGCGTTGTAGGCGGCTTGTCGGGGTTGTCGGTCGTGGGAGGGGGGGTGACCGGTCTAGTGGTTGTCTCGGGCTTTGTCATCTCTGATGATTAGCTCCTTGGTCGTGCTCGTAGGCGGTTGGACTTACTATTACTATTTATACTAAATATACGCCTGTGAAACGGCTGTGGTCACTACGAGATGAGTAGAGGATGAAATGCGATGATTAGAGTGCGATACGAAGCAATCTCATCCATGCCATGTATACACAAGCCACTAACCTTGATTCTGGACCGTTTGCATCTCTTCCTAGCTACCCTGTACGCCATCATATAAGAACAATAAGGTCTTTTGTGATTAATGTGCCAAGAGTTACCGCTTTCAGAGAACAAAAAGAAGTTTCCGTCAAGAAGTGAGATGAACCGTGAGAAATCTTGACCACGTGAGATGGCCGTAGACCGGCTGTTCATTTCACTGGAATCGTTCAATCTGCTGGAACGTGTTTTGTATCGAATCTGATTGGACAGCTCGGAAGCATCACGTCATGACATCATGCACAGTAATTGTAACATTCCAGTATTTATAAGCTCGTCCTCTTCAATCCTCCTTTTTCGTATATACCCCTTGCCACTCATCCACCCATCTATATACATACACAATGGCAGCAGCAGCAGTCAAGAACGCCGCACAGTCGGGTAAGTCACAGCAGAGTACACTATGAAACGTGAAACAAGCACTAAAGCCTAGTCATGAACAATGCCGTCGGTGACGCCAAGACCCGACAAATGGAGTCTTACACCCAACACCAGGACAAGTCTACCCCTCTCACTACCTACTTTGGAACCAAGATCGCAGAGACCGATGTGGCACTCAGGGCTGGCGCGCGAGGACCTACTGTTTTGGAAGGTACGTCCAAGACTTTTCGATTTTTTCGAAATTTCTTCCTCCACATCGTACCCGACCTTGTTCTATAGCTGATACATCGTCTAGACTTCCACAACAGAGAGAAAATCAGCCACTTTGATCATGAGAGGATTCGTACGGTTTGCTGGGTATGGGGGTCAAGACAATGCTGATGTCGTAGCCGAAAGAGTAGTTCACGCCCGAGGAGCAGGAGCATTTGGTGAATTCAAGCTTCACACTCCTTTGACCGGAATTACCACCGCCAAGATCCTCACCGATACCTCCAAGACCTCCCCTGCCTATGTACGATTCTCTACCGTCAACGGATCGAGGGGTTCAGGAGATACGGTAAGTAGAATCTGGAAATGATAGAGGAGGCAAAATTCTGATAATTAGGTCCGAGACCCCCGAGGTTTTGCCGCTCGAATCTACTCTGATGAGGGTAACTGGGATCTTGGTAAGCTTGAAGTCGGTCGTGTTGGGCCAAAAGCTGATTGTTTTAGTCGGAAACAACATCCCCATCTTCTTCATTCAAGGTAAGTCGTTTGATGAGTCTACAATCGTATTCCTACTGACAGGTCAGATGCCATCAAGTTCGTCGACCTTGTCCACGCCGTCAAGCCCGAGCCTCACGTCGAAATTCCCCAAGCCCAGACTGCTCATGATAACGCCTGGGACTTTATGTCTCTTCACCCCCAGTCCACCGCCATGCAGCAGTGGATCTTGTCGGACCGAGCTATCCCTCGATCATTCCGACACATGCAAGGTTTCGGTGTCCACACTTTCCGACTGATCAACGCCGAGGGCAAGAGCACCTTTGTCAAGTACCACTGGATCCCTCATCTTGGTACACACTCTCTCGTTTGGGACGAGGCATTGAAACTTGCCGGACAAGACCCCGATTTCCACCGACGAGATTTATACGACGCCATTGAGGCTGGAGCGTACCCCAAGTGGGAACTTGGTGTTCAGCTCATCAAGGAGGAAGACGAGCACAAGTTCGACTTCGATCTACTTGATTCAACCAAATTCATCCCCGAGGACTTGGTTCCCGTCCAGAAGATCGGTACTTTGACCTTGAACCGAAATCCCGTCGACTACTTTACCGAAGTCGAGCAGGTCGCTTTCTGTACCCAGCACATTGTGCCCGGTATGGACTTCTCCAGCGATCCTCTTTTGGCTGGAAGGAACTTCTCTTACCAGGACACACAGTATGTCCCCTTGTCTCATTTCAGGAGCGGTGTCTGACATGCAGGATCTCTCGAATCGGTGTCAACTTTGCCGACATCCCCGTCAATCGACCTGTCTGCCCATTCTCCACCAACTCTCGAGATGGTGCTATGCAAATGACCAGCAAGTCCAACCGACAGCCTTACCACCCCAACCGACACGACGCCGTTCCCACCGTACCAGTCGCCCAGGGTGGATTCGAGTCATACCCCGAAAAGGTCGAGGGTATCAAGGCCAGGATCCTCGGTCCCAAGTTCAACGTATGTCATTAAAACTGCCTCGAATTAGCGATGCTGATTATCAGGAATACACCTACCAGGCTACCTTGTTCTACAACTCGATGTCTGATGCCGAGAAGACCAACATAATCTCTGCCGCACAGTTCGAAGTCTCCAAGTGTGAAGAACACATTGTTCACCAGAACGCCATCAGTCGATTCAACGAGATTGACCATGACTTTGCTCTTGCTGTCGCCGAGGTCTTCCCTGCCGTCAAGGTTCCAGATGCTGTCAAGCCCAACCACGGTCAGAGGTCCGACTTCTTGTCCCAAGTCACCGGAAAGAACCAAGGTGGGTGATTCCCGACCCTTCCCATCTGCACATTAGCTTATCAACAGTCTTCACTGCCGAAGGCCGAAAGGTCGGTATCTACGTCCTACCTGGCTTCGAGTACACCGCCGTCTCTGCTCTACAAAAGGAGTTCATGGCTGCAGGTATGATGGCCATGATCGTCGCCCCCGCCACTGGACCCGTCAAGTCCTCTTCTGGCCAGACTCTCGATGCTCAATTCACTTTCGAGAGCTCACGATCCACCTACTTTGACTGTGTCGTCTTCCCCGGTGGTCCCGACGACGCTTACGCAAAGAAGCTCAAGATGGGTCGACTTATCCACGTCGTTCGAGAACAGTACATGCACCTCAAGACTATTGGTGCTACCGGAAATGCCATTCCTTGGGTCACCGACATGTGTCTCCCAGGAGATTTCAGCGCTAGTGTCAAGGAGGCGAAGGATGTTGTCCAGGAAAACGGATGTGTCTTTGTCAACAACGTTGGAACTGGTGTCGAATTTGCCAAGACTTACATGGACGGTGTTGCTCAGCACAGGTGCTGGACCAGGGATGTCTCGCACATTGCTGCGTAGATGGACGGACGGAAGGTAGAAGCGGATTACTTATTGTGTGTAGCTATATGAAATTGTCAATTGCAGTTACATGATACTGATATCTTCCTCTCTTGCAACACTGATTACAATTGTATCTTTACAACAGACCGTCATCCGAATACAGTACAAGCAACTAGCTACACGATCAAGTGATACGACGGAGTCATGGCCACTCTTCCTCGAGACAACCGATAGATCACTTTCGCTCCTTTTCGCTTCTCCCGCCTCGTCCAAGTATCGCTCCACAGTCCCACCAACAAGTACCTCGCTCAAGACCATCCAGCCAGGGGTCCAAGACTGACCCTCGTCCTCCTGCGCTGACTTTGAGATAGGTCTCGTGCTCTTACCGAAAGCCGCAACCCTCTCTTTCCCAACCGCATCGCCCACGATCCCAATGAGGGCACAACTGGGCAACAAAGACATGACACCGCTTTTATTCGATAACCCAAGTTTAGATCGAGATCCGGTCCGCCTGCTGGGCATTTCTATAGTTGGGTCAAAGCAGACATGCCCTTGCCTATCGGTACCAACCGTCAAGTTAGCCCCTGATTGACCACCAGTGGTAGGAAGGTTGATATATGTGAAACAGCCGTCGGAGTGGTCTTGTCTGTGGGTGATGGGTGGTAAGTGGACATCATCAAGAATGGGACCTTGGTAAAATTGAGCTCGGAGTGACCAAGGGGAATCGCTCTCGGCTATTACTCGGGACAAAGGAGCACCTCGGAAGATCTCGAATGTACGAAACGATCGAATGGGCGGGCTGGTCGAGCCAAGGCAATGACTGGCAATGGTCTTAGGGTTGATCGAAGTGGCAATTGTCATCTTGTCACACAGTAGACAAGTGCAACGTGCTGAAAAGGTTGGGTGGGTAAGACGGTCAAGACGGGCCTTTATGAAGGGGATCTCGACCCCACCTGCTACATGCCGTGACATCATGGAATGTGGTACTCCCTTGACAATCTGTTTCAAGAGAACAGGCTCTTCTGAGAATCTTCTCGAAGAGGCATGGGGGCGACAGGCTTTATCAGAATCCCGTACTCGTTCTGTTTTGCGGCATGATGATGCTCTCTACAGTCAGCTCCCGGTTTGAGGCAGGCTCTTGCTACTCCAGTCGTATGATGGCGTGATGTGTGGCTTCGGAGGCGCTTTGGCCGAGTCTCTTGCGCAGATCAGGAAGGATGTCTTACGACATTATCAAGACTCCTCAGCTTCTTCATCATATGCATTCAGACCTCCTCGCATACATCGTATCTCGCCATGTATGATCGTGATCCGCCTTCAAAGATTACACGCATCTATCGTCTACGAGCTGCTTCCAGCGCCTTTTTGGCAGTATTCACTGGCATTTCTTCAGAAAGCATCACCCAATCCGGTTTCCAATCGTGAAGTGTTATGGCGGGGTCCGTGCCAAATTTCAGCCCCGCAGCGAACAACCGCTCTGTCTTATCAGTCCCCGCTTCAGTGACGATAGCTGCCATTGTAAGGGGCCTCAGCGATTGAGTGGTAGCAGTGGTGAGCTGAGGCTGGTATGTCAATTGATCTGACTGGTTGGGACGAGCGACCATGATAAACCGGCCTTGTACAAGGGTGGGGGCCAATGGCGGAAGATGGTATTTTGTGGTCGAGCCTATTGGCGGAAGCGTCAGATCCTGAAGATCCTGGCGCTGGTAGAAGCTCGCTGGAATTGAGCCAGGTGGGTGACAATCGTGGTCGTCTACGAAGCTGAACCCACAGGTACCGTCATGCTTGGGATAGCTGATGACTGTCGGCAGCTCATTATCTTTGTGAGACGGGTGATTGGTATTTGAGGGCAGCTCTTCTATACTGAGTGGCATGATGGTATGTCGGGGCGGGGTATACGAGTGAGACTATAGTGTGAGTCCGACTGGCGTTTCGGTGACTCGAGCGCGAGATGATCAGAAAACCGTCACAAGGTGCACAGTAAAGCAGAACTGAGTGTGATGGTGCGAAGGCGAGCTGATGAAAGGAGCTGCAGTGAGGCTCGGACTGTCAGGTCCGCAGAAGACCTGAACGACGCCTCGCATCGCAAGTATCAAGAGCTATCTTCGCCAGCGTACAGTCTTGAAACGATGTGCACAAAATATATACATCTACACACCCCATCCGACATGAGAAGTAAGCATCGATTGAGGTCAAGGGTTGTCGTATATATAAGTCTTCAAGCAATCATGCTATGTAATATCCCAGTCCAGACCCTCATGACGAGCGAGAAGAGTTTCACGATCACCCCCGTCAAATCCAGGCAATCTCACTTTGTTCCCTTTCGTATTATCTGATCAGCTCTCCGACCTGATCTCGGCGCACTGAAGCCATCAACACTCTCCCGGGGTTGCAGTCATGACATGCCCCAGACCCGGAAGCTTCCGAGACACCGTCGGAATGCTTGAGCCAGACGTGATCGGATCCATCTGCAAATATCTGGAAGTTTGAAAAGGGCAGGATGGATGTAGTTTCATCAGGTCGCCTGGGCTCGAGGGCTTGTGAAGAGACTTCGTATTGGCCGCTGGAATTAACGGTGATTGATATGACACCGCGACCAATCTTCTCTGTTCTCTGCGTGCAACCGCAAGTGTTGGGCAAAGATGACCTTGAGTCCCTTCCTGTCGTCGATCGAGTTGTGGAATACAAGTTCCCCGTAGCTACCAAGAAAGTATGTGTTCCGACTGAGACTGCCGAGTTTGCCCCTGACGGGACAGATTTGTTGTCAGACACATCTCGCTTGTATGGCGGATCGAATTCGCCGCGTACGCCAAACGCGTTTGGATCGAATCTAGTACCCTCCTTCGGAGTATACTCGGTCTGAAAGGTTTCAACCTTGGTCTCAGGGGGAAATGGGAGTTCAAGTCTGTCCTTCCCGGGACGGTCGATGACGAACATTGACGGGCATTGGGTATGTTCCACACCGATTGATGGTGGTTGATATGTCCTTTTGCCTGGTTTGCCATCTTTGCAGCCACGCTCGTATAGGAAGTCGCATTCACTGGCAGCAATGTCGTTGAAGTTTGGCGATTCGTAGTCTGGGTTTCCCTCGATGGCGGACACGGAGACTTGGGAACCTATCGGAAGCTCTAGCCCGTAGCAGGTCAGGTTTGGTTCCACGAAGCGGACATATGTGCCGCACGTGATTTTGCTCGATCCGCCGGCGAGAGTGTCGTTTGCGAGACTGGGAAAGCCACTGGAGGTTCCATGACCGATGTCGCCCTGCGCGGAATCGGTGTAGCTGTCTGGCATCGTTGTTGTGATTAGGAAATACTGGTTGGGTGATTGTGCCGACCTATCCGCGTGTCGTAGTGGTGCTTTTGGCGGGGTCTCAGGACGTGTGTAATGGTAAGACTGGGTTGACGAAGTAGCTGAGAGGGCAGGCGCCGAGTTGAATGGTGATTGCAAGTGAAAGAGAGAAATGTTATGGTCCGCAGCCTGTACAATTACCTGGCAGTGAGCTGGACAAAGGTCGACCCAGCCCATACCCACTGCGACTGACGACCTTTGTCCGCTATCCCCTACGGAAGCCTTGAACTGGGGAGGTCAAAGGACGGCGTCAGTATAAGGCCGAGTGCGCTCGAGGTGTGGCTATCGTCATCGTCTCCGAACCATGTCAGGCATAAAGAATACCCCGCTGTTTCGATGTGGGACAAGTTCAGCGAGCAGGTATATGCAGCCGGACAACTATAGACATATCGTGCATAGGCACGATTATGAAGAGAATTGGGCGACAAGGTACTGGCTGACCGAAGTCGGACTGAGCGGTGCCCCCAGATCCGTAATGATAAAGTCGATAAGGTTCGGCGCAGTGATATCCACAGTCGGGTTGCGTCTCTCCATATCCTCTCCCAGTTCCGGTCTCCCTCGACTATCCATCTTGAGCTCATCAGGTGCGGGTTTCGAGTGCGATGGGAACGTAAGTGGAGGTTCTGGGATGGTCGAGTCGGTATGACGAGGCATTGGTAGATCTGTCTGGGAGAGTGGGAAGTGGCGGAGGAACTTGTATGATTCGGCCAAGGCGTAGAAGGGTTTTTGGAATGCCTTGGCGACGAGGGCGACTTGGTATGTGCCTACTGCCGAGACTAGAGCCTGAAAATGTCAGATTTGAGGGGTCATGAGATCGTCGTGACTTACACCACTCTCCACTACTGCTTCTGATCCGACCAAGACTAGGTCCACTCGCTCCATGATGTATCCGACGGCGCTATCCAGGACGACGGTGCAAGGTATACCTTTCGCCGTGAGGATCTGGTGTGTCTTCATCCTGGCAGATTAGCTGATGATGCTGATCAAATTGTATAAGATATACCCTAGGCATGATGGTCGAGCCTCCGTGACGTAGACTTGTATACGCTTGTTCTGAGCATGTGCCCTGAGTATTGATTGGACAACGGTTCTAGAGTAGCTGTGCGTCAAGATCTGCACGTCAGCGAGGCCATCTTGGTCGCGGGCATTGACTCACCGTAGCATCGTCACTGAGGAAGTCGACGGCGAGAGCGGCAATCTTTTCACGACATTGAGGTGCGGTCGCGTTACAAAATGTCCTTCCTTGATTGATGAGACTTCGCTTGTAAACGGGAAAGTCCTGCAGATCAGTCAACTGCAACATGAGAAATGTATCCGAACATACCATATCACCACCGCGAGACAGCGAGAAGAATCGTTCCCATAGCTGACATCCTGCTCTGACACCAAGTGATGATTGTGTGTTCATCAGAGTTTCGCGTCCATTCTTGACATCTTCAGCGAGACCGAAACTGGTGGTTGCTACGGGTTCAGCTACTGAACCCGTGAGAGTGTCTTTGGCAGCTTACCAGTCGAGGCTTCCATCAGCTCTACAAGGGCTAAAATGGCAGCAATAGGATGCGGTACCTATTGAGTCAGTTGCCGCTCGACCAAGACGCGTTGAATGAACACACGCTATGGTTTGCCAGTGCCTTCTTGTATGCGGCGACCACGTCGAAATCTTTGGATCTATTGGCTGCATTTGACCTGGCATGCGATGAAGGTCCAGCAGTAGCGATCTTGGGTGGATGAGCAGGTACTACGGACATGGCTATAGTATATGCAAGATACAGATATGTTATGGGTCCAACAGAGTGAAATAACTCTGTAGGGTTGACTCGTTTGTATGGTGAGCGGAAGTAGATTCCCCCGTGGGGCACTGATGGAGGATGATGACGATGAAGCATCTTTGGATAGCGACGAACCACTTTTTGACATCGAATTTCAAGTAGAAACCAATCAAAATGGCAGTCTGGCAAGTCACACCAATACAGGCGATCAAGAAAGTATGGGAAAAGATCGCCCCATTGCAATTGGCGGAACGGAGTTGGGACAATGTGGGAGTGATGATCGGTGCGTACTTCTCGTCGGCGCAGCCTCTATATGAGCTGATCGACAGAGTCTCCTGTCGCCAACCCAACACACCGACAGGTCCTGCTGACTATTGAGTACGTCTTACGGTCGAATTCGAGCCTCTTACTGACCGGCAAGTCTCACGACAGCCGTCTGCAATGAAGCCCTCAGTCTTCCCAGATGTTCAGTCATCGTCTCGTATCACCCACCTGTAAGCCGTCCGAGTGTACGTACCAGCTCTACTTGACATCACAGATCTTCCGAGGACTCAAGTCCTTCACACTAGACGACCCACTCCAAGCGTCCTTATTACGCCTATCAGCAAAAGGCATCTCGGTCTTCTCCCCACACACCTCCTTGGACGCTACACCAAACGGCATCAACACTTTCCTGATACAGCCTTTCGTCCAGTACGCCAAAGACGGGACATCAGAAGTCATCTCGCCTCCTGGAGAAAAGGTCAAGGGATTCGAAGATGCTGGAATGGGCAGGAGAGTTCATCTAGGTCAGGGCTTGGAGGTTGCCGAAGTCGTCAGGATGGTTAAGGATCACTTGAGCGTGGAGCATGGTCAGTCTCCGACCTCCCTAATTTGATGTCAAGCTGACTGGCATAGTCCAGATTGCTACCCCAGCGACTCAGCTGCCAATCGAATCTATAGCAGTCTGCGCGGGATCAGGTAGGCAAAATTCCCAGTTTTGAGATTGGTCTGATGGGACAGGAGGCAGTCTGCTGAAAGACGTACCCGCCGACTTGCTCCTCACCGGAGAGATGTCTCACGTGAGTCCAATACATCAGGGTTCAGACATGTCTAATCATATAGCACGAAGTCTTGGCAGCTGTTGCAAGGGGTCAGACCGTCATTCTGACCAACCATTCCAACTCGGAACGACCATACCTATCAAAAGTCTTGCAAAAATGGCTTCAGGATGAGCTCAACAACGATCACCAGGAGTTGGAACGTTATGATCATACGAGAGATACCGATATCACGAGTGTCGACGCCAAATGGGAAGTCTTGGTCAGCAAGGAGGATCGTGATCCCCTTCGTACTGTCTAGAGCAAAAGATAGCATGCTATGCAAGTTCATTAGAAGTATGTATTACGATTGATGCCGACCCTCCTGAGGCCATCTAGTCTCTAGCCTCAAATACCTCCCGATCGAGACCCGCCTCGACGGTATCCCAGTCAACTCCCTGATTTCCGTATACTCCCTCGAAGGTGTCGATACTAGCCCTCGCGCAGAATGGCTGCAATTGATACAAGCTCGTGAGATGACGGACATCCGTAAGGCGTGGCCGACGTAAAGCTCTCGTGTCGTTGTCGTACACGTCAAGCGGGATGGCCTCGTGAATAGCCTGCTTGTTGTCAGTCTCCCGTCTCCTACATGATACAGTGAGACTCACTCGTGTGTGCTTGTGCTCGCTCAATATCTCCGACAGTCTGTCCATGATTGACTCGGGTAAGAAGTCTTCAGGCGGGTATGCCGCATCAGTAGTGTCGGTGACGAACATCCATTGATGGCTGCATTGATCAGTTTAACTGCCGTTGAAAAGTGGGATCTCTTACATCTGAAAGTCTTCCGACTGGATGATCAAGAGTAAATCCAGGAACTTGCAAGCAGCCAACACCAGAGCCAGATCTTCAGAATTGTCTGCTGGAGGATCATCCATTGTTCCCTCAAACACCTTCAAAAGCTCGGTAAGGATAACGGGCCAGAAATTGGTCAGATGCTGTGGCGAAATTCGACACATCAACACCCTCAGGCATAGGTATACCTGGTTGTCAGCTCGGCCAATCCGAATGAAGCCGGACCTACCTCGCTATGCACTCTCGGCGAAACGACGTCTGTACGAAGTATATCCACCAACTTCTCCTGTATACTAGGTAATTGGGCGAGATAGTGATTACGCTCAGCTGCGAGCAAGACAAAAGTCAGACGTCGCAGATTCAATGACCGCGAGATCATTTCTTGTTCGCGGTTGGTGAAAATATTGGATGATGGTCCTGCAGTAATTCGCGCTATTGCCATCAGCTGGTGTTGTAGGCTGTTTGTTACACGAGACTGACCAAGTAGTTCCCCAAAGCGCTCTTTGTCGCTGTCCATCAGACCGCAGATGAGAGGTTTCCAGAGCGTCGCCAAGTTCAGCTTGACCTTGAAGAATCGCTGGTCATTGAACGCCTCGCCAACTTGAAGTCGCCAAGCTTTAGTAGCCGAAGGTAGCTTGGTCAATTCGAGTAACACTCGTAGAACTGTGACGTCGACACTAGCCATTAGCTACAGTCGCTCTCGCAAGGATTCACTTACCTCTGACGGCGGAAAGCAGGCACAATCAGACCGGCGGAAATCGAGTTGGCGGCATTTGCGATCTTGTCGTTGTCCGCCAAGAAAGCCCTCAAGTTGGGTACGACCCGCTCAGCAACAAAGGCCTGTATATCCCGAAGTCCTTCATCCTGTTGACCTTCCTCCATCTTCTCATTCTCGAGTTTCGGGCTATCGCGCTTCCATATAACAATCTCGGTCTTGCCCGCACTCGATACCACCCCATCAAGAAGCTTGAAGTAGACGTCCTGTAGATCTCGCCGAAGTCGACGATCTTCTAGCGCGCTAGTTGATGAAACGGTCTTGGAGAGGGCAGTGACACATCGCAAGACTGGGTAGAGCTGAGCTTTGGTCGATGAATTCGAGGTCGAGATGATACTACGAGCAAAGGCGAATAGCGTGTTCCAGATTTGAAGGGCAATGGGCGCTTCGAGACGGGATATGTAGACTTCCAAGAAGCCCATCAGAGCTGGATCTGACCTGAAGGGTCAGAAGCCGCCTACATAAGATGAGGCCCAAACTCACGAGGTCTCAGTGCGACTGCCCTGACGCCCAGTGACGGCTTCACTGATGATCTCCACCACTTTCTGAGCAGATGGAGCAAGACTATCAACACAGTCAAAGATCGCTTCATCCTGATACGCATGTCAGCACCATGTGGAAACCGGAAGGATATGCTTACGGTGATATCGGGCGAGTGGGCAGCCCAGACCTGGACCGCACATCCAATGACAGCAGCAGGGTTGGCGGCAAACATCTTGTCCAAAACCGACTTTGTCCTGCTTCGGATCTGCGAGTCCGGTCGAGGGGTCTGATTGCTCGGTCCAACCGTCTCATGGTCACTTCCAGTCACTGACCAAGTCAAGAGTAGCGCGTTGATAGCGTCATCGAGATATTGTACAGTATCCAGATTCTACCTTGTCAGCTCGAGATGCCAGATAGGAATTGCCGAACGGACCTTGTCATTGATGGGGGCTTCCACAGTGAAGACCCCAGAGACCAGACCCATTAATCCGCCTTCTCCCTGTGCCTTTTGCGCGTCTTCGCTGTGTGATCGGTCCCGGCCAGAAGAAAGGACAAGTAAGACCAGCCTTTCCAACCCAGCCAAAATGAGCAATGGTTCAGCTTCCGTGAGCCTAGAACGTGTATCACCAGAGCTCGAGTTCAGCCGGATAGCTTTAAGCTGGAGCATGTCCCGTCTCAATTGATCCGAGAAGCATTCACACAGCATAAGAACCAGTGATGGTCGAGTCTCAATCAAGGGAGTGATATTGAGTATGAAATCGACCCAGTGGCGGAGTGAAGATCGGTTCTGGGGAGAAGAGACCGCTTCAACGATGACTTGGACGAGGGCCATGTCGAATTCGGATTCGGGTACCACTTCTGCTTTTTCGAGCACGGATCGTTTTCTTTGATGTTTCGAGCGATGCGAGCTGGAATGAGCCATTGCGATCTCGAGTATCGAAAGGATCTGCGGCTGCAGCGTCATATGTGGTTGACGCGTACTTTGACGCAGTTTTCGCACGAGGCAGTCTTTGATGGAGTTGATGATAATGTCCGGAGTCTGGCCGTCGCTGATGAGCAGTCGCATTAATTCGATTGAAGCACTGCGAACGCGTAGTATCGCCTTGTGATCGTTAGTCCCCGATCGCCTCGGTACGGCGACGGGAGAGGGCTCCAGCTCCAAGAATGCAACCGCCCTTTCAGCAAGGAGCTCGAGATAGGTTTTTGAGCCATCTACTATCAGCCTAAGTATACGCCGAGCGACTTACTATCCGCTGCGACCTGCAGAATAGACGGATGTACCGAGGAAGCGAGCAGCGTTGTCTGACACGCCCTTCGAAGACCTTCAGAGCCGGACTTTCGAATGATGGTACACAAGCTATCCAGCAAATATCGTATCATATTATATTCTCGTGAAGTTGCGAGAAGCCGACTGAGGACCGGATCTAGTACACGGAAATACGACCGTAGATTCGCCTTGATCCACGATTCGGCTTCTTGACGCACCAAATGGTCCGGGTTTTCAAGGTCATCCACGATCATTAGGATCGGGATATGAAAAAGCTCTCCAGGCAACATCGAGTCATCTACCCGTCAGCTCTAGATATGGCAGTAGATTTACCCGTTAATCGCCAAAGGACACCGAAAGCCTCATACGCGCCTTGTCGATTTCGTTTGTCGCTCATACGCCTAGCCGTAACAGTCTCTAGCGTGTGCATGTCCGCCAGCTGATTACATTCCCACAACAGCTCGACCGCTCGTGAATGGTAGAACCCAAAATCGGAGTTGAGATACCGGAATAGCGTGTCTAACATTACGCTCGTGATGGTCGAATGAGATCCGTCCAAGTGGACCTTGAAGGTGGTTGACCGGGTGGCCTTGAGGATAGAGAATATCATGGCGTCAATTACCGGGAAAGAGTGTGTCTGGTCGTGAGCGCTCGTTCACGTTTGGCAATACTTACTTTGGCCAGGGATTTGACGATGGTACCTATCCATGCCCTACCTTGGACGTCCATGAGAGCGGACGGTTCTTGGTCGAGCAAATACCCGATCATCTCGAATATCGTTAAGAGGTTGTCTGTGCCTTGCAGGCTTTCCGATATTGCACTCGAGGAGAGTTGAAAAACTGAAGAAACTAGCTTTGATGGCAGAGTGGTTTTTGCCTTGTCCATTAAGGCGCTGAGATCTGGATTGGGTGACTTGTAGACCCGAGCTGTCGAAAATGCTTCCTCTTTGACCGTAACGTCGGTCTCGCTGGTCGACCTCGTCCAAAGGGATTCGGGTATCAGCTTCAATAGCTGTAAAGCAAGGCTGATGTGATCGGATTTCCTTGCATCGTTTGACGTCTGCCCATCAGCTTCGCCTATAGTCGATAAGACTCCGAGTTGCTTACAATCAACTGGTCGAGCAGGAAGTCCAAGACTACCGGTATATGTAGATATATAATCTCTTCATCATGCTGCCGGATCGAGCTCAGAAGCCATTGCAGCATCTCTGTGGACTATGGGGTCAGTCTGAGGTATTGGAGCATATCTTGTGAAAGAGACTTGCCTCGACACGTGGATCATTGAATCCACCTTTCAGAGATTCAAACAATGTCTTCCAGATGATGATCGGCTCCACAGCTTCGTACACAGCGGTAGCAGTATCGAGCATCTGCCATCAATATCACGACCCCACAAGCTGCAGATGCGGCTCACCTCTCCTCTCATATCTGGCGAGACTCTGGGCAGACCCGCTCGTATAGCCTTAAGAGCCGGTACTGCCAGCTTATTACTCAACGAGGCGCCAACCTCCCACCGGTCTAGTAATGACAAGAAAACCTTGAAAGGCTTTTGCGCATCGTAGGATTGTGACTCTACACCGAGGTTCTCCATGTCGTCCTGATTGTCAGCCAAGATAAGCTGCTCAAGACGTACCTGTAGCACTGTCACTAGCAGGTCGAGCCCATATGTCCTGAAGTACGAGATCTGTTTCTCTGGCGACTCCTCCTTGCCCAGTAGCCAGGTGTAAACTCTCCGGCTGAGCGAGACCTCCCTTTGTAGCACCACAGAGCACGCGGCTCGCATCAATAGCTGACGATCTGCGATCTCGCCCTCCCTAGTCTGTTTAGCTGGTTCAAGTTAAGAGATGAATTTGGGACTCACTTGAATACAACACCATCTAGCGGGGTTATGCGTAACAGCAAGTCTAGCCCATTCCGACGGACCAGCATATTCTCGTCCTCTAGCGCAGCAGCGACACCTCTGATCATCAAGCCGACATCCGAGGAGTTTGCCACTGTTCCGGGTGCCTTGACCAATGATTTTGATAGGTAGTTGAGCGAAGCCAAGCGAGAAGAGGGATTTGAGATGAGAGTGAGGAACATGTTTTGTGAGAAGAAGCTGGGCGAGACAGCTTCTGACAGCTTTGAGAAGAATGAATAGATCTACCAGCTATCAGCCCGTGTCCGGGAGCAAAGAGAAGAGCTTACCCTATCGAAGAAATCACCCGTCTCCTCCTCCATCCCAGGCAGCAATGCCAGTACTAGAGCTTTTGTAGCGGGTCTCAGATCCTCGCCGAGGGGAAGGTAGTATGTCTCGTATAGACTGATAAGGATGGGCCGTACAGATGTAGCAGCCGCCTGAAAGAAGGGAAATAGACCAGAAGACCATACGAGGAGGTCACGACGTAGACCTTCGACCTGGCATCATCAGCGGAGGTCCATATCAAGCCTGATCGACGAGACTTACACCAATCGTGCTGAAAATATAGGCATATACGTCCAGAGCTCTTTGGTGTACTCCAGATGGTAATGCCGGATTCAGACACTGGGCCAGGCGTTTCGATACAATGAGCTTCCTTGGTATCTCGCCATACGGTGGTGATGCCGATTGTAGTGTCTATTCCATCAGACCAACTTCGAATCAGACTCTGATGAACCCACCTTGAGCAGTCTTGAAAGAAAGCTGATAAAGTCCGCCCATTCATTCACGCTCTCAAAGCTAGCCAGACTCTTGTCCACTGCAGCAGCCAGCTTCTTGTACTTGGCATCACTAGCCAATAAGCTGGTTGCAGCTGCCTTCCCTGTCCTTCGCCTCTGTTCTGGTGTCGTCCTACCGCTCGACGAGGACACCGGCTCGTCTGCATACGCAGTCTCGTTCGTCGCGGACGCTGAAGAGGAGGCTCTCGATCTTC
>Ga0308160_10003869_pt1 | contig 16439 bp, 14 predicted proteins | sample PhyFR1_FD_201036 | JGI IMG/M metagenome (GOLD analysis project Ga0308160, IMG submission 201036) | Phyllosphere microbial communities from UC Gill Tract Community Farm, Albany, California, United States - DLSLF.R1 | ecosystem: Host-associated > Plants > Phyllosphere > Unclassified | place: USA...
CGATCGACCTCTCGGGCCATCCCTTGCTGGCCGCAAGGCTGGAACTGGCGGCGCTCTTCAGTCTCAGCCGCGCCGAGGCCCTGCTGGTCGACCTGCATGCCGCCGACCAGGGGCATTGCCTGGTCATCGACATTCGTGCCAGCTACGGGCGCAGCAAGCGGCGCCTGGTCATGATCGACACTGCCCAGGAACGCCAGGCGCTCGACCGCATCGTGGCGTTGTTCGAGCACATCGATTGCGGCCCAGGTGGGCCGGAAGGCAATTACCGCCAGCGTCTGTACCGGCTGCGCACCGTGGTGGCCGAGGCCAGCCCCGGGCTCAACCCCGGCGGGCCGGGTGCGGGACGCAACGGCGCGTCCTACGGCATGGCAGCCTGAAACGGCAAGGGGCCGACCCCACTGTTATATAGCGGCTTGTTTGGTTGCATTACAAATCGATCTCGCCTTCGAACACGGTGACAGCGGGACCGCTCAGATACACCGGCTGGCCTTCGCCGGCCCAGGCGATCGACAGTTCGCCGCCGCGCGCCGACACCCGTACCGGCGAGTCCAGCAAACCGCGGCGGATGCCGGCCACGACCGCCGCGCAGGCGCCCGTGCCGCAGGCCAGGGTTTCGCCGGCGCCGCGCTCGTACACGCGTAGCTTGACGTAATTGCGTTCGACCACCTGCATGAAGCCGGCGTTCACGCGCTTCGGAAAGCGCAGGTGGTGTTCGATCTGCGGGCCGAGCTCGGCCACCGGGGCCTTGTCCACATCGCCGACCACCTGCACCGCATGCGGATTGCCCATCGACACTGCCGATACCAGCACGGTATGCCCGGCGCCATGCAGTTGCAGGTCCAGCGGCCACAGGGTATCGCGGCCTTCGGGCTGGCCCGCCAGGCCGGTGCTGTCGAAGGGCACGGCCAGCGCATCCAGCACGGGGGCGCCCATGTCGACCGTCACGCTGCCATCGTCTTCCAGGCGCGGTTCGATGATGCCGGCCATGGTTTGCACGCGGATGCTGCGCTTGTCGGTCAAGCCCTTTTCGCTGACGAAACGGACAAAGGCGCGCGAGCCGTTGCCGCACTGCTCGACCTCGCCGCCATCGCTATTAAATATGCGGTAACGGAAATCGCAGCCGGGTACAAGCGGCCGTTCGACTACCAGGATCTGGTCGGCGCCGACGCCGAAACGGCGGTCGCCCAGCTTGCGCCATTGCTCGGTGCTGAAATCGATATCCTGGTTGATGGCGTCGATCACGACGAAGTCGTTGCCGGCGCCGTGCATTTTGGTGAACTTGAGTTTCATTTATTCGTCGTACAAAGAAGGTTCGCCGGGTGGACGCGTCTTGAAGCGTTTATGGGTCCAGAAGTATTCGCTTGGAGCTTCGCGCACGCGCTCCTCGATAAAGGCGTTCATGCGCCGCGTCGCTTCGACCATGTCGGTGCCGGGATAGTTTTCCCAAGCAGGATAGAAGCGCACGCGCCAGCCCCGGTAGTTCGGCAGGAAGGTGGCCACCACTGGAATCACCTTGGCGCCGGTGGTCGCGGCAATGCGGCCGAGCGCGGTCAGCGTGGCCGCCGGCACGCCGAAGAAGGGCACGAACTCGGCATCTTTTTCGCCGAAGTCCATGTCCGGCAGCATGAAATAGGGCAGGCCGTCGCGCAGCGCGCGCAGGATCGGCTTGATGCCTTCCTTGCGCGTCACCAGGCGCACCGGGCCGTAGCGTTCGCGGCCGTGGCGCAGCAATTTGTCGAAGGCGGCGTTCTTTTGCGGCACGTACATGCTGCACACCGGGATCACCCGCGAAGCGACGCCGGCCACGTCCAGGCAGACGAAGTGCGGGCACAGCAGGATGGTCGGACCGGCTTCCATCTCGGCCTGGGGCACCGCCGGCTCGACGTGGATGAGTTTACGCACGCGCGCTTCCGGCGCCCACCACAGGATGGAGCGCTCGAAGATGCTGCGCGAATAGCCGCGGAAGTGCTGGCGCGCAATCGCATGCCGTTCTTTGTCGGACAGTTCGGGCAGGCAGAGGCGCAGGTTGGTCAGGGCGATCTGGCGGCGCTTGCCGAGGATCAGGAACATCAGGCTGCCGATGGCTTCGCCGAAACGGCCGAGGATGGGCAGCGGCAACCAATGCAGCAGCCACAGGAAAGCAATCAGGACCCTCATGCGACGGCCTCGGCTTGCGGCGCATCGACGCCTTGCGGTTTTTTATAGCGGTTATAGCTCCAGAAATACTGGGCCGGGGCACGTGCAATCAGTTGTTCCATGGCGCGGTTGATGCTGGCGGCCTGCTCGGCAGGGCCGCCCGTCAATTCGCCCTCGAACGGCACGAAGCGCACCACGTAGCCGCGTCCCTGCGGCAAGCGCTCGGCATACACCAGCAGGATGTCGGCCTTGCCCAGCTGGGCCAGCTTGGCAGGCAGGGTCATCGTATAAGCACTGCGGCCGAACCAGGGCGTCCAGGTGCCTTCGCCTTCCTGCGGAACCTGGTCAGGCAGCAAGCCAATCGGCTGGCCGCCTTTCAGGGTTTTCGCCAGGATGCGCACGCCCGACAGATTGGCCGGCGCCAGGTGCAGGTTGTGGCGCGCACGCGCACCTTCGACCAGCGGCCGCAAGGCGTCCTTGCGCGGTGGGCGATACATGACTGTCAAGGCCGTGTGCAGGGCGATTTGCTGGGCTGTCATTTCAAAACAGCCAAGGTGTGGCGTCAGGAACACAATCCCGCGGCCGGCATCGAGCACGCGCTGGACCATGTCCCAGTTTTCCACTGTTGCATGACGTGCCACGCGTTCCGGCTTGCCGCACCAGACGAACGCCAGCTCGACGATGGCCTTGCCGGCCTCGGCGACAGCGGCGCGTCTATAGGCGCTGTAGCCGGCCTGGGCCAAGTTGGCATCGAGGCGGCGGCGGTAGGAAGGGGAGAGCAAATAGACCAGCCAGCCCAGCGCTGCACCCAGGGCATGCAGCATGCGCAGGGGAAAAATTGACAAGACTCTGAATAAAATAACTAGCATGCGTTTGATCGGTGTTGAGGACGAGACGACCCCCTCCGCCAAAAATTTCTTAAAGGAGCGTAAAATACCACTTTACGCAGGATCCGCCGAGTTAATAGACAACTTGCGAAGCGGAATATAAATGTCGCTAAAGCGTCGCAGGCTTGTTGCTGCGGCAGTTTTATGAACCGTAACAGGAGCCTTCATGTCCAACGATTATCTCTTCACTTCCGAATCCGTCTCGGAAGGCCATCCCGACAAAGTCGCCGACCAGATTTCGGACGCGATTCTCGACGCCATCCTCGAGCAGGACCCGCGCGCGCGCGTCGCCGCCGAAACGCTGTGCAATACCGGCCTCGTCGTGCTGGCAGGTGAGATCACGACCCACGCCAACGTCGATTATATCGGCGTCGCACGCAACACCATCAAGCGCATCGGCTACGATAACACCGACTTCGGCATCGACTACAAGGGCTGCGCGGTCATGGTCTGCTACGACAGGCAGTCCCCTGACATCGCCCAGGGTGTCGATGAAGGCGCGGGCCTCGATCTCGACCAGGGCGCCGGCGACCAGGGCCTGATGTTCGGCTACGCCTGCGACGAAACCGCCGAGCTGATGCCAGCCGCCATCCACTATGCCCACCGCCTGGTCGAGCGCCAGTCGCAGCTGCGCAAGGACGGCCGCCTGGCATGGCTGCGCCCGGACGCCAAGTCGCAGGTCACCCTGCGCTACGTCGACGGCCGCCCGGTCGCGGTCGACACCGTGGTCCTTTCCACCCAGCACCACCCGGACGTTACCCACTCGCAGATCGAGGAAGCGGTGATCGAGGAAATCATCAAGCCGATCCTGCCGCGCGAATGGCTGCAGGGCACCAAGTACCTGGTCAACCCGACCGGCCGCTTCGTCATCGGCGGCCCGCAGGGCGACTGCGGCCTGACCGGCCGCAAGATCATCGTCGACACCTACGGCGGCGCAGCCCCGCACGGCGGCGGCGCGTTCTCGGGCAAGGACCCGTCGAAGGTCGACCGTTCGGCCGCCTATGCCGCACGCTATGTGGCGAAGAACATCGTTGCCGCCGGCCTGGCGCGCCAGTGCCAGGTGCAGGTCAGCTACGCGATCGGCGTGGCGCGTCCGATCAACATCACCGTGTACACCGAAGGCACCGGCGTGATCTCCGACGAGAAGATCGCCAAGCTGGTGATGGAACACTTCGACCTGCGCCCGAAAGGCATCGTGCAAATGCTCGACCTGCTGCGCCCGATCTACCAGAAGAGCGCCGCCTACGGCCACTTCGGCCGCGAAGAGCCGGAGTTCACCTGGGAGCGCACCGACAAGGCAGCGCTGCTGCGCGCCGAAGCCGGCCTGTCGTAATTGGTAGGGTGGGTTCTCGAACCCACCTTTCGATATTAGTGGGTTTGCCCTTGTAGGGTGGGCACCTGTGCCCACGCGGTATGGTACGCATGCATACCACTGGTATTGACGAAGGTTCGATACGTTCGACCCTCAGCTTGGAAGGCTGATGCTCTGACGGCTTCGGTCATGCCCGAATACTCAACGGTGCCATACCGCGTGGGCTCAAGAGCCCACCCTACGAGGATGTGAAAAAATCGCCATGGCTGCGTTGCCTCGTCTCGCCGTACGCTCGTACTGTCTTCGACTCGGCGCCTTGCCCTGACAATTTTTTCACATCCTCTACGACATCCCGCCACATAATCATGTTGCAGGCGCAGCAAATCGGGCACCGCTGAGGTTCCTGAAACCGCCATCCGTGCTAAACTACTCCGTTCCGAGGAGCGTTGCGACGAAAAGATTCCTTTTCGCCAGGCTCGGACATCAACACCGCGCTCACGTTACTTTTTTCTAAACATTGAAAGGAGGGCGTGATGAACGCCGTACTGAAAGACACCCAAGACTTCCTCGTTGCAGACATCTCCCTGGCCTCGTGGGGCGAGAAGGAAATCCGCATCGCCGAAACCGAAATGCCGGGCCTGATGGCGATCCGCGAGGAATACGCCGCGACCCAGCCCCTGAAGGGCGCGCGCATTGCCGGTTCCCTGCACATGACCATCCAGACCGCCGTGCTGATCCGTACGCTGGAAGCCCTCGGCGCGCAAGTGCGCTGGGCATCGTGCAACATCTACTCGACCCAGGACCACGCCGCCGCCGCCATCGCTTCTGTCGGCACGCCGGTGTTCGCCATCAAGGGCGAAACCCTGGACGAATACTGGGAATACACCCACCGCATCTTCGAGTGGCCAGGCGACAACCACGCCAACATGATCCTCGACGATGGCGGCGACGCAACCCTGCTGCTGCACCTGGGCACCCGCGCCGAAAAAGACATCTCCGTGCTGGCCAATCCTGGCTCGGAAGAAGAGATCTGCCTGTTCAACGCCATCAAGGGCCGCCTGGCGAAAGACCCGTCGTGGTATTCGAAGCGCCTGCCATGCATCCTGGGCGTGACCGAGGAAACCACCACCGGCGTGCACCGCCTGTACCAGATGCACCAGGAAGGCAAGCTCGCCTTCCCGGCGATCAACGTCAACGATTCCGTCACCAAGTCGAAGTTCGACAATCTGTACGGCTGCCGTGAGTCCCTGGTCGACGGCATCAAGCGCGCCACCGACGTGATGATCGCTGGCAAGGTTGCCGTCATCGCCGGCTACGGTGACGTCGGCAAGGGCTCGGCCCAGGCCATGCGCGCCCTGTCGGCGCAAGTGTGGGTCACCGAAATCGACCCGATCTGCGCACTGCAGGCGGCGATGGAAGGCTACCGCGTCGTGACCATGGACTACGCTGCCGAACACGGCGACATCTTCGTCACCTGCACCGGCAACTACCACGTCATCACCGAGCAGCACATGCTCAAGATGAAGGACCAGGCAATCGTCTGCAACATCGGCCACTTCGACAACGAAATCGAAGTCGCAGCGATCAAGAAGTACGAGTGGGAAAACATCAAGCCGCAAGTCGACCACGTGATCTTCCCGGATGGCAAGCGCATCATCCTGCTGGCCGAAGGCCGCCTGGTGAACCTGGGCTGCGGTACCGGTCACCCGTCGTACGTGATGAGCTCGTCGTTCGCGAACCAGACCATCGCCCAGATCGAGCTGTTCGCCAACACGGCCAACTACCCGGTCGGCGTCTACACGCTGCCGAAGCACCTGGACGAAAAGGTCGCGCGCCTGCAACTGAAGAAGCTCAACGCCCAGCTGACCACGCTGACCGAAGAGCAGGCTGCCTACATCTCGGTAAGCCAGGCTGGTCCGTACAAGCCGGATCACTACCGCTATTAATTTGTAGCGGCTACAAGTAGAAATACTGCAAGTAGCAATGCTGCGAGTAGCAGTAATGCGGGCGCCGCGTGCGCCCGCGCATGGGCAGGCATGGCCGCCCATGGCGGATCATGCCCTTGTCATATGGCGATGGCATGATCCGTGTCTTCCTACCCAATAACAAGAAACGCACCACGAAAGAAGTTGAACATGCGCCTGCTCCTGACCTGGCTGATCAACGCTGCTGCGCTGATGGCCCTGCCTTACCTGATGCACTCCGTCGCCGTCAGCAATGTCGGCACCGCCCTGATCGCCGCGCTGGTGCTGGGCCTGGTCAACACGCTGATCCGGCCCCTGCTGGTATTGTTGACCTTGCCCGTCACGCTGCTGTCGATGGGGTTGTTTATCCTGGTTATCAATGCCTTGCTGTTCTGGCTGGTGTCGCACTGGGTGAGCGGTTTCGAGGTGGCGGGTTTCTGGTCGGCCTTCCTGGCAGCTATCCTGTACAGCATCATTTCGTGGGCGCTTTCTACCTTGCTCCTGAAAGACGATGGAAACGCATAATTTCAGCATCGAGTTTTTCCCGCCCAAGACACCTGAGGGCGTGGAAAAACTGCGCGTCACGCGCCGCAAGCTGGCCGAACTGAACCCGACCTATTTTTCGGTGACTTTCGGCGCCGGCGGGTCGACCCAGCAGGGCACCCTCGATACCGTGCTCGACATCATGGCTGATGGTCATGCCGCAGCGCCTCACCTGTCCTGCATCGGCGCCACGCGCGCGTCGATCCGCGCCATCCTGCAGCAATTCCAGCAGCAGGGCATCCGGCGCCTGGTGGCGCTGCGCGGCGATTTGCCGAGCGGCTATGGCGGCGCCGGCGAACTGCGCTACGCCAATGAACTGGTGGAATTCATTCGCCAGGAAACCGGCGACTGGTTCCACATCGAGGTGGCTGCGTATCCGGAAATGCATCCACAGGCCCGTTCGCCCCAGGACGACCTGCAGAACTTCGCACGCAAGATCGGCGCCGGCGCGAACGCCGCGATCACCCAGTATTTCTACAATGCCGACGCCTATTTCCAGTTCGTCGACAATGTACGCAAGCTGGGCATCGGGGTGCCGATCGTGGCCGGCATCATGCCGATCACGAACTACACGCAGTTGATGCGTTTTTCCGACATGTGCGGCGCCGAGATTCCGCGCTGGGTGCGGTTGAAGCTGGCCAGCTTCGGCGACGACAGCGCCTCGATCAAGGCCTTTGGCCTGGACGTGGTCACCGACCTGGCCGAGCGCCTGCTGGCCGGCGGCGCGCCCGGCCTGCACTTCTACAGCATGAACCAGGCGGCGGCCACCACTGCCATCTGGCAGCGTCTGACGGGAAAATAAGTCGTTCCGGCAGAAGCATCGCAATACGATAATCCCGGCAGCGCGGCAAGCGTTGCCGGGATTTTTTATGCGACGCACTTTTCCACGGCTTGTTTCACCGCTTATTCGGCTGCTTATTCCACATCAGTCGCTTCGGTCACGATCAGGTCGAGCGGCAGGTCGTGCACATCCACCTCGAACTGCGTCGCCTGGCAAGCATAGGCCACGCCCAGCGTCGCTGGCCGTATGTCGCCGGCCAGGGTCCGGTCATAGAAGCCGCCGCCATAGCCGAGCCGGTAGCCGTTTGCGTCGAAACCAAGGCAGGGCACCAGCAGCGCCGGCGGCCGGTCGACGAAGCGCAAACTGGCCGGCACCGCAATGCCGGTCAAGTCCGTTCCCATCGCTTCACCCGGCGTCCAGGCGGCAAAAGCCAGTGGCGCATGGCGCTGCAGCACCACCGGCAAGGCCAGTGCCGCGCCGTCCAGGGACAGGGCGCGGTAGAGATCGTGCAGATCAGGCTCCCCGCCGAGCGGCCAGTACACGGCCAGCAATGGCGGACGGGTACGGCGCCACCAGGCCAGCACCTGCGCGCCGATGCGCCGGTCGGCATTGCGCTTGTCGTCACCAGCCAGCGTGGCACGTTGGGATTTGAGGTGTTTGCGCAACGCTGCCTTGGCCGCAGCTGCGGTTGCCTGGTCCAGGCTCGTCCCGCTTGAGGCGTTCTCTGGCGGCACGATTGATGCGCATGGTATTCTTGATTCGCCGGTCATGTTATCGAATGAGGGTAGAACAGCTGTGTTTTTGCTTCCAAGGAAATTGATCGCCGGTGCAGTGCTTGCAACCATCAGTGTTGCATCCACCAGTTTCGCCGCCGCTGCCGTTGCCGCCAGTCTTGCCATCGAGGCCGAAGCGCCGCCGGCGGCGACTTCTCCCGTACCGGTCGCCACCGCGGTCCCCGCCGCGCCTGCCTCTGTCTCGGCCGCCGCATCGGCCAACGAGGCATCGCGTGCCGACGACGACACCTTCCTGCTGCTGCGCGAAGCCGCGCGCCAGAACGACGCCGCCCGCACAAATGCCCTGGCGTCGCGCCTGCCGAACTACGTGCTGCCCGGCTACGTCGAATATTATCGTCTGAAACCGCGCTTGCGCGAGGCCACGCAGGATGAGGTCCTCGGCGTGCTGCGCCGTTTCGAGGGCAGCGCCGTGGCCGACCGCCTGCGCACCGACTGGATGCTCGAACTCGGGCGCCAGCGCGAATGGAACCTGTTCGAGCGCGAAATGGCCCTGCTGACACGCAGCGACGACCTGCAAGTGCGCTGCTATGCCTTGCTGGCGCGCGCCCTGCGTGGCGAGCGCGTGGCCGATGAAGCGCGTGCCTTGCTGGTCAACCCGCCTGCCTACGGCGAAGGCTGCGCGGCACTGATGACCCAGCTGTCGCAATTGAACGGGTTCAGCCAGGCCGACCTGCTGGCGCAACTGCGCCTGGCCGGCGAAACCGGCGCCACCGGCCCTTCGCGCCGCATCGCTGCGCTGCTCGGCGCCTCCGACACGCGCGCCGCCCAGGCGGTCGACGTGCCGGCCGTGGCCATGGCGCGCGGCATCGGCGCGAACCGCATCGAACACGAAATCTACCTGGTGGCCCTGGGCCGCATGGCGCGCACCAGCCTGAAGCTGGCCACCGTCGCCTTGGAAAAGAACAGCAGCAAACTCAGCGCGGAAGAAAGGGCGATCGGCTGGGCGAATGTGGCGCTGGCCGCGTCGATCGTCCTGTCGAACGATGCCCACGATTACTGGAAGCGCGCCGCCGGTGCGCCGCTGACCAATTTCCAGCTCGAATGGAAAACCCGCATGGCGCTGCGCCGCGGCGACTGGGCCACGGTGGCCGCCACCATCGACGCCATGCCGCCGGCGCTGGCCGCCGAGTCGGGCTGGATCTATTGGCGCGGCCGCGCGCACGATGCCCAGGGCCGCAAGGAAGATGCGCAGGCCCTGTACCGCCGCATCGCGACCCCGAACAATTTCTATGGCCAGCTGGCGACCGAAGAATTGGGCGAACTGGTGAGCACGCCGCCGCTGGCCGCGCCGCCCACGCCCGGCGAAGTGGCCTACGTGGCGGCGCTGCCGGCGATGCGCCAGGCCCTGAAATTCTACGAATTGCGCCTGCGCGCCGAGGGCAACCGCGAATGGAGCTGGGCGCTGCGCAATTTGTCGGAGCGCCAGCTGCTGGCCGCCGCCGAATATGCGCGCCGCAACGAGCTGCTCGACCGCATGGTCGAAACCTCGCTGCGCACGCGTAACGAGCTCGACTTCAACCAGCGCTTCCCGGCGCCGCACAACGACATCCTGCAGCCGGCAGCGAAAAACCTCTCGCTCGACACCGCCTGGGTCTATGGCCTGATCCGCCAGGAATCGCGCTTCGTCAGCGATGCACGCTCGGGCGTGGGCGCGGCCGGCCTGATGCAGGTGATGCCGGCCACCGGCAAGTGGGTGGCGGCGAAGATCGGCCTGACCGACTTCGTGCACGACATGCTGCACGACGCGCGCACCAACATTACGCTGGGCACCAACTACATGAACATGGTGCTGGAAAATAACGGTGGCTCGCAGGTGCTGGCCACTGCCGCCTACAACGCCGGCCCGGGGCGTTCGCGCACCTGGCGCGGCGTGCTCGACGCGCCGATGGAAGGCGCGGTCTTCGTCGAGTCGATTCCGTTCTCGGAAACCCGAACCTATGTGCGCAACGTGATGTCGAATGCAACGAACTATGCCGCTTTGTTCGACAAGCGGCCGCAATCGCTCAAGGCGCGCCTGGGCACCATCGCACCGCGGGGAGGCTCGGGCGCCTTGCCTTGATTTGCCCTGATTTATCCTGCATTGCCTTTTTGGCGAGGCCTCCATGCGCGACCTGTCGGTGGTGGTATTCGGCGGTACCGGTTTCATCGGCAACCACTTGCTGGCGCTGCTGGCCGAGGAGAGCATCCCGGTACTGGTCGCCGCGCGCCACCCCGAGCGCGTGCGCCACCTGAGCATGCTGCCCGGCGTCGACGTGGTCGAGGCCGACATCCACGACGACGCCACCCTGCGCCGCCTGCTGGCCGGGCACACGAGCGCAATCAACCTGGTCGGCATCCTGCACGGCAGCCGCGGCCGTCCCTACGGCCCCGAATTCCGGCGCCTGCACGTGGACCTCCCGCGCCGCATCGCCGAAGCCTGCGCGGTCAGCGGGGTCGATCATTACCTGCACATGAGCGCCTTGGGGGCCAACATCGACGGCCCCTCGATGTACGCGCGCTCGAAGGCCGACGGTGAACTGGCCGCGCGCAGCCGGCCCGAGGTTGCCGCCACCATCTTCCGCCCCTCGGTGGTGTTCGGGCCGGGCGACCATTTCCTCACCGTGTTCGCGCGCCTGCAACGGCGCTTCCCGGTGATTCCCCTGGCCTGCGCGAATGCCGTGTTCCAGCCGGTCTACGTATGCGACGTAGCGCGTGCCTTTTTGCACGCGCTGCGCGACCCGGCCACGCGCCAGCAGGTCTACCAGCTCGGCGGGCCGAACGTCTACACGCTGGCCGAGCTGGTGCGCCTGGCCGGGCGCTATGCCGGCTGCGAGCGCCCCATCGTCGAATTGCCGGAGCGGCTGGCGCGTCTCCAGGCACGCCTGTTCGAGCGGCTGCCGGGAGAGCCGGTCCTCACCCGCGACAACCTCGACTCGATGCGCGTCGATAACGTGATCGACCCGGCGGTCCAGGACTTGACAGCGGCGGCGCTGGGAATCAAGCTCACTCCGCTCGAGTCGGTCGCCCCGCATTACCTGGCGCCCGGCGAACCCCTCGACCGCCTGCGCGCCCGCGCCGGCCGCTAACCGCATTTATTCTCCCTGGACAGGAACCCCATGCAGACCACGGAACTCGACCCGACCCTCAGCGATGCACTGAACAAGGCGCGCCAGCCCGGCCTCACGCTCGTCATCGGCAACAAGAACATCTCGTCGTGGTCGATGCGGCCCTGGGTGGCGGCGGTCGCCTTCAACATTCCGTTTACCGAAGTGCGCCTGCTGCTCGACCAGCCCGACACCGCCACCAACATCGCCAACTATTCGCAGGCGGGCCGGGTGCCGGTGCTGCTGGCAGGCGAGATGACGGTCTGGGACAGCCTGGCCATCTGCGAATACCTGGCCGAGCAGTTCCCCGACAAGCACCTGTGGCCGCAGGACGTGGCCGCGCGCGCCATGGCGCGTTCGATCAGCGCCGAAATGCACGCGGGTTTCACCGCACTACGCAACGACATGTCGATGAACATCCAGGCCAGCCTGCCGGGCCGCGGCCGCACGCCGGGCGCCCAGGCCGACATCGGCCGCATCTGCGAGATCTGGGAAGAATGCCTGGCGCGCTACGGCCACCACGAATACCTGTTCGGCGACTTTTCCATCGCCGACGCCTTTTATGCGCCGGTGGTCACGCGCTTCAAGACCTATGGCGTGGCGCTGGCGCCGGCCCTGCAGGCGTATTGCGACCGCGTGCTGGCCCACCCTGCGGTGGCGCGCTGGGTGCGCGAAGCCATGCTGGAAACCGACCCGACCCCGCTGCACGACGCGGATTTGCCGCGCACATGAGCATGAAGATCTACGTTGTCGGCGGCGCCGTGCGCGATGCGCTGCTCGGCCTGCCGGTGCAGGACCACGATCATGTCGTGGTCGGCGCCACCCCCGAGCAGATGGTGGCCGCGGGTTTCCGCCCGGTGGGCAAGGACTTTCCCGTGTTCCTGCACCCGAAGACCCAGGAAGAATATGCGCTGGCGCGCACCGAGCGCAAGACCGCGCCGGGCTACCACGGCTTCGTGTTCCACACCTCGCCCGACGTCACGCTGGAAGACGACCTGGTACGGCGCGACCTCACCGTCAACGCCATGGCCCGTGGCGATGATGGCATCGTCGTCGACCCCTATGGCGGGCAACGCGACCTGCAAGCGCGCCTGTTCCGCCATGTGTCCGATGCCTTTGCCGAAGACCCGGTGCGCATCCTGCGCGTGGCGCGCTTCGCGGCCCGCTTTGCCGACTTTCGCGTGGCCGAGGAAACGAATGCGTTGATGCGCGCCATGGTGGAAGCAGGGGAGGCCGACGCGCTGGTGCCCGAGCGCGTCTGGCAGGAGATCGCGCGCGGCCTGATGGAGGGGCGGCCCTCGCGCATGTTCGCGGTGCTGCGCGACTGCGGCGCGCTGGCGCGCATCATGCCCGAACTCGATGCGCTGTGGGGCCGGCCACACGCGCTGGAAGCGGACAGCGGTGTCCGCGCCATGCGCGTGATCGACCATGCCGCCGCGGGCGGACACACGCTGGCGGTGCGCTTCGCCGCGCTGGTGCTGGACGTGGCGGCCATCGACAGCCTGTGCGCGCGCCTGAAAGTGCCGAACGACTGCCGCGACCTGGCCCTGATGACGGCGCGTGAACATGGCGCCATCGGCGCCGTCCAGGGCGAGCCGGCCGAGCGCCTGGCCGCGCTGTTCGCGCGCTGCGACGCCTACCGCAAGCCGGAGCGTTTTGCCGACATGCTGCTGGCGCTTGAGTGCGCCACGCTGGGCGGCGCCTATCCACAGCGCCCCTGGCTGCTCGGCGCCCTGGGCGCGGCGCGCGGTGTGAATGCCGGCGAGGTCGCCGCCCGCTGCGGCGCGGACAAGGCGAAGATTCCGGAAGCCGTGCTGGCCGCGCGTGTAGAGGCCGTGCGCACGTGGATGGGCAGGCGCCCGAATCTGCGACATAAGGCGTCTGCATAAAATATAGACAGCCGCGTCCGCACTTCGTATAGTCGAGCTCTTCATGGGCTTGCGGAGAAGCGGATGAACCGGATCGGCGCGAAAGCGGGCTGGCAGGCGATGCCCGGCGGGGTCTACGGCCTGGTGCTGGCCTTTGCCGTCGCGTCGTCGCTCGTGCGCGCCGCCGCCATGTTCGGGCCGGCCGCCTGGCGCGGCCTGTTCATGCTGGCGTGTATCGCCATGGCGCTGCTGCCCTGGCTGCTGCTGAACCGCAGCGGCCGGCGCGCCATCGGCCTGCAGCGTCCCATCCGCCCGTCCTGGCTCCTTGCCGGGCTGGCGCTTGGCGCCCTGGCGGCCAGCTTCTGCTACTGGCTCGGCGCCACGCTCTACGGCACGGGGCCGGACAACTGGTACATCAGCGTCGCCCGCAACTACCAGCTGCAGCCGACCGCCGACTGGAGCCTCCTGCAGCTGCACCTGGTATTCACCTCGGTGGCCATCCTGTTCAGCCCCATCGGCGAAGAAATCTTCTTCCGCGGCCTGCTGCAAAAGGTACTGGAAGAACGCCATGGCGCCACCCGCGCCACCCTCGGCGAGGCCGCCTGGTTCGCCCTGGTCCACCTGTGCCACCACGGCATCCTGGCAACGAGCCTGGGATGGACCATCCTGCCGGTATCCGGCGCGCTGTGGGTGGTGCAGATGTTCCTGCTGTCGCTGGCTTTTGCCTGGCTGCGCAGGCGCAGCGATTCGATCTGGACCGCCGTCCTGGCGCATGCCGCCTTCAACGCCGCCATGAACGGCTGGATATTCGCCCGCCTCTGGCCGGCCTGACTCATTGCTTGATTTGTACTGAGCTCTTCGCTCAACTCTTCCGTTAACTCTTGTTACAAGCGCGTGCGCGAACGGCCCCACGCTTGCGCTATGCTCCTCCCACTATGGGTAAATTGTTACGTTGGTCGGACCAGGTATTTGCCGGCACCATGCGCCGGATGGAGGCGCTGCATCCGCGCCGGCGGCTGCAGTTCGTCGCGGGCGCGGCGGCGGTGTTGATCGCGCTGCTGGCGGTGCTGTACACGCGCACCACCGGGGTCGACGTCGACAACCAGAACCGCGTGATCTTCCAGCTGCACGAGCTGCAGCAGCTCGACGCCGGCTGGGATGCCGACCTGCTGCGCGCCCACATCGGCAGCGGCCTGGCCGACGCGCGCCTGGCCGCGCCGGTGGCGCAGATGCGCGAACTGATGGGCGACCTGGAAGACGCGCTGCCGCCCACGCGGGACCGCGCCGGGCGCCAGGCGCATACGGCGCTGGCCGCGTCGCTGCGCATGAAGGCCGACCTGGTGGCCGAGTTCCGCACCCTGAACCCGCCGCTGCGCGCCGCCCTGCAGTCGCTGCCGCCGGCGCTGGCCGACCTGAAGACGGAACTGGGCGGCATCGAGGGCGCGCTGGCGCCGGGCCGCGTGGTGGTGCGCATCGACGCGCTGCTCAACGATCTGCTGGCCGACACCCTGCGCTACAACCTGGCGCCGACCCCGGGCCTGGCCCGGCGCATCGAGATCACCCTGGCCCAGATCGAGCCGCAGAAGTCGCGCTTTTCGCAGGCCATCATGGACGGGATCGACGCCCTGGCGCGCGACACCCGCACCATCCTGGCCAACCGCCCGCGCGAGAACGAACTCGAGGCGCAGATCGCCGCACTGGGCACCGGCGAAGCGATGGCGCGCCTGGGCCGCGAATTCGACCGCGCCTTCCAGGCCGAGGTGCTGGAACGCCAGCGCTACCGCGGCTTCCTGTTCGGCTATTCGATTTTGCTGCTGGCGCTGCTGGCCTATGCCGGCTGGCGCCTGCGCCGCAGCTACCGCATCATCAACGACGTGAACCACCGTTTGAAGGCGGCGAACGACACCTTGGAGCACCGCGTGGCCGAGCGCACCGCCGAGCTGGAAGAGCAGTCGAAGAAGCTGGCGCGCCTGGCCCAGCACGACAGCCTGACCGGCCTGGTGAACTATGGCCAGCTGACCCGGCTGCTGGAACTGTCGCTGGTGCGCGCGGTGCGGCGCGACAGCACGGTGGCCGCCATGTTCATCGACCTCGATGGCTTCAAGGGCGTGAACGACACCTGGGGCCATGCCACCGGCGACCTGGTGCTGCAACTGGTGGCGCGCCGCGTGCAGAAGGTGCTGCGCGCCGAGGACGTGCTGGCGCGCCTGGGCGGCGACGAATTCGTGATCATGCTCGAAGGCGTGAGCGTGCCCGAAGGCGCGCTGCGCGTGGCGCAGACGGTACTGAGCGAGATCGAAGGCATCGTGGAAGCCGACGGCAACCCGGTCTCGATCTCGGCCAGCATCGGCATCGCCAGCGCACGCGGCCGCGCCGGCGCCGAGAGTGGCGCGGCGGCCCTGCTGGCCGATGCCGACAAGGCCATGTACGCGGCCAAGCAGGCCGGCAAGGGCACCTTCATCATCAGCCCGAATGCGCAGTGGGGCAGCCTTGATACCGATGCGGGATCCGGTAAGTGATGGGCTAGAATAGGGGCATGTCCGAGAACCCGCGCCGCGCAAATGCGCTCACCCACTGGCTGGCCAGCCTGGCCGGCAAGACCGACCGTCCGGCCGTCCTGGTCAAGGCGCTGGGCAAGCGCGACCGCCGCCGCATGCTCAAGCATTTCCTGGCGCTCGACACGAGCGACCGCCTGCTGCGCTTCGGCACCGTCCTGCCCGACGAGCAGGTCCACGCTTATGTGAACAAGATCGATTTTTCGCGCGACATCGTGTTCGGTGTCTTCAGCAACGTGTTCCAGCTGGTCGGCGTCGGCCACCTGGCCTTCGGGCCGGCCGAACCGGGGCGCTCGGCGAATACGAGCAAGGCGCGGGTGGCCGAATTCGGCGTGTCGGTCTCAAACAGCGCGCGCGGGCAGGGCGTAGGCACGCGCCTGTTCCAGCGCGCTTCCATCCACTGCCGCAATTCCGATATCGACACCCTGTACATGCAGTGCCTGTCGACCAACCGCACCATGATGCACATCGCGAAGAAGGCGGGGATGGAAATCAAGCGCGAATACGGCGAGGCCG